>SXGU01027031.1_pt1 | contig 12369 bp, 5 predicted proteins | sample 3174531 | NCBI WGS metagenome assembly SXGU01 (sample SAMN11356863, study PRJNA531348) | freshwater metagenome | isolation source: freshwater sample F1-140 | place: China: Fuxian Lake, Yuxi | collected 2017-12-25 | reverse complement strand
CTCTACGAGGATCAGGGACCGTTGCAGTTGAATGGCGCGGATCTGCGCTCGCCGGCGGAACCGGTTCCGGAAGTAGCCGGGCCGAATGGCGAGTCGATCTACAAGGAAGACTACGAACCGCTTGTCGAAACGGTGGATTGGGACGTGGACGGCCACCAGGACCTGCTGCTCGGCGGCTATGTGACCGGTCGCGTCTTCTGGTATCGCAACACCGGCAAACGCGATGCAAAGGGCGCCCCCGTGCTCGAAGACCGCGGAGCGTTGACGGCGGATGGCAAGATCCTCGACGTGGGTTGGACCGCCAGTCCCACGGCTGGCGATCTGGATGGCGATGGCGATCTCGACCTCATCGTGGGCAATTGGCGCAAGTGGGGCAACGAGTCGCCGCCTGAAATCGCCGAGGACACGGCCGCCTACTTCGAGAACGTGGGTACACGGCAACAGCCCGTGCTGGCGATGAAGCCTTTGCCGCGCGTGGGCAAGTTCCCGGAAGAGATCGCGACGCCCAGCCTCGCGGACTGGGATGGGGACGGCGACCTGGACCTGATGATCTCCACGCAAAGCATGCTCGTCTATTTGTACGAGAACAAGGGCACCCCTCGCGCGCCGAAGTTCGACACGCGCGCCAAGCCGCTCAGCCTGCCCTGGAGCAACGATCCGCTTCCCTGGGCCGGAGACAGCGAACCGATGCGCCTTCTCGACGCCAACGGAGATGGGCGGCTCGACATGGTAGGCGGCATGCAAATCGCCGAGAGCGTGAACCCGGCGCTGCCCTGGGCGTTCCGCCAGCCGCGCTCGATCCTGCCGTCGCATCAGACGATCGATCACCGCTCCTGGCGCGGCGATGACTGGCAGTACACGACAGTGGTGGACTTCGACGGCGACCAGCGCAAAGACATCCTGTTCGGAGATTATTGGGGTAACGTCTGGTTACACCGGAACTCGGGTCCCGACTCGTTCGACACATCCGGCGTCCGCATCGCGCGGGACGACGGCAAGCTGGTGCAGGTGGGTCCCACCGAGGCGACGCCTTACGGTTTCGACACCATGCAGGGCCCTCGCACTGGCGTGGTGGCGGCGGACTTCGATGGCGACGGCCGCATCGATCTGGTGGTGAACGACGTCCAGGGACATCAGTACTTCTGCCCGCGCGGTACACACGGCGCGGAAGCCAAGGTCACCACCCAGATCGCTTTCGCCGACCTGAAGCGATACGCAGCCGCCTACGTTACCGACGAGAACGGCGATGGCCGCCCCGACCTGATCCTGAGCCAACTCCAGACTCACTACCTGTTTCGCAACGTGGGCGCTGGCAACGGAGTGAACGGCAGTCCGTTCGCCGCATCCGAGGAGTTGAAGCTGCCGGTGGTGCCCGTGATCGGCGCGGTGAACTACATCTCGTTCGCGGACATGAACGGCGACGGCGATCGCGACCTGTTGCTGATGAGCAATCACAGCTATCACTGCTACTTCGAGGCGTCGTACCTGAAGCACGGGTACGCCGCGGGACGTGTGATTCGGCACGAGGCCGGCGGCCGGAGATGAGCTTGCGTGCGTTCGCGACCGCCATGCTCGCGGCGCGCATTCTTTGCTGGCCGGAGACGGCCCATGCTCAGGAACTGCGTTTCAACGGGGTTCTCTTCGATACGCGGGAGGGCGAGGTTCTGCTCGCGCCGGGCGCATCGAACCGGCTGGAGATCTCCCGTTCCCGCGAGGTGGATCCGGGCGAAGCCCTGAAGGTGACGTGGGAACTCCGCACAGGGGATGGCAGAAGGCGCTCGGGAACGGATCGGATCGCTAGCGGAGCTTCGCGGACGGTTTGCGAACTGGGACCGTTGGCCGCCCCGCCAGTTTACGAGTTCGAAGCAGGAGAGGTGTTTCAGCGGGGCTATCGCCTGACGGTTCGACTGTCGGATTCAACCGGCCGTTCCGTGCGCTCGTGGTCGTTCTATCAGGAGCACGGCAAGACGCCGTCCGAGGTACAGCAGGGCATGGGCGAGGTGGAACCGCTCGCCCAACGGATTCGCCTTGTCTCCGGAGAAAACCAGCGGCTGGTGTACAACCCTCGATTCGGCGCACTGGCGCCGCTTTCGCTGCGGTTGGGAGAATCGGTGCTGACCAGCCAGGACGATCTCGAGATCCGCGCCAAACTGAACACGGGTGAAGTTCCGGAACAGATGCGCTGCGTTCTCCGCGTAGCGGCGGCGGACGGGAAGGAGCTGTGGCGGAAGGAGGTCGATTTGAGGAAGGGCGCGGAATGGTCCATCTATCGCGTCGACGCTTCGAGTTGGTCCGCGGGAGACTACCGGGTCGACCTCTGGCCGATCGTCGAGGGGAGGACATGGGATGAGGGACCTCGGCTCCGCTACCGCCGGCGCACTCCCAGCGGCAAAGAGTTGCTGGTGTCGCCAGTAGCGCCTTGGCAACTCGAACGCGACGCGAGCCGGGCGGAGATCGTTGTTCGCGAGTTCCAGGCTCCGCCTTCGGTCCTGCGGTCCGCGACGAAGGGGCACTACGCCGTTTTCGCTACTTTTCGCGGCGAGGGAGGGCTGATCCAAGTGGGACGCCAGGGGTTGATTCGAGGAGTCGCGCTCAGCAACCTCTCGAACGAAGTGTTTGTCGAGGCCGCGGACCTGACCGGCGAGGAGATCCGGATCCATCCGAGCCGCGATCCGAAATCCCAAGTGGCTTCCTTGAGGCTGGTTCCCGTCACCGCTGCGTCCGCACAGCGCCTGACACACACACTGGCCAATCCCCCGATGCCGCTTTACTCGGTTAACGACTGGGCGGAGTATTTCGGCATGAGCTGGTCGCGGCTCTTGCCAGACCAGTTCACCTCGATTGTCTGCGTGCAAGCGGAATTCGGCTTCCGGACCGTCGGATGGTCGGTGGGCCGTTCGTGGGTCGAGTACCCGAGCAAGCTGCCGGCTGCCCGCGTCTTTCCCTGCGTCCCGTACGACCGGGCGAAGGTCAAGGACCCGTACGACTACGGACCGCGCATCGTCATGATGAACGAGCATGACCCGCTGGCCGGCGCGTATGCCGGCGGCAAGCATTGCCAGACGCAGGTGTGGCCGTGGCTCGGGATGCACCGCCACTATGGCGTGAACTCGTACGGAGGCATCTTCTCCTGCCCCTTCTACCGCGAGCACCCGGAGTGGCGGCAGGTGAGCAAGGATGGTAAGCCGTCCGGACTCAGCTTTTACTATCCGGAGGTCCGCAAGGAGAGAGTCGATATTCTGGTCGAGGTCGCCGAGCGCGGCGCGGATGGATTGTTCGTGGGATGCGACCGGCAGGTCCCGATGCTGCGGTATGAGCCCCGAATGGTCGAGGAGTTTCGTACGAAAACCGGGATCGACGCGACTGCGATTGATGCCTCAGCCGGGCCGGCCTACGAAAAGTGGATCCGCTTTCGGGCCGCGTTCTTCACCGAGACCTTACGGGAACTCAAGCGGCGACTCGGCCCCGTACGGACTGGCAGGAACGCGCGCATCCCGGTCGGCGTTCGTATCCCGGCCGGAGGGCTCTTCCTGAACTTGGCTCAGGGGCTGGATGTCGAGACATGGTGCAGGGAGGGATTGGTCGACCTGATAGACCTCGATCCGCTGGAGGAGGCTCCGGGGGAGGGCAGCCAGGACGTGCGGCCGTATCTCGCGCTGGGCCGTAAACACGGCATTCCCGTAATTGGCGGCGTGGGCTCGACAGCCTTCCGGGACCTCCGCGTATTCGGCCTGCGGACCTGGCAATACTCGGTCATCACAGCCGGACTCAAACGCGCCCAGGGACTGCATCGAGCCGGCGTCGACGGCGTGAATACGTTCGAGACCGAGGTGCTGACGTGGACCGATCCCGTCCGCTTCGCGGTGGCTCTTTACGGGCATCCGGCGGAACTCGACCGCTTTCTCGAAGAATCAAACATCGAGGCTGTCTATCCGGTCGACGCGGGCAACGCGGCCGCGGGTCACGACAACCACTCCGTCTGGCGTCCTGGTTGGACTTGGTCGATGCACGGGTTCGGAGCGAGGTCGTTCTGATGCGTCTGTTCGTGGCAAGCTCGACATCCTTTGGCACGACGGCGGCCGGCCCATGGAAGCCGAGCAATGGGAGGCCGAGAAGCCGAGCAAGATGATCTTCGAGTTGCAGCCGGACATCATCGTCAACGACCGCGGCGCGCTTCCGGGCGATTTCTCGACTCCCGAACAAAAGTCGAAGCCGTCCGAAGAAGAAGCAAGCATGAGAGGCAAGCGGATTGCGATTGCCGTACTTCCCGCCGCGCGGTGGATCTGTTTGGCCTTGTTGTGCCCGTGGATGGCCGCCGGCGGCGCGCGGCCGGACGGGTTGCTGTTCCGGGCCTCGCTGGACCGTGCGCTGGCGGCCGATTTCGCCGCGGGAGACTCCCGCCCCTTGGTCAGCCAGGACGTGCACCTCGCCGATTCCGCGGCCGCCATCCCGCGGACGGCCGTGCTGGCCTATGACGCGCACGCCAATCTCTACGCCGAACAGGGCTCTCTCAGTTTCTGGTGGCGTCCCGGAGAGTCCCCCGATCCGGTGGGGTTTCCCGTGTTCATGTCGTTTTACGAGCAGGACTCCACCTGGTCCTGCGACTTCCTCCGCGTGAACTGGGATGGCCGCCGTTTGGTGGCGCGTCTCCGCGACCGCAACCTGACCTTCTACAATGCGGAAGGCCCCGCCGCGCGGCCGCCGGCCGGCCGCTGGCTGCATATCGCCGTGACGTGGGGGGAGTCCGCCGGGCTGACCCTTTAGCTGGATGGCAACGCAGTGGGACGCGCGCCGGGGCCGCTCGCCCTGGACGCCAGACTGACTTTTTTTGGCTTTCTGTTGCGCGGCACTCCTCCCCAGTGGGCTGGCGCGCTGAGTCCGGGCGCGATCGATGAGGTGCGCATTTACCGCGTGCCGCTGGAACCCAGTGAGATTCAAGGGCTGGCGCACCGCCTTGACCTGCGGCAGTCCCCGGCGTTGCCGCCGCCACTGTGGGCCCGGCGGTTCGGTTGGCACGAGTCGTCCGGAATCCCCACCGCTTCCAAACTCAAAGTGCGGCGGCTGGCGATCCGGGATGCCAGAGTCTTCGGGAAGCTGTGGATGAAGGGCGCCGACGGTAAGCGGGAGACGCTGTGGCCGATGGCGGACAAGTTCGCCGCCGGGGCGGACGGCCTGTACCTGGAAGAGGGCAAGAACTACCGCGTCTTTCCATCTCGCGAGCCGATGAACCTGGTGCGCACCACCGGGAATCTCGAGGGCCGCATCCGCGTCGCTCCCCATGGCTCGTATAGCCGGCCTGCCGGGGAATTGCACTACCACCGGCTCGCTTCGAGCGGAGTCGCGAAAGAGATCTCCTTCGATCGCCGCGCGGGTATGTTGGGCGACCTCGAGTGTCTCCGTATCGAAGAGACCGCCGAAGCGACCGCGAGCGGAGCGTGGACCCGATTCGCCGCCGCCGGGCAGCATGCCGGGAAGGATGCCCGGCTGGCCGCGAGGCGTGATCCAGACCGTTTCCGGATTTGGAGACCCGCGCCGCAGTCGGGCGCGGAATCCGGCCAGGACGCTCCTGGCCTGTACAACTACTTCCTGCTGCCGGTTCCCCAGGAGTCGGCCCTCAAAGGCGTCCGGCTGCGCCTCCGTTCGGCTCCGAATGAGTTCTATTACGTGGCGGTCGAAGATCCTGTGAACGCCGTCCGGCAGCTTATCGAAATCGATATGCGCGCCCGAGAGCACGTTCTGGAGTTGACGATCGAGTTTCCGCCGATCGTCGCGCCGGCCGGCTCGGAGGTGGTGATTACGCTTGCCTCCTCGAGTGGACGCGCTCCGGAACTCGAGGTGCAGTTGCTCCCGGACACCTTCGCGAGCGCGCGGCCCGCATATCTCGCGCAGCGAATCCTTCAGATCCGGGACTCTTTGCAAATGATGAGCGAAGGAAGCCCCTGGGGGATTGTGACCGCCGAACGCCCGCTGCCCGTGGTACGCCGGCAGTTGCGGCAGGTGGACGAACTCTTCGTGCTGCTCGACGATGTGAGGCGGATCGATCCCGGCAACAAGATCGCCCGCGCCTACCGCACCTGGTTTCTCTTTCGAGAGCCTACTCCCGCTCTCGCGGAAGCCGCCCCCGATCCTGCCGTCCCCTTGTGGGCTCACCGGCAGATCCGGACCATGGATTTGTTCCGCCGCATTCCCGAGTGGTGGATTGACAACCGCCAGATCGCGAACGGGGAACTCGGCGGCGGCTTGGGCGACGACACGGACATGATCCAGGACTGGCCGGCCATCGCGCTCATGGACGGACCGGTCGACAAGACCGGGAAGGCCCTCCGCCGCGTGCTGGACGCCTGCTACCGGGTGGGCATGCTCAGGCAGGGGCTGAACGCGCGGCGTTTGGACGCCCTGCACGCCTACGAAGAAGGAATCAACGCCCAGGCGCCCGCTTTCCTGCTGGACTACGGGAATCCCGTGCTCTTCGAACGGATGATGGAGACCGCGGCCCACTACGCGCGCCTCACCGGGATCAACGCGGCCGGCCACCGGCACATGCGGTCTCATGTGTACAGCGCCACGGAACTGGTGGAAGAAGGCTATCACGCCCGCGAGTTCACCCAATACAGCCACCACATCCTCCACCCCGGACTCTACGTCGCGTGGTACAACGGCTCGCCGGCGCTGAAGCGCTTGCTTTGCGAGTTGGGCGACTCGCTGCTGACGCACTGGAGCAAGGAGCAGTACCCGAAGCTCTCGTCGGTGGTCTTCTTCGCCGATGATCGCGCCGCCGAGCCCTCGCCTCCCGGCTCCATGATCTGGAACTTCTTTTGGGGCCTACACGACCTCACCGGCGATGAGAAGTATCTATCTATGGCTCCTGCGCCAGGGGAGAAAGCGTCCGACTATGGGACGCTCTCCATGATCAACGGCCCATGGCTGAGTCTCTTAGATCGGGCAGCGCATGCGCCGGGACTCCGTGCCACCGCCGCGCAGTTTGCGGTTCGTGACCGGAACGTGGTCTTCCATCATCCCGGACCCGCCATGTCGGCCCTGGCGTGGCGCGCCACCGGCGACCCCGCTCTACTGGAGGAAGCCGGCGAGGCCCTCGTCAGAACCATGACGCCCCTGACGGACGTGCTGACCGAAGGGCATCTCTACACGGACCGTGTGCCTATCCCGACTCTTGGTATGCAGATCCAGCGGATGGGCGGAGTGGCGCACTACCGCAATTTCCCTTACCCCGGCCACTCCGTCAGTTGGGAGAACACCGGAAGCGAGTTGGCCGCGCTGGTTTCCGATTCCCGGCCGGACTTTCTGCGCTGCCTGCTGTTCAACGCCGGCCTCCGATCACGCAACGTCACTGGCCGCGTGTGGCAATTGGAGCACGGCCGTTACGAGGCCACCATGCGCGACTCCGCCGGCCGGCTCTTGTGGAACCGCACCTTGCGCCTCAAACGCCATTCAGCCGTGGAGTTGCCCTTGCCGCCAAGGACCGAAGTAGCCATTGAGTTTCGGCGCATCGAGAAACTCGTGCCGCTCCACGCCCTGCCGGACTTGGCCGTAGCCTCCGAAGAGATCGGCATCACCGGCGGCCTGGAGATCCCTGTACACAACATCGGCGGAGCGCCCTCCCAACCGTATTCTGTCTCAGTCGCCGATGACCGTGGAAGAGTCCTGGCCGAGCAGAGCTATCCCGGACTGGAGGCTCCGTCGGACTTGAAACCCAGGGTGAGGATAGCTCGATTTGCCGGGGTTCCAGAACGCCGTGGCCTGCGTGTGCGTGTGCGCCAGCAGGGTCTGGCGGAAGAGGTTTGCGACACCAACAACGAAGCCGCTCTAGGAGCAAATCCATGATTCGCTCAGCTACTGCCATTCTGATCGTTTCCGGGTTCCTGGCGCCTCGTTCACCAACTACAAGATCACCAACACGCCTTACGGCAACGACACCATCGCCATGCTGGCGCCTGCATACCTCAAGCAGGACCTGCCTCTGGGCTCTTACTACTCGCCGCCCGACATGCGCCGCCCCGGTTTCCGCGATACCTCCCGTCCGCTTCGCGGTGGCGCTGTACGGGCGTCCGGCTGAACTCGACCACTTCTCGAAGAATCGATCCTCGAAGCGGTCTATCCGGGCGACGCAGGCAACGCGGCCACGGGTCATGACAACCATTCCGTCTGGCGTCCTGGTTGGACTTGGTCGATGCACGGGTTAGGAGGGAGGTCGTTCTGATGCGTCTGTTCGTGCTTTTGGCTTGTTTGTGTGTTGTCACCTCCACCGGGGCGGCGCCGGAGCCCGAGTGGACGGGGAATGGGCGCTATCGGGTCCTGGTAACCGTACCTCCCGTCGATATCGGGGACAGACGGTCGGACGAAATGCCTGCTGAGGTTCCCATCGACTTTAAACGGATCCTCGAGGCTGCGGGGTACGGGGAGCGCGCGAATCTGGCTACGCTCCAGGTCGCCCGTTACGATCCGGCAAGCGGGAGGGCGATGCCGTATGGCAGCTATCTCTACGGCCAAACCGAATACGACCGGCCGTTCCAGTGGTATGACGACACGATCCCCGATCCGTTCCCGGATCGCGATCGTTCGGTGAAGAGTCCCTGGGTTTCCCGGCCTCGATGGGGTGCTTACTACGATGCTATTGGTGAGTGGAAAAGCGGGCGGCTGGCCTGGAGCCACACGCAAGATCGCTCGAGCCCGTCTCACTACGCCGTCTACTTCGACCTGCTCGCAGCCGGGCAGAAACAATCGGACCCGCCCCCACGCGGCTGGAGCGGTGACGGTTCCAAGCGAACCGCCCCGTTCGGGCCGCAATCGACCGGGCTCTACCATGCCGATTGCCAGATGGCAGACTTGAACCAGGATGGCCTGCTCGACCTGATCTGCGGGGCGTCACGCGGCGGAATCCTGTGGTATGAAAACCTGGGCGCTCGCCAAAAGCCCAGGTTCTCCGTAGCGAGGCTACTGTTCCACGACGATGGCAAGCCGATCGACCCCGGCTTTCTTTCCACGCCGGCCGTCACCGATTGGGACCGCGACGGAAAACTGGACCTGATCGTTGGCGCGAACAAGGGGTGGATTCACTTCTATCGCAACACTGGCACGAATGCCTCGCCGCGCTACCAGGACCTGGGGCCGCTACAGGCCGATGGCAAGGACCTTCGAACCCCGGCGACTCCCGTGCCGGAAGTGGAGGGGCCCAAGGGGGAAGCGATCTACAAAGAGGACTACCAGCCCTATTGCGCGATCGTCGATTGGGACGGCGACGGCGACGACGATCTGCTGGCGGGCGGCAACGTCACCGGCCGGGTCTTCTGGTACGAAAACACGGGCCGCCCAGGGAGGGAACGCCCACTCTCCACTTCAGAGGACATCTGATGGCTGACGGGAAGCCGCTCGACGTCGGCTGGTCGGCCAATCTCACGGCCGCCGACCTCGACGGCGACGGAGATCCGGACCTGGTTGTCGGCCATGAGCGCAAGTGGGGTAATGAGACGCCTCCCGAGATCGTGGAGGACTTCCTGGCCTATTTCGAGAATGCCGGAACGCGGACGGCCCCGGCCTTGACGATGAAACCACTGCCGCGGATCGGGAAGTTCCCAAACGAGATCGTCGCCAGTCCGACGATGGCTGACTGGGATGGCGATGGCGACCTGGACTTGGCGGTCTCGTCCTACCTTGGTCCAATCTACTTGTTTGAAAACATCGGAACCCCGCGGCGGCCGAAATTCGATGTGCGCCGCCATGACCGGCTCAAACTGCCCTGGAGCAACGATCTTCTCCCCTACGCCACGGAATTGACCGACTGGAACGGCGACGGGATCCTCGACCTCGTACAGGGTCATACCTATGCCCTCGGGAAATCCAACCAACTCCCCTGGAAGTTCGCGCCGTTCCGTTCCATTCTGCCCGAGGAGCAGGTGATCGACCACCGCTCCTGGCGCGGAGACGACTGGGCGTTCACGGTCGCGGTGGACTTTGATCAGGACTCCCGCAAGGACATCCTTTTCGGGGACTACTGGGGACACGTCTGGTTTCACCGGAACACCTCGTCGGGAGGCGATATCTCGTTCGACACGACAGGGGTGCTGATCCGGACAGAACAGGGAATCCCCGTAACCGTGGGACGCACCAAGTCTGGGGGCTATGACTTCGATACCATGCAAGGCCCGCGGACGTCTCTGGTGGCCGCCGACTTCGACCGCGATGGCAGCGTCGACCTGGTGGTTAACGACGTCTTTGGGCACTACTATCTCTGCCGGCGGCGAGGGCACGGGAAGATGCCCGTGGTGGAGTCGCAAGTTCTCATCGCGGACGTAGCGAATTATGCCTCGACCACGGTGGTCGATTGGAATGGCGATGGAAGACTCGATCTGCTGGCAAGTTTGCCCCGGCCGGCCCAGCATCACCTGCTCTTCCGAAACGCAGGCGGGTCCGGCGGGCTGTTCGCCCCACCCGAGAAGATTGATCTGCCGCAGATTCCCGTGATCGGCTCAGTCGTGCGGGTGTTCCTGACGGACGCGAATCGCGATGGGGACCGCGACGTTGTGATGCTGAGCGGCGACGGGTACGATTGCCTGTTTGAAGGCTCGTTCCTGGCGCGCGGCTACGCCAAGGGCGGCTCTATCAGGCTGGAGCGGCGAAAACCATGAAGGAAGCGGTGCCCGCTTCCCTGCCGCGGGGCCCGCGGCCGAACTGAATAGTTCATGCTCTGGTATTCCTGCGTGACATAGGGTTCGGTTCAATCCGCGGTAAACCTGAAGCTGGCACAAATCCTCTGATGCTCTCCCGTCGAGACTCGATGCTGTGGCTGGGCGCCACAAGTCTGGCTGTTTCTCTCCCCGCCGCGGGTGCCGCCGGCGAAGCCGAAAGCACGGGGATCATCGCCGGCCGGGTACGCCGTATGACGTGGTGGCACGAGGCCAAGTTCGGAATGTTCATCCACTTCGGCCTGTTCAGCGTACCGTTCCGAAGGTGGTTGGCGACTACGGGAGCGGGTCTGGCGAGTATGTTGAGGAATCGGGACCCTTACCGTGCCGCAGACAGGCGTGATCGGTTCGAGCCCGTCGGCTGCAACGCAGTTTGCCACGAGATCTGTCGGTGCACTCGCCGAGCATGCCCAACAGCCTGCGCGCTTGTCCCGTGGTGAACGCTTCCCGTAGTGAACGCTTGTCGTTTCTAACCGGCCAATGCCAAGTTTGAGCACCGCCAGCGCCCAGGAAACGAAAGGAAACGACAGGTCCATTCTTTTTTCGTTCGACCTTGCCTTGGTCGGCCCGCGTGGGGCTCCGGCCCGCAACCCATCCCCTCAAATCCCAACCTTCCGGCATTGAGGATTCGGCAATGCACTTGGGGCTTGCAATGTGAACTCTGGAAGAGCACACTGGGGCAGCGCCCATGAATCACGCCTCCCGCACCGCTAACCCAAATCGGTCAGAGATTGGCCGGATAAGTCCCGTAGTGAACGCTTGTCCCGTAGTGAATATGAGGGAGAGTGATCCGGGCGCGATCGACTATCGACTATCGCCTATCGCCTATCGAAGGCCGGTTTCGCTGTTGCCGCCGTCAGGCGGCGCGGTTGGTTCTTTGCCTACCTTCGGCGTGGCCTCCGGTTGTTCCCACAGAGCCAAAAACGATGCCGCTCCCTCTTGCCCTGCTCCTTGTTGCGTAGAGGTCCTGTGCCCGCCGACGACCATCATTGGCGTTGTCTCTGCACAGTCTACGAGCACAGTTTCCGCCTGGAGCGTCCGAAAACCTTCCGAAATCACATGCTCAAAAAGCAGGGGCTCATTCGGGCTGCCTGTATATTGTTGATTCTATTGGTGGGCGCGACAGGACTCGAACCTGTGACCTCCTGCGTGTGAAACATGTGCCGAGCCTCCAAGATACCCGTCCCGTGAGGAACATTCTTTCAGTTCCAACAGGTTAGAGCACATGCCTTCGCTTGAACAGCATCCTCCATCGCGTCAATCGCGCTAATTCCTGCACAGTTCTTGCACAGTTGGGTGGGGTGAACCCCGTCATTGAGACAAACTGCTTTTGACACACTCGCCGTTCAATGATTTTTCCTACTCAAACCGCCGGTTCTCCGCCACAATGGTCCTCGGTTGGCGAAGCGGAAGCGGGCTCTGGTGGAGACCAACCCGCCGAGGAATAGCCAGCCGGAGACTCATCGAGACGATGGTCGGGGGGACCGGTTTCGGCCGGTTCCCCTTCTGTCTTAGCCTCAATACTCTGCACTTAAGGATCCTGATGGAGGAGGCGACATCGAGACGGCGGGTGGGGTGACGTCCGCGAGGGCGCAGGTTGTAGTTGCTCATTTTGCGCTTCACGCCGCGCGGGTTGACGCGTTGCCGGCGCGAAACAACGCGCTCCTCT
>SXGU01177095.1_pt1 | contig 12371 bp, 2 predicted proteins | sample 3174531 | NCBI WGS metagenome assembly SXGU01 (sample SAMN11356863, study PRJNA531348) | freshwater metagenome | isolation source: freshwater sample F1-140 | place: China: Fuxian Lake, Yuxi | collected 2017-12-25 | reverse complement strand
GCTTTGCCCGAATGGAGGAAAAATCGCTTTTTCTGCTGCTGATTGGCGTGCAAGGGGTTGGCCCTAACACGGCCCGCACCATTTTGAGTTATTGCACGCCCGCCGAGTTGCGCCATGCCATTCGCAGCGGCGATGAGGCTGCTATGCGGCGCATTAAGGGCGTGGGCCCTAAAACGGCACAACGTATGCTGCTGGAATTGCGTGAGAAAATAGCGCGCGAGGGGAGTGAGGTGTGGCGCGATTCGGACTTATCGGGATCGGGTGCTGGGGCTGGCGGGGGTGTGGACGGGGGTGCTCGCGGGGGGAATGGTGCTAACGGGGGTGTATACGGGGGGGCTGATGCTGGGGCAGGGGCTGGCGAAAATAGCGGCTCTTCTACCCCTATGGAAAGACACGGAATCGGGGACCCGTCGGTTGAAGGTAGCACAGTTGATGGCAAACAGGCAATCTATGGCGCGTCAGAAGCTTTGGATAGACAAGCAGGGGCGGTAATAAGCGACAATAAGCGCACAGAAACAGGAAACCCAGCGAATCCGTGGTTTCAGCACAATAAAAGTGAAGAAGAAGCGTTATTGGCGCTTGTTGCGTTGGGTTTTCCCAAAAATCAAATGGAAAAATTGGTGTCACGATTGATTCAACAGCATGCTGCGAGTGGGGCGCCCCCGCTTCGGGCTGGTGAACTTGTGAAACTAGCCCTAAGATCGGCCTGAGCGTGTTGCATTCCTCCGTTTCAACTGTGGCATTCGCTCCGCAGCCCTCATTCAGTGACACATCGACCGCTCACCGCTCGGGTTCCATCGCTCCGCAGCCCTCATTCAGTGATGCATCGACCGCTCACCGCTCGGGTTCCATCGCTCCGCAGCCCTCATTCAGTGGCGCTTCGACTGATGAGCAGGCGGATCTGATCAAGATGCGTTGCCATTCATCAGGAAAAACGATTTTTGAATGGGCAGGCTCACGAATTGAATGCTTGGGCTCACGAATTGAATGCTTGGGCTCACGAATTGAATGCTTGGGCTCACGAATTGAATGCTTGGGCTCACGAAAGAGCAGGGGGATTCGGGTTTGGATTCGACTCCTTCCTCTTCTGATAGGCTTGTCGACCCTGTGCCTCATACCATCGGAGGTCTTTTCACAGCAACAAGGCAGTGGCAGCAGCGGAAGCAACAACGGCGGCACCAGCGGAAGCAACAACGGCGGCACCAGCGGAAGCAACGACGGCGGCAACAGCGACGGCAACGGCGATACGACGAAATTGCCCTATCCCAGCCGCGACACCCGTAACCCCCTCGACCGCTACCGAACGCCCCTCCACCTGCAGCGACCGGGTAGCTACAGCGTGACCTTCGACCCTGTTAGCGGCAGATACCTGGTACGCGAGCGCATTGGCAATCTCCTCGTGGGCGACACCCGGAGCCTCAGCTTCCAGGAGTACCGCGATTGGGAGCGGAGCCGCAGCGTGCGTCAATATTGGCGAGAGCGAACCACCGGGCAGAGTACGGGCAGTCTTGGGCGCGACGGCTTAATGCCCAAACTAATCACCCCTCCAAAAATCCTCGACAAGCTATTTGGTGGCGGCGCTATTGATATTCGGCCGCAAGGCTCCGCCGAGTTGCGGTTGGCGGGTAATATGAACTACATCGACAACCCCAACCTCACGATGCAGCAACGTCGAATCGGCAATTTCGATTTCGATATGAACCTGCAAATGACCGTGGTGGGCTCGATTGGCGATAAACTGCGGTTCAACGGCAACCAGAACACCCAGGCTTTGTTCAATTTCGAAAACCAAATGAAGTTGAACTACACCGGCGAGGAAGACGAAATCATCAAGAAACTCGAGCTTGGGAATGTGAACCTCCCCCTACGGAGCGCGCTCATCCAAGGCAGCCAGAGCCTGTTCGGTATCAAAAGTGAGATGCAATTTGGCCGTATGACCGTGACTACGGTGCTGTCGCAACAACGTGGTCAAAACCAAAGTGTGGCCGTACAGGGCGGGGCACAGACCACACGATTCGATATCACGGCCGACCAGTACGACATGAATCGGCACTTTTTCTTGTCGAATTACTTCCGCAGTCAGTACAACCAAGCCATGTCGACCCTGCCCGTCATCCGGTCGAACATCATCGTTACCCGCACCGAGGTCTGGGTCACCAACCGCAACCAAATCAATGCCGACGTGCGCGATGTGGTCGGATTCATGGACCTGGCTGAAAATACACCCCACAACCCCGCCATCACCAGTAATTTTGTTGGTCCATACCCGGGTAATGGTGCCAATAACCTCTACGAGCAACTCATTGCCCCCATCAATGCTGGAGCACGCCAGGCAGCGGATGTGCTGGATGTGCTTGAGAACAACCCACCCTTCGACAGCCTGCGCAACGCTGCCGACTACGAGATCATTTTCGCACGCAAGCTCGACCCCACCCAATACACCTTCCACCCGCTGCTGGGTTATATATCGTTGAATAGTCCACTCAACAACGACGAGGTGCTTGCCGTGGCCTATGAATATACGGTGAACGGCGAACTCTTCCGTGTGGGTGAGTTCTCTCAAGAGGTGCCTTCTACACAGGAGAACCCCACTGTACTCTTCCTCAAGCTTCTAAAAGGCACCAACCTGCGCACCGACCTGCCCCTGTGGGACCTGATGATGAAGAACATCTATTCGCTCAATGCTTTCCAGTTGAGTCAGAAGGATTTCATCCTCAACATTGTGTATAACGACGTGCTCACGGGCAATAAGAACTTCCTCCCTGAGGGCAGCTTGGCTGGTCAACAACTCATTCAGGCTCTGGGCATGGATCGGCTCAACACCCAACAAGAGCCTCAGCCCGATGGTATATTTGATTTTGTTCCGGGCATTACGGTCGATGTGGCACGTGGTCGGGTCATTTTCCCTAAGATTGAACCCTTCGGGGATGATTTGAGAGCTGCTTTCGACGCCGCCGGCCCTACCCCCCAGCCGATCAAAGACAAGTATGTGTTTAGTCAACTCTACGACAGCACCCGGGCCTGGGCACAGCAATTCCCCGAGCTGAACCGCTATCGATTAATGGGTCAGTACCAATCGGCCTCTGGCTCGGAAATCAGCTTGGGCGCCATGAACATCCCCCAAGGGTCGGTGACGGTTACTGCGGGCAGTAGACAGCTGTCTGAAGGCCAGGATTTTACGGTCGACTACACCCTCGGGCGGGTGCGCATCATCAACGCAGGGCTCCTGAGCTCCGGCGAGCAAATTCGGGTGAATTTCGAAAACAATCCCTTGTTTCAAGCCACCGCGAGAACCCTCAGCGCTACGCGATTCGACTACCGCCTCAACCGCAACGTGAATCTCGGAGGCATCTGGATGCACCTCAATGAGCGGCCCATCACCCCAAAAATCAACCAGGGGGAGGAACCCATCCGCAACAATGTCATCGGATTGGACGTGGCCGGACAAACGGAGAGTAAGCTGGTGACGCGGCTGGTGGATCTGCTGCCTGTGATACGGACCAAAGAGGTGTCGAATATCCAGTTCAGTGGCGAATATGCTCGCCTCATGCCCGGTAATGCCCGCGCGATTGGGGAAAGTGGGGTTTCTTATATCGACGATTTCGAGGCGGCCGAGTTTAACTATGACCTGAAGAGCTTCTCGAACTGGCAGCTCTCGAGCACTCCGAGCCGTTTTCCGGAATCGACCCGCCGCAATGACCTCAGCTATGGCTTTAACCGGGCGCGTTTGAACTGGTATAACATTGATCCGCTGTTTTTCCGCAACTCGCCCATCACCCCCGAACACCTGCGCGAAGACCTCAATGCGAAATCGAACCACTACATGCGTGAGGTACTCGAACAGGAGGTGTTTCCCAATAAACAGCTGGCCAACAACCAACCCCTCACCATCCCTACTTTTGATTTGGCCTACTATCCCCGTCATAAAGGACCCTATAACTACGACCTCGAGCCCACGAGCGTGTCGGCGGGCATGAATTTATTGGGCGAACTCAACAATCCCCGCTCGCGATGGGGTGGCATTCAGCGAAAAATTGAGACCAACGACTTTGAAGCGGCCAACATAGAGTTTATTGAATTCTGGATGCTCGACCCCTTCATCTACCAACCCAACCACAGCGGAGGGGAAATGTACATCAACTTGGGGACCGTATCGGAGGATGTGCTGCGCGACGGCCGTCGTTCGTTTGAAAATGGTCTCCCGCGCGCTGATGGAAGTGGACTCACCGACACCACCGCATGGGGCATCGTTCCCCGGCTGATCCCCCTGGTGAATGCCTTCGACAACAACCCCGCGTCGAGGGGATCACAAGATGTGGGGCTCGATGGACTATCCGACGAAGCCGAACGCGCGTTTTTCGGGGATTATGTAGCGCGGGTGGGACAAACCTTTGGTACCTCATCGCCTGCCTATAGCAAGGCCTTCGATGATGCATCGGGCGATAATTACCACCACTACCGGGGGAGTGACTACGACAGCCGTCAGCTTTCTGTATTGCAGCGCTACCAACAATTCAACGGCTTGGAGGGCAATTCACCCACCGATCAACAATCGCCGGAACCTTATCCTACATCGGCTACGAATCTTCCCAACACAGAGGACATCAACCTCGACAACACCCTCACCCAAGCGGAGGACTATTTCGAATACAAGATCAGCCTGCGGCCGGGTGATATGGAAATCGGGCGCAATTACATCAGCGACATTTATGAGGCGAATGTGCAGCTGCGCAACCGCACCACGGCCCGGGTGAAGTGGTATCAGTTTCGGGTGCCAGTTCAAACCCCTGACCGGCGGGTAGGCAATGTGATCGACTTTAAGTCGATCCGTTTCATGCGTATGTACCTCAATGGCTTCGAGGACAGTATATTTTGCCGTATGGCAACCCTTCAGATGGTGCGCACTGACTGGCGTCGCTTCCTTGGGGCACTTCAAACACCGGGTGAATTTACCCCCATCGATGAAGATGGTACTTTGTTCTTGTTGTCGACCATCAACATCGAAGAAAACGGTAACCGCGTGCCGATACCGTATGTGGTGCCCCCCGGCATTGAGCGGGTGCGCAATGTGTTCACCACCAACTTCCAACAACTCAATGAACAGGCCATTCAATTGCGTTACTGTGGTCTCAAAGACGGTCAGGCGCGGGCTGCCTTTAAAAATACCCGTTTCGACATCCGGGCCTACAAGCGTCTTGAGTTGTTTATCCACGCGGAGGGAGCCGAGCTGAACGACGGGGATGTGAATGCTTTTATCCGTTTGGGTAATGACTACACACAGAACTACTACGAATACGAGCAGCCTCTGTCGGTTACCCCCTATGGCACCAATAATCCGGAAGCGATTTGGCCCAAGGCCAACAATTTCGATATCGGGTTTGCCGAGTTGAATGATGTGAAGTTGATGCGCAACCGATCAGGATGGCCCTTCAACGTACCCTATACGGTCACCACGGCACGCGGACATCGGATCACCGTGCTGGGCAATCCGAATCTTAGTAACGTACAAACAATCATGCTCGGGGTGCGCAACCCGGTGGCCGGCACTGGGGGTACCGACGACGGACGTCCCCGTTGTGGCGAAGTGTGGTTTAATGAGCTGCGCCTCACCGATTTCGACCAACGCGACGGCTGGGGTGCCACCGGAATGGTGAACATGCGCCTGGCCGACCTTGGTTCGTTGAACGTGACGGGACTCCATAAGAGCATTGGCCTGGGTTCTGTCGACAGCAAGGTGGCTGACCGATCGCGCGATGCGGTGACCCAATATGACATTGCCACCAATATGGATCTGGGGAAGTTCTTCCCTCAAAAAATGGGCATGCGCATCCCGATGTATTTTGGTTTTGGTGAGATTTATTCGAGGCCGGAGTTCAACCCCATCGATGGCGATATCTTAATGACCAATCTTCTGGCTGATATCAGCGACAATACATCGCGCGATTCTGCCATTCGTTCGGCTGAAACCTATACCCTGCGCCGGTCCCTGAATTTCACCAATGTTCAGAAGGTTCGCCAGGCCGGAACTGGAATGGCCAAACCATGGGATCCGTCGAATTTTACGGGCTCTTTTGCTTATTCGGAGCAGTATAACCGCACCCCTTTCATTGCCCTCAATTCTACCAAGACCTACAGAGGCAGCTTAGCCTACAACTTCATGGCGCAGCCGAAGAATGTACAACCTTTTTCCAAAATCGGGCTGTTTAAATCGAATTTCTTCTCCCTCTTGCGCGATTTCAACTTCTATTACCTCCCGCAAACCTTCAATGTTCGTACGGATATTGACCGCCTCTATCAGGTGACCCAGCTGAGGAATAATGCGGAGGGGGGAATTCCGATTCCGGCCACCTACAACAAGAATTTTACGTTCAATCGTTTCTACAATTCGCGCTTTGACCTCACCCGCTCGCTGCGCACAGAGTTCGACGCCAGCATGATCACCCGTATCGACGAGCCTTTTGGCCCACTCGATACCGAGGAAAAACGCGATACGGTGCGCCAGAATTTCCGAAATCTGGGGCGACCCACACGCTACAACCAAAGCTTGAATTTCAACTACCAGGTGCCCATCAACAAGCTGCCTCTGCTCGATTTTCTGAATACCTCCTACCAGTACCAAACCACTTATGAATGGACGGCTGCACCCCTCGCCGCCGACAGCCTGGGGGCCACCATCCAAAACTCACGGGCCCAGCGGGTGAACATGAACCTGAACATGAATTCGCTTTATTTTAAGTGGAAATTGTTGAAGAAAATAGCACAAGACGAGCCTCTGCGCGACAAACCTAAGGAAGGGAGTAAGGCCGATTCGGCTTCTAAATCTCCTAAATCATTGCAGAAAAAGGATCAGTTTGGCGACGAAACAAGCGAAAAGGAACAGTTGAAAGCAGGCGATAAGGGGCGTAATGAACCCGAAAAGCCCGATTACAGCTTCAATATACCCCGGCAACTCATTAAGATGATGCTGTCGTTGAAAACGGCCTCGCTGAACCTCAGCCTCAACGAGGGTACTGTTATCCCGGGCTTTAACCAAACACCCCAGTATCTCGGAAATAATTTCGATGTAGATGCACCCGGATTACCTTTTGTTTTCGGCGACCAGCGCGACCTGAGGCCCACCATCATCGCCCGACGCTGGCTCGCCACCGACACCAACCTCAACGCGCTTTATGTGAACACGCGCAACCTGAACCTGCAGGGACAGGCTACCTTGGAGCCATTTAAGGACTTCCGCATTCAGGTGAACCTCACCAAAATGCAGAATTACCGCTTCCAACAGAACTTCAGGGCCGATGCCTTCGGCGATATCGTGCAACTGAACTCGCTCGAGTCGGGCGACTATTCCATTTCGGTGCTCACCTGGAAAACGATGTTCGACCGCCTCGAAATGGATCCCAATAAGCCCGAGTACCTGCAATCGGATGTGTTTAAGCAGTTTGAGGCCAACCGCTTGGCCGTGGCTGAGCGCCTCGCCGCCCTTAACCCCAATTCGGTAGGCCGCGGCTCCGTCGATAGTTTGTTCCCCGACGGCTATAGCCGCCGTTCGCTGGATGTCATTGTGCCGGCTTTCTACGCTGCCTACACGGGTGGCGATCCGACGCGGGCCGATTTGGGCTATTTCCCCCGCATACCCATGCCCAACTGGCGCCTCACCTACAATGGGCTGGTGCAAAAGCCCTGGGCGAAGAAGATTTTCCAGGTCTTCACCCTCAACCACAGCTACCGCTCCGTGTATTCGGTAAGCAATTTCACCACGAACCTGATCTACCGAGAACGGGATGGTGGTGCGTTTTCTCGCGATACGGTCATTACGCGCGATTTCTACCCCAAATACCAAGTGGCCCAGATCACGATATCGGAACAACTGGCGCCTTTGATTGGGGTGGACGCCACCCTCATCAACAACATCAGCTTTCGGGTAGAGTATAAGCAGACGCGCACGCTAACCCTCACGCTCATCAACGCACGCTTGAATGAAGCGCGCACCACCGAGTTTACACTGGGCGCGGGCTACCGAATAACGCGCGCACAGCTGCCGTTCCTGATCAACGATAAGCAATTGGCTACACGCAACGACCTCAACATTCGCATGGACATCAACATTCGCAACAATACGAATTTACTGCGCGACCTCGATGGCTCCGAGCCCCAACCTTCGGGCGGCGGACGAAACGTTTCGGTGAAACCAAGCATCGACTACATCCTAAACGATCGGATCAACATCCGTTTGTTCTATGATTATCTCCTGAATACTCCTTTCATTTCCACCACCTTTGCCAACCGACAAACCAGTGGCGGATTGCTCATCCGCTTCACCATCGCGAATTGAAAAGTAATTTTTTACTATTTTGTAAACTATTTCTCTATATTTTTGTAAAATGAAAGAGTTTGCTATCCATGAATTATAGGGAACGTGTCGCATGAATTATAGGGAACGTGTCACATGAATTACAGGGAACGTGTTACATGAATTACAGGGAACGTGTTCCATGAATTACAGGGAACGTGTCACAGACCAAGAACTAAAGCGTAAACTGAACGCTTCTGGTGCCGTGCTGATCAAAGGCGCGAAAGCCTGTGGCAAGACCGCCTCGGCGCAGCAATTGGCCCGTAGTGTTTTGAAAGCAGATAGAGATGAACAGGTGGAGTTGCTCATGCAATCGGCGCCAAGAAGGCTCTTAATAGGCGATACTCCCCGTTTGATCGACGAATGGCAGGCCCAGCCTAAACTTTGGGACTACATCAGGCACGAAGTAGATGACCGGCAAAAAACAGGTCAGTTTATACTTACCGGATCATCAACACCGGTAGAATCAGCAAAAATGCACTCAGGAGTCGGTAGGTTTACCGTCGTTGACATGAGAACGATGTCCTGGCTAGAGCTTGGTCATTCAACTGGGGCAGTCCGCATGGCTGATTTGTTCGAAGGTCAACCCATTGATGTTGATGATAAGCCTACCGATTTGGAATTTATTGTAGACAAGCTCATTATCGGTGGCTTTCCTACTTTGTTGAACAAAAATGCCCAACAGGCGGCTGATTTGAATCGTGGCTATATCGAGTTACTCGCGGAAGTAGACATGAGCGCGGTTTCAGGTGTTAAGCGCGATCCCGTCAGGGTCAGATCGTTGCTGCGCGCACTTGCGCGAAACACTGCCACCCTAGCGGACATGACCGAATTGGAAAAGGATATCCGCATACAGGAAAGCGCGGGCATAACCCGCCCAACCATCTATGACTATTTAGATGCGCTGAACCGCTTGATGATCGTTGAAGATCAACCCGCATGGAACACGCATATTCGCTCTTCTTACGCCTTGCGAAAAGCCTCTAAAAGGCATTTTGCCGATGTTTCTTTAGCCGTGGCAGCGCTGGGCGCCAACGAGGACGCCTTGCTGAATGACCTTAAATGGACGGGCTTTTTGTTTGAGTCATTGGCCACCCATGATTTACGGGTCTATGCCCAAGCCAATGATGCGAAAATATACCATTTCCGAGATTCTAGTGGATTGGAAATCGACAGCATCGCACAAAAATATAATGGTGACTGGTGCGCATTTGAAATAAAACTCGGCGCGGGTCAGGTCCATGAGGCTGCCGCAAACCTTCAAAAATTAGTGAAGGTTCTGAGTCAGGAGAGCATAAATAAACTCAAATCGCTCAATATCATTACAGGAACCGGCGTTAGCTACACGCGTCCCGATGGAATAAACGTCATATCACTGGCATCTTTGGGTGTATAAAAACGTCAAGTTCCGATCAACCCCTAAAATCTCATCAAAAAACCCCGTGGGGAAACGCCTGAACGCCTTACCACGGGGTTTGTGATTGCCAGGATCGGGCCTGATTAGCGCGTATGCAATACGGTGATGCTGCGCTGATGGGTCTTGCCCCCGGCCGTTGCGCCCAGTACCTGTACCTGGTAGCTGCCCGCTGGCCAGCCTTCCATGTTCAGCTCCATGCGGTGCGTGCCTGGGGCCAGTGTGCCCGCTGTATGTGTATACACCGGGCGGCCCAATGCGTCGGTAACCCGTACCGCTACACCCATCCCTTCCGATAGCTCCAACGACAAAGTACGCAAGCCACGGCCTGGATTCGGATATACTGAGGCTTCCATCACACCGAGTGATGAACTCAGTTTCGGCATGCGCAATTCAACACCCGGTTGTACTTCACCCAATACGTTGGCCAGCTCCACTTCCGTGCTGCTGCGCCATACCCCCTCAGTCGATCCCTCTACCTGAACATAACACAATACATCACCCGCCTTCAATTCGGCACCCGACTCATCGAGCCATGCCATACGTACCCGATTGCCCTCCTGGTGATAGACCACCTGATTGGCCCTCAGACCTTCCGATGCCCGCACACCCAATACACGTAGCTCTTCGGGCAATTCAAGCTCTAAGCTCACACCCGCTGGTTGTACGCCTCGGCTTACAAACAACGGCACCTCATAGCTGCCGCTCGTGATGCGCGCCACCCCTTGGGTCGACAAATCCTTCCAACTCGTGCGCACGAATCCACCGTTGGGTTGGTAGCTCGCATTCACATCTCCGTAACACAACATCGATACATTGAGGCTGCCCGTACCAATGGCTGTGTAACTGCTCGTGCTCGCCGCGTAATTGCCTACCGAAAATGTTTGTAATGCGCCCGTAAAACGATTTAATGCATTCAATGCATCTGTCGAATTAACCGAGGCGCTTCCATTCACATCGGCTGCGGTTAAACGGATGCCACTGAGTTGAAGTCGATTCGAATAATGATTGAGGATAATTATCGCATCTGTGGCATTCACACCGCCCCATGGTGTGTTGGGAGTCACCACCACATCATAGTTTCCAGCTGCAACCAATGGCAACAAGAAGGCGCCAGTAGCATCAGTGGTATCGCGCACCACTTCGGTGTTGCCTTGCTTCAAGACTACCACCGCGTTGCGCATCGGTGACGAGGCTGAATTGTCATAAACCACTGTTCCACCTACAGGGGCGCCGGGTGGTGTACCGAAAACATCCCACTGACATGTAGTTGTGTTGAAGGTAGCCGTTTGCCAGCTGGCCAAGCCTGTTGGCTGCGCAGGCTGAGTGCCCGAAACATCCCACGAGCAGGTCGTGGTGTTGAACGATGCCGTTTCGTAACACGCAAGACCTGATGGTGCTGATGGCTGAGGGGTAATGGTCAGTATAAGAACCTTGTTGGCACAAAGAGTAGTGCATGGGTTCGAAGAATTGGAAGCAGAAGTCGAATTACGAGGAGGTGCGCTCGAAGTAGCGGTATTAGTGAAGTCTGAATTGTTATTATCTGTATCGGTTTCGCCCCCATTTTTACGAACCATTACCTGCGAAGTGGAGGGAGATGCATGAGCCGTTCCTTCGGCGCAATTTGCTGTTCCCCACGATACCTTATCTACAAGCGATGAAGATACCACTGAAGTACAAGCAACATTGGAAATAATTGTATTGAACAAACCAAGCTTACCGTTAGTGCCGCTCATGCTGAACGCTGAAGTAGGCGTGGAAAAATCTGCGGGTACAGGAAGTGTAGTTCCAGCCGATCCAGAAGCACCGCATTCAATCAACAGATATTTTTTCGCCGCAACTGTGGTACCCGAAGGGAAGGTAAAAATATTGTTCGTAGAGCTGCCATAATTACCCGTTGAAGAACCATAAGCGATAGACCAGCCGCCAATGTTGATTGGTGAACAACTGCTGTTGAATAATTCTACATAATCTCTGAGATAGGTACCCGTGGAACCGCCACCACCACTATACACCTGGCTGATACGCATTCCTCCACTTGATGTTGAGGTGACATTTGTGCCCGTATCAGGTATTGAATAGTTGCCGCTCTGAGTATAAGTAACTCCATTCTCAGACCATGTATAACTCCCACATGCTGATATTGTGGTAGTGGTATTGTTACTTGCAACAATAGAGAGCACCAACTGATAATCTTGACAATTCGCACTGTAAGAGTAGGTTCCTGAAGTAGTATAACTTACCCCGTTTGCAGTCCATGTGTAGCTATCACACGAAGTGTCCGTGCTGACAATAACAGCAGCCGGAGAACCCGTTACATCCCACTGGCAAGTGCTGTTGTTGAAGGCCGCTGTTTCGTAGCAGGCCAAACCTGTAGGCTGCACAGGTTGGGTGCCTGTTACATCCCACTGGCAAGTGCTGTTGTTGAAGGCCGCTGTTTCGTAGCAGGCCAAACCTGTAGGCTGCACGGGTTGGGTGCCTGTTACATCCCACTGGCAAGTGCGGTTGTTGCAGGCCGCTGTTTCGTAGCAGGCCAAACCTGTAGGCTGCACAGGTTGGGTGCCTGTTACATCCCACTGGCAAGTGCTGTTGTTGAAGGCCGCTGTTTCG
>SXGU01242918.1_pt1 | contig 12375 bp, 19 predicted proteins | sample 3174531 | NCBI WGS metagenome assembly SXGU01 (sample SAMN11356863, study PRJNA531348) | freshwater metagenome | isolation source: freshwater sample F1-140 | place: China: Fuxian Lake, Yuxi | collected 2017-12-25 | reverse complement strand
GTGCCGGCTTTGCTCTGCTCAAGGAACCGGTGCCGCCGGGCCGGCTGCGCGCGGCCTTGCAGCACCTGCTCGCGGTGCGAGCCTAGCGTTCTAGCGGCCCAGCCGGCGACAAAGCTCCAGCGTCAATCCGGCCTGATTCATGGAAGTTCTCCGAGAGGTTTAAGAAATTCGAACTATGTCAATCGAGTGGGCTGGAAACTAGAAGTTGGTTTTTGCCTCACCCATCGATCACCAAACCGAACGGAGTATGCCGAGGTGACGTCGTCGGGGCCAAAATCATTTCCAAACGACGGGTTTCAGAATCGGTCCCATCAGCCACCCACCAAAGCGACCAAGATCGCTTGTAGCGGGTGGTGAGGGCAATTTTGCCTAATTTTGCGATGTTGCGGGTGGTTGCTTCGCTTCCGTCCAGGCACTCCCCATTGCGCTGGCGGCGGCGTCTGCTGCATTGATCAATGCATGGTCCGCGATATGGGCGTAGCGCTCGGACATCTGCGTTGAGGAATGCCGTAACGCCTTGCTGACTACAAATAGCGACTGACCGGCGTTAACCAAGTTGCTGGCAAAAGTGTGGCGCAAATCATGTATGCGGCACCCTTGGATTTTGGCGCGGCGGCAGGCCGTCTGAAACGACTCGTGCAGATCCGTGAAGGGCCTTAAGGACTTTGGGTTAGGCAGAACGAACGGACAGCCTTTCCATCGGGGAAGTTTCTCAAGGATCGCCACGGCTGCTTGCGACAAGACTACATGTTCCCTTCTTCCCGTCTTCGACAACGGAATTCTCCATAGGCGTCGTTCCAGGTCCACGTCCTCCCATTTCGCATCCAGAATTTCACGCTTGCGCAGACCGACCAGCAGCGCCAGGGCAACAAAGAACTTCAGCTGCTTGTTATCACTTCGGGCAACGGCCACCCTGAGTCGCTCGGTCTCTTCTTGGGATAAGAAGCGCTCGCGACCCTCGATACGGAACTGTTTGATACCAGCAGCAGGATTCTTCTCCGTACCGGGAACAGCGAACTTTTTGCCCACGACGAAGGCGAACCTGAGCTGCACGATCCACTTGTTTGACATTCCGGCCGAATAGCCATCCCTTCGCATTGCCAATTGCGCGTCCAGTATTTCCTGAGACGTGAGCTCGTCGAGATGCTTGTCACCGAACTTGGGCAACACATGGTTTTTCCAGAATGATAGGTCTGAATCCATGTTGCGACGGTAGCTTTGGACGTGGGGCAGATAGGTTTGAAAATATAGCTCCGAGATTCGAGGGATCGCGCGCTTGGCCTTCTTCTCCTCGGCGGGGTTTTCTCCGAGCACGACGCGTGACCTCAGTCTTTCAGCAGCAGATCTGGCTTTGTCAAACGAGATAGATTTCGTATCCCCTATTTTGTGCTGGCGCTGGCGACCATGCGGATCACGATAACGAAGCGCATACGTCTTGCCGCCGGTTGCGCGGCATTCGAGCAAGAACCCGGTGATCGCGTTGTCGTAATAGTCGGTCTTGACCTTCCCTTCTTCGCACACTGCCTGACGGACGAATGCTGCATCCAAATCGGCGTTGGGCATTACAAGCCTCCCTGATGAAAATGGAACTGCCAGGCTGGATATGTCGCCGTCGAAGCCGCCTGTGGACTTGATGGCTGAAACTCGTAACTCATAGTGAATAACTCCTTGGATAGTTGATGAAATGGCAATCTGGTTTGGGGCGGGGCGGGCACCGAACAGGAGCAAGGCGAGTGGGAATATCGGGAAAACGACGGCCCCCTCCCGAGGTGCCGGCGAGGGCACTACGAGAGAGGTCGTCATGCGGGGCGTCGGGGCACCCCTGGCAAAAAAGCCCACTTTCCCCGCTCCGGTCAGAAGTCGGCGTCGAGGTCCGTTAGCGGGTCAGTCGGGGTCGTCGGCTGCGGCGTTCGCGCTATCGGCTTGGCGGGCTTCTTCGTCAGGCCACGGAAGGTTTCATGGCCATTGAGCTCGACCAGACGGACACCCATGCCGACGTTGTGCTCCAGCAGTTCCCGCGCGCGACCCTTGGAGAAAGGCTTGCGGCCATTTTCCGAGCACCACTCGACATAGGCACCGTACAGCTCAGAGCGCCTGTACGCGCCCTCCGGTAACAGGTCGCAGCACTCGTGAATGAATTCTTCAAGCGTGTTGGTCGTGCGCCTCCACTTGGCCATCAGCCTGTCGTGGGCGGTGGAATCCGAGAACCCTTCGTTGGCCAATAATCTGACGGCACCCTGCAAGGCCCAATAGGCGATGCCGGGAAGCTCGTTGTCGATGATGCGTTGGGCCAGGGTTCCGTCGAGCGGCAGGCCAAGGCGCAGGCGGCTGTTGGGAAACTCGATGATCTTCCACCGCGTGAAGAAGGCCTCCGACTGATCCTTGGTCGTGATCAGGTGGTTCGACATGAATAGGTGCGCCGCTTCATTGCTGAAGGTCATCGGACGATGGGTCGGATGCCTGCCTGTAACAAGGTCTCCACCGATAACTGACTTAAATGCAGACGCGGGGATAGGTTCATTCTCCGGTAACTCGCCGACGACATTCAAGCGCTTTCCGGCCAGAGTGGCGACGTGATAGTCGTGATGCCATTTGAAAGGCGAGATGGCAGACACGAATTCCTTCGGCACCAAAGCACGCAGTTGCCTTTCCAGTGTTCCCTTGCCTGCGCGCCCGAACGGTTCGTAAAAGAGAACCGCGAAGTGGTATCGATATAGGATGCCGAGCATAACTGCGCCAGCAATCTCCTGCAGCAGCGTGATCTGTTGCTGCTCCTCACCCTCGTGGTCTGACTTAAACGTCTGGTGCAGAAAGTCTTCGAACTTGGGTATCGGCATGCGTTGCGGCGTAAAGGGAAGCATCACACGCTGTCGATGCTCCGGCGTCAGCGGCACCAGCACAATTTTGTTGTCGGCGATCTGGTAGAAGCCACCAGGACACGCGAGTCCCGTCGTCCCGTCGGCAAAATACGAATCGTCGTTGGCCAGGGAGATGGCGTGGTCGGCAACGGCGCGGTAGTCCGAGCTGCGTTCGCAGTTGTCTTTTCCGTCATGCGCCTCGGCCACCAAGCGGATCAATCGATCAGTGGGTATGCGCTCCCAGATGGAGGTGTCTGGATTCACGACATATAACCCGCCTTGGTGACCGACCGGTTTCCAGGCTCCCTCAGTAAGCTCCGCCAGCAAGTGTTTAGCGTACCCGTGGTGCGTTAGAGCGATATGCATTTCACTGACACGGACTTTGACCGCTCGGTCCATCGTCGCCAAGGAGACAGCTTTATTCGCCTGCTTAAGTTGGGCACGTTTGCGCTCGTATTCGGCCGGCTTGAATTGCTTTATGGTGGCCAATGCTTGGACCGCGTCATCTTCAAGAACGGCAGCGCTGTCATCCTTGACCTTTGGCATCAGTTTGACGACCACCGCCGACGCGGGAATGGTCTTCACCTCGTCCTGCTCGAAATGACTGAGCCAATGGGTAATACCGGTGCCGCTGTCGTAGACAAATGGGATGCCGTCAGCGTTGTTGTTGTAGAACGCCGCCCAACTAACCGAATCTCGGAAAGGTGTCTGGCACCGTAGCTTGCCGGTAATGCCACGCTCGACAATTTCCTGGACGGTGAGAGTGCCGTACTCCTTGGTTTCAATCTCGGTGGCGAGGGTGAGATCGTTGGACACGATCCTCAAGCCATTGCTGCCGGTCGCCACAGACATTTCGACCCCGGCCTTTCGGGTAATTTCGCGAACCGTCTTGGCGTCCGGTAGAGCGATCGCTGACGTATCCAAAGCATCGATTTCACCCTGGTGCACAGCGGCTGTATTTGGCGCGACCGTCAGTCCGTCATCGACGGTAGGCTGACCGCAGAAAACGAGGCGACCGGGAGTCCAGACGCTTGGATCGAGAACGGTAGTCAGGCTGTGACCAACAACTTTGCCTTTCTCGCTCTTGCTGTGGCGGGGCTTTAGCCATGTAATATCAGCCAGCGCCGCACGCACGACCATTGCCGCACGCACGCGCTCGATATCCGCAGGGTTATCGACCTTGATCCAGACATGACCATTGCCGCCGCCGACTGGGTTGCCTTGGTGCATCACGCGGGAGGATGTCGACGGGGTCAGAACGTAGCTTGTCTTGTCGATACCCGGCAGAATTGGTACGAGCGCACTAATCCATTCGGAAATGGTCAAGCTTGAGAACTTGGCCGGCGTATGGTTATCGATGTCTCGATCAAGTAGCTGCCAGCTCGATGGACGTACGTTGTCCTTGAATCGCCCGACGGCCTTGTAGGTCTTGCCATTGATGACGACATGGTGGACGCCCTTCTGCCTTGCGCGATCCGATTCCGGGATGCCAAAGCGGGCCTCCATCTCACGTCCCGACAGGATGACGAATTCCTCGCCGATCTCGATGCCGTCGAACGAGGCATTGATAATGGCAGCGTGCGGATCGTCGCCGACCTTGGTTAACAGAGCTGCGAGTTCATCGTGAGTTTCGACACGATGCATGACGGCAATGCCGAACGATAGATTGACGGCGGAATGCTTGCTGGCTGTGCCGTCGGGGTTCAAGGTGAAGTGCTTGCCGAGCGGCTGCTTTTTATCGCGGACAACGGTGATGATGGCAGAGGACTTGACCGGTAGAGACGGCGCGGATGATTCAATTGCTGTGTTACTTTGATACGGATTGAGGTCGACAGAAGGCATCGCCCCTGAACTGCTAGATTCAATTGTCATTATGGTTGACCATAAGCGAGTAGAGAGCCATCGATGATCTGATGGGGGCGTAGTCGCTTACGTTATCTATCCGGCATTGCTGCAGGATTGCGAGCCAAGTCGTCCGGAGACTTCTTGTCGCAGGCAATTTCCGCCTGCGCTCACTGGGTACAATCAGTCGATGATTTACGTGGCCACGCTCCAGGTGCCACTCGACTTTTTCATGTTAGCAAGACTGGCTGCCTGCTGTCAATCTCGTCCCGATTACGGTGTGCAGTTTGGGTAAATGTTGGTGGGTACAGGCGTCGGCGAATAGGGCACCCCCTTCTAAGTGATCCACTTAGTCCCCTGGTTCACGAAAACGCGAATCGCTTGATGGCAGAAATTTGGCCAAGGCCTACCTTGGGAGTGATGTCCAGCGGCGAGTGGGAAAAGTGGGAGAGCCGCCGCCCCCTGCGGTGCCCAACGGCAGGCAGTAGTCGGATGCTGTCGATCCGAGCCACCCCGGCCCCCGCCCAAGAATCCACTTTCTCCACTTCCGACCTGATCGGCCGCGAATCATGGCCGCCCGCCCCGCGCAACTTTGTGCCCCACTCATACTAAACATTGCTCCTTTATGAGAAAGCCAACGAGACATGAAGATCAGTTGATCAGTCCGGCCGCGCGTGACACTTCTGTGCGAAGCCGCTACATCGCTCTACCGGTATTGAAGGACTTCCGGCAACGCCATCAACAGCAGTATCCAGCCGGCGAAGAAGATTCCGATACGTAGCGACGCGAACATTATTGCGATCAGGTGAGCGATCAAAGTATCCAGCATCCTGATCACTTGCTCTTCAGAGTTTCATCGCAAAGCCGTTCCAGCTCCTTGATCTGTCGGCGCACCTGTCGGCTTTCGTGAAACAGCGAGAACGTCGAGGGTCGTGGCTTGTGGTGCAGGTGCGTGCCGGCGATGAAACCGACTACTGCGGAGACGAATTTCTCGGAGGGGCTTTTGCCGCGATACTTCATGGTGTGTTCCTTTTGGTAGTTGGTATTGAGATCGGCACAGCGGCAGTCAGTCGATGATCCGCAAAATGTTCCCCGCCTCGGCATGCCCGAACATGTATTCCCGAAGCCGGTGAAAGTGTTCGCCGCAGACATCCGCAAACTCACTCTGGCCAAACGACAGATGGCTGTATGCGTATAAGGTGGTGGTGATCCCCAGCGCGTCGGCTGTCATGAAACACTCGTGCCCGTTCTCGCTGGCGACCTGAAACTGGCCATCGCTGTCCGGTGCCATATAGAAGCCGCCGTTGCCGAGTTGGTAGAAATGCCAGTAACCGCCGCTGTAGTCATCGGACAGCTTGCTTGCTATGGCAAAAACAAAGGGCTCCAACTGCAGCGGAAAATAAACGCCAAAGAGATCGGCGGTAATGGGGGTGCGTTGATTGTCGGCTACAAGGTTGCGGCTGATGACGTTCTCGGTCATGGAAGTGGCTCCGATGCAATTGAATTTCATGAAAAAGTGCACCCCCGGTCGGCCGGTGGGCACCCGATATGCCTCTCCGTCGGCGCTCCCACCCCTCGCCGGGAAACCCACTTTTTCCACCCTGGCAGCTCTGCATGGACGGCAGGCATCCCCACGCGGAAACGTGGTGAGTGGAAAAGTCGGATTTTTCGGGAGGGGGAGGGACTGCCGGGGTGACAGCTATGTGGCCGCTGTGCCGGGCCTGAGCGCGGGAAGAATCAGCGTTGCACTGATCTTGGATATTGCCTAGTCGTAAAGGATGCCGGCAAGGTACGCGGCCTGTGATCTGACCGCTTCACCAAACGCGTCATCGTCCAGACAGTCGAGATCTGCATCGAGCAGGCTATAAACAGCATCGAGGATGAAAACATCTACCATTTGAATTACTCCTTATTTGTGTTGACGAAAGAAAAGCAAATAAACAGCGCCGCCGATAAGGGCCAGCGCCAGGACAACAATCGGATACATCATGGAAAGAATTGCCAGCCCGACGACGCCGTAGAGGCGCAGTGCTTTGATGGCGAGGCAGAGAATCGCGAATACCGTGACGCCGGTGACGACCTCAAGCATTGGTCCCGGACCCTATTGGACGCCCCGCTTTCTTACCCGCCTTCGTGGTCTTGAATACCGGAACGACAATATGTGCTTCGTCTTGCGCCATAGACGCAGACTTGAGGTCGACCCCTGATCCGATCAAGCCTTTCACTTTCTCCCAGAAGGCGGTAGCGGTATGGCGGACATACGACTGGCCTTCCGGTGCTCGGGCGATGACTTGGTAATGGAGCAGGATCGATCCAAGGAAGCCATGTGAATTGGCACTGCCGTTTAAATATATGGGCTTCAGCGCTGATACCGAGAACGTTTGCTCGGGTGGAATCTTGGCAAGGCAACGTTCGATGGTTGCGATCGATACCCATTTGCCGTTGTATTTGCCGCTACTGCTGTTGCCGGCGATTCTGAAACAGGTGTCGGATACGTCTTGCGAACCTACAGGGACGCCGACAAAAAATGATATCTCCGAAAGCCCTGACAGGGACGGGCACGATCCAGCCATAAGGATGCGCATAGCTGGTTCCGCTGTTGCCTCTAATGACATTTCGCTTGCGGCTTGGTTCATACATATGCTCCTCGTATAAGATTGAAAAGGTTGCGCAAATTGTTTCACCCAAGCGTTGTCAGCATCGCGATCCCGCTGTACTGCTCCTCGATGACAGTGCGCAAGTCACACTCACGGATTTCTGTTGCGCCAACGTCAACCAAGTACTGCCTTGCTGCGTTGGTATCCACGGATACCAACCACATAGAACCCTGGCCGACAGTGGCGTGAAGCACCACAACGCCAGTCGAACGACGCGCACCTGACTGCAGTATTTCGGGATGGCGGCAAAGCAGGTCGAGCATGGCCAAACATTCGGCGTGTCCCTTCGGCAACAGGGCATCGAACTGCATCACCCCCGCCCTTTCTTCCCAGTCTTCGAGAAGGTTGTCGTCGAGTTTGGACACCAACACGGCGACCAATGAATTACTGGGTATAGGCATTCGGTTCTCCAGAAATGGAAAAGCCACCTGTCCGACCCGTGAGGTCAGCGAAGGTGGCAATCAGGGGTGCTGCGAAAGGGACTAGCGTTCTGCTACGGCGTACTTGGCGCACAGTGCCAACAGGTCGGCGTCGATACCTTCGCCGGTGGGAACAAAGAGCGTCGTACCAGTGCCGTCATCGCTGGCGTCAAAGTGCATTTCGTATGCAGTGCTGTGGCCAATTACAAAGTCGAACGATGGCGTGAAATCTGGATGGCCGTATGGAACATCCTCGAAGGGGTCATGCAGGATTGCCACGCCGCTGTCAGCTTCTACTTCAGCCACGCTATCGCCGGCCTCGACTACCAGCAACAGGCCATCGCTGATCTGCCCGAGTTGTTGCAGGCGTAGTACCAACAGGGAGCGGATGGATGGATTCGATACACGGCCAATATCAGCGAAGCCGCGCAGGATGATCATGTGTCCTCCAAATGAAAGCGCCCGAGAATTACTCCAGGGGCGCAGGGGTGATTGAGAGTTGGACTGCTTGGGGCTACGTGGAAAACAAGCCGTGAATCAGGATCGGTATCCCATAGGCGATCAGAAGGAAGGTCAGTACGCCAGCCACTATCGAAGCAAGGATCGACAGCAACAACTGCATGAGGATGTATTTCAGGGTGTCAAGGAACCCCATGGCCGGCATGTTGATTAGCCGCTGGGTGATTCCGGTGTGGTCCGTTGTCGCGAATCGGAACAGGCCGGTGGCTGCCTCGTCGCCAACCTTGGCTATCGATTTGCCGGCTGAGTTGAGGGATCGAATGGTGCTTCTGCTGATCCTTGCCATTCAGCGCTGGGAATCCCGATGCCACCGCCAGACATGGCCCAAGCCCAGCAGCAGGGCGACGAGAAATGTGAAAGCCAACAATACCTTGAGGTAAAGAACGGTGACGGCCAGGGCTCCGAGTTGCAGGAGTCCGATCGCGGCTGCGGTGATGCCAAGGAAGGGGAGAAATGCCATAAGTGTGGTGCTCCTTTGGAAATGCGGAATAGAAAAGCAAAACGCCCGGCCAGATGAACTGACAGGGCGCTTGCTTGGAGTGTGCGACGTTTTCAATTACAGGTTGGTGTGTCCAACCCTTGAGCCCAGAAATGTCGCCAACGGCTCTTGTTGTTACTTGTTACTCGGTCGTCAATATTTACTCGCTACGAATGGCATCGCGTTATTCCTTCTGAGCCTTGGCCAACTCCGCCTTGGTCTTACCTTCCGCGATGATTTCCTGCTTGTGTTTATCGGTGCGCTTACCCATGTAGACTACTGACCAGATGACAAAGACCAATCCGAGCCACCACTTGACAAAGAATCCGCCTATTCCAAGCAGAAGCAACGAAAAAAAGATGAAGTTCTCAAACCCGGACATTCTCTTCGTTGCAGCCGCTGTTATCGCCTTTTCTACTTCTGCTTCAACTGCCTTCGTGTGAATTGCCCCTGGCTTAGGTGTTGCAATAGTGGCTGGTGGAGCAATCCCCGTTTCGGCTAGACGCCGCGCCACTTCCGCATCAAATAATTTCTTGTCCGATTGCCTTATCCTCTCGGCCTCAACTTCCAATTCCCTTTGTCGAGCAGCTTGAATCTGTGCTGCCTTCTCAGCCTCAAGCGCGATCACTCGCTGACGCGCAGCTTCAACCTGTGCAGCTTTGTCGGTCTCAACAGCCAGTTCCCTGCGCCGCGCGGCCAGCTTTTCATTCAGGTCCATTTTTCTCACCGCCTCCAATAAGGACTATTCGTCATCGCTGAAGCTGCTGCCGGAGTCATCATCGAACGCCGAACTTGCGATGGCATGCTGCGCGGCAGCACTCAACAGGGCGCTACCCACGGCGAGGCCCACTGCGCCGGCAGCGGCGGTATGCCCTTTCTTCCTGGCCACTTCCTCGGCAGCAATAACGTCATCGATGCAGCGTGCGGCCCTTGCCTCCCGTTCGGCTTCTGGAACGCGACGTTCAAACGTAATCATCAAGGTTTCGCGATCGGCAACAACCAGATGGCGTTGCATGACCTTGACCATGAATACCAAACGCCAACCTTCCGCCGCCATGGCATTGATGTAGGCCTCAAGTACATTTGTCTCGATGCGGCCTTCGCCAAGGAGCAACGAACTGATTGCGCCATCTGCGACATCGATTACCTTGTATTCGTATTCCATCATTGGACCCCCTGGTTTCTGATTTGGCGTTCGCGGTGTGGAAGAGGGCTATGGGCTAGAATGTATCGCTATGCATCGATCATGGCTTGTGTTTTTGTCGAAAGTTGCAACGATCCAACCCTTGTTGTCGCCCGCCCTGAAGAGATAAGCCTGTTGGTCACCGGAATATCCACCCATGGAGTTTCTGGCATTCACGATCAAACATGCACGATCTGTTCCGACAAGGCTGAACTTTCCAAACTTTGCTGAATCAGGATCTTTCAGGCTGTCAAGAACCGCCTTCTTTGCTAACTCCAAGTCAGTCTGGCCGGATGCTTGGGCCTTGCCTTGCCCTTTTACGGCACGCAACGCTTCGGCCCATTTATCATCTTCGTCAGAGCTTTTTCTAACGTCCTTTTTGGCTACCTTCTTCGCCTGCGAATCGTAGCAATCAAGCCGCCTCACGCCCTCCTTAATGTTGGCGCAACTGGTGAAGTCAGGACCAATGTCAGCCCGGGCTGGTAGTACCAATGCAATTGCAATCATTGCTGTAATTGACGTACGCATATCGTTGCCTCCCCCTCTTTTCGTTCGAGGTAAAAGTAGTCTCTATACAAGCTGGCCAGTGCGGCTGATAAGCAATTTGATGCTCATCAGGCGAGCCTTCCCAAAGACAATTATATGAATTAGTGTTTATGTGAATTAGAGCACATCGCGGAGAGTTCGCGGTGTGAGCGCTACTTCGCCAACCTCCCAACTTTCAAAACATCTTGGTGCGTGTATCCGCGACTTGCGCCTACAGACAGGCCTGAGCCAAGTCGAGTTCGGGGAACGTTGCGGCTTCTACCAGACGTACTTGAGCAGGATCGAGAATGGCAGGGCCAATCCGACGCTCAATGCCGTCGAGGTCATTGCCAATACACTGGGTCTGACTGTGTTTGAGTTGTTCGATCGAGTGCGAGAGCAGTTGCCAGTGAAGAAGGGGCGTAGGAAAGGGCGGGCATAGATCAGCCTCCCGGCGGTCGCAGATTCTGTGCTGATACTGGAACAGGAGCGTAACCACCATCCTGCAACGACTGAATGGATTCGTCCGCAAAGAAGACCTTCACCCTATAGTCTTTGGCTGACGACCATTTTTCTTGAGACATAACCCATTTGCCCACAAACTCTGTGACTGTGGTGCGTGCGGTGTCTCTCTGCAAATCGAGGTATTTCTTCGATGCGGCATATTCAGCCAGGGTTGGGGTGATTGATCGCTGAAGTTTATCCACAGTGTCCGTACCGGTGATCAGCGACCAGATTCCGTGAGATTCGCGTTCCAGTTTGGCGGTATCGATCGCAACCGGAAGTGATGGCTTAACTGGCGGCGCGACTACCACGAACGTCTTTTCCCGAAGCATGAAGCGCCACTCCGGTGCAAGTGCGATGTGATAGCGATAGGTGACTGGGACTCGGATATGAGCGAATGTATTGCCCACTTCTTGACCAAAAAGAGAGTGTGTTGTCGTGTTGTCGAAGCGTTCCGTCGCTTTAATGGTTGCGACCTCCAGCAGGCCGCCATTGGTATGCATTACGACCGGTTCATCGATGGTGGCAACTCGCATCTCCGACTTGTCACGAGGGGCAAGCTTGTAGCCCGCAAAGCCACCGATACCAACTGACATAACAATTACCGCCGCTATCAAGACCAGATTGGTTGGCATGGAAATCTCTCGTGCGAGTTTTGAAGGAAGGTCATTGCGTAGAAGCGAATGCGGTTCAACTGCCCAGGAGGCCGAAGAGCAAGACAAGATAGATAGGTAAGGTTATCAGCCACCCCCAGCTATCTTCGAAATGAAATGCCACTACCAGTGTTCCAACAGTGAGCGATATTAGCGCCAAGGCCTTTATCGTTTGATCCTTTATTCTTGATGCAAGTTTGGCCCAGAAGGTTGGGAACTCTTCCACTCCGAAACGATTGGTGCGGTCAAAGACCCGTTTCCTGTGCCACAGCAGGAGAGCTATGCTGATGGCGACGAGCAAGACTCCGAGATAGCTGGCGGCGTCAGTAGTCATTTCAGTCGGGCGCAGAAATTGTTCATGAATGACGACATGTTAAGGGCATTGAGGCTCGTGGGGTGAGCCTGCGAATAGCTCCTTCTTGCTGCCCACAAGAAAAACGCCCCACCCGGTCAAGGGTGAGGCGTCATTGGAGTTACGTGCATTCAACCAACCAAAGTTACCCACCAAAGTGGAAGTACTTTGGCACAGTCACTTTCACGAAGACTGTTGAATACGATCTAACCCCAGTCGTTTACACAGCTCTAATGTAAGTCCCGCCTGATTCATCGAATAAAAATGCAGGCCCGGCGCGCCGCGTTCGATCAGGCGCTGGCAGAGTTCCGTCACCACATCCAGACCGAAGGCGCGTATCGAGTCGGTATCGTCGCCGAAGCTTTCGAACTTGCGCCGCATCCAG
>SXGU01014845.1_pt1 | contig 12375 bp, 6 predicted proteins | sample 3174531 | NCBI WGS metagenome assembly SXGU01 (sample SAMN11356863, study PRJNA531348) | freshwater metagenome | isolation source: freshwater sample F1-140 | place: China: Fuxian Lake, Yuxi | collected 2017-12-25 | reverse complement strand
GGCTGCGTTGTGCATGGGCGTCGGATACCTGGGATGAAAGTTTCCGCCAGGCGGTCGATGCGCCGCCAAGGCCGCTAGCCAATGGCTTGAAATTACAAACCTAAAAAAGAATGGGCGCTCGGGTTTGGATTTGCGCCCATTCGGATTCTGCTGGTTGCCAGCCGGGGCCATTTGGCACTGGGAGTGCAAAAAAGCGAAGTCATTCTCAGCATCAAGCTGCCGCGCTTGAGCTTGTCGGCCGCGGCTGTTACGTTGGCGCCGCGGCCACCGTCGGGCCCTGCGCGAGCGACCACTCGGCGACGGGCATCTGGCGCGGTGAAGGCCGCAGGGTGTCGGGCCGCGATCACGGCCCCACCGTGCGGGCTTCGATCGTGGCCCCAACCAGCCGCAGCAGAACAGGTCGTTCTGCCCTTGCGCTACGCTTGGCTTGCATCGCTGGCCGCTGGCTCGCGAGCGTCAGCAACAGCGCGGACCAACCGTTCGGCTGGATGCGGGTCGCAATGACCCTGGCTCTTGGGGCGATCAACGTCCTCGTAGCTCAGAAGGATAGAGCGTTCGCCTCCTAAGCGAAAGGCCACAGGTTCGATTCCTGTCGGGGACACCCGCACATTACCAACTCCTTGCTTGAGCGCCGGCGATGCCGCCCGCGCAACCGCCTGCACAAGGCGTCAGGTTCCCAATCCGATGACCGATCTTGACACGCCGCACGACAACGACACCGCAATTGTAGATCAGACCGCCACGACGACGCCTTTGCCCGAGCCGGCGGCGCCGCGTCGCGTCGTCAGCCTGAGCGACGTCGCCTTTGCTGATCTCGCCATTCCCGCGCCGATACTGCGCGGCCTCGACGCCGCGGGCTTTGGCTACTGCACGCCGATTCAGGCCAAGACCTTGCCGTACAGCCTGCTTGGCAAGGACATCGCGGGTCAGGCCCAGACCGGCACCGGCAAAACTGCCGCCTTTTTGGTGACTATTTTCAAAGAACTGCTGGAGACCGAGCGGCGCCATCCGACTGCGGCGCGCGCCGTAGTGGTCGCGCCGACGCGCGAGCTTGCCCTTCAGATCGCGGCCGATGCCCAATCCCTTGGGCAGTTCTGTCACTTCAATACCGTTGCTGTGTTCGGTGGCGTGGATTGGGAGAAGCAGGCTAAGGCACTGGAGGGCAAGGTCGACCTGCTGGTCGGTACTCCCGGACGCATGATGGACTACATGCGTCGCAAGATGCTCGACCTGCGGCACGTCCAGGTGGCGGTGTTGGACGAAGCCGATCGCATGTTTGATATGGGCTTTGTCGATGACGTTCGCTTCATTTTGGGCCATTGCGCGCAAGATCGGCAGACGCTGCTGTTCTCGGCGACGCTTGGCTACGACGTCATGCACCTGGCCAAGCGGCACACCCGCGATCTGGTGGAGGTGCGCGTCGATCCAGATCAGATCGCCGCTGACACGGTTCAGCAGGAGCTCTACCACGTTCGCGAGCGCGACAAGCTGCCGTTCTTGCTGTGGTTGCTGGAGCAGTCGGCCCCACGTCGCTGTCTGGTATTCGTCAACACCAAGCGCAGCGGAGAGTGGCTGGACTTCAAGCTGTTCCACAACGGCTGGGAGGCGCAGTTAATGAGCGGCGATGTCGCCCAGAAAAAGCGTCTTAAGATCGTGGAAGATTTTAAGAAAGGCTCGGTCGAGGTCCTCGTCGCTACGGATGTCGCAGCTCGTGGCCTTCATGTCGATGACGTCGAACTCGTCGTCAACTTTGACCTTCCCGGCGATCCGGAAGACTACGTGCATCGGATCGGCCGCACGGGTCGCGCCGGCCAGGCCGGCCGCGCGGTTTCGCTGGCCGACGAGGCGCTTGTCGAAAACCTTCCTGCAATTGAGCGGTTGCTTGGCAGAAAGGTGCCGTCGCTGGTGGCTACCAACGAGCAGATGCTTGATGACGTCGGCCCCTCGTTTGGGGCCACCATGAAAGCCCAGCGGGCCACCGGTGCCAAGAAGGACCGTCCGCGACCGCGCGGGCGGCGTTGACAACTGGGCGTGGCAAGCGCACACTTCCGCTCCGCTGCGGGCTCTGAGCGAGCCTGCGCATTTTGGTGGCAGCGCGCGGGCGCGCCGCCGTTTCTTGAATTGTGGGCGCTGGTGCACCGGACGACCTTGGGGTCGCAACTGCACGTCGCTCCAAGCCCTGCGAAAGTGGCGGAACTGGTAGACGCACTAGATTCAGGTTCTAGCGGGCGCAAGCCCATGGGGGTTCAAGTCCCTCCTTTCGCACCCCAATTGAGTAACAACGGGTCCAGTCGGACGCATCGTTTGCGTGCCGCGACGGTCCATTGCGCACGTCTTGCCGCGCTGACGTGTGCTTTGGCGGTCGCGTGTGCGCGCTCGCCGGTCGACGAGTTGGTTGATCGCAGTTTTTCCCACCTGGAAACGGCTGCCGATCTGCTGGAGCGGCACGCCGGCGACGAAAAGGCCCTGCTCGAGGCCACGATGCGCTACCGGGCTGCGCACGCCGCCGAATTCACCGCCTTGCGTGAACAAGGTGAACGACTCATGGCTCAGGCCAGCGAAGAGCGTCAGCGCGAGATCGCGACCGCGGCTCGCAATCGCGCTTCGCCATTGCTGTCGCGCATTGATGTTGCGGCTCAAAAGTACCCGGATCGACTGCGTGCGCTGACCTTCGTCCGGCCGCTGGTTGTTGCGGCGACGCCCCGGCTCAAACCGGGGACCAAGCCGATGTGGGTGCCCAAAGAGCTGCCGCCCCTTCCGGAATTGCCGATGCCGCTCGACCCGTCGGCAGCCCACTCTGGCCACACGCACTGACGCCAACGCGATGATTTCACGCGCGACCGGTGGTCCGCTCGCCTGGCTTGCCGCCGTTGCAACGGGCGTGCTCACCTTTCTCGCCTTCCCAGGCTGGAACTGGCACCCGCTGGTCTGGGTCTGCCTCGTTCCGATTCTTGTTGCTGCGCGCGGTGCTTCCCCCGGGCGCGGCCTGAAGCTTGGCTTGCTGGGCGGCCTGGTCACCAACGCCGGTGGTTTCTGGTGGATGACCGAAATGCTTCGCGAGTTCGGTCATTTGCCAGCGGTCGCGGCGTGGGCGATCTTGCTGCTGCAAGCCGTGACGCAAGGTCTGTCTCTGGCGGTGGGCATCGGTCTCTGGCGCTGGCTTGTCGCCCGCGGTGCCAGCGAATCGGTGGCCGCGTGGCTGGGCATTTGGGCCGGCGAGGCCACGGTCCCGATGATTTTCCCGTGGTTTTTTGGCAACGCGTTGTCTCCTCAACTGGCGATGATCCAGATTGCTGATCTAGGCGGTGTGTCGCTGGTATCGGCAGTCGTGGTTGCTGCCAACGTCGCGCTGGCAGACCTGCTGCATGCCGCTCTCGCGCGCAGGCGGCCGGGCTGGGGGTTTGCCGCAGCGGTCGCCGCTACCTTGCCGGTGGTGTGGCTCTACGGCACCTGGCGCATTGCGGAAGTTGATGGCACGTCCGCTGCCGCGCCCAAGATCAAGGTTGGCCTCGTCGAAGGCAACATCGGTATCTGGGAGAAGGAAGCGCGCCACCTCGACCCCGTTCACCGCGCGCTGACCCGACGTCACAACCTGCTTAAGCATCAGCGGATGACCCGCGAGCTGCAGGACCGCGGCGCCGAACTGGTGCTGTGGCCCGAGAGCGCCTACATGCCGATGGGGCCGCTGCCGGTGTCGCACGCGTTGGACGACTACCTGCTCGTGGGCAGCGGCGGCGCCGTGGTGACGCTGGGCGCATCGGGTGCAGCTGCGGTCGCCCCGGACCGCCTGGGGCTGCCTCGTGACCTCGGTCTCTTGTCGGGATTGTCGGCGGCGCGCGGCGACCTGTGGCGCGCTATCGACAGCGGCAATCGAATCATCACGGTGTCGCCCACTGGCGCCACGACGCACTCGCTGCCCGACGCCGCCACCGCGGTGGCCACGGTCTCCCCACCGCCCGACTGGAGCGGCAACCTGCGCGACAGTTGGGTCGTCGGCCGTCACGGGCGTTTTTGGCGGCTGCCGTGGGCGGCGGAGGGCGCGCGCTCCGTCGGCGCGACTCCGCCGCAGTTCCAAGAGCTATCAGTCGTTGCCCCGGCCGGTCTGGACCTGACTAGCGCCGCCATCGACACTGACGACCGGCGCATTGCGGTGGGTCGGCGCGGCGCGATCGTGCGTTGGAGTGACGCGTCGCTTGTGCCAATGGCCTCACCGACGGATCGTGACCTGTGGGCCGTGGCGGCCGAGCCGCTCGGCAGTACGTGGATCGCGGCCGGGTCGGCGGGGACGGCGCTGACGCTCGACGGCGACGTATGGCGATCACACACGCTAGGGCAGCGCACGTGGTTCGCTGCCTGGGCTTGTCCGGGTGGCGATCGTTGGGTCGGCGGCGAAAGCGGCCAGTTGGCCGTGCTGCCGGTGGGCGAGCAGCAGTTTCGGTTTGTGCCAAAGGTCGACACCGACGTGCTGGCCGGCGCATGTTTGCTGGACGGCGACGTTGTGGCGGTAGGGCGCGGCGCTCGCCTTTGGCGCGGCGATGGCAAACGACCGTGGCAAGCCGTTGGCGGAGCGCCGCGCGGTGAAATCACGGCGATCACGGCATTTGCGCCGCAGCCGGCGCTGGCCGTGCCGCGGACGGCCCGGCGGATCCTGCCGGCGCGGTCGCCGTTGCCATCAGTAGCCGAGTATCCGCACAGTGCGATGGCTGATCAGGGTACGCCGGAGCTTGATCGCTCGACGCCGCGACGCGGGTTTGACGTTCCGTTGTTGTTTGGCGCCCTGTCGCATGGCGGCGCATTGGCCGTCGGCGACGACGGACACTGCGAGGAGTGCTACAACTCTGCAGTGCTACTAGACAAAGACGGTGTCATTCGCGGCATCAACGACAAGGTCTTTCTGCTCGCTTTTGGCGAATACATGCCGTTTGGTGACACATTTCCATGGCTCTATCAATTATCGCCGGAGACAAGCCGCTTTCGCCACGGCACCAAGACCTCGCCCATTGAATACACCTTTGGCGGGCGGCGCCATGCGCGCATGGGAATTCTGGTGTGCTACGAGGACTTGTTGCCGCGACAAGCGCAGAAGGTTGCCGCGCACAACCCCAACGTCTTCTTCAATCTGACCAACGACGCCTGGTTTGGCCAGACTGCTGAGCCAGAGCACCACCTGAACCTCGCGCTCTTACGTACGGTTGAGTATCGCCGCTGGTTGGTCCGCTCGACCAACACCGGTATCAGCGTTTTTATCGACGCTGCCGGGCGCCGACTGGCGGAAACCGGGCTGACGGAGGCGGAGACGCTATTGCGCGAAGTGCCACTGCTGGAGGCGCGCACAGTCTACTCTTACCTCGGAGACTGGCCGCTAGCCTGCCTTGCGTTTGGCGTGGCCTGGCTGGCGCTTTGGCCGGCGTCGCGCGGGGCGTCGACTTCCAAGCCGCCGAAACGAAAACAGAAACTAGCTGCCTGATGCGTCGGCTGGCGGCGCTTTGGTGTCGCGGCGCCGCGCTCGCATCGCTTCCAGTTCTCGATTTCGCTTGCGGCGCGCCCACCAGTTGCGCGTCGCCGTAGCAATCCGCAGCGTGAACAGCAGACCGGCCGCAATGCCGATCAGCTTGCCGATGCCAAACAGGTCCGGTGGTCCGTCAGGCGCTGGCATCGTCGGCACCCGCGCCAGGCGCGAACTCACGGAACCAGCGCAACACGTTGGCGGCCAGCTCTGCGCCATTGGGCGTGCCGACCGATTCGGGGTGGAATTGGACGCCCTCCAGGCCAAGCACCGGTGCGCGAATGCCCATGGCCACGCCCGGTAGGGCATCCAGCCACCCGTGCACTTCTGCGCGCGGGTCGAGGTCCGCAGGATCGACCACCAGACTGTGGTAGCGCATCGCCAGCAGCGGCCGCGGCAGCCGGGCAAAACAACCGGTGCCACGGTGATCAACGCGATCGGCCGTCCCGTGCACCGCACGCGGCGCGCGAACCACCCGACCTCCGAGCACCTGACCAATCGCTTGATGGCCGAGACACACCCCAAAGACCGGCAGCCGACCCATGGCGGCTTCGACCAGCGGTAGACAGATGCCCGCGCGCTCGGGATCGCAGGGTCCCGGCGACAACACGATGCCGCGCCACCGCCCGTCCAACGCCTGGCGCACGCCGATTGCATCGTTGCGCACTACGTCTATCTGCACTTCGCGCCGCAACGCCAAAGCCCCGCGCAGCAACAGGTCATGCAAGTTCCAGGTAAAGGAGTCGTAGTTGTCGACCAGCAACAGGCGCATCACGGCAGCGCCACGACCTTGACCGCCAGGGTCTGCGTCCAGGTCAGCGCATCGGGCTGGCCTGTCTGCTCCGGCACGAACTGGTTGCTGACCGCTGAACCGATGGCGTTGCCCAGTACGACCACGATCCGCAGTTCCGCACCGCCGGCGGGTATTCCTTGTGGATACAGGGACTTGATCGCGACGCTTGCTTCAATGGCGCCAGCCCCTGTCTTGACGGTTCCAGCTAGCCAGGCGAAGTCATTTGGTTTTTGCAGGCCACGCCAGCCGGCCGCCGTCGATTTGCTCAGGTCGGCACCCTCAAAGCTGCCCATGCCGATCGTGGCCATGGCGAAGTCGAGACTGATTTTGGGGTCTGCCCCTTTGGCCGCTGAGGCAATCGCGTCATCGACGGCGCCGGAATTGTCCTGCAGCTGTACCGGCCCCGTGACGCCAGTGTTGGCGCCATAGTCGACGTCCAGATAGGCGACGATGGCGTTGTTGGCCTCGCAGGTTCCCGCAATGCCCAGGTACAGGTTGGCCTTATCGTAGGCGACCCACAGGGTTTTCAGTTCGTTCTTGCCTGCGCCCCAGGCTGTGACCACACCGTTTTGCGCTGCCGCGAAGCTGCCGGTCGGCCAGTCGGTCGTAAGCGTGCCATTGACCACTGGTGTACCCACCGGCACCACGTCGAAAGGCAGCGCGGCGCCAATGGGCTTGCCGGCGGCAGACGCCACCGTTAGCTGCGCTGGGCCGACCGGCAAAGCCGGAACGGTCAACTCCAGGCCGCCCGCGACGGCCTTGACTACAGTGGCCGGCTTGTTCACGCCACCGACTGCCACAAACACGGCGCTGGCGTCGCCAGGCAGATTAACGCCTGTTGCAAGCACGACGGCCCCACCCGCGGCTGCCGCAAACGGCGGTTGCACGCCAAGCAACGTCGCGGGCAGGTCCTTCGGGTCGACAGCCGTCAGCGTCGCGCTGGCGCTCAGGCCAACTTCAGCTTTCCAGGTCGCTTTGGCCACCGCATGATATTTGCCCGGCACGCCGATCGGCAGCTGCGCCACGAATTTTTCGCCATTGCCATCCTTTTCGACATAGGTAGCTTGCTTCCAGGTGTAGTTGGCCGACTGCGCAATCGGGTCGGTGCCCGCAGGCCCGATGCCGATGGCAACGGCCACGTCTGGCGTCACGCCAGGCGCGGAAGTGACACCCGCAATAGTCACCGTTGCGGCAAGGCCCAGCGTGCCACCTGCCGCCATCAAGCCATCGGCAGGCGCGCCGGTCAGGGTCACCACAGGCTTGGGCGGGGTCTGATACGAAAAGGCTTGCGCTAACAGCGTCTTGCCGCCGTCGCCGTTCTCGACCGCGACATCAACCAGGCCTGAACCATGCGCTGGCGTAGTACAAGTCAGAGATTTGCCGTTCGGATCGACTTTGACTGCAGTCGCCAGCGCCTCCGCGAAACGCACCTTTGCGCCCGCCGTGAATCCGCTGCCGCTCAGCGTCACCTCATCGCCGCCGACGGTGCTGCCTTTGGAGGGGTCCACAGCGTCGAGCGTCGGTGTGCTCTGCCCCGGCACGCACTTGCCCGCTTGGCATGTTTCAGAGGGCTTGCACGCCGGGTCGCAAACGGGTGTCTTGGTGACGCACTTGCCGGCTTCGCACGTCTCGGTCGCCTTGCAGGTGGGCGCGCACACCGGGGCCTTGGGCACACACTTGCCGTTCTGGCAGTCTTCGTTGACCTGGCACGCCGGCGCACATGAACAGTTTGGCTCGCAGCCGCCGCCTGAACCCTTGGGCACCTTGATCGCTGTATTGAGAAACTTGCCCTTGCTGTCCTTGGCCAGGATGACTTCTGCCGCGACCCACGTGCCGCCGGGACCCGTGTTCGTCCATGCCGCCACGCCGTCCTTATAGGCTTCAGTCGCGCCCTTGTACTCCTGACCGGCGTCGGGCAACTGGTCGCCCTGGGTAGTCACGAAGATGAACTGCGCCTCATCGCCGCCATTGAGGCCCCCGTCGTGCTTGCCGAGGTTGAGCTTGTGCTGGTACGTCAACACCGCATCGCCCGCTTTGTCGTCGCCTTTCAGGCCGTCGTCCAGCAGCTGGATCGGCGTCCACATGTTCATCGAGCCCTTGACGTAAAACGCGTGGTCCTTGAGGTTCCACTTGGCCAGCTTGGCGTTGAGCTTTGTGGTGTCGAGTGCGACCTTGAGATCGATCGCGCCGTGCTTGGCGATCTTCATCCCCGCAAAGGCCACGATGCCGGTCTTACCCTTGGCGATCGGCACCTGGCCGTTGGGGCCAATCCACATCCAGTTGCCCAGCTCGTTCAGCGCACCATATTCGATGATGGTATCGGCCGTGGCGGCGTATAATACCTGCGTCGAGAACACGTGGTCGCCCTTGGTCGCGCCTTCGCGCTCATGGCCGCCCTTGCTGATTGGTCCGTCGTCGTAGAGCGCGGGATAAGGCCCGTCCGTCGGCAGCCATGACGTCGCGTAGACCACGGTATTGGTCTTGCTATCCCAGGCAAACGACCCCGTCCACACGATTTCGCCGTCTGCGAAGGTCTGGTTGGCGCTGTCATCGACTTCGAACGTCAAGATGGCAGGGCCGGTCGCCCCGCCGATGTCGCCCGCCCCGCCGTCGCCGGTCGACCCATCAGGGCCCGAACCATCCAGCTTGGCATCACCAGTGCCATCGCCACCTTTGGGTACATCGAACACGACGCTGTCGGTCGTAGTCGCACTCTGGTCGGCCACAGGAGCCACTCCGCCCTGGCCAGGGTCAGCACATCCGGCAAGCAGGCACAGCGCCAAGACCACGGCGCTGCTGAGGGCACTGCCTCGACCGATTGGAGCTTGTGCAAAAACAAGTCGATCGACCTCGGCAAAGAGCGCAGCGGTGAGTTGGCTTGCAAAGTCGCGCGCTTGCGACCCGCCGGACAAGCAATGGGCGCTCGTAGAAAATCGAGTAGATTTTCTACAAGCCCTGAGGCTCTGCGGATTCATGACAAGTCCGTTCTCGCGCCAAGCGATCGGCGCTGTGGCGGCTACTTGATGGTCACTTCGTCGATCAAGATGGCCGTGTCGTAGATCGAGTCGCCGACGTCGGTCGCAAAGAAGCTCAGGTCCACTTTCTTGCCCGAGCCGCTCAGCCCAATGGCGTCGACGTCCACGCAGGTTTTTTGCCACGGCGTCATGAAGGCGCCGCCCATGTCGAAGCTGACGTCGGCAGGACTCAAGGTCTTCCAGTCCTTGCCGCACTTGCAGGTCGGGCTGCCCGGCTCGCATGGCGACTTACCGCCGCAGTCATACGGGCACAGCGAATCGATGAACACATCGACCATCTTGACGCTGGCCGTGTCGCTCTTGAGGGTCGCGGTGAACTTGTCCATGTAGGCCGAGCCACACCACTCGATAAATTCCTCGCTGTAGAACTTCCAGAAAAAGCACAGCTCTTTTTGTGCCTTGTCGATACAAAACGGTTGCGTGAGCGAACCATTCTGCGCGGTGAAGCCCAAGCCCGTCGAAATGATGCCCATATACTTGCCGGCCACCGGAATCGTGACACCAAGGCGCGAAATCACCCGACCGTCGCCGATCGGCTTCCAGCCGGTCAGGTTGCCCGCATCCCAACTGGGGTTGATGAGCGCTTCATTCTTGAGGTTGGCCTCGTCGATGCCGATATGGCGCAGGCGGCCACCGTACTTCGGATCGCCAGCGCTGGTCGGCAGCGCCTGATTGACGCTCAGTCCCGCGGCAAGGCCTTCAAGGAACTTGCCGCCCTGTGCAGCGGCATACGTGCTGGCGACGTAGTCCGAGTAGCCGACGACCGAGGCCGCGCCGTTGCCCCACAATTGGGTGGCCAGCGAGCCGTTGTACATCGTGCGGCACGCGCCGAGATACACAATTGATTGGGGAAACTGCTGGACAAGGTGGTGGCGTAAGAACGAGGGCACGAAGCCATAGGTCTGGTCGCCAATGATCGCACGGCCGCGCATGATGTCTGCTTGGGTGCTGTCGACGCACACGCCGCCCTGCAGCGATGTCTTGACGCAGGTCTCGCCCGTCGGGCAGCCCGCGCCAGCCTGATTGCAACTGGCCGTGCTCGACGACAGCGCGCCACAGTTGACTGGCTCGCCCGACCATACGACCTCCTGTGCGCCGTGGTGCTCCCAGCCAAGCGACTTGTAGACATCAGTGCCCATTCCGCTAAACAGCACCTCGCCGTGGCCTGAAATCGCCACCATGCCATACGCCGCCATCTCGCGGTACCAGCGTAAGAAGGCCTGGCTGTTGCTCGCCGCATCAACTGCGTACGGTGGGCATTGCTTGGCCTTGAGATCGTTGCCCAGCTTTTCCGCCTCGTCGCCGCCCAGCTTGTTGAACTCCGATTGGAACGGAGCAAGCGCCAGCGCTCGCCGCGTGCCTACGCTGAAGGTCGGCAGCGCTGCGCCCGGACCAACGCCTGCACCGCCCGCGCGCATGTCGGCCGGGGCGAGGTTCAAACCGCCCAACTGCCCAGCCTTGTAGCGAATCCACACGCCGTAGCCGTTGCCACTGGCCGGACCAGCGTCCGCAACCTTGTCATCTGCTTTGAGCGCGGCGATCGCTTCTGCTTGCGCCGTCTTCCAGTCTGCGCCGGCGGTTGTGGCGGTGACGTAGTCCGCCTTGACTTTGCCCTGCAGCGACACGATCGCGTTGCAGGTCGGCTTGTCGAAGCGCTGCACGACGTCAACGACGGTCACCGGCGACCAGGCCTCGTAGGACTCACCGACATCAACTTTGGCCTTGACGCGAAAGTACTTGGTCTTGGCCTCTTTGGGGCTGAATTTCGCGCACTCCGAGAACACGGCGTCCTTGGCTACGTCGTCGCAATTGGCTCCCTGGCCGCTGTCCTTGAGTGTCGCGGTGTAGCCGCCGGCGATGGGCTTGCCCATTTCGTCGACTTCGACCAGTTGGATGGTTGCCGGCTCGATGATCGGCTTGGCCGGCGGCGGCTCGCTGGTGATCGCAGCGGTGGCCGAAAAATGAACTACGATGTTGGCGTTCTCATTGACAAATAGCACGTTTGGTGACATCTCGGCCGCGCCTTCAAAGGCGAACACCGGGTTGTAGGTGACGTGCACCGTGTCGGTGACAACCTGGTTGCCCTTCTTGGCGGTAATCGTGAAGTGGTTGTCGCCCTTGTCGAGTTGGATGACCGCTGTCTTCCATTTTTCTGCCGGCGTGATCGTGCCTGACTTGCCGTTGGCCGACGACCAGCTGATCTCGTCGGGCGCGCCGTAAGCGACGCCGGAAAGCTGGGTGTTGCCGCCCATGCTCTGGATCCAGTCTTTGCCGGAAGGGCCCAGCACTTTGATCAATAGGTCCTTGAAGTTGTCGCCGCCGCTGGTAGTGCCGTCCGGCGCGGTTACCGTGTCGCCGCCGGTGCCGTTGTCCGGCCCCCCGACCGTCGTATCACCTGCGGCATCGCCATCCGCGGTCGTCGTGCCGCCATCGGTCCCGGCCGTGCCCTGGTCTGGCGTCACCGTGGCATCGGTGGCCCCGCTGCCAGCGTCGGCGGTGTCTTGCGGTGTTGCGGTGTCAATCGTGCCGGTTCCGTCGCCGGTGCCACCGGTTTCGCCCGTGCCGGTGGTGTCCGTTGTAGTTGCGTCGCCGACTACGGCATCGCCGCCTCCACCCGCGCCACCGCCGGCGGCATCGCCGGCGGCATCGGCTACCGTGCTGCCGCCGTCACCCTCGGTGCACCCGCCGCCCGCCAACCCCGCCAACGCGGCAAGGGTCACGGCGCAGGTCAGCCAGTTGGCCCGCGCGGGACGAGTAGCGCAGGACGTGATGCGGCGAAGCGAAACGAATCTGAACATGGCAAAACTCCGTGATGCGCGGGCGCCGGGCCTGCCCGATACGCCAAGAACCGCGTAGCCTACCTGCGGCGGCCGGGCCACGCAAGGCGAAAATCGCGGCTCGCGGCGGGCGCAGATCGCAGAGAGTGCGCTTGACCACGAAGGCATAGCTAGCAGAATCAACTGGTTGGCGACATGCCTGTTCGGTTATGTGTGGTCGTCATGTAAGGCCGCTGATTTACAGACACTTTGAAGGCAGTCTGG
>SXGU01360582.1_pt1 | contig 12376 bp, 12 predicted proteins | sample 3174531 | NCBI WGS metagenome assembly SXGU01 (sample SAMN11356863, study PRJNA531348) | freshwater metagenome | isolation source: freshwater sample F1-140 | place: China: Fuxian Lake, Yuxi | collected 2017-12-25 | reverse complement strand
GCTGGCCGGATAATTCCACGCTGGCATCCTGACTGGCCAACCCCTCAAAGAAACAGGGATTGACCACGAAGGGCAGGCCGGTTTCCGCGGCCAGCAAAGCAGTGATCCGCTCCGCCAGCTCGGGATGGGCGTTAATGCCGGTGCCGACCGCCGTACCTCCCTGGGCCAGGCGGTATACCCGGGGCAGGGCGGCCTGAATACGCTCCAGTCCGTTGTCGATTTGCCAGGCCCAACCGGATAGTTCTTGCCCCAGGGTCATGGGCATCGCATCCATCAAGTGGGTTCGTCCGGTTTTGACCACCCCGGCATAGTCGACAGCACGGCGTGTCAGCGTGGCCGACAGATGCGCCAAAGCCGGCAGCAAGGTTCGATGACAGGCCAGTGCGGCACTCAGGTGTATGGCGGTCGGAATGGTGTCATTGCTGCTTTGCCCCAGGTTGACGTGATCATTGGAATTGACCACCAGACCGGAATAACGGCTGGCCAGGGTGGCAATGACCTCGTTCAGGTTCATGTTGGTACTGGTACCAGAGCCGGTCTGAAAGACATCGACCGGAAACTGGTCGGCGTGTTGACCGTCGACGATTTCACTGGCGGCCCGGACGATGGCCTCTGCCCGTGCCGCATCAAGCAATCCCAGTTCGGCGTTGATCCGCGCCGCACTCCGTTTGATCCGGGCTACGGCCTGAATGAACGCGGCCGGCAACTGCAAACCACTGATCGGGAAATTATCGACCGCTCGCTGGGTTTGCGCGGCATACAAGGCATTGACCGGCACCTGGAGCTCGCCCAGGCTGTCGGTTTCGGTTCGGGTTTGAGCGTCTTTCATGAGGGTCTGTCGTTTGAAGTGGAAGTGAAATCGTTTTTACGGAGACGGTATCAGGCGGGCAATCCTGCCATCGTCGGTCGAGATATACAGATAACCCTCCGGGCCGGTTCGAACCTGCCGCAATGCCCATCCCTTATCGGCCAGTAAAACCGCCTGCCTGACAACCGTACCATCCTGTAAAACCAGTCGCCTGAGGTGTCGTCCCGAGAGGGATGCCACAAACAGGTTACCCTGCCAGGCCGGAAACGGCCGACCGCTATAAAACCCGATGCCTGATGGAGAAATGGAGGGCACGTAATACGCGGCCGGCTGTTCCAGGCCGGGCTTCGCGGTACCTTCACCGATACCGGGGCCGTAATATTCGCGGCCATAGGTAATGACCGGCCAGCCATAATTGAGGCCCGGCTGTATCCGGTTGATCTCATCGCCGCCCCGGGGGCCGAACTCGGAGGACCACAGGGTATGGCCATCGAAAGCCAGCCCCTGGGGATTACGGTGACCCAGGCTCCAGATTTCCGGCCGGGCACCGGTACGGTTCACGAAGGGATTATCCGCCGGAACGGTTCCGTCCCGGTTGAAGCGGAGGATTTTGCCGTTATGCACCGCCAGATCCTGGGCCTTGTCCCGCTCATTGCGTTCGCCCACCGAGACGAACAGGTGATTGTCTCCGTCGAATTCGATACGGGAGCCGAAGTGGATGTCACTCTGGCTGGCTTCCACCGCACTAAACAGACGACGAAAATCCTGCAACCGGTTTCCCTCCAGCCGTCCACGCCCCCAGGCGGTGGTTTTTTTACCCGCCGATACCGGTTCGCTCCAGGTCAGGTAAACCCAGGGGCTGGTCGCAAAATCAGGGGCCAGACGAATATCGAGCAACCCGCCCTGACCACCGCTTGCAACTGCCGGTGTCCCTTCGATCAGGCTGACCCGACCGGTACGGGGATTCAGTCGTTTCAGAAAGCCGCTACGCTCCGTAAACAGGATATCGCCATCCGGCAGAAAATCGAACCCGAAGATGACATCCTGCTGTTTCATCAGGCTCTCGACCGTGTAAGCCTGATCGCCGGATTCATCAGCCCTCAGGCCCGGGGTCATCGCGGTAAACAGGATCAATAAAAGGGAGGCGGGTTTTAACATGATGAGGATCGGGAAATTGAAGTCATGGAATTTTTTGCCCCGGCCAATGTCTGCGCGTAACGCGATAACGATTGCCGGTTTTCATAAGTCCGGCAACATGGTAATTTTCGCGCACTCCCGGGTTTGCCTGGAGAATTCATAATTTTAACGAGGAGGTAAAGCGGAATGTCTGAAGAAAGTAACAATAGCAACAATGGCAACAATGCCGTGGCCGGCATCATCGAAACACTCAAGACCAACCCAAAAGCCTTGTATGCGGCGGTGGGGGGCGTGGTTGGTCTCATCATACTGGTTTTGTCCATGGGGGGAGGCGATGGTGAAAAGGCCAAGATCGCTGCCATAGGGCCAGGACAAACCGTCGTACTGGAAAACCCCAACGGGGGCAGTTCTCACCTGACAGCGGTACCCGGCATGCAGAGTGCCTCGGAAGCCGAGGAAAACCAGGAAGTAAGCATCTGTGTTGCTGCGGGCGGCACCCGTGCTACCGTGGAAGAAGAACAAATGGTCGGCATGCTGCCCTATGTCAAACTGAAAGTCGTCGATGGCGATTGCCAGGGCAAATCCGGCTGGACTTCAAAAGTCAACATCAAGGCGGGTTGACCGCCGGGTGATGGCTGAAGCCCTGTGCCTGAATCCAACCCCTCTCTACACCGGAGAGGGGCCTGGACACCGACGACCGTCATGAAAACCCTGCCAAATCCCTTTCAAACGCTTCCAGACTGCTGAATGCAGCATCAGCCCGTTCCGCCAGGCGTAAGCGCAAAGCCTCCCTGCGCTGCACCAGCACGGTAATGGCCCCGGCAGCCCGGGCTGCCTCGATCCCGGTGGCAGAATCTTCCAGCACCAGACAGGATGCAATGGGAACCCCCAGACGACGCGCCCCTTCCAGAAACAGATCCGGAGCCGGCTTACCCCGCCTGACCTGATCCCGTGTCACCATCACCTCGAATACACCACTCAAACCCGCATGACTCAGGCATTCCTCGGCATGCCCCCGGTCGCTGTTGGTCGCCAGGGCATGGGGAACGGCCCCTGTCTGCAAACGGTTCAGCAGTGTCGTCAATCCCGGCATGGGTGCTACACCGTGTGTTTGCAGGTGTTCTCGCCAATGGCGTTCTGCCGTGCGATAGAACTGCTCGCGATCATAAGCCCCTCCCAGTAACCGGCTGATTTGCTGCTCCACATCATCGGCCTGACGGCCAAACAAATCTTCACAGGTGGATTCATCCAGATGAAAACCGAACTCGGCAGCCGCCCGTCGCCAGGCCAGACAATAGGTGCCTTCGGTGTCCAGCGACAAGCCGTCCATATCCAGCAGGACGGCCCTGAAAGGCGGTAACGACGGACTGAACAGCATGGCTCAGGTCTCCCGCCGCCACTGTGTACCGGCCGCGTTGTCCTCCAGTACGATGCCTTGTTCTTTAAGCATCAACCGGATGCGGTCAGCCTCGCCCCAGTCCTTGCGGGACCGGGCCTCGAGACGTTGCTGAATCAGGCTTTCGATGGCTTCAGCCGTCAGACCGGTCGCAGTATCACCCTGCAGAAACAGATCCGGATCGGTCTGCAATAGCCCCAGAATACCGCCCAGTTTATACAGCAAACCGGCATAAGGCCGGGCCTGCACCGGGTCATCGGTACGCAGGCGGTTGGTTTCCCGGGCCAGTTCAAACAGGACGGACAAGGCCAGGGGGGTATTGAAGTCATCGTCCATGGCCGCTTCGAACCGGGCCAGATAATCGCCGGGCGCAGGTAATTCGACCGGATCGGCTTGTGGATCGATCAGCCCCCTGAGTGCGGTATACAATCGGGTCAATGCCGCCAGGGCTTCATCAAGATGTTCGTCCGCATAGTTGAGCGGGCTGCGGTAATGGCTGTTGAGAATAAAGAAACGGACGACTTCGGGGCGACAGGTTTTGAAGATATCCCGTATCGTAAAAAAATTACCCAGCGATTTGGACATTTTCTCTTCGTTGACCCGCACGAAGCCGTTATGCATCCAGACATTGACGAAGGTTTCACCGGTGGCCGCCTCGGACTGGGCGATTTCATTTTCGTGATGGGGAAATTGCAGGTCCATTCCGCCGCCATGAATATCGAAATGATGGCCCAGACAGGTCATGGACATGGCTGAACACTCGAGATGCCAGCCCGGACGACCAGCCCCCCAGGGAGCATCCCAGGCTGGTTCACCCGGTTTGGCCCGCTTCCAGAGTACGAAATCCAGAGGGTCCCGCTTGGCCCCCTCAATCTCTACCCGCTCACCGGCCCGCAATTCGTCCAGATTGCGTCCGGACAAGCGACCGTAAGTTGCAAACCGACCCACCGCGTAAAACACATCGCCGTTTTCCCCCACATAGGCATAACCCTTATCCATCAGGCTGCCGATCAGGTCGAGCATGGCCGGAATCGAGGCGGTAGCCCGGGGTTCCTGATCCGGCCGCCGCACGCCCAGGGCCGCTTCATCCGCATGCATGGCCTCGATGAAGGTACGGGTCAGTTCCGCGATCTCCAGACCCTGCTCGGCCGCTCGCTTGATGATCTTGTCGTCGAGGTCGGTAATGTTACGCACATAAGTTACCGCATAACCCCGATAGCGCAGGTAACGCGCCACCATGTCGAATACCACCATCACCCGGGCATGACCCAAATGGCAATAGTCGTAAACGGTCATGCCGCAGACGTACATTTTGACCTTGCCCGGCTCCAGCGGGGCCAGCGGTTGCTTTTGACGGGACAGGGTATTGTGTATGTGCAACATGGTGTGATTCATTCCGAAGGAAGGGTTAATTCAGCCAAGCGTCCACGCAGGCGACCCGGGCTCAACAAACGGTAAATCTGGCCCATGTCCGGGCCGTCATGGCGACCGGTCAGGGCCAGTCGCAATGGCATGAACAAGGCCTTGCCCTTGCGACCGGTCGTGGTTTTGATCCGGGCCATAAACGCATCAAAATCGTCACCGCAGGCGGTAGCGGCATCCAGCAAGGCCAGAAAAAAGTCTGCACCGGCTTCCCGTAATTCCTCTGCGGCTGCATCGGATGGATTCCACTCGTCGGTAAACAATAGCCTGGCCCAGGTGTGGGCCTCTGCCGGAAACAGGCAGTTGCCCCGGACGATATCCAGAAAGGCCGTTTTGCACGGTGCCGGAATCAAGGTGCGGCATTCGGGCTGTAGCCAGTTCCAGAGCAGGTCATCGCTGACGGCCCGGATGGCCCGTGATTGCCAGTGATTCAAATGCCCGATATCGAAACGGGCCGGTGACTTGCTCAAGCGGTTGATATCGAATCCCGAGCGCAAGGACTCGATGCTCAGACAGGCATCTTCCTCGTAGGTGTGTCCCAACCGGGCCAGCATGTTAACGACGGCTTCCGGAAAATAGCCTTCTTCGCGCAATTGCCGGATGCTGCGACTGCCGTTGCGTTTCGACAAGGGCGCACCGTCATCACCCAGGATCAGGGAAATATGGGCATAACGCGGAACTTCAAGCCCCAGTGCTTCGAGTATCAGGATTTGTCGCGGCGTGTTGGTCAGGTGATCTTCGCCCCGAACCACATCCGTGACCCCCATCAGGGCATCGTCTATGGCGTTACAGAAAAAAAACGCCGGGCTGCCATCGGCTCGGCGGATGATGAAATCACCGAGGGTATCGGTTAAAAACTTCTGCGGCCCACGAATCCGGTCATCAAACACCAGGGTTTCCTGTTTGGGCACCCGAAAACGCAGTGTAGGCCGCCGCCCTTCTGCCTGCCTTGCGGCAATGTCTGCTGCGGTCAAGCGGGCGCATTTGCCGTTGTAACGCGGTGGCTGACCGGCATTGAGCTGAATTTTGCGGGCCATTTCCAGTTCCTGCGGCGTACAGAAACAGGGGTAGGCCCGGTTGTCTGCCTGTAAGCGGTCGTAATGATGCTGGTAGATGGCGGTGCGTCTGGACTGGAAAAAATCCGCTTCGGCCTGTTCCGACTGTGGGCCTTCATCCCAGTGCAATCCCAGCCAGTGCAAATCAAACAGGATATCCCGCACGAACGTCTCCCGGCTGCGTTCCGGGTCGGTGTCTTCGATACGCAACAGGAAACGGTGACCATACAGGGCACTCAATAATGCGGTACGGGCATTGCCCAGGTGCATCAGGCCGGTAGGACTGGGTGCGAAACGGGTTTTTCTGGCATTCATCGGGAATTGAATCAAACTGGGGTAAGGGATCGAACCGATCAGGAAGTGCCATTATAACGTGAGTTGGGGATAAGGATTTGGTTAAGACGACCGGCCCGGCAATTCTCGTTATGACCGTTCAGGGCAGTCTGGCAGGGTTTGACTCATGCAACGGGCCGGAAATCAGCAGGAAGGGGAGAGTGAACGGTTACACCAGGCCGACCCATCCCGGCATCCACCGTATATTTCTCGATTTCGCTCACCCTGCATCGCGGCTACGATGGGGCTGTTCGATGATGTTCCGTTTCTGTGGGTCAAACGGGGCTGAATTTTGTCATCGGTCGAGAATGGCTGGAACTCACGCCAACCAGTGTCCCGCGTATCATCTTGAGGGTATAATCCCCCCCTTTTTTCATACGCGATACGGCTCAACCGGGTTTGCCGGGAGTTGATCGCGCTCAACCGAACAAGACGGAGAAAGGCATGGCCGTAAAAAACCGGTTACACCGCAGCGAACTGGCGGTGCCGGGCAGCAACCCACGCATGTTGGAAAAAGCCCCCACCGCCGGGGCCGACATCGTTTTTCTGGATCTCGAAGATGCCGTAGCCCCGGATGACAAGGCGCAGGCCCGGGTGAATATCATCCACGCCCTCAACACTTACGACTGGTCGCACTGTGCGGTATCGATCCGCATCAACGGGCTGGACACCCACTACTGCTATCGCGATCTGGTCGACATCGTCGAGGCGTGCGGTGACAAACTGGATACCATCCTGATTCCCAAGGTCGGCAGCGCAGCGGATGTGTATTTCGTGGCCACGATGCTGGCGCAAATCGAGGAAGCCAAAGGCTATCAACCCATCAACATCCACGTCCTGATCGAAACCGCCCTGGGGATGGCCAATGTGGAAGAAATTGCCAGGGCCTGCCCTGAACGCATGGAGGCCATGGTATTCGGTGTGGCGGACTACGCTGCTTCCGTCCGTGCCCGTACCACCCAGATTGGCGGAGCCAATCCTGAATACGGCATGTTGACCGACCCGGATGCCGAGGGCCAGCGGGTATTCCACTGGGGCGACCAATGGCATTTTGGCATTTCCCGCATGGTCGCCGCCTGCCGGGCTTATGGGCTACGTCCCATCGACGGCCCGTTTGGTGATTTCAGTGACCCGCAAGGCTACACGGTAGCCGCCCGCCGGGCGGCCGCCCTGGGCTGTGAAGGCAAATGGGCCATTCATCCCTCCCAGGTCGAACTGGCCAACGCGGTTTATACCCCTACCGAAAAAGAAGTCACCCGTGCCCGCCGCATCCTGGTGGAAATGGACCAGGCCGCCAAAGCAGGCAAAGGGGCCGTATCGCTGGATGGACGGCTGATCGATGCCGCCTCCATCCGCATGGCGGAAAACGTCGTTCGACAGGTCGAGCAGATCGAAACCCGTCGTTCATCCTGAGAGAGAGTGATTGCGTGAACATACATGAATATCAGGCCAAGGAATTATTGAAATCCTATGGCGTCGCCGTTCCTGTCGGCGGTGTGGCTTATTCGGATCAACAGGCGGTTCGCGTCGCCGAAGACATCGGCGGCAGTCGCTGGGTGGTCAAGGCCCAGATCCACGCCGGCGGTCGGGGCAAGGCCGGTGGGGTCAAGGTGGTGAATTCCATGGACGAACTGCGTAAAACTGTCGATGCCCTGATTGGCCGTCGTCTGGTAACGCATCAAACCGGGCCGGAGGGTTCACTGGTGCATCGGGTCTGGATCGAACAGGCCAGTGCCATCCAGAAAGAATTTTACCTGGGCTTCGTCATTGACCGGGGCACCCAGCGCATCACGGTGATCGCCTCCAGCGAAGGCGGCATGGACATCGAGGAAATCGCCAGGGATCAACCCGACAAAATCGTGCGTGAAGTGGTAGACCCGGCGACGGGCCTGCTGGATTTCCAGTGCCGCAAGGTGGCTACGGCCATCGGTCTCAAGGGCAAACTCATGCCCCAGGCCGTCAAACTGATGAAAGCCATTTACCGTTGCCTCAGGGATCGTGATGCCCTGCAGGCCGAAATCAATCCGCTGGCTTTGGTCGGGGAGGGTGAAGGCCAGTTGATGGTACTGGATGCCAAATTCAACTTTGACGACAACGCCCTCTACCGGCAAAAGACCGTCACCGAAATGCGGGATCTGGCTGAAGAAGACCCCAAGGAAGTGGAAGCGTCCGGCCACGGACTCAATTACATCGCCCTCGATGGCAATATCGGCTGTATCGTCAATGGCGCGGGACTGGCCATGGCCTCCCTCGATGCCATTACCCTGCATGGCGGCCGTCCGGCCAATTTCCTCGATGTCGGCGGCGGGGCTTCACCGGAAAAAGTCACCAACGCCTGCCGTATCGTTCTGGAAGACCCCAATGTCCGCTGCATTCTGGTCAACATTTTTGCCGGCATCAACCGCTGCGACTGGATTGCCAGCGGCTTGATCCAGGCCTGTAACAGCCTGAAAATACAGGTACCTTTGATCGTGCGTCTGGCCGGCACCAACGTCGAGGCCGGCCGCAAGATACTGGCTGAATCGGGTCTGTCCTTCATCACTGCCGAAAATCTGGACGACGCCGCGGCCAAAGCCGTCGCCGCCGCTGCAGGGGAAAAGTCATGAGTGTATTTGTCAACAAACAATCCAGGGTCATCTTTCAGGGCTTTACCGGCGAACATGCCACTTTCCACGCCAAGGATGCCCTCAGAATGGGTACCCGGGTGGTCGGTGGTGTCACCCCCGGCAAAGGGGGGGGCTTCCACCCCGACCCTGAACTGGCACATCTGCCGGTGTTCGATACGGTCGCGGAAGCGGTGGCTGCCACCGGAGCCGATGTGTCCGCCGTCTTTGTCCCACCGCCCTACAATGCCGATGCCCTGATGGAAGCCATTGATGCCGGCATCAAGGTGGCCGTCACCATCGCCGACGGTATTCCGGTACACGACATGGTACGGTTGCAACGCTACCGCATCGGTCGTGACACCCTGCTGATCGGGCCTAACACCCCCGGCATCATCACGCCCGGCGAATGCAAGGTGGGCATCATGCCCTCCCACATCTACCAGCAGGGACGGGTCGGCATCGTCTCGCGTTCCGGTACCCTCAACTATGAAGCCACCGAACAGATGGCTGCCCTGGGGTTGGGTATCAGCACTTCGGTAGGTATCGGCGGCGATCCGGTCAACGGTACCGATTTCGTCACCGTCCTCCAGGCCTTCGAAGCGGATCCGGACACGGACGTGGTGGTCATGATCGGTGAAATCGGCGGGCCACAGGAAGTCGCTGCCGCCCGTTGGGCCAGCGAATACATGAAAAAACCGGTCATCGGTTTTGTGGCCGGTGTCGCTGCCCCGCCCGGTCGGCGCATGGGTCATGCCGGGGCCATCATTGCCGGTGAATCCGACACGGCCCCCGCCAAAATGGATGCCATGGAAGCCCTGGGACTGTACGTCGCCCGTAACCCGGCCCACATCGGCCAAACCGTACTCAAGGCCATGCAGGAAAACGGTTTGAGCCTGACGTAACGCGGCTAGCCGGAGCAGCTACCTTCCGTTTTGTCAGCATACTCGCAAAAGGCCCGAATGACACACCCCGGGCAATCGGGTTTCCGGGCCTTGCAGGTGTAACGGCCGTGCAGGATGAGGAGATGATGGGCATCCAGGCGATAAGCCCGGGGAGTGTGTCTCTCCAGTTTGCGCTCTACCTCCAGCACGGTTTTGCCGGGTGCCAGCCGGGTACGGTTGGCTACCCGGAAAATATGGGTATCGACGGCGATGGTAGGCTGACCGAAGGCGGTATTGAGGATCACGTTGGCGGTCTTGCGCCCGACACCGGGCAGGGCTTCCAGTTCGGCCCGGGTCGTCGGCACCTGCCCCTGATGCCGGTCGATGAGCTGCTGGCACAGTCCCAACAGATGACGGGTTTTGCTGTGATACAAATTGAGGGTCTTGAGGTATTCCTTTAGCCCGTCTTCACCCAATGCCAGCAAGGCTTCGGCGGTATGGGCTACCGGAAACAACCGGGCGGTGGCCTTGTTGACCCCTTTGTCCGGTGGCCTGGGCAGACAACACCACCGCCACCAGCAACTCAAAGGGGCTGGAATACACCAGTTCGGTGGTGGGTTCGGGAATGGCCTCGGCCAGTCGCTGGAAAATTTGCAGGCGTTTAGCCGCATTCATGCGGAATCCCGCTGACTAAACCACAGGGAAACGGCATTTCTGAGGGCGATCAACAACCCCAGCGCAATGAAGGCACCGGCGGGCATCAGGGCCAGCAGAAAGCCTTCGTACTGATCCAGCAAAGGCAGTCCCAGCAGGGTACCCTGGCCCAATAGTTCACGACCCGCCCCCAAAACGGCCAGCACGCTGCTAAAGCCGGTTCCGGTATACAGGCCATCCAGAGCGGACTCGCGCACGGCCTGACGTGAGGCAAACACCTCGATCCGGCCCAGTATGGCGCAGTTGGTGACGATGAGGGGAATGAACAAACCCAGGGTCTTGTGCAGTTCAAACAGAAAAGCCTGCATCAGGAGATCCATGACGGTCACCGTGACAGCGATGACCAGCACGAACAACGGTAAACGGATGCCGGGAATGATACGTGCCCGGACAGCGGCAATCAGACTGTTGGACACTACCATGACGCCGGTAGTCGCCAGTCCCAGGGTCACACCATTCAGCAAGGTATTACTCACGGCCAGCAAGGGACACAAGCCCAGCAGGGCGACCAGTGCCTGATTGTTGTGCCAGAGTCCCTGGGCGGCTATTTCCCGGTGTTTGGAAGATGACATGAACATAAAACAAGCCTGGCTATGGTAAACGATTATCTGCCCGGGAACGCGACCATCCTGGCCGTCAAGCGGGCGGGATGGCCGCGCTCCAATGGCCTGCCCCCCCCAACGTAACCACGGAGTTCTCCATGCATTTGCACGAATATCAGGCCAAGCGGTGGCTGGCCGATCGGGGTATCCCCATCCCACCCGGACAACCGGCCCGTTCCGCCGATGAAGCCGAAACCGCCGCCTTGCACCTCGGTGGGGCAGAATGGGTCGTCAAAGCCCAGGCCCATACCGGTGGACGCGGCAAGGCCGGTGGAGTCAGACGGGTGGACAGTCCGAGTGCGGTCAGAACCGTGACCGAAACCTTGCTGTCTTCCCGGTTGGTTACACAACAGACCGGTGCGGCGGGGCTTCCCGTGGACACCGTGCTGATTGAATCCGTCACGCCCTTTACCCGCGAACTTTACCTCAGTGCGCTGGTAGATCGAAGTCAGGCCGCCATTATATTCATGGCCTCGCCAGCCGGGGGCATGGATATCGAAGCCATCGCCATCCGTCACCCGGAACAAATACTCACCCTGACGGTAGACCCACTGAGCGGTCTACACGACTACCCATGTCGCGAACTGGGCTTTGAGCTGGGATTGTCGGCGACTGCGGTGAATCACCTCGTCCGGATCATGCAGGCACTGTATCGGTTGCTGCTGGACAGAAATTGCAGCCAGATCGAAATCAATCCCCTGGTGCTGACCGCTGACGACCGCCTGATGGCCCTGGATGCCAAACTGGAGGTCGATGACAATGCCCTTTATGCCCACCCCGATCTGGCAAGCCTGCGGGATGTCAACCAGGAAGACCCGCGTGAAGCCCGGGCCCGTGAACACGGCCTGAGCTATGTGTCGCTGGAAGGTCAGATCGGCTGCATGGTCAACGGCGCCGGACTGGCCATGGCCACCCTCGATGTCATCAAACTGCACGGCGGCCACCCGGCCAACTTTCTGGATGTCGGCGGCGGGGCGACGGCAGCCAGGGTAGCCGAAGCCTTCAAGCTGATTTTATCGGATAGCCAGGTGCAAGCGGTGCTGGTCAATATCTTCGGTGGCATCGTACAGTGCGACATCATCGCCAGCGGCATTCTGGCGGCGATCAAGCAGGTACATGTCGCGGTGCCGGTCGTGGTGCGGCTTGAAGGCACCAATGCCGAACAGGGCCGGGCGCTGTTGAACAATACCGGACTCAATTTATATGCCGCCGACGATTTGTCGCATGCGGCTGAACAAGTCGTAGCGCTGGCGGAGGCCGTAGCATGAGTATTTTGATCGACAGCAACACTAAAGTCATTTGCCAAGGCTTTACCGGCAAACAAGGCACCTTCCATTCGCAACAAGCGCTCGAATACGGCACGAAACTGGTCGGCGGCGTCACCCCGGAACGCGGCGGCGACACTCATCTCGGCCTGCCGGT
>SXGU01029592.1_pt1 | contig 12376 bp, 16 predicted proteins | sample 3174531 | NCBI WGS metagenome assembly SXGU01 (sample SAMN11356863, study PRJNA531348) | freshwater metagenome | isolation source: freshwater sample F1-140 | place: China: Fuxian Lake, Yuxi | collected 2017-12-25 | reverse complement strand
CAATTTGCCCTTGTCGAGCATTTCAATTACTTCACGAATGGTATTTTGCGTTTTTTCTTCCTTTAATAATTCTCGGTTTTCCCAAGCAGCTTCTATAATTTGTTGCATCATAATTAGTTCATTGGTTCATTAGTTCAACGTTCATTAGTCACGTTGTGTATTTGTTGTGCAAATATATTCATTTTTCTCCGCCCTCAAACAGCCCGTTGTAGCATTATCTAATGCCCTAGTTACCTGGTAACTTAATCACTTAGTCACCTAATCTCCTAATCACTTTTTTTGCTATTTTTGCGTTATGGCTAGGTTAATGGCAATTGATTATGGAAGCAAAAGAGTTGGGATTGCTGTTACAGATCCATTGCAGATTATTGCTACAGGATTAACAACAGTTCATTCTCAGGATTTGATTGAATTTTTGAAAACCTATATCAGTAAAGAAGAAGTAGAGTGTATTATTGTGGGAGAGCCTAAAAGACTGAACAATGAGCCATCGGATTCGTCACGGTTTATTGAACCTTTTGTTGTTCATTTGAAAAGAACTTTTCCTGCTATAAAAGTGGAACGAATGGATGAAAGATTTACATCCAAAATGGCATTTCAAACAATGATTGACAGTGGATTAAAAAAGAAAGCTCGACAGAATAAGGAGCTGGTAGATGAAATTAGTGCTACCATTATTTTGCAGAGTTATATGAATAAGATAAAGTGACTAGGTGATAAAGTGATAAAGGGAATGTTTCTAATAACAAACAACTAATAACCAACAACTAAATATTAATGATTTTACCAATAGTAGCATACGGAGATCCGGTTTTGAGAAAAGTGGGGGTGGAGATTTCTAAAGATTATCCAGGCTTGGAGCAGCTTATTAAAGATATGTTTGAAACAATGCGTGCTTCTTCGGGAGTTGGAATTGCCGCTCCGCAAGTTGGAAAAGCAATACGATTATTTATTGTAGATACAACACCGTTTGTAAACGGAGAAAGAGATGAAGACGAAGAAGATGAGTACACAGCAGAAGAACGAGAACAATTAGGAAAACTTTCTAAAGCATTTATCAATCCAACTATAATTAATGAAGAAGGTGAAGAGTGGGCGTTTAACGAAGGTTGTTTGAGTATTCCAAAAATCCGTGAAGACGTTTACCGTAAACCAAAAATTCACATCGAATATTACGATACCAATTTTAAATTCATCAAAGAAACTTACGAAGGGATTGCTGCACGTGTTATTCAACATGAGTATGATCACATAGAAGGAAAATTGTTTACTGATAGAATTAGTCCGCTCAGAAGAAGGTTACTGAAAGGGAAATTGAATGATATATCAAAAGGAAAAGTAAGTGTAACTTATAAAATGCGTTTTCCAAACAAATAAAATTATGAACAAGATTAAGTATTTAGTTTTTGCTTTTACATTTTTAATTCTTGCATCTTGCGGAAGTGATGATAATTCTGCAGAACAAAATAGAATTTTAAAAGATCCGAAGGCAGAAATTCTGAATCGAATTAAAAATGTTGAGGACCAAATGCATCGCTCCGAAAAAATAGATAATGTTATTGCCGGACAAGCACTTCAAGTATATCATGAATATTCACAAGCATACCCTACTGATCCAATGACTCCTGATTACCTTTTTAAAGCCGGAGAAATTGCTACAGCTATTCAACAATATCCACAGGCATATAGTCACTATAAAACAATTTCAGAAAAATATCCAACTTATAAAATGATTCAGGAGAGTATGTTTTTGCAAGCTTCCATTTTGGATAATTATCTGAATGAGGATGAAAAAGCACGAGTTGTGTATGAAAACTTAATTAAAAGATATCCAACCAGTACTTATGCAACAGATGCAAAAGCTGCGATTGATAATTTAGGAAAGTCAGATGCAGATTTGATTAAAGAATTTAAAAAGAAGAACGGAGAAAAATAATATTAGTTAAACTCCTTCTCTAATAATTCTCTCAGGCGTTCGTGCGAAACAGCATGTTTTAATTCTCCCGCAATAGCATAAGATATTTCCCCTGTCTGTTCAGATACAACAATTGCAATAGCATCAGTATTTTCTGTTATTCCTACAGCAGCTCTGTGTCGCATTCCTAAGTGTGCCGGAAAATCAGCATGTTCAGTAACTGGTAAAACACAACGTGCAGCAACTATACTGTTATTCGAAATAATAATTGCTCCATCGTGCAAGGGAGAATTTTTATAAAAAATACTTTCAATCATTCTTACGGAAACTTTCGCATCAATTGTATCACCGGTGTTTGCATAAAATTTCAGATCGTTTTCTTTTGTCAGAATAATAATAGCACCCGTTTTGTGTTCACTCATATTTTTACAAGCTTTCACAATAGAATTTATGTCAAGTGTTTGTGCCGGACTAACATTCCATTTAAAATCAAATAGACCTTTTCCTAGTTTGCCTTTTGTAAATATGTCGGAAGTTCCAAGGAATAACAAAAATCTTCTGAGTTCGGGTTGGAATACAATCAATAAAGCAATAAACCCAACATCAATGAATTTACTCAGAATGCTTCCGAATAATTGCATATTGGCTGCCCTTACAATAATCCATAAAGTATAAATGAGCATGATTCCAACAAAGATGTTGATTGCTACTGTTCCTTTCACTAAATAATACAATTGGTAGATAAGGATAGCAACCAATACAATATCTAGCACATCTATCCAGCGGACAGAAATAAAAGCAGATATGAAAAGTTGAATCATAATACAAGTATAAGGATTTTATAATAATTTATTAAGCATTCGGCTATTAATGGTTCTATGCTTATCTTTTTCTTAAATTTACTTCATGAAAAAAATTATTGTATTTCTTTTTCTATATAGTCTGTCTTTTAAAATTATTGCAAATAACGCTTATGCAGATAGTTTAATTGCCTTGCTTGAAACGACTGTTGGAGTTAAGAAAGCAGCTTTGTTAGAAGATATTTCTGTTGAATTTCGTTTTTCAGATCCCAATCTTTCTTTAAACTACGCAACTGAAGCATTGATAGAAGCACGTTTGTGTGGTGATAGTATTGAAGTTGGAAATTCTATTAATTGTATTGGAATTGCTAACCACATACAGGGAAAATATGATGTTGCTCTTAGCTATTATATTAAAGCATTAAAAGCCTTTGAATCCGTAAAGGCTTTGAAAGGAGTTGCTTCTACAAATTTGAATCTTGGAGTTTTGTATGCCGATCAGGGAAATTTGGATTTGGCACTTACGTATTACAAAAAAGCGCTGGACATTTATGAAACGGGAGTAGGTACTAAAATTGGTCTAGCTAATGCAATTAATAATATTGCTACAATATATTCCAGTCAACATAAATTCCCCTTGGCTTTAGAGTATCAAAATAAAGCTTTAAAGCTTCGTCAGGAGTTAAACGATTCTTCAGGAATTTCTTCCAGTTTAATGAATATTGGAATTATTTATTTGGGAATGCAGGAAACTGAAAAGTCTTTAGATTATTATTTGCAGAGTTTAGAAATTGATAAAAAGTTAGGAGACTTAAGAAGCGTGTCATTAATCCTTAGCAATGTCGCAGAAGTTTACTATCAGTTAAAGGATTATAAAAATGCCATTAAATCGGCAGAGGAATGCATTGCTATTGCTGAAAAATTAGATTTGAAACCTCAAATGAAACAAGCCTATTATGTACTTTCTGAATCTCATAAGTATACAAAAAATTATGAAAAAGCCTTAGAGTATCAGGAGTTGTATGCTAATATTATAGATTCAATATTTTCTGAACAATCAGCACAAAGTATGGCTGAGATGCAAACTAAATATGATTCAGAAAAAAAGGAAACAGAAAATAATTTGCTGAAACAAGAGTCAGAAATTAAAAATTTACAACTGAGCAAAAACAAAACTTGGTTTATTATTTTGTTTTTAGGAATTGGTTTAATTGCAGTCACTACTTTTTTGTTATACAACCGTTACCGGATAAAACAAAAAGACAATGAGCTTCTTGAATTAAAGAACGCAGAAATCACACTTCAGAAAAAAGAAATTACGGATAGTATTAACTATGCTAAAAAAATTCAGAACGCCATTTTGCCTCACGAATCAGTAGTTAAAAAATTACTTCCTGAAAGTTTTATTATGTATAAACCAAAAGATATTGTGAGCGGAGATTTCTTTTGGGTGGAACAAAAGGGGGATACAATTTTATTTTCAGCTGTTGATTGCACAGGACATGGTGTTCCTGGAGCGATGATGAGCGTTCTTGGATTTAATTTGCTTTCTCAAGCTGTAAACGAAAAAGGCTTGACCAGTCCGGCTGCTATATTAAAGCATCTTGATATTGGAATAAATCAGTCGCTTAGAAAAACAACAGAGGAAAATGCCATGAAAGATGGGATGGATTTGTCATTATGTGCATTAAATACAAAAACGCTGGAATTACAATACTCAGGTGCTTACAATCCTTTATGGGTGATTAAGAATTCTACAAAAGAATTAATAGAGATCAAAGCTGATAAAAAGCCTATTGGGGCAAATATTGAAGGAGAGGCAGGTTTATTTAAGAACCATAGTTTAACACTTCAAAAAGGTGATTGTGTATACGTTTTTACGGATGGTTTTGCCGACCAGTTTGGTGGAGCTAAAGGAAAGAAATTTATGTATCGTCCAATGAAGGAATTGCTGCTTTCGATAAGTGGAAAGCCAATGCAGAATCAACTTAATATCCTCGAAAATACCATCTATTCCTGGAAAGGAGAACACGAACAAGTTGACGATATATTAGTTATTGGCGTACGTGTATAATTAATTAACATTTTTTTTCAAAAAAATACTTGCGGATATAATAAAATAGTTTAACTTTGCGTTACAAAGTACTTTTAATCTATTCCAAAATGACAGAACAAAAAGAGCATTTGCAGGCAATAACAGATATACGTTCCATGATGGAGCGATCGTCCCGTTGTATATCATTAAGTGGTTTATCGGGAGTGTTTTCTGGAATATTTGCTTTGATAGGAGCATATTGTGCTTATTTGGTAATGGGTTCTTTTTATGAAGACTATAGAAATATTTCATATTTGGATTCTTTATCTATGACTATTTCGTTCTTGGAAATTGCCGGTGGTGTTTTGATAGCATCTTTATTAGTAGGAACACTATTAACAATTCGCAATTCAAAACGCAAAGGAATTAAAGTCTGGGATAATTCAGCAAAACGTTTATTGATCAATTTAGGAATTCCTTTGGTTGCGGGTGGTTTATTTTGTTTGGTTCTTTTGTATCATGGCATTATTGGATTGGTAGCACCCGCTACTTTAATATTTTATGGTCTAGCATTATTAAACGCTAGTAAGTATACATTCAATGATATTCGTTATTTAGGAATAATGGAAATTATTTTAGGTTTAGCCGCATCATTATTTATTGGTTACGGATTAATCTTCTGGGCAATTGGTTTTGGTGTGTTGCATATTATTTATGGGACTGTAATGTACTTTAAATACGAAAGAAAGTAAGTTAAAAGGGCTTAAGTCAAAAGTTAAAAGAAAAAAATAGACAATAGACAATAAATAAAGAAGAAGATAGCAAACACAGATTCGTAATTCGTTAAAATTCGTAATTCGTAGATTTGAAAAATTATATACAATATTTAAATAAGGCTTTTGAAAATCGTATCCGTTTAGGCATTATGTCTATTTTAATGGTTAACGATTGGGTAGAGTTTAGCACAATTAAAGAAATGCTTGACATTACTGATGGAAATTTAGCGTCTCATATTTCTGCTTTGGAAAAAATTGATTATGTGGAAGTGAAGAAACAATTTGTTGGTAAGAAGCCGAATACAACTTATGCCGTCACGAAAGCCGGGAAGAAAGCTTTTAATGAGCATTTAGATGCACTTGAGAAGCTTTTGAAAAATAGAGATTAATATTTTTTTATACTTTAACTTTGAAATTCAAAGTACTTTTAATTAACTTAATATTATGATGATGATGACACTATTTCTTTTGTTCGGAATTCTATACGTTTCTTACGGAATATTTTTTCTAATTACTCTTTTCAGAACTATAAAGTCGGGGGAGAGAAGGCCTTCGGATGCTTTTTCTGATCTAATGATGGTAGCAACAGAAATCATTTATACGATTATTGGACCAATCATCGGATTTATGCGTTTCGATGCATTCGGTCACGAGATTCCGTTTGCAAAACAACATGTGCTTGTAATTATTTTATTAGTAATTGTTGGTTCTCTATCATTTTGGATTGCTCGTTTTACTGCAAAAACATCAAATCCATTTTTTAGAATACTTGTTTCTGTTGGTTTATTACAAGGAATTGTTTTGTGCTTTATAACCAGTATTCACTTTTTAACATTTATTCCATTAGGAATTATTTATCCGATTTACGGATTTGAATTGTTATCTCCTGTGTTTGCTTTGTTTATCCTTTCAAGAGAATTTTACTTTTATAACAAAACAGAATTCAATTATGATGATGCGCTACCATATCGTCAAGAACTAGGATTTGTTCCCATTCCTTTCAAAATAATTCAGGCTCCAGTTTTTACACGTTTAATTATTTACGGAGTAATCCTAATTCCTTTAATCATTCTTCAAATGCTTTTTGCTTATGGCTGTGGGCAAGATATTGATGCGATTGTAAAAGCATTTACTCATTCCGTTGGATTTGTCTTTTCTTGCTAAAAATAAATTAACATGATAAAAAAAGTAAAATACTTCCGCTCGAAATTACTAGAGTTTTTAACTCATAAAATTGCTTTGCCATTGATTGGAAGGTTTCGAAATAAACCAAAATTTAATTTTTCGATGGAAGAATTATTGAAATTGGAAGATGGAACATTGGGAAAAGATCTTGCACTTTATTTAAACAAAATGAATTTTAAATTACTTCCTAACTATGAGCAGCACGACTGCAAACACATCATTCTGCAGTATGAAATGGATGAAGCAGGGGAGGCAAGAATGCAATTTTACTTTTTAGGAAATAAACATTATTCAATTCCTGTGATTTCAACATGCATAATTACTTTTTTTCTGATGCCGGAATATTGGAAACAATTTTATTCGGATTATAAAAAAGGAAAACAAGGAAAACCTTTTGAGAATATTGATTACAATTCAATTGTGTTCTTAAAAACAAACGACTTACGTAAAATCTATCAGCCATGCTAACAGACAATCAATTAAAAAAGAAAATCAGAACCTGGATTGTATTATTCATTGTTCTTTTGATTTTAAGCGGTGTAACTGCTTTTCCAATAGAAACAGAACTTGCTTTTTTAGTGAACCATGTCTCAAGTTTTCCTGAATTTATGCAAACATGGTTAACAACCATTTACAATGAAGTTAAAACTGTTAATATTAATTATCCTCATCTTTCATACGGAACAGATTGGTTGGCTTTTGCACACATTGTAATTGCAACAGCTTTTATCGGTCCGCTTATGGATCCTGTAAAAAATATTTGGGTGATTCAATTCGGAATGATTGCCTGCATAATGGTTTTTCCATTGGCTTTGATTGCCGGTCCAATCAGACAGATTCCATTTTTCTGGCAAATGATTGACTGCTCTTTTGGAGTATTTGGCTTCATTCCTTTGTACATCACATATAAAAATATTCTTCTGCTTGAACAGCAAAATAAATATGCTTAATAAACGTTTCTAATTGGCTTAAAAATAAAACTAAAACACACACAACATGAAAAAAAACGACTGGGCAATACTTATCTCCGTATTTGTATATGGAGCTTTGTTTTACGATCAAGATGCAGGAATCAACTTTTTTATTTTTAATATCTTACTTGTCGGGCTTTTAGCTTTCCGACAGTTTGATTTGGTTAAAAGTAAAGTTTGGTTATCGGTTGCGTTTTGGGCACTGGCTTCCTCTTTTTGTATTTACATGTATGGAAGTGCTTTGGCAATTTGGGCTAACCTGTTTTCCTTGTTTATTATTTCTGCGCTGAGCATTAATCCCAAAACATCCTTTCTTACAAGTATTTTTCTGACTATTTGTTCTGTCAGTACTTCTTGCGTATTTATGTTTATCGATTGGGTGAAGCGTAAGAAGAATCAAATAACAGGAACTTATCAGCGTCCTTTTTATGTGAAACTGTTTTTGTTTGTCATTCCGTTTTTAATTGCTGTTTTATTTTTCTTCTTTTATCAAACTTCGAACCCATTGTTTTATGATTTTACAAAAGACATCAATCTTGATTTTATTTCAATAGGCTGGATGTTTTTCACTTTGGGTGGTTTGTTTTTGTTGTATGGATTTTTCCACAACAAAATTATGCCAAGCATTTATGAATTGGATGAGAAAGTAAGCTTGAATCTTACTCCTGAAATCGCTTCTCGCAAAAATTTCTTAAACGGATTGATGCGTATCGACAATGAAAATTTATCCGGAATTATTTTATTCGTAATGTTGAATACGTTGTTGCTTATTTTAAACGTGTTGGATATTAATTATTTTTTATTCAATGGAAAATTGCCTGAAGGAGTTAATCACAAAGGATTTGTTCACGATGGAATAGGAACACTTATCACATCCATAATTGTAGCGATCTGCATCATTTTGTTTTATTTCAGAGGAGAATTGAATTTTCACAAGCAAAAAAAATGGTTGAAAATAATGGCATTGCTTTGGATTTTGCAAAATGCTTTTATGATATTCTCAACTGCTTACCGGAACAATTTATACATTGAAGAATCAGGAATTTCTTATAAAAAGATTGGTGTATATGTTTATTTGATTCTTGCATTGATTGGTTTGGCAACAACATTTATCAAAGTTGTTAAACTAAAAACAAACTGGTATTTATTCCGTGTGAATGCATCTGTATATTATTATTTTATTGTTTTTTCCTGTTTTTTTAATTGGGACATTATCATTACCAATTTTAATATCAAAAAATATACTGAGGAACATAAAAAATTGGAAAAATACTTATTACTCGATTTAAGCTACAAAAATCTGCCGCAACTTTTAACATTGCCCGATTCGGCTGCTAACAGCGATGATTACGAAGCACGCGACTATTATAATTTTTCCAGAGGAACATATTATTACGATTTCAAATCCGGTTTATCTAATAAACTGTTGAATTTCATGAAAGAGTATCAGCAAATGGAATGGCAATCCAATTGCTTGGAGAAAACCAGAACCTATAACGACATTCTGGCAATTAAGGATGAAGTAGATTCATTAGAATTTCAATACAACTATTTTGAGTCATTAAAATATTTGAGAGCCTTTGATAATTTACGTTCATTGAAAATACTTAACAATAGCTTGAATGATTTATCAGAGTTAAAACAATTTCCAAGATTGGAAGTCTTGACATTGAGAAATGCGCAGATAGATACATTGGACAAAATGCCTGCATTCGTTTCTCTTAAAGAATTGGATTTGAGTGGAAATAACATTGTTGATTTATATCCGATTTCGAGATTAAGAAATATTGAAGTGTTGGATATTTCAGGAGAGTACAATCGTCCGAAAGCATATTCACCGCTTTTAGCATTAAAAAAGTTGAAAAAGTTAACGATAGGAAGAATTACTCCTGAAGGACTTGATTCATTACAAAAAACGTTTCCGAATGTTAAAATAGAGGCAAACATTGTTTCAATAAATTACGACAGATGAATAAGCCAATAATCAAGACAATAATCTGGCTTACTGTATTCAGTATTGCTATGGGTTTTTTAGAAACATCCGTTGTGGTGTATTTGCGAGAATTGTATTATCCTGAAGGGTTTAAGTTTCCACTTATTCCTGTAACTCGAGATATAGCAACAACAGAGTTCTTCCGGGAAATTGCAACCATAATTATGTTGATTGGAGCAGGAGTGATGGCTGGAAAAAATTCAATACAGCGGTTTGTGTTTTTTCTTTACAGTTTTGCTATCTGGGACATCTTTTATTATGTGTTTTTAAAAGTACTGCTGAATTGGCCGGAATCACTATTCACATGGGATATTTTATTCCTTGTGCCTGTTCCATGGGTTGGACCTGTACTCGCACCTTGTATTGTTTCTTTATCTATGATCGTTCTCACATTTGTGGTAGTTTATTTTCAGGAAAAAGGAAAACATGTGCATGTCACCTTTATGGAATGGTTACTTTTTATTTTCGGAAGTATCACTGCAATTGTTTCTTTCATGTGGGATTATATCATCTATGTTAGTAGCTACGGAGCTGATAGAGGTGTTTGGACTTTATCAAGTAATAAGAATATGTTTGACGAAGTAAAAAATTATGTTCCACAACATTTTAATTGGTGGTTATTTTGGATAGGACAGGGAATTATATGTTTGGCAATATTGCTAATTTATAAACGATTAAAAAAATCATAAAATGAACAAACGATTAATCAAAGTAATGGCAGTATCCTCTGCCTTAAGTGTAATTTTATTATACTTCCGGATTCAGTGGAGTGGAAGCCTGATGTTTGTTTTCCTGACCTGGAATTTATTTCTGGCTTGGATTCCTTTTCTCTTAGCATTTGCACTTTCTGAAATGAATAACAATGGAACATCAAGAATAAAAAAAGTGGCTGTTTTCTCAGGTTGGTTATTGTTTTTTCCTAACTCACCCTACATCTTAACTGATTTATTTCATTTGCGATTACGTTCTGAAGTTCCTCTTTGGTTTGATTTGGTTTTAATTCTCTCATTTGCATGGAATGGATTGATATTGGGTTTTTCTTCTTTATTCGAAATTCAAAAAGTATTACGAACCCGTTTGTCGGTCAGCATTGTGAACTTTTTTATTGCAGGATTAATGGTGCTTTGTAGTTTTGGTATTTATTTAGGAAGATATCCGAGATATAACAGCTGGGACATCATCACCAATCCAATTACTTTGTTCTCCGATATTTTTAATATGATTATTGATCCTATGAACAATACTCGAATGGTTGGAGTAACCTTTTTCTTTTCCGTATTTTTGATGGTAAGTTTTTGGACGTTAAACACAATGATAAATCACAAACAAAATGAAGTCAAATAAATCTTTTAATATTGGAGACAGAATTCTAAGTTTTGGATTTGCCATTCAAGGTGTTATCACTTTTTTCAAAACACAGCACAATGCTTGGATTCATTTACTATCTGCAATTGTAACAATTGTTTTAGGTATTGTATTGAAAGTTGATAAAACTGAATGGGTTTGGTTAATACTTGCTATTGGATTTGTTTTTGCTGCAGAAATGTTCAATACAGCCATTGAATTTTTAACTGATATAGTTTCTCCACAATTTCATCCAACTGCTAAAAAAGTAAAAGATGTAGCAGCAGGAGCAGTTTTGATTGCTGCATTAACAGCTGTTGCGATTGGTGCGATTGTGTTTTTGCCTAAATTGTTTTAATTTCCTATATTTGATAAAACAATTCTATCATGAAAAAACTCATCTTCTCTTTCGCATTTATTTGCTTTGCATTTATTTCAAATCAAACAACTTCTCAAACAATACAAAACAGCAATTATTCAACTGTAGGATATGTAAAAGATGACGGGACAGTTCAAAACGAAAACTATTCTACAATTGGTTATATCAAGGATGATGGAACGGTTCAGAATAGTAATTACTCAACCATTGGATATATCAAAGATGATGGAACAATCCAGAATTCAAATTATTCCACAATAGGATATATCAAGTCGGATGGAACTATTCAAAATGAAAACTATTCTACAATTGGATACATAAAATCGGATGGAACAATGCAGAACAGTAATTATTCAACCATTGGATATGCAAAAGACGTTAAGAGTAATGTCAATGCAGCGGCCGCAGTTTTCTTTTTCTTTTTTAGGTTGAACTAAGATTTCATATTAATAAACTGCAAAGGCAAATCATAACTTCCTTGTCGCATTAGCGCAATAACAGCTTGTAAGTCGTCAATTTTTTTGCCACTCACTCTTACTTGGTCATCTTGTATTTGTGCCTGTACTTTTAGCTTAGAATCTTTAATGTCTTTCATGATTTTGCGCGCAACATCTTTGTCAACACCTTCTTTTACTTTAATATCTTTCTTTATCATCACTCCAGAAGCATAGTGCTCTTTTTTGAAATCCAAGCACAGAGGATTCAAATGTTGTTTAATCATTCTCTGACGAATGATATCAATGATGGATTCCAACCGCATATCATTTTCGGTAACGATATTTATTGCCATTCCTTTTTTGTCCAAAGTGATTTCACTTTTGGAACCATGAAAGTCAAAACGATTTACAATTTCTTTGCGTGCTACATTTATTGCATTGTCTAGCAATTGAGCATCTACTTTGTTTACTATATCAAATGAAGCCATACTAACGAATTACGAATTTTAACGAATTTACGAATTACAAATATGTGTGTGAT
>SXGU01022570.1_pt1 | contig 12376 bp, 8 predicted proteins | sample 3174531 | NCBI WGS metagenome assembly SXGU01 (sample SAMN11356863, study PRJNA531348) | freshwater metagenome | isolation source: freshwater sample F1-140 | place: China: Fuxian Lake, Yuxi | collected 2017-12-25 | reverse complement strand
CCGCGAAGTTCGGCCTGACAGTTGACGAACTCGCCGGAGCGAACGCGAACAACCCAGGCTTCGACTCGTTCGTCGTCGGCACTGAGATAGCGATCCCGCCCGTAGCTGCTGCGACGCCCAACCCTTCCTGCACGTGAGCGCAGAGCTGCCGATAGGTGCGCTACCGACCGGGGCGGCATGGTAGAGATGGCCCCGATGAGAATCCCAGGCATCGTGATCACGGCGGCCCTCGCAGGGCTCATGGTTTCAGGCTGCGGCTCATCAGGCGAAGCCACGCCAGAGGTAGTCAATACCGGCGGCCCCGAGTTGTCGACGACCTCTGGCACCGGCGATCCAGACGCCGACGCGTGTGCGGCTGCTGCCGTCAAGCTCGGCTACGCCAGCCCGGTCGTTCTGATGGTGGCAGGCCCCGATGCGGTCGGCGTTCAATGCTCAGTTCAGGTGTCCACCGGGGCCATAGTGCAGATCATCCTGCCGAGCGATGGCAGCGCGCCGGCGACCATCGGCGTCCCCTAACCAATCGGCTCGGCCCGCCCATACCTGCCGTTCTGCGCTACCGGCGCAGACGCGAACGAGGCGCCCGGCTGGCTGCCAGGCGCCTCGTTTTTTCGCTAACTGTTGGGGTGTTGTTTCGCTAACACCCCCTCGTGGAGCCAACGCCAGAGCATACGAACCTGGTCCGGTAGGCGTCTTGGCTGCTCAAGGCCATCGAGAGACCGAGCGCCGAGGTGTGGCGAGTCATACGGTACCCGCTTGTCGGGTGCGGGCACGATGGCGGTCCTGAGCATGGCGGCGGACCAGCCGCTGGCTCACGTCCCGAACCGCCTCGCCGGAAGCCGGTTGACCGACACCGTGACGTGCATGGTCGACCCCGTCCGTCACACATCTGGCGTACCGTTACGTTCTCTGGAGAAGCGAAAGTGTCTCCCCCTGGAAATGGCGGCTATGTCTGGTTCCCCGATTATCCCGAATGGATTGATGCTGGCCTTGAGGCTGCCAAAGCGCCACGATCGCTCGCTGAACAGGGCTCACTGCGACGGTCTTTGGTCCTGCAGCTCCGCGTTGCGAGCGGAGAGCGTCTCGTGAGCCTTGCCAGCGTCTCCGAACGTTCGCTGGAATCGTGGCTCTGGGATGCGGCGAACATCCTTCGCGGGCCCGTTGATGCGTCTGACTTCAAGGCGTACGTCTTCCCACTGCTGTTCCTGAAGCGGATTAGCGACGTCTACGACGAGGAACGACTCGAAGCGCTCGAGGAATCCGGTGGCGACGAGGAGTACGCCGCGCTGCCCGAGCAGCACCGGTTCCAGATCCCGGCCGGCTGCCACTGGTCCGACCTGCAGGCCCGCACCACCAACGTCGGCCAGGCGATCCAACGCTCGATGCGCGAGATCGAGAAGGCCAACCCGAACACCCTGTACGGCATCTTCGGCGATGTCCAGTGGTCGAACAAGGACCGACTCCCGGACCGGCTGCTCGTCGACCTCGTCGATCACTTCTCGGGGATGAACCTGTCGAACTCTGCGGTGACAAACGACGTGCTCGGCGACGCCTACGAGTACCTGATCAAGAAGTTCGCCGACCTCACCAACAAGAAAGCCGGCGAGTTCTACACCCCCCGCTCCGTGGTCCGCCTCATGGTCAACATCCTCGACCCCAAGACCGGCGAGACCGTCTACGACCCCGCCTGCGGTACCGGCGGCATGCTGCTCGAGACCCTGCACCATGTCCGCGAAGCCGGCGGAGACGACCGGTTGATGCTCGGCAAGCTCTACGGCCAGGAGAAGAACCTCACCACCGCCGCCATCGCGAGGATGAACCTGTTCCTCCACGGCGCCGAGGACTTCTCCGTCATCCGCGGCGACACCCTGCGCGAGCCGGCGTTCTTCTCCGGTGACCGGCTCGCCACGTTCGACTGCGTGATCGCCAACCCGCCGTTCTCGCTCGAAGCTTGGGGCGAGGACCAGTGGGCGAGCGACCCGTACGGGCGCAACATCGCCGGCACCCCGCCACGCAAGTACGGCGACTGGGCCTGGGTGCAGCACATGATCACCTCGACGGCTCCCAAGACCGGGCGCCTCGCTGTCGTGCTCCCGCATGGCGCGATCTTCCGCATGGGAGCTGAGGGCAAGATCCGCTCCAAGGTCCTCGACATGGACCTCATCGAAGCCGTCATCGGGCTCGGCCCGAACCTGTTCTACGGCACCGGCCTCGCTGCTTGCATCGTGGTTGCCCGCCGGGCCAAGCCGAAGGACCGGAAGGGCAAGATCCTGCTCATCGACGGCGCCGAACTGTTCCGCCGCGGCCGTAACCAGAACACCCTCGAACCCGAACACGTCGACGAGCTGCTGAAGCTGTACGCAGGGTTCGCCGACGTCGACGGCAAGGCCAAGGTCGTGACCCTCGGCGAGGTCCGTGCCCAGGGCGGCAACCTCAACCTCGCCGGCTACATCACGAAACCCGACGCCGAGGAGATCCCGTCGGTGGAGGAAGCGACAGCGGCGCTCAAGGCAGCGCTCGACAATGTGTGGGCGGCGGAGGTCGAACTCGAACGCCTCCTTGCGGAGCGGGGGCTCGCATGAGCACCACCCGCATCTCCCAGTCCGAGCTCGAGTCCTACCTGTGGGGTGCCGCCACGCTGCTGCGCGGCACCATCGACGCCGGCGAGTACAAGAGCTTCATCTTCCCGCTGCTGTTCCTCAAGCGGCTCAGCGACGTCTACGACGAGGAGTACGCAGAGGCTCTCGCCGACTCCGACGGCGACGAAACCTACGCCGCGCTCCCCGAACAGCACCGCTTCCAGATCCCCGCCGGAGCCCACTGGGGTGACGTGCGCGCCAAGACCACGAACGTCGGCTCGGCGATCGCAAAGGCGATGCGCGAGATCGAACGAGCCAATCCGCGCCTGTACGGCGTGTTCGGCGACGCCCCGTGGACGAACAAGGAACGCCTCCCCGACGCCACGCTGCGCGACCTCATCGAGCACTACTCGCAGGTCACGCTCTCCATCGCCAACGTCCCCGAGGACGAACTCGGCGTCGCCTACGAGTTTCTCATCAAGAAGTTCGCCGATGACTCCGGCCACACCGCCGCCGAGTTCTACACGAACCGCACGCTCGTACACCTGATGACCCAGATGCTCGAGATCGCCCCCGGCGACAGCGTCTACGACCCCACCTGCGGCTCCGGCGGCATGCTGCTCTCCGCGGCTGAGGAACTCCGCCGCCAGGGCAAGGAACACCGCACCCTCAAGCTCTACGGCCAGGAACGCAACCTCACCACCTCCGCCATCGCCCGGATGAACCTGTTCCTGCACGGCATCGAGGACTTCGACGTCGTCCGCGACGACACCCTCGCCAACCCTGCGTTCCTTGACGGCGACAGACTGCGCCGATTCGACGTTGTGCTCGCCAACCCGCCGTACTCGATCAAGGCCTGGGACCGCACCGCCTGGCAGACCGACAAGTGGGGCCGCAACCGCTACGGCACCCCACCCCAAGGGCGCGCCGACTACGCGTTCTGGCAACACATCCTCGCCAGCATGAAGCCCGACACGGGACGCTGCGCCATCCTCTTCCCCCACGGCGTGCTCTTCCGTGACGAAGAAGCCGACATGCGAGCCAAGATGATCCAGGCCGACGTCATCGAAGCAGTGCTCGGGCTTGGGCCGAACCTGTTCTACAACTCGCCGATGGAAGCCTGCGTCGTCATCTGCCGCAGCAAGAAACCCAAGGAACACAAAGGCAAGATCCTGTTCATCGACGCGGTCAACGAAGTCACCCGCGAACGCGCCCAGAGCTTCCTCACCCCGGCCCACATCGACCGCATCGCCAGCGCCTACCGAAACTTCCGCAACGAGGACGGCTTCGCTGCTGTCGCAAGCCTCGCCGAGATCGCGACGAAGCAGAGCAACCTCAGCATCCCGCTGTACGTCAAACGCGCCAGCACTTCCTCCGGCCCCGACCTCGCCTCAGCACTCCAGGCGTGGCGGACCTCTTCCAGCCAGCTGAAGACCGCCGCCGCCGAACTGTTCAAACTCCTCGAGACAACGGGGGAGTCGAAGTGAGCACCGACAAGCTGCCCAGCGGCTGGAGGCTCGTCAAGTTCGGGGACGTAGTCCGCAAAGTGAACGACAGGGTCGATCCCGACACAGTGGGTATCGAGCGGTACGTGGCCGGCGAGCACATGGACACCGATGGCCTCACGATCCGACGGTGGGGGGAGGTCGGAGACGGATACCTCGGTCCGGCCTTCCACATGCGGTTCAAGCCCGGACAGGTCCTGTACGGCAGCCGGCGTACCTACCTGCGAAAGGTAGCCGTCGCCGATTTCGAGGGCATCACCGCCAATACAACCTTCGTGCTCGAACCGAGCTCGAAGGATCTCTTGCCTGAGTTCCTTCCACTTGTTATGACGACCGAGGCGTTCCACGGACACTCCATCAAGCAGAGCAAGGGATCGGTCAACCCATACATCAACTTCTCGGACCTGACCTGGTACGAGTTCGCGCTCCCGCCCATCGACGAGCAGAGACAGATTGCGGAAGACTTGGCTGTCTTCGACAACTTAGTCGGTAGCTACGAGGATGTGACTCACAGGGCCGACCAGCTGATCTCCGCGACGGTCGAGGACTTCCTGCGAGACAGGGCGAGCTCAGTTCCAATTGTGACGGTGGCAGACGTGAGTCTGGCTGGCCCTCGGAACGGGCTGGCCATGCGATCCGGCGCCGAGACAGGTGACTACGTGACGGTGGCTCTCTCTGCAGTGCGCGATGGGACGCTTGAGCTCGAAGGCAACCTAAAAGCTAGTCCCTTCTCCACCGGGGAGGTACAGCCATACCTTCTCTATGGAGGCGAGTTCCTCGTCGTCAGAGGAAATGGGAATCGACAGCTGGTTGGACGAGCGTGCCTTGTCCGAGATGTTGTTCCGGGCTTGTTTCACCACGACAAGTTGATTCGCGTGTCCTTTGACCCATCGCAAATCGACAGCGAGTTCGCACTGCTGCAGTGGAACTCTCCTTCCGTCTTTTCTCTCCTCAACGCTCGAGCGAAGGGGAGCAACGGAATCTTCATGGTCAACGGCGCCGACCTGCGGGCCCATAGGCTCCTTCTTCCGAGTTTGGACGAGCAACGGGAGCTCGTTGAGCGGGTGCAGCGTGTTCGCCGCATTGTCCAGGATTCGTTCGCAAGCTCGATACACGCTCGGATGGCAAGAGCTCGATTCCTGAACCGGGGGGTTGTGGTACCGCATGTTCAATGAGGCGAATGCCGTCGAGGAGTTCCTCCTCAGCCGGATGACTGGGCTTGGCTGGTCCTACATTCATGGGCCCAAGCTCAGCCGCACGACAAACGATGCGATGCTCGAAGCCTCCGTTCGAGCCGCTCTACTTCGGCTGAACGCCGAGATCGCAGCAGAGCCGGATCGCGCAGATGAGGTGATCTACAAGCTCCGGGGTGTCACCATCGGTGTTGCCGGCGATGGACTAGTCCGGGCGAATGAGGAGTTCATGGCCTGGGTGCGTGGTGAGCGCACGATGCCATTCGGCCCCCACGGCGAGCATGTCACGATTCGTTTGGTCGACTTCGATGACGTGTCGGCCAACGAGTTCATCGTGTCGAATCAGGTCGTGTGCACGATGGGGCCGGAGAAGCGTTTCGATCTCGTCGGGTTCGTGAATGGACTGCCGCTCGTGCTGGGGGAGGTGAAGACGCCTGTTCGCCCGTCGGTGAGCTGGGTGGACGGGGCTGCGCAGGTTCATGACGACTACGAGGTGAATGTGCCGTCGTTCTTCGTGCCGAACGTGTTCTCGTTCGCGACGGAGGGCAAGGCGTTCCGCTATGGCGCGGTTCGGATGCCGCTTCAGATGTGGGCGCCGTGGCGTGCCGGTGGCGATGTACTCGCAGGGTTGGGTGAGGTTGACCGGGCGGCGGTGTCGATGCTGCGCCCTGAGGTTGTGTTGGACCTTGCGCAGAACTTCACGACGTTTGCTGCGGACCGGCAGCGTCGAAAGATTAAGGTGATCTGCCGCTATCAGCAGTACGAGGCGGTCAACCAGATCGTCGAGCGTGTCGTCGAGGGCCGGATCCGCAAGGGGCTGATCTGGCACTTCCAGGGCTCGGGTAAGAGCCTGCTGATGGTGTTCGCCGCGAACAAGCTCCGGCTGCATCCGGAACTGGGCAACCCGACCGTGATCATCGTAGTCGATCGCATCGATCTCGACACCCAGATCACTGCGACGTTCAACGCCGCCGACGTACCGAACACCGTTCCTGCTCGGACGCGTGGGGAACTGCAGGACTTGCTGGCTCGTGACAGCCGCAAGGTGATCATCACCACGATTCACAAGTTCGGTGAAGCAGACGGGGTGCTGAACCCGCGCGAGAACATCGTCGTCCTGGTCGACGAGGCGCACCGCACTCAGGAAGGCGATCTCGGCCGCAAGATGCGCGACGCGCTCCCGAACGCATTCCTGTTCGGCTTGACCGGCACCCCGATCAACACACGCGACCGCAACACCTTCTATGCGTTCGGAGCTCCTGAGGACGATGGGGGCTACATGAGCCGCTACTCGTTCGAGGAATCGATCCGCGACGAAGCGACATTGCCGTTGCGGTTTGAGACACGTTCAGTTGACCTGCGTATCAACCGCGCCGCGCTCGACGAGGAGTTCGCCAAGCTCACCTCAAGCCTGAGCGAGGACGACAAGGCCGAGGTCTCCAAGCGCGCCGGCAGGTTCGCGCTGCTCGTGAAATCGCCGGCACGCGTGAGCGCGGTCGTCGAGGACATCGCCAAGCACTACGGCGACAAGGTCGCCCCGCAGGGGTTCGGTGCGCAGATCGTCACCATCGACCAAGAAGCGTGCGTGCTGTACAAGGCGGCACTCGATCAGGTGTTGCCACCTGAGACGAGCGAGGTCGTGATCTCGGTTGGGCAGGGTGCCCCACAGGAATGGAAGGACAAGTACGGCCGCTCCAAGGACGAGGAAGAGAAGCTCCTCGACCGGTTCCGCGACCCAGCAGACCCGCTGAAGATCCTGATCGTCACCGCCAAGCTGCTCACCGGGTTCGACGCCCCGAACCTCCAGTGCATGTACCTCGACAAGCCGCTGCGGGATCACACGCTGCTGCAGGCGATCTGCCGCACGAATCGGCCGGCACCGAACAAGACCCACGGTCTGATCGTCGATTATCTCGGCATCTTCGACGACGTCGCCCAGGCGCTCGCGTTCGACGACGAGACCATCACCAAGGTCGTCGCCAACATCGCCGAACTGCTTGACGAGCTCGGCCCAGCGGTGGAGAAGTGCCTTGCATGGTTCCCCGGCGTGGACCGGGCCGTGGCCGGATGGGAGGGCCTGCTCGCAGCGCAGCAGTGCCTGCCGGACAACGAGAAGCGGGACGCGTTCGCGCTCGACTTCACCCAGCTGGCGATCATCTGGGAAGCGCTATCACCGGACCCCGCCCTCACACCCCATGAGAAGGACTACCGGTGGCTCGTGCAGGTGTACGAGTCGCTCAAGCCCCCGTCGGGCAACGGCAAGCTGTTGTGGCACGCACTCGGTGCCAAGACCATCGACCTCATCCATCAGCACGTCACCGTGCAGGCCGTCCGCGATGACCTCGAAACGCTCGTCATGGACGCCGACGTGATGAACGAGCTGCTGAAAGACCCCGACAAGAAGATCGTGGAGATCGAGGTCAAGATCACGGGCCGGCTTCGCCGTGGAAAGGGCCTCAAGTTCATCGAGCTCTCGCAGCGGCTCGAGGCGCTACGCCTCAAGCACGAGCAGGGTCTGCTCGCTTCGATCGACTTCCTCAAGAGCCTGCTGGAGCTCGCCAAGGACGTTGTCGAGGCGGAGAAAGAGCAGCCGGCCGAAGTCGTTGAGGACCAGGGCAGGGCTGCGCTCACCGAGTTGTTCGGTGAGGTGAAGAACGCTCAGACACCTGTCATCGTCGAGCGGGCCGTCGCCGACATCGACGAGATCGTCCGACAGGTTCGCTTCCCGGGCTGGCAGCAGACTGCAGCAGGGGAGCGCGAGGTGCAGAAGGCAGTCCGCAAGACCCTGCTCAAGTACAAGCTCCACACCGACCAGGACCTGTTCGACAGGGCCTACGGCTACATCCGCCAGTACTACTGAGCGCTTTGAGGGTTCTGCGACTGCCACACCAGTTGATTGCCTCAGCCACAAGCAGTAGGCACATTCCTTCGAATGATGAGAGCCGTACTCACTGCCACAATCGCGGCCGTAATGGCGCTTTCACCAGCACCACTCAATGCGGCGAGCTCTGACGTCGCGCTGGTCGCTGGTCAGCCAAGCTCGTTCGAGATGTGCTGGAAAGGAGTCGAGGGTCAGGAGTTTCGACTGCAGTTGAGAGGTGAGGCAAGGCCTTGGAAGACTGTAGCCAAGACAAGGCTCGTTCAGTCCTCTCGCTGCGCGCCGGGATCACTCATCGCGATCTATGTCTTCACCGCGCCAAAGGCCGGCATCTACCAGTCGTTGGAGGTATGGACGCGGTCCGGATCCATGGCTGCTGGGCGCTCCAGAGGTCCCACGTTCCGCGTTTCAAAACCCTCGGCCGCCCCTGTCCCTCAGCCAACAACAACAACGCAGCCGGCCCAGAAGATCACCTGGTACTGCCCCGATGGTGCTGGCCAGTCTGTACGCGTCCCAGCCGATCGACCGGACCTCCTCGAAAGGGCAAAGCAGGCCTGCTACGAGCGGATTCGCCGTCAGCAGGAGAAGGGAAGGGCTGTGAACTGTCCCGCCCACTTACCCGGCCTGTGCTCTCCTGGCCTGACGCCCCGGGTCCCTTGACAACGTGGTTGGCCGCCTCGAGTACCTCCCCGTGCGCGAAGTGGAGGTGATGGGCACTGTGTCGAAGATGAGACTTTCTTTGCGGGTGCTCACAATGCTTGGTCTGACCGTCTCGCTATCGAGTTGCGCATTGCTGACTCCCAACAATGACGCCGCCGAGGCAGCTTGCATTGAACAGCGCGGGAACTGGTACAGAGACGAGCAGCGCTGTGCGTACCCACTCAAGCTCTCGGACTTCCAGAAGCCAAACAACAATGAAGCTGAAGCCGCATGTGTTGCTCGTGGGGACGTCTGGTTCCGAGAAATGCAGTTCTGCATATCTACTCCGTAGCCGTGTGTTCGCATCGGGCTGCCCACTCGTCGGTTGGATAGGGGTCGTGCGTCTTATGCGCTGGGAGCAGCGGCCGTCATATCTGTAGTCCTCGGCCGTATGCGGTTCGAGTCCTGAAAGAAGCCGCCAGCCAACACTGCACCCCAGCCCGGCGTCCGCCGCTCATCCCCAACCTGTTCCTCAGAGATCCGTTTCGTCGTTCACGTCGTCCCATGTGACTCGAGTCAGTGGTTCGCAGCGATCGACCGGCTCGCCATCGTCCTCGGCGACGGCCCCGATGAATGAGCCGAGGTTCCCGCACCGTTCCGGGAGGCGCCCGTCTCGGAACAGAAAGCCGGCGATCCGCGACGGGGTGCTGCGCGTGGCGACCTACACGCGCATCTCCACCGACGAGGTGAACCAGCCGTACTCGCTCGAGGCACAGGCGCAGATGCTCGGCAAGTACATCGAGTCCCAGCCGAACATGGTCCACGTCGCGTCGTACACCGACCAGAAATCCGGCGCCACCATCGACCGCCCCGACCTGCAGCGGATGCTTGACGATGGCAGGTCAGGGTTGTTCGACGTGGTGCTCGTGTACCGCCTCGACCGGCTCGCCCGCTCGCTGAAGCTGGTGCACGACATCTTCGACCAACTCCAGAAGGCCGATGTGGGCCTGCGCTCCGCAACGGAGCCCTTCGACACGATCACCGCCGGCGGTCGGCTGATGATGAACATCCTTGCCACGTTCGCCCAGTTCGAGCGTGACGTGCTCATCGACCGGATCACCGCCGGGGTGCGTACCAAGGCATCCCGCGGCGAGTGGCCCGGCGGCCAGGCCCCCTACGGGTACCAGGTCGTCGACGGCAAGACCCTCGGGATCGTCGAGGCCGAAGCGGCAGTGGTGCGCCGCATCTTCAAGATGTGCGACGAGGAACGGCTCGGCTCGATCCAGATCGCCGCCCAGCTCAACGAGTCCGGGGCCCGCACCAGAACCGGTCAGCACTGGTCGTTCAAGCGGGTTCTCGACGCGCTGCGCCGCCCCACCTATGCCGGGTGGATCGTGCACCACGACGATGTCTACGAGGGCAAGCACGAACCGATCATCGACCGCGACACCTTCGACCGTGTCCAGGCCATCTTGGATGCACGAGGCGACGCCACGGTCCGACAGGTGTCGAGCGACTACCTCCTCACCGGCCTGATCCGCTGCGCAGTCTGCAGCCGTGCTGTCGTCGGCGTGTCCGGGCACGGGAGCAAGGACAAGTATCGCTACTACATCTGCGCCGGCCGCAACGAGAAAGGCATTATCAGCTGCGCCAGCACCAGGGTCTCTGCCGATGCAGTGGAGCAGATGGTCCGCGAGCAGATCGTCAAGCTGTACGCCAAGTACGACCTGTTCGAGCGCGCCGCGCAACGGGCGATCGAGCGACGCGACACCTCCCGCCCCAGCCTCGAAGCAGAGATCGCAGCCCTGCGCGTCGATCTCGTCAACAACGAGCTTGCGGTCAACCGGTACTTCACCGCCTTCGAGCAAGGGACCATGCCCGAGGCGCTCTGCTCCGACCGCATCCGCGAGCTGTACACGAAGGCCGAGAGCGTGCGTCACCGCATCGCCCAGGTCGAGACCGAGCTCCGGGCCCCACCCCCGAAGTTGCCGTCCGCGACCGAACTGGGAGAGCTCCGAGAACGCGTTGCCGCAGCGCTCAACCAGCCGCCCACGCCAGCCCTACGGGCCTTCCTGGCTGCCGTGATCGACCGGATCGAGCTCAGTGCCGACCGCCAGGTGCAGTGCTTCCTGCGCGTCCCGAACACCGCTGACGCCATCGTCGCCCCCACCGACGCCGAGGCCGAGCCGGACAAGCCAGCGACCGTGGTCGAGTGGGCGCTCGAGGCGGGATCGGGGAGAGCGCCGAGGCGCCGCATGCGCCACGTCACGTGCTACGACGCCGCGCTCGCGGCCGTCCGGCAGCTCACCGAAAACGACCCCGAAGCCGAGATCGCTATCGACGACATCGAGGAAACCATCCGCGAAGCCGGGCATGAATGGCCGAGAGAGACAATCATCAAGGTCGTCAACCGCGACCTCGCCGGCGTCGGCTCCGGAAAGAACGCCCCTCGGAGCGTCCCGATCCTCGAGCGGCTATCGAGCGGGCGGTTCAAGCTGCGGTGACAGAGTTCGTCCGGATGGCGCCTGGCGCTGCTGCCCAGATGGTCGTCCGTCCTCCCCCAGACTTCGTACCGGGCGAACCTGCGCAGTGCTTGCTTTCCGTGCACGTGAGATTTCGCCGTAGGAGGTCAAGAGAGTTAGGGCCTTTCGCTTGCCGTGTGTATCGCTCGTCCAGTAGATGGACTGGCGCCGAAGCCCCGGAATCATCTTCTTCCTCGTTCCAAACCACGCGATCTCATCTGCGGTCGGTAGACGCCAACCAGCCGCCATTGCCGCCGGGTCCGTCCCGAAGAACTCCATCGCTTCGTCCCACGTCCACATCGGGTCATCCGGCGTCCGGTTCCATCCCATCGGTGCGACCTCGAGATACCGGTTTGGGTCTCCGGGTATACCCGTGTCGTACAAGATGACGCCTCCAGCCGGGCCCTGGCCGAAGGTCTGCTGCATCTGAGGCGTCTGACGTGCCACTTGCTGCGCGCCACCGACGGGACCGTTGACCACGGCGCCAGTGTCTACGCCGGGTTGCTGCCCGTACTGGTTGGGTCCTGCGTCGCCGCTGCCTGCAAGCTCGATGAGCACGATCAGCGTGCCAATGATCGGAACGAGACCGAGGAGCAGGTACGCCCCCGACTTGCCGCGGTCGTGCAGGCGTCTGACTGCGAACGAGAGGCTCGGGAACAAGAACAAGATGAAAACGAGCACCGCAAGCGGCCCGAGCAGCAAGGACCCAATGGTGGCGACCACGCTGAACAGCCAGAAGTTCCAGTACGCGCTAACGCTGGAGCGTCCGTCGAAGTCGGCGAACTTGGAGAACCCTTCGCGCACTGCCCCGCCGAACGTCGAACGCTCGGGCTCAGCCGTTGGAACGTACGTGGGGGTGTACACGGGGGCGTACGTCGGTGCCGCCATCGTGGCCGGAGTCGAGGCCGGCGGCGTAGGTGAAACCTGGGGCTGTCGTGGCCGCGTCTTCTCCATCCACTCGTCGCCGTCCCACAGCCGCTCTTGCAGCGGGTTGGTGGGATCTGGGTACCAGCCCGCAGGGATGCTCGACATAGGAAACCACGGTGCTCTGGGCCTGAGTTGG
>SXGU01499515.1_pt1 | contig 12377 bp, 7 predicted proteins | sample 3174531 | NCBI WGS metagenome assembly SXGU01 (sample SAMN11356863, study PRJNA531348) | freshwater metagenome | isolation source: freshwater sample F1-140 | place: China: Fuxian Lake, Yuxi | collected 2017-12-25 | reverse complement strand
GTGCTGGGGCTGGCATTCAAGCTTTACGACCCGGATCACCTGATCGGCGATAAGGAAAACATCGGCATTACCGTCGCGCTGATTCCGACCGGTACCGCCGGCGTTGTTATCGGCAGGCGGCATTTTCCGATGGATTCGGCGTTTCAGAACGGTCCGAACTGGGGCAAGGATGTGTTCATACCGATGGACTGGATCATCGGCGGCGTCGAGCAGGCCGGCAACGGCTGGAAGATGCTGATGCAATGCCTGGCGACCGGCAGAGCGCTGTCTTTGCCGGCGCTCAGCACCGGCGCGGCGAAAGTGGTCAGCCGCAACACCGGCGCTTACGCCCGTATCCGCAAGCAATTCAACCTGCCGATTGGCGAGTTTGAAGGCATCGAAGAGCCGTTGTCGCGTATAGCCGGGGAAACCTATATTATCGACGCAGCGCGTAAAGTGACGGCGGCCGCGTTGGACGACGGGCAAAAACCGTCGGTCATTTCGGCGATCATCAAATACGAATTGACCGAGAGGATGCGCCGCGTGGTTAACGACGGCATGGACATACAGGGCGGTTCCGGTATTTGCCTGGGGCCTAGAAACTATCTCGGCCGGATCTATCAGGTGATTCCTGTCAGCATTACCGTCGAGGGCGCGAACATTTTGACTCGCACGATGATGATTTTCGGCCAGGGCGCGGTGCGTTGCCATCCTTATATCCAACGGGAAATGGAGGCTTTGGCCAATGACAATGCCGATTTGGCGTTGCAACGGTTCGATGCGGTGCTGTTTGAGCATATCGGTTCGGTGCTGCACAATCTGGCGGCAGGATTCTGGCTGGGATTGAGCAACGCCCGTTTTATCGAGGTGCCGGGCGATCGGCATAGCCAGCGCTATTTTCGCCAGATTGCCCGGCTCAGCGTCGGCTTGGCGCTGGTCGCGGATTTTGCGTTGCTGACGCTGGGCGGCTCGCTTAAACGCAAGGAAAGAATCTCCGGGCGTTTTGCCGATGTGTTGAGCAATCTTTATTTGTGCTCCTGCGTGCTTAAACATTACCAGGACCAGGGCAGTCCCGAAGAAGACTTGCCGTTATTGCATTGGGCCTGCCGGCAAACCCTGCATAGCGCCCGGCAATCGCTGTCGGCCATTTTTCATATTTTGCCTGCGCGCAGTATAGCCGTCTTGTTAAGAGCGGTACTTTTCCCGGTTGGTAAACCCTATGCGCCGCCTGCCGATTATTTGATACACCAGACTGCGGCTCTGCTGCTGAACCACTCCCCGGCGCGCGACCGCTTAACCGGTGGTATTTACATCAACAATAAAGCCGACGACGCCACCGGCAGAATTGAAGTCGCCTTTCAGGCTGTGTTGGCGGCGGCGCCGGTGGAAGCCAAAATTCATAGCGCGCAAAAACACCGGCAACTGGCGAACGGCGCTATCCTCGATGTGCTTGATGCGGCGCTAAGCAAAGCCGTTATCAACAAAAAAGAAGCCGAGCTGATAGTCGCTGCGGAAAAGGCGCGATTTGCGGCCATTAGCGTGGACGATTTTAGCCCTGAGCAATTAGCCAATGTTGGTGTTAAAATACAAAACGATTGAGTAAGCTGCATCGATTAAAGGGCGGCGTCGGTCGTCCTTTATCTTTATTGGACTTACTTAAGGCTTACTTTCGGTATCCGCTTATCTTACTGTTGTCGTTATCCATAATGCTTTGTTCTCTCGCAGCCGTTCCCGGTTAAGGTCGCCGTCTGTAGGGCGTGTTGCACGTCCTTAGTTCTCAAGGCGCGCAGTATCTCCTATTTGCAGGATAAACTTATCCTGATAGTTATAGCCGCCTTTTTGTTTATTTAATTGTTCAGGAAACACCCCCCAAATGAGTGTAAACGCATTGTTTTCAAAATCACGGTTCACTATTGTGTTACTGTTTTTATTGATTAATTTAGGTACTTTTGCATTGCTCAGGGTAGCTTTGCTGATCAAACAACTGGCCGACATCGACTCGCCCGTTTATCAGATAGTGTTGGCTTTTCTGATAGGCATAGTCCACGATTTGGCTTTTTTCAGTTATTTGTTAATTCCCTTCGTCCTGTATTTACTGGTTTTGCCGAACAGTATTTACCGAAGCAGGCTTCATAAAATAATCAGCTTTTGCGTATTTTTTGTTTGTTTGTATGTGCTGTTTTTTATCGAGTTGTCGGAATGGACATTCTGGGACGAATTTGGCGTCAGGTTTAATTTTATTGCCGTCGATTACCTGATTTATACCCATGAAGTAGTCAACAATATCGTCGAATCCTATCCTTTGGGTTGGCTGTTGTCGGGCATTTTAGCGATTACCGTCATTTGCTTTTTGTCGGTAAGAAAAAACTTGGCGCATACTTTTAATGCCGATGAAACCTTTTGGTCCCGGTTGAAAATAGCTGGAGCCTTGCTGTTGTTGCCGGTAATAAGCTATGCGGCGGTCGGGTCAAGCTGGTACCAGTTTTCGACCAATACTTATCTTAACGAATTGGCCGCCAACGGCCCTTACCAGTTCTTTGCGGCGTTTAGAAATAACGAACTGGATTACCGGCATTTTTACAAGGTAGGCGATGACAGGCAGCTGTCCTTGGAAATCAAAAAACAACTGGGCGCCGAGACCGCATCGGAAAACTTGTACGACATCAAACGCATGATTAAACCGGCAGGCGAAGAAAAACGCCTGAATGTCGTCTTAATCACCGTCGAGAGCTTAAGCGCCGATTTTTTAGCCACTTTCGGCAATAAAGAAAACATCACGCCTTATATGGACGAATGGTTTAAACAAGGGGCGTTATTCACCCATTTTTACGCGACCGGCACCCGCACCATCAGGGGGCTTGAGTCTTTAACCTTATCGATACCGCCGACGCCCGGCCAAGCCATCGTCAAACGGCCCGACAACGGCAATTTATTCAGCTTCGGCCGGGTGTTGCAGCAAAAAGGTTACGACACTGCGTTTTTATACGGCGGCCGGGGCTATTTCGACAATATGAACGCGTTCTATTCCGGCAACGGTTACCGCATCGTCGATCAAACCGATTTCACACCCGAAGAAATCACCTTTACCAATGCCTGGGGCGTTTCGGACGACATTATTTTTAACCGCACCATCAAAGAAGCCGATCGGGATTATCAAAACAACAAGCCGTTCTTTTTCCAGATCATGACCACCAGTAACCATCGTCCTTACACCTATCCCGAAGGCAAAATCGACATTCCTGCGGGCAGCCGGCAAGGTGCGGTCAAATATACCGATTTTGCGATTCATCAGTTTATCGAGCAGGCCAAAGCCAAACCCTGGTTTGATAACACCGTATTCGTTATGGTTGCTGATCATTGCGCCGGCAGCGCACGTAAAACCGAGCTGCCGGTCGATAAATACCATATCCCGTTGTTTATCTACTCGCCTAAACATGTACCGGCGCTAATAAACGATACCGTGTCCAGCCAGATCGATGTTGCGCCGACAGTGCTCGGCTTTTTAAATAGCAACTATGAAAGCCAGTTTTACGGCCACGACATTATGCAAATGCACAAAGACGAAGGCCGGGCGTTGATTAGCAACTACCAGAAACTGGGCTTGTTTAAAGATAATAAGCTGGTGTATCTCTCGCCGCAGCAAAAAGTCGATGCGGTTGACGATCCTCTAGGTGAGCATAAACCGCTGGATATGGCTGCCGCCGCTGCGCTGGTGACGGAAGATATGGCTTATTACCAGTCGGCGGATTATATTTGGTCACACCGCTTGAGCCAGTATCAGTAACAGAACCTAATGTGGGGGCGGCTTTAGCCGCCTAGAGGCGACTGAAGTTGCCCCCACATGAAGATATCACTCGTCAAAATAATGAAACGCTTGCCGGCAAGGCTGACAAAATTTCCGTGCAAATACGCTAATAACGTCAGCTAAAAAGGACATCGCAATGTTAAGAATATTCCACAGCGCAGATTGGCATCTCGGCCATCAGCTGCACGGCGTTTCCCGGCAACAGGAACATCGGCACTTCCTAAACTGGCTGTTGGATGAATTGCACAGCAAACAAGCCGATGCGCTGATTGTTGCCGGCGATATTTTCGATTCGGCTAATCCGTCTTCTGCCGCGCAAGCGCAGCTTTACGAGTTTATCGTGGAAGCCAGAAGCCGGCTGCCGAATCTGGACATTATTTTAGTCGGCGGCAATCACGATTCCGCGTCACGCTTGGATGCGCCATCACCTATTCTCAATGCGCTGGGCGTCACCGTGGTCGGCGGTTTGCCGCGCGACGACCGGGGCAATATCGACTGGGATCGCCTGCTGGTGCCGCTGACCGATGCGGCAGGCCGGATTAAAGCTTGGTGCGGGGCGATGCCGTTCTTGCGCAATGCCGATTTGCCGCCTAACCGGGAAGACGACGATCCGTTGATATCCGGCATGAAAACGCTGTATGCCGATTTGTTCGAGCAACTGCAACAAAAAGCCGCCAACGCAGAAAGCCTGATCCTGACCGGTCATTGTTATATGGTCAACGGCGCGGTGTCCGAATTAAGCGAGCGCAAAATCCTGGGCGGCAACCAACATGCGCTGCCGGTTGGGTTATTTCCCGATGATATCGCTTATGTGGCCTTAGGCCATTTGCATTTGGCGCAAAAAGTCGGTGCGAACGAGCATATCCGCTACAGCGGTTCGCCGATTCCGTTGTCGTTCGATGAAGTCGATTATGCGCACCAAGTTGTGCAGGTCGATGTTAAGGCCGGTCAGCCGGTCGAAACCGTCGCCGTTAAAGTGCCTCGTAGCGTGCAATTATTGAGAATCCCCAACAGCAAAGACTTTGCGCTATTGCCGGAGGCGATAGCGCAATTGGAAAACCTGGTTCTGGACGATTTGCCGATAGAACAACAGCCGTTGCTTGAATTGCGTATCCGGCTGGAAAAACTGGAGCCCGGCTTGCGTCAGCAGATTGAACAAGCCATCGCCAAACTGCCGGTGCGCTTATTGAAAATATCCACCGCGTACAGTGGCAGCGAAAGCAGCCTGGCCGATGTGAAAATCGAAGAACGCCTGGAGGAACTGCAAGCGTTGGATGTTTTCCAGCGCTGCTATCAAAACAAGTACGACAAGGATGCGCCCGAAGCGATGCAGGCGTTATTTAATGAATTGCTCGAAAGTGTGCAAGGAACGGAATAATGCGCATTTTAGCGATACGCGGAAAAAACCTGGCAAGTTTGGCCGAGCCGTTCGAGATTTTACTGGATGCCGGGCCGCTGCGGCAGGCCGGATTAGTCGCGATTACCGGCCACACCGGCGCCGGTAAAAGCACGATTCTGGATGCCTTGTGTTTGGCGCTTTACGACAAGGTTCCGCGCTTGCCTGACGGCCACGGTTTTGCGGTAGGACATAAAGATGAGGATGAAAAGCTGCGCGTAACCAGTAACGACGTGCGTTCGATATTGCGCCGCGGCACCGGCAACGGCTATGCCGAAGTGGATTTTATCGGCAAGGATAAGCAGCATTATCGGGCGCGCTGGGAAGTCAGCAAGGCCCGCGGCAAAGCGGACGGACGTTTGCAGGCCCAGGAAGTCACGTTGACTAAAATCGATGACGGCCGGCGCATAGGGCAAGGCAAGACCAATACACTGGAAACGATCAGAGAATTGATCGATCTTAATTTCGACCAATTCCGCCGCTCGGTATTATTGGCTCAGGGAGATTTTGCCGCGTTTTTGAAAGCTAAAAAAGACGAGCGCTCCAGTTTATTGGAGCGCATTACCGGCACCGAACTTTATTCTGATCTGTCTATCGCCGCATTCGAACGGGCCAGACAGGAAAAAGACGCGCTAAACCTGATTACAAGTCGGATGCAGGATCAAATCCCGTTGGATGAAACGGCTCGTCAACTGCTGGAACAACAGCGGGATCAGTTCGTCGGCCAGCTGGCCGATCTTGATAAGCAAATCGCAAGCAAGCAGAAAATCATCGACTGGTATGCCGAGCTGAAAAAACTGCAACAAGCCGAACGGGTTGCTCGTGAGTACTTGGCAGGCAGCCAATTAAAGTGGGATGCAGCCGAAGCCGAGCGGCAATTAATGCAAAAAGTCGAAGCCGTTCAGCCTTTAAGGCCGCTGTTAGCTCAATACCAAACCGCAGATGCCGAATATCGGGATGCCCAGCAAAAACTCAAAGACAGCAACGAGCAGATACTAACCTCTGAAACAACGCTGCAAACAGCGAAGGAACGGCTCAATACCCTGGCCGTTGCATTAACCGGCGCCGAACAGCAACAGCAGCAGGCGCAACCCGTGTTAATCCAAGCACGGGCATTGGACACCCGGATTGATGTTATCCGGCAAACTGTCTCCACATTGACCGTTGAAGAAAGCCAATTGCTTAAAGCGTTGGATAGCGCCGAACAAGACCATCAATCCTTATTGGCTCGGCAAGCCGAACAAACCAAGACACTGCAACAGCTTAAGCTCTGGCTGGAACAAAATCAGGCGATCAAGCCCATCGCCGCCGAATGGAGCCGGTGGGATGCCGAGCTGGAGCGCTACCAGACTTTTAACACCCGGAAAACAGACGCCGAACATAATGCCGGGCAGTTAAAGCTGGCGGTTACTAAGGACGAGCTCAGTTTGGCAGAGCTAAAACTGTCGATTGACGACAGGCACAACAAACTGGAACAGCATCAACATTCATTGGCGCAACTGAAAACACAGGACAGCCACCAGTCGCTTGAAGACCTGTATCGTTCAAAAGTCCAGCTTGAAATCAAGCGCGAACAACTCAGTTTGGCGCTGAAACTGGCGGCTAATGCGCAAGAGCTGCAACAAACTATTCAGCAGGACGGGGGCAGCCTGGCCGCTGCCGGACAGGCGATTAATGACAGTGCGCTGCAACTGCAAACGCTGAATCAGCAGCAGGCGGCTAACACTGCCGCGCTGATTGAGGCTAAAAAAGCCTTGGATCTGATACAGGCGACAACGCATAAAAACGCCGAACAATTCCGCTCTTTGTTGCAGGATAACCAGCATTGCCCGGTTTGCGGCGCGCTTGAGCATCCCTGGAAAGATCATGTCAGCGTCGGCAATGAACATGCCGTAGCGCAATCAGCGCGGGTCGCCGAGCTGGAAAGCCAAAATGAAACGTTAATTAAATTTATCGCCGAATTAACCAACGCCATCAGCCAGGGACAGCAGCAAAAAACAGCACTGGCCGATAAGCTGGCCGAGGCGCGGACAAAACTGGCTCAATGCGGCAGTGATTGGGCCGTGTTAGCGATGCATGAGAAACCGGATTTTGCAGTCACTGATGTGCAGCTTTTGCCGGCACTTAAAAAGCATGAAGAACAGATCAGTTCGGTACTGGAGCTAATCAGGCAGCAGGAAAAAGCGGCTCTCGAATTACAAAAAAAACTTAAGGCGGCGCAGGATTTATTCGATGCGGATCAGCGGAATAAAGAAAAACTGTCTGCCGAATACGCCACGCTGGATAAGCAAACCGCCAAAAACAAAACCGACTTGGACCATATCGCCAACAGTATTCAGCAGTTGGAGCAACAACTGCAAGCGATAGCCGGCTTATTAGCGACGCCGTTCCGGCAATTGGAAAACTGGCAAATTTGTTTACAGGCTTCCACAACAGAGTTCAGGCAAGATTTTGCGGCAAAAGCGCAGCAATTCCAGCGCAGCGAACAGCAGATTGAAAGCGCCGCAAAAGCCCTGGAAAAAGTCAGCCACGATGAAAAACTCGCCGAGCAACTGCTAAAACAATGCCGGCAACAACACAGGGCTAAACAGCTTGAGTTAAAGGCTCAAACAGAAGAACAGCAAAAACTGTTCGCCGAGCGCGAGGCCGTGCTGCCGAGAGTTACTGCCGATAGTTATGAACAAACAGTCAGCCAAAACGTGCTGACGGCAAGAAGCGCCCATCAACAAGCCGGTAGTGCTGTCAGCCAGGCCGAAACGGGGCTGGCAAGCCGCACGCAAAATCAGCAGCATTGGCAAACCGAGACCGGCAGGCGTTACAGCAACCTGGAAAAAGCCCGCAACGGACTTAATCAAGCGCTGGCAAAACAGGGCGTCGCGCTTGAGCAGTTAAGCCAATTACTGGAAAAAGACGATCTTTGGCTGGCTGAACGGAAAACCCAAACGGCGGTGCTGGCGCGTGCGTTGCAAGAGGCTGAGGCCTTGGTAAAAGTTAAAGCCGACGATTGCGTTAAACATCAAAGTCATCCTATCGCAATAGCCGAGGAAGACGCGACTAAACAGTCGGTCGAATTGCAGCAGCAAAGACAGCTTGTGCATAGCCAAAAAGAAGAGTGCGTCATACGGTTAAGGGAAGACGATAAAAAAACCGAAGCCGGGCAATTGTTAAAAGCCGAGCTGGACAGCCGCAAGAATCGTTGCGAGCAATGGGAAAGCCTGAACGACTTGATCGGTTCGAAAAACGGCGCCAAGTTTCGGACCTTCGCCCAAAGCCTGACCTTGGAAGCATTGCTGGCGCACAGCAACCGGCATCTTGAAGACTTTGCCAGGCGCTATGCCTTGCAACGCGTACCGGGCAGCGATTTGGAACTGCAAATCATCGATCGCGACATGGCCGACGATGTGCGTAGCGTACACAGCCTGTCCGGCGGCGAAAGCTTTCTGGTGTCGCTTGCGTTAGCTTTGGGCTTGACGTCATTGTCATCCAATAAAACCCAGGTTGAATCGCTGTTTATCGACGAAGGTTTCGGCAGTCTGGACCCGGAAACGCTGGATATAGCCATCGCCAGCCTGGATAGCCTGCAAGCCTTGGGCAGAAAAGTCGGCGTTATTTCGCATGTGCCGATTTTGGTGGAGCGGATTGGCGCCAAGGTGGTGGTCGAAAAGCTGGGCGGAGGGCGGAGTCGTGTTGCGTTGGTTGGGACTTAATGACGGCCCGGTCGCAAGCATCGTCAACACCATGAGGCGGCACTGCAAGCAAAATCGGCCTGAGTTTTTTGCATTTCGAAGAAAGCAGTCGATAATAGGCGCATTGTTAATTTAACCACCAATGAGAAAGAAATGAGCAACGTTTTTAGTTTTACCGGCACAGTGGGCCGTGATGCGGAAGTCCGGTATTTACCATCAGGCCAGGCGGTATTGAATGTGACCGTGGCCAACAATATCGGCTTTGGCGATAAGCAGCAAACGCTATGGATCAGGTGTGCCGTATGGGGTAAGCGCGCCGAAGGGCAGTTGCAAAATTACCTGAAAAAAGGCCAGCAGGTGTTCGTTTCCGGCGAATTAAGTCAAAGTGAATACCGGGCGCAGGACGGCTCAACTAAAACCAGTCTGGAGCTGAACGCCAATATTATCGATCTGGTCGGCAAAAGAAACGACTCCAGCCAGCCGGCGCCGCAAAACTATCAATCTTCGCAGCCATCCGCGCAACAAAGCTCCGTCCATGATAACTTTGATGCGCCGTATGACGACGATATCCCGTTTTAAGCGTCATGGAAAAAATACCCGATAAAGCTGCCGTCATCGCCAGGCAAAAGGTAAATGTCAGCGAGCGCAGTCTGTTGGTCGCTCACGGCCAAAGTAAAAAATTGGCGGATATGCGCAAAAAGCTTCAAGCGGATTTGCCGCGTGAAGCCGCGCCGATGCCGGATGAGCGATTTTTAACGGGCGCGAAGTCTGAAGTCGCCGCCGAGCTGGGCAAGGCCAGGATGCTGATCGATGACAGTATTAATCAAATCATGCGCAGTTTTCCCGAAGGTAAGAAAAACAAGCTGTTTAGCTTTAGATTCGGCTCTGTCGATGCGCTAAAAGCCATGCGCGTACAAAGCGCTTTTAAAATCTTAGGCATTGATGATAAGTGGGTAAAGATGAAGCTGATCGCCGAAATGGATTTTTACGGAAATCAGGTAAAAGACAGCTCCGGCTGATGATGCGTTCGGGCGGCAGGAAATGCGCATAAATGCAAACGTTGCCGCCCGGCGTTTTTATACGCTGAAGTTAATTTGCTGCACGGTTCCGGTTTTTCCGTCCTCCGTTAAATAAACACCGCTGTCGGTAACTTCGCCCAGCGATTGGTTATCGGCGGTGCGTAATTGAAACGGCGTGGTGGCGTGGCCTAAATAGATAGCGCCGATGTTTTTATCGCCCAGCGCAATCAGTTGTTGACTGCCATCCTCGTGTCGTTGCCAAATTCTTAAGCTGTCATAGATAGGGTCGGCTTCATCGATAAAATTATTGTTGTCGCTGTCGTATTTGGCCAGCTCCGAAAAGCCGTTGCCGGAATTCGGGCCGAACAGTTCGGAACCGTTGTTGATAACGCCGTCTTTATTTTTATCCAGCGCCAGAAAACCGCTGCCCGATTTTAATGAGGCAATTTGTTCGGTCGTGCCGTTGGCGTCGATGTCGAATTCAAAATGCGTTTGCGACAGTTCGGCCGCATTGCCGTTAAAATTGATGACCAGCGGATCGACTTTCTGTTCGGCATCGCCGATTGCGATGGTGTCGCTGGTTTCCATGCGGAATTCGCGGCTCATATTCAGCGTGACCGAAAACTCGATACTTTTACCGTCTTGTGTTTTGATGGTTCCGGTCGCCGAAAAGCTTGTGCTTTCATACTCTTGGTAGCTGGTCTGATGTTCGTAAACAAGGCCGAAACCGGCCGATGCCTGTTGGCTTGCAGGCGGAGGCATGGTTTCTATGTCAACGTTTTTAGCGGCGCTTGCTGTGCCGTTGCCGGTATTGTCCGTCAGCTCAGTGGGGGAAAATATCTTAAAATCATGGCCTGTCAATTGCTTAACCATCTGTTTGATTATCAGCATCATGACATTGTGAATGCCGTCAGGCGCTTCGCTGAGATCAAGCGATTGTTTTTCGGGTTTAAGCGTTTGGGCGGCTTCGCTCAGGCTGACCTCGTCCGTGGATTGCTCTGCCGCATTTAAACCGGATTGGCTGGCCGTCTGCCGCGGCGTCTTCCAAAGCCGTAGGGACTCAGATTCCTGTGAGTGCTTTAGAAACTGATACCGGCTGTTTAATTGTATGTCCGAATTTTTTATGATCATTGGCTTTAACCTCTGGAATAAAATGTATTCTTGCTACAGCTATCGGCCGGCGCCGGGATTAGTTTAGGAGACCGGAAAAAAAGGCCGCAACTACAGGACGGGATTGCTTAGTGTACAATAGAATATTTTTAATATAGACAGGATCAACAATGGACGCTTACCCCGAAAAAACTTGTTCGATAGACCGCCTGGTCACCCATGCAAAATTGGTGGAAGCCACGAAAGCCGGAATAAAAACACAGCAACGCCGTAACGGCGTATACGGCTGGCCCGGCGAAACCTTCGACCTGGACGGCATGACTTTTGTCGTTACCGGTTTAACGCGTCAGCGCTTGGGTGACATGACCGATGACGATGCCAAGGCTGAGGGTTATCCAAGTCTGGATATGTATCGGGATATCATTTTAAAAATGCACGCCGGCATGACTTGGGATGCCGATAGCTTGGTATGGGTGCATAGTTTTGCGGCTAAGACCGACTAACTCAGGACAGACGGGTTTTTCGACAAGATAAAATTCCGTTAAGGACAGGTTTTATTGGGGGCGAAACGTGCAGTGTTTTACACAGGGGGCCGCTTTCGCAAAGCGATTAATTCCAGATAGCCGTCTTTATAGCTTGGGTGTTGAAACTGATAACCCAATGCTTTTAGTCTGGCGTTACTGCAACGTTTATTCTGCATTGCGGCAATGCCGGCCGTCTTAACAACCGCCGGTGTCGGCTCCAGGTCGACTATAGCGCGTCTATCATCCCCGGCAGTCGGCGGCGGGCAATGCAAACGCTCTGCCAGCCAAGTCATTACCTCCCAAATTGGCGCCGGAGCGTCATCGCTGGCCAGATAGCATTGAGCTAAGGCTTTGCCGGCCAAACATTGCTCCAGTAAGAAACGCAAAACGCCGACGCAATCTTGTTGGTGAATGCGGTTGGTAAAATACGGCGGGTTTTGCTGTATCGCCGGTGTTTGCATGGCCTGTCTTAATAGGTATTCCCGGCCAGGCCCGTAAATGCCGGAAAAACGCACCACGATATGAGCCGGGTTTGCCGCGAGCAAGCGCTGTTCCGCCTGCCTGATCAAACGGCCTGTGATTTTGTCCGGCTCCGCGATGGCATCTTCATTCACCCATTCGCCTTGTGTTTGCCCGTACACGCTGGTGGACGAGACCATCAGCCACTGTGCGTCCGGCAGTTTGGCGAGCAGATTGTCCAGGCCGGTTTCATAAACGGCGCGATAGCTTTGCTCGGTGCGGCTGTCAGGCGACACGATAAAAAACGCCTGGGTAAAATCGCTGTCCAAGTCCGCCAGCTCGGCGGCTGAGCTTATATCGGCGGCGAAATATCGACAGGTGCGAGCGCAGGCCGTTATC
>SXGU01108712.1_pt1 | contig 12378 bp, 14 predicted proteins | sample 3174531 | NCBI WGS metagenome assembly SXGU01 (sample SAMN11356863, study PRJNA531348) | freshwater metagenome | isolation source: freshwater sample F1-140 | place: China: Fuxian Lake, Yuxi | collected 2017-12-25 | reverse complement strand
TGTCACCTTTGCGCAGGCGTGACAGCACTTCGGTACGGGTGGGCGGTATGTAGTCAATATGCGCCATCACGGGCAAGCCCAATACTTCAGCGACCTCAATAGCCATATCCAGCGGCGCTACACCGCGCGTACCGCTGGAGCCGCGGCCCACCCTAACCTTGATGCCAACCACCAGGTCGGCATGTTCGCGGGCAACGCTGATGCATGAGTTAATGTCGAGCAGGCGCAGATCCTCGCACTCGCCCATGCGCACGGTGCGTGAGAAGGCGAAGATGCCAGGGAATGAAATATTCAACAAAGGCAAGATTCGCAAGGGGGCAGAGGGCTCGATCACGTGCTTGCGAAAACCCAATAAATTTCCAGCGCCAGAGGTGCCTGCGTCGACCAGGGTGGCCGTCGAGCTTTGACGGGCCAAGGCTATCGGATCAACACCGATGGAGGTACCGCCCCAGTACACATGCGTGTGCAAGTCGATAAGCCCCGGCGTGACGATCATCCCCGTCACATTGCGCACATCGGCATCAACCCCGGCGGCTAAATTCAGCCCGATTTCAGCAACGACACCATTCAAGAATCGCACATCGCAAATCTGATCAAGTCCTTGAGAGGGATCGATCACCCGGCCTCGGCGCAGCAGGACTTCGTGCGGAGCATTAGAAAAAGGCATAAGCAGTTCCTTTCCTCAGGCAACCCTGCGCCCCCAGGCGAACGCTTGCTGACCTTTGGCGGGCGTGGGGCGGGGCGCGATGACAATAGCATCATCAAAAGGCGCGTGAATCGGTTTGTGGCCATCCATGGCAGCGCATGCCCCGAATTGGTATGCGTCAAAGCCCGCATAGTTGCCCAGCATTTCCAAGTGATCGCTTTCAGCGATGACTGGCTGAATAATCTCAAAACGTTCGATCGGCGCGCTGGCAGGTGTTACTGCAGTTGCAAGCAATTCAGCCGCAACAGCGGGGTCCACAATGCCGCAAACCTGCAGCATGCGAACCGCTGTCTGCCAGGCATTGTCCACGCTAGACCGAGCTAAGTGCTGCCCGCACTCGACAATCAGCGCCACCGCGCCCGCGTCGTCCTGGCGAAAGGGGTTGTAATCAATAAGGTGATACCCCTCGTGCCGGAGCTCAGGCAAAAAAAGTTGTCTTCCTGGATAGCCAAGTGCATCGGCGAGGGCCCGTGTCTTGGCGAATTTGGGCAAAACAAAGAAAGGTTTGACTGCGTGCTAGGTGGAGTGCAAGTCCAGCAAGCGGTCCACCGTACGAACAACAGGAAGCATCTCATGGGCGCGGCGTGCCTCAATGCTGTGTGAATCCTCTTGCAGCAGCTCGTCATGCCACAGCCGATTGAAGTCCCTGTCCAAAAACCGTGCGTCCAGCCGCTGTGGGCTGAAGCACTGGTAGGCAGCCACATTGGCAAAAGACAGGGTCAACTCGCCGCAAATCGGGCGAATATTGAGGTCCAGCAGGCGCTTGACGACATGCATGCCACACAACTCATTACCGTGCGTCAGCGCATTGATCATGACGTGTGGGCCAGAACGTGGGCCACGAAACGAGTGGACATAGTCCACACCCGACGTGCCCTGGCGATACGGCGACAGGTCTGCTGGCTTAAGCTCTAAGGGATAGTCAGGGGCCTGACTTATCAGGGCGACTTAGGCCTTCAGAGACAAAGTGGCGACCACTTTGAACACACAGGAATTGGGCACGGAGACAGCCAATCTAAGCCAACCACCAAAGTTCAAGACCCGTCCGAAGCTGACCGCATCTGGCACCGTGGGCAGCTCAAACTCGGTACCTTCGTTCACCCAATGCAGGCCATCCGGCGAAATCTGAACACGCGCGACAGCTGTACCTGAGGGCGGCGTGGAATCCGGCATGAGATGAATGAAGAAAACGGCTTCGCTGGCCCAAGCCGCCTCATAAGGCTCAGTGTAGACCTGCCCGGTCCAGCGCTCGCCTCTGGCAATGACCGCGGTATAGGTGTTGCGTAAAGTGGCCACGTTAAAAATCTCCTGACAAAAGTACACTGTCTAAATAAAAGAAAGTTCGTTTGGCGGTATCACTTTCGCAAAAAAAGGCCAAGTTCAGCATGCAATCCAAATTGGCCATAGCGGGCATCTTGATCGACTCCAAACCTGATGGGTCCATCACAAGGTCATTGCATTGGAAACCAAGCCAAGACATGTTCACCAAGTCGAAATCAAAGCGAAGGTAGTGCCAGTTGATTTTGGTAGGGATCTCGTTGTAGCACAGGTTTTGGTGCCCCCCGGGGACATCTTCCCAGTCATCCGGACTCAGGTGATCGTGGGTGACGATCTCGCTACCACCAATCGCCCGAAAAGGTGTGGTGCGTTGCTTGAACTGCCATTGGTGTCGACGCTCACCGTTCAGGGTGTTGAGGTAGCGCAGATGGGGCATCACGCGCTGCTGTCGGTCCTGCAAGTCAAACAAGACGCCAAACGTACGCACGTCTTTGTCTGACAACTTCAACTCATTGGCCTCTGGCTTGCAAGCGAAATACGTCTCGACCCGAATGCACGAGGCTTTTCTGAAAGTCACCCGTTTGATGGCAGTGTTCCTCTCGCCAGCAACGGGTCGAGTCGCCACCTTCAAGGCGTAGGTGCCATCGAACGAGCCGTGGGTCCCACTGTCCCAATGGGTGATCTGACTCAGCATGGGTTGGGTGTGACGGGCATAGGACGTCGTCATGGTGTCGAGGGAGTCCTGGTAGTTGCCTACAAGACAAGTCCAGCCATTCATGCCCTGATCGAAGTCGTCGAAGTAGATGACACGCTCCATTGGATCAAAGCGCGATAAACGCGGATCGCCATGTACAGGGTGGCTGTCAGAACGCATGAGATTAACCTTTCACAGAGCCAGCGGTCAGGCCGGCGATTAAGTACTTCTGCACCATCCAAACAAAGGCCAAGATGGGCAGCAATTGCAGGGTAGCGGCAGCAAACGTTATGCCCCAGTCCACCCCGTCAATGGCACCCACCATTTCGGAAATCACCAGCGGTGCTGTCTTTGCATTCACCGTGGTGAAGATAAAGGCGAACAGGAAGTCATTCCAAGCGAATACCATGACGAACACAGCGGTGGAGATCAAACCTGCATACGACAGTGGCAAGATGATTCGCCTGAGGGTTTGCCAAAGACCGGCGCCGTCCATGGAGGCGGATTCCTCCAACTCCCGTGGCAACTGATCAATAAATGCCTTCATGATCCAGACGCCCAGGCTAACAAAAAATGAGCAGTACAAGACGACCAGCAGAAACTTGGTGTCGTTCAGATGTAACCAGTTAACAGCGGGGAACAAGGGCAAAGTCAGCACAATGGGCGGCAGCAGGCGCACCATGATCATGAAGAACGCGCTTGCCGTTAAGGCTTTGCTGGAGCGACGCGAGTAGGCGTAGCCCGCCAGGAACGAAACCACCAGAGTCAACGCGGTCGCCAACAAGGCAACCCACAGACTGTTAGTGAGGTTGGTGAAAAAATCAGGCCAACGCTTCCACAAATTCTGGTAGTTCTGGAAAGTGAAAGAGATGCCCCACAAAGAACCGTGCGAGAGGATGTCGCGCGGTGCGCGCAAGGACATTGAAACAATCAACGCGATCGGATAGATAGACCACAGCAATACCGCAGCCAATGCCAGCATACGAAGCATGCCGATCCCCCACTTCTTTAGCCGTCGCGGGTTCAGCAAGGGTTTAGGTGGCGTCATGTCGAAACATCTTCTTGTACATGAGGTGGATGTACCAGGCGCCCATCAGCAATGAGGCCAGCAGCATCAGCCAGCCTGTGGCGGCGGCTGCGCCAAAGTCGGCATAACGAAACGCTTGGCGGTACAAATAAACCGCCAGGACCTCGGTGGTTCGTGCCGGGCCACCACCCGTCAGCAGCCACACCTCGGAAAAGATTCGGAAAGCAAAAATGTACCTAAACACCAGGGCTACCAGCATCGCAGGTACCAGCAAGGGGATCGTGATCCGGACGAATCGCTTCCAGGCATTGGCGCCATCGACTTGGGCCGCTTCATACAGATCACGCGGAATACCCAACAAAGCGGTGTACAGCAGGATGAACGTGAAGGGCAGGTGATGCCAAACCGACAGCACGATCACCAGGGCCAGACCATGGCTGGGTTCCACGGACCATCCCAGCGGCGGCAAGCCCAGGCTAGCCAATGCGTTGGTGATGGGGCCGCCGTAGGGATCCATCATGAACTTCCAAATCACAACGGACACCACCTCGGTGATTGCATAGGGCGCCAGTACCATGGCAATCATCCATTTGCGCCACGGAATCCAACCAGCGAATAACACAGCCACGCCAAGGGCCAGAGCAAACTCCACGAACACGATGGTGTTCACCACGATGGCGGTGTTCCACAAAGTGCGCCAGAAATAGGGGTCGCCCAGCACGGTGGCGTAGTTGGCAAGTCCCACCCACTCTGGTGACTTGCCATAGGTTGATCGCGTCAGGCTTAACCAGAAAACGTAGAGCGCCGGCACAAACAAAACCAGCACCAGCAGTGCCTGGGCCGGGCTTACCATGAGCCAATGTCGACGGTCCGGTTTCATCGATATACGCGGTAACGTTCAACCGCATCCCAATTGATCTCTACCCCCAAGCCTGGTAACTTGGGCACGGGCATTTGACCGTTCACCAACTGTGACGGCGACCCGATCGGTGTCAGCGTCAATTCATCCCGCAGCGGGTTGTCAATGCACATGCATTCAAAAGTGACAAATGCCGGCATGGCGGCCGCCAGTTGCAGACTTGCCGCCACACAAATTGCACCCGACCAACCGACATGCGGGGCGTAGCTCACATGAAAAGCATGCGCCAGCGTGGCAATGTCGCGTGTCTCACTGATGCCGCCTGATCGAGCGACATCAGGCTGGATCAGGCCGACGGCGCGCTGCTCGATCAGCTCGCGCGCATGCGCTACCGTGAAATCACTTTCACCACCGGCCAGCATGATGGAAAGTTTTTGACGTAACAGGCCATAACCGGCCACATCTTCGGGGACGATGGGTTCCTCGAAGAACCAGTAATTCAGACGGTCCAGTGCCGCCCCCACCTTGACCGCGTCGTCCAAGCTGTAGGCCCAATTCGCATCCACCCCCAGCACCATCTGCGGACCTACGGCTTGACGAACCGCCGCGGCTGCTTCGATGGCGCGCCCGACCGGTTGACCCAGCTTGACCTTGATGGTCTTGAAGCCCATGGCTGTGACGGCGTGGGCCTGTTTGATCATGGCGTCAATCGGGGCCCAATTGAGTGACGAGGCATAGCAGTCCACCACATCACGACCCATGCCACCCAGCAAGCGGTGAACCGGCTGGCCAGTGCCTTTACCTACGACGTCCCATAAAGCTATGTCGATGCCCGCGATGCATTCGAGCAACATGCCGCCGGCCCGACCTGACAATGAGGCACGCATCAGTTTCCAGAGCCGGCGAATGTCAAATGCCGACTGTCCGATGAGCCTGGGCGCCAGCACGTCCTGAATGAAGCGAGCGTAAGCTAGGGGGCCAAAACGCCCCAGGCACTCGCCATAGCCGACAACGCCGTCGGCGGTTTCGACTTGGACCAACACCATGGATACGGCGCCAAAATCGCATTGCGACGTACGCGTGCCGTCTGGCATGCGAGCGGTCAGGGGGATGGCCGTGACGCGTTGAATGTTTAAATTTGTCATGTCGTCAACCAAGGTGCGATGAGCGTTGCGTTGGCAAATACCCCTGGGGCGCCACCTGTGTGCACAAAGACGATGGGCTTACCCGATGGATCGCCATGGTGGCGCTCATGGTGGAGCAGACCCGCTAAAGCCTTGCCTGAGTACACCGGGTCAAGCAGCAAGCCCTCGGTGCGCCCCGCCAATTGCATGGCCGCTACGCCTGCCTGGGATGGCACGCCATACTCCGGACCTCTGAAATCATCGATGAAATCAAAATCATCTGGCCCCACAGCGGTCTGCAAGTCCAGCATATCGGCGGCCTCACGAGCCCGCTCCACAATCAGCGGGACCATCTTTTCGCCAGCTTGTTGGACCGATATGCCCACCACGCGAGTTGCCAGGCCCAAGGTCTTGAATGCCAATGCCAGGCCAGCGATGGTCAAACCTGAGCCGGCCGCGGTGTAAACAGCGCGGGGCTCAAGGCCCTGCTCCTTGAACTGCCCGACCATCTCTTCACCCAAGTCCACCATGGCTGCTGCGCCTAATGCACCGGTTTTGCCTGGCATGTGCAGGGTCTCTGTCCTCAGCCCCTGTGATTCAAAGTCTTGGTGAAAAGCCTGAAGCCAGCCAGGAATCCTGGCGTCATAGGGGTCTTTGGTGTCAATGAAGCGAATGTCGGCCCCGAACAAAGTGTCTAAGAGGTAGTTGCCTTGGAGCGGCTCATCTGCCTGACCACGAAGTAGCAAGCCCAAACGAATGTCCAGTTGTGCACAAGCTGCCGCACAGGCCCGACAAAAATTAGACTGAGCCGCTGCTGTGGTCACAATGGCTTGGGCTCCGCGCGCCAGCGCATCGCCCAGCAAAAACTCGAGCTGCCTTGGTTTATTGCCACCGAGTGCGAGGCCACTAAGATCTTCTCTCTTGACCCAGAGCGCAGACGAACTGGCAGCCTGGCTCAGCCTGGCCTTGTACTCCAGCGGTGTCGGCCCATAGGCCAGTGCTATCCGCTGGAGCGAGTCCGTCAGACGTCGCGACACGATCAGGGCAACAGGGGCTTCACCCTACGTTCAGCATCTTGCATGGCCAGTTGCACGGGCTTTCGTCCCAGGACTGCTGATTGCAACTCCTCTACAAAGATGTCACCAGCTTTGGCCGCGTTGTCAAATGCCGGTAATGGCACCCGAGCGACTTTGAGCGTGGCTGCTTCAGCAGCAGCGTAGGACAAGGTCGAGGTATAACGGGCATCGGCATAAGAGCTGGAGCGCACCGGGCCATTGCCACTGAGACCAGCCTTGATCGTATTCTCTTTGCTGGATAACTCCTTGATGAGGCTCCAGGCGTAGGCTTTATTAGCCGCATTTTTGGGCATGCACATCGACCAGAACTCTGTTTTGGCAGGGGCGGACTCAGGGTATTTGCCTTGCAGCTCCTTGGAGGCGGGTATGGCCATGACCTTGACATCGCCAGGGTGCTTCGCCTTGTCTTTGTCGTTGTAGAACTGGGTGCGCCCGAACGACGTGATGGTCATGGCGACTCGGCCAGACTGCATCCATGTATTGACCTCTTCACCCTTGATCGCGGTCCAATTGCGCGGGATTACCCCTGCCGCATAGAAGTCGCGCATGGTCTGTACCGCGCGCAGCATCGGCGGCTGATTAACGCCGAGCTTGAAGTCGCTGGTGATGAAGTCGCCGTCGTAGGCGCGCGCCATGTCGATCACATTCGGGTAGTTGTCGCCTTCAATCAGGAAGCCAAATACCTGGGATCCGTCGGGCCGGGTGAAAGTCAGCTTCTTTGCCGCTTCAATCACGTCTTCGAAGGTCTTCGGGATGGGTACCCCGCGCTCTTTGAAGATCGCCTCGTTGTAATGGAAACCGGTCGTGGCATGGCGGTGCGGAACGGCATACTGCTTACCACCAAACTTCATGGCATTGACCAAGCCAGGAAAGAGGTCAGCAGGATCTTCCAGCGGGTTTGATTGCATCCAACTGTCCAGCGGCTCGAACAAATTGGCGACCACCGGTGTGGCGCGCGTATTCACCATAAACGCGAGGTCAATGGAGGTTGAGCCCAGACTCGCTTCACGGAACATACGTTCGTGCAGCGGACCTGTATCTAGGGTCACCCACTCAATAGCGATGCCGTTTTTCTTTGACCATTCGGCAGTCAGGTCGCCACTCTTGCCCTGACTGATCACCGACATATGGACTCGGTGCGACAGTATGGTTAACTTGGCTGGCTTACTCTGCGCGCTTGCACCGATGCCTGTCAAAGCCATTGGCAGAAGCGAACCGGATTTCAACAAGTGACGACGACTGAACATAACAATCTCCAAAACAGCTGGGCGCTTGTTAGACACTAAGATATAGGATCAATGAGCGTAAATGGAAAAAGTTTCTATTTACGGCAAAATTATAAGGCATTTTCTTCATTTTCCGTGGGTGTAAACCCTATATGGACTCTGACACATGGCTCACATTATCTCCAGCGATGCGCTGACAACCCGGGTAGCTGCTCTTTTTGAAAAGTGCGGCAGCACCGCCTAGGAAGCCTATGAGGTTGCCACCAATCTGGTGATGGCTAACCTGAGTGGGCACGACTCTCACGGTGTAGGCATGGCGCCACGCTACGTGGACGCCGTCTTGGAGGGGAATTTGAAGCCTAACGCTTCCGTGCTGATCCAAAAAGATCACGGGATGATGCTCGGCTTAGACGGTGGAACTGGCTATGGGCAGATCGTTGGCGTGCAAGCCATGGCGTTGGCATTCGAACGGGCATCGCAGCATGGCTGTTGTATTTTCTCTCTCTCGAATGCCCATCATCTTGGACGCATTGGTCATTACGCCAAGATGGCAGTGACGGTCGCTTCGGGACCAACCCCTGCTGTGTTGGCATACCTTTGGGTTGGGGAGAAACCACCCGAGAGCTGTTTGTACTTGACTTTGCCACCAGCCGAGTCGCGCAGGGCAAGATGCGCGTCGCCCATAACGAAGGGCGCTTGGCAGAGCCGGGAACTCTGATCGATGAGCATGGTTACCCCACCCTGAACCCCGGCGTCGTGGTTGTGCCTCAGTCCAATGGGATGATGGGTGCCCTGCTGCCATTTGGCGAACATAAAGGGTTTGGTTTGGCGGTTGCTTGCGAGTTGCTGGGCGGTGCGTTAAGTGGTGGAGGCACCTGGCATCAAAATTCTGACGGGCGGCGCGCTGTGGTCAATAACATGTTGACCATCCTGATCGATCCAGCGCGGCTGGGCAACCAAACCAACTTTGCCCAGGAGGCGCTCGCCTTTGTTGATTGGTTGCGTCAAAGCCCGGCCGCGCCTGAAACAGTGGGTATGAAATTGGTTGGCGAACCAGAGCGCATTGCACGAATCGAGCGACTCCGCGACGGCATTGTCATCGACGATGCCACCTGGCGGGAGTTGTATGACTGTGCGCGCAAACTTGGACTTCCAGAATAAATGACAGGCTCTAGTCCGAGTGATGCGCCCTGCAAGGCGCGGGTGACAGACCCCTAGGCAGCACCTTGGGCGGATGGATCAAGAAGAAAAGTATCGACTTCATCTCGGCTCGGACAACCAAGGCGTCCGCCGAAGCGCGTGCACTTGAGCGCAGCAGCCACACAGGCAAAGCGTGCAGCACGTTCAATAGCTTGTCCTTCCAGCAAAGCCAGCGCAAGCGCGCCATGAAATACGTCCCCGGCGGAAAGCGTATCAACGACATTGACCACAGGCGAATCAACGTGGCAGATTTGCCCATCCTGTACCCAAAAATATCCGTCAGCACCGCAACTGGCGCCCACATGACCCTCATGGCCTGACGCAATGTGAAGCAATGCTGTTTCTACATTGTTGGCGCCCGTATAACTGAGCAGGCCAGCGTCTGAAAAAACTGCATAGGTCGCGAGTGGAACGATGCGGTCTAGAACATGCTTCGGTGCAATATCGCCGTCAATCATGCGGGGTAAGCCGAGTGCTTTCGCTGCTTTGAGTGCGGTCTCAGCCCCGTTGACCCATCGCGCATCGCAATGCACCATGTCGGCCTGGACCAGCGATGGCAGCGGCAACCATGTGGCCGAATCATCGACATCTGGATCGTGATAGGCAACCACGAGCCGTTGCCCTTTGGCGTCAACCAGCACGGAGACGTGTGAAGATACAGTCCCCGCAACGGTGCGCAGGCAAGAAACATCCAGCCCCTCCGCCAGCAGGGCCTCGCGCATCTGGCCGCCTTCGTTGTCATCACCCAGCCGCGCCCATACCGTGGCTTGACCGCCAAGCTTGACAAATGAACAAGCGGCTGAAACAGCCATACCATCGACCACCCGGAAGGCTTGGCTGGCCAGCACCTTGGCTGGCGCAGCAGGAATAGCATCAACACGGTAAATTGACGTTGTCGACACCGTACCGACTGCAATAAGTCGTTTCGGCTGGACTGGACGCTGTTTCGTCGACATCAAAAAATCTTCATTTTTGTCGATTGCAGTGCCAACTTGGTAATTTCTGGCCAGTTCTGAGCTTGTACTAGGGCACTCGGTGCAATCCAGGACCCGCCAACCGTACAACAATTTGGCAGAGCCAGATAGTCCGGTACATCGGCCGCTTGAATGCCACCGGTAGGACAAAAAACCACGTCAGGAAATACTGGCGCCATATTGCGCAACCAAGGGATACCAGCCGAGCCTTGGGCGGGGAAGAACTTCAGCTCGCGAAATCCCTGCTCGCGAGCAAACATGACTTCACTGGCGCTGGCGGTACCTGGCAAAAACGGCAGGCCAGCCAGTCGAGCCGCATGGGCCAGCGACGGGGTGAGGCCAGGCGAAACGCCAAAAGCCACGCCGGCCTCAACAGCTGCCTGAACATCCTCTGCAGTCAGCAAGGTGCCTAAGCCGATGTCAGCCTCAGGTGCAGCTTCAATCATGGCCTTGACTGCATCGAGGGCTTGGGGCGTGCGCAGCAATACCTCAAACACCACAACACCTCCCCGCACCAAGGCAGCAGCCAGTTCTGCCGCTGAGTGAACATCATGGACAGTCAACACGGGCATGACGGTCACGCGCGCCAAAATTTGCCGCATGGCTCGTTTGTAACGCCTCATTGGGCTGGCCCCGTTCGATGTTGTCATGGCGTGAAGTGCTTCAAGCCGCATCCCGGGCCTGGTAGGCGCGAAGGGGCCACAAAAGAGAAATTTGCTGTACGGCCGCGCGCAGGGGCTCCACGAAAGACAGCAAGCGCTGCCTATCAAGTTTGAATGACAACCCGCCAATCGACACGGCACCAAGCACGACATGTGGGTCGTTGTGGTCCACGATCAACATCGCTATGGCCGACAGGCCTATTTCTGACTCCTGCTCATTGAGTCCAAACCCCAGCTTGCGAGTGACACGAATCGCCCGACGAAGTTCTTCCACGGTCTTTACGGCTCGGGGCCCCACCAGCGAATTATCAAAACCACGGGCTTCAACCAGCGCGATCGCCGTATCCTCTGGCATGCTCGCTAGCCAGATCTTGCCCATTGCCGTGGTGTGCAACGAGACATCCTGCCCATTAATAGGGTCGTATCGGAAGGACCCTGTCGCACCCTGTGCCTTCGCAACCTTGTTCATTACCTCACCATCAACCACCGCCAGACGCACAAGCTCACCGGTATGTCGGGCGAGCTCATCCAGCGGCGGCTGGCAAGCTTGCGTGATATTGGTGCTGGCAAGCAGGCGCAACCCCATCGCGCTCAGCCTAAGCGTCGGTACGTAACGGTCGCTAAAACCTTCTTGCTTGACGTAGTGGCTGGCAACAAGTGCTTGGAGCAGGCGGTGAGTGGCGCTTAGAGGCAGCGCCAGCTTTTGCGAAATCGCACTGATGGATAGGCCGCTGCTGTGATCAACCAGCAGTTCAAGCAGCTTCATACAACGTTCAACGGACGACGCGCTGAAATTTGACATCCAAGAATCTTTCACCTTACAACAATTCAAAGCAGCCGAATTGTATAACTGGAAACACTTTCCGATAAATTAAGGTGCGAGCTACAATAATGGTTTGGAAATGTTTTCCAAAGAAGCCTCCAAAAATCTGCCTTCTTTTTGACAGACTCGCACCATGTCTACCGTTTACATCAAAGCAGTACAAAAATACTTCGATCAAACCCATGTCATCAGGGGCGTTAGCATTGATATTCAGGATGGTGAGTTCTGCGTTTTGGTCGGGCCTTCCGGCTGCGGAAAATCAACCTTGCTGCGCATGATCGCGGGACTGGAGGAGGTTTCTCAAGGCACGATCTCCATCGGTGACAGGGTCGTTAATGACATCCCCTCCAAAGAACGCGACATCGCCATGGTGTTTCAAAGCTATGCGCTTTACCCCCACATGAATGTGCGGGACAACATGTCCTTCTCGCTCGAGATGGCCAATATGGCAAAGTCACAAATCCGGGCTAAGGTGGATGCAGCGGCCAGCACTCTTGGACTCGAGGCCCTGTTGGACCGCTTCCCCCGGCAATTGTCTGGCGGTCAGCGCCAGAGGGTGGCAATGGGCCGCTGCATGGTGCGAGATCCATCGGTATTCTTGTTCGATGAGCCCCTCTCTAACCTAGATGCGAAACTGCGAGTGGCCATGCGAACTGAAATTCGCGCATTGCATCAACGATTGGGAGCCACTTCAATTTATGTCACGCATGACCAGATCGAAGCCATGAC
>SXGU01276500.1_pt1 | contig 12383 bp, 13 predicted proteins | sample 3174531 | NCBI WGS metagenome assembly SXGU01 (sample SAMN11356863, study PRJNA531348) | freshwater metagenome | isolation source: freshwater sample F1-140 | place: China: Fuxian Lake, Yuxi | collected 2017-12-25 | reverse complement strand
CGCGCCTTTACGAGATGACCGGCTTGCCCGTCAACCTGCGCCCCGTCGAGAGCTGGCAGCACCCGCACCACGGTCGGCGCAACGAAAATCCTTTCTGCGCCATGATGGCCGAGCGCAGCCGCACCTGCGCCGGGTGCGTGCGTCCCAGGCCACCCACGCGCGGGTCGTAGGCCATCACGCCCTGGGCCATCACGCGGGGGATGGTCACCAAGTCGCAATAACAGTCTGGGGCTGGCCCATAACCGCCTGCGGCGGCCAGCGCAGTGCGCCGCAGGGCAATGGCCGGGTGGTTGACGCAGTGGGAGAACAGGAAGCGCACCGCCATGCGTTTGCCGTCCACCAACTGCGGCTCATCTCCCAGCGGCCAGGCGAAGCGACCGTGCAGCAGGTCCGGCAGCGCGCTGGCCGAGTAACCGGCCGCGGCATCGCCCGCCATGGTCATGCTGCCATACGCGGCCACCTCCGGCCGCGCCACGGCCACCGCGTGGCACCGCCTCAGGAAATCAGCGTGCAGGAGGTCGTCGTCCTGGTGCAGCACCAAGAACTCGCCCTGTCCCAGTTTGGAGCAAAAAACGAAGTTCTCGTAACCGCCTAGGTTCCGCTCGTGCCGGATGTATTGGATGCGGGGATCCCGCAGCGCGGCCACGACCGCCGGGGTGGCGTCGGTGGAGGCGTTGTCCGCCACGATGAGCTCAAAGTCGGCGAACGACTGGCGGAGAATCGCCTCCAGACACGCGCGCAGCCACTCCGCACGGTTGAAAGTGGGGATGGCGATGGTGAAAAAAGTTGCTGGCGTCATGGCTTGCGCATCAGGTCGCGCGGGATTGTGTCCGCGCCGCTGGCGGGCAGCCCGGCGGTTGCATCAATTGTCCGGGCTGGCGTGGCGCGAGGAACATACGGGTGGCGGGCTGGCTCAATCACCGGCAGCCGAGTGGCTCGGCGGACGATGACACGCGTTCCGGCTGCAAGAGCCGCCTGACGCGGCGGACATCGGAGGGGCGGATGGACTTGTCGAGGGCCATCTGCTTGGGGCGATGACGCTCGGAGAGCATCACCTTGACGGCTTGGAAGGGATTGTAATGGTAGGGCCGGTCAATGGCGCGCAGGGAACGGAGTTTCAGCCCGCGTCGCCGGTCATCCCCGGTGAGTTGCGTCCAGTCCGGCTCCGGTTGTCCGGCCAGCGACTCGGCAATCTGGGCGGCGATGACCTCGGTCGTCCGCCCTTCCGGCGCGCCACACCAGATGGCCAGATGCCGCCGCCGTGGCTCGCGGTAGGCTGGCTGGTCGGGGGCGGCCAACTGGGCGCGGACCAGCGGCACCAAGTCCTTCGCCCGCGCGCAGTTGGGATTCAAGGCCGCGATCTCGGGATGGTAAAACACCGGATTCTTGTCCAATTCCAGGGCAATGGCCGGTTTGCCCGCCACCCACGCGTCCAAGATGGTCGTGCAATCCTCGCACCCGATGAGCAGGTCGCAATCGAGCACCTGGGTCGTGAAGTTGGTGGTGTTGTCCACGCGGGTGAATGGCCGGGCCTCCGCAGGCAGCGCATCCAACCAGGGCCGGTAGCGGTCCGTGTTCTCGCGCGGGTGCGGGCGCACCGTGAGGTCAAATTCTCCGGCACGGACCAACGCGTCGAGAAACGGGAAAATCGCCTGCCGCGCACGGTGCTGGGAGGCGACCAGTTCGTTGTAGTTGCGGTAATTTGAAATCCGTGCCGTCCACGGCGCGAAGAACTTGTCCACCTCGCGTTGCGGCAGGTAATGGAAGTCCGCGATGGCCATGTGGGTCGTCACGAGCAGGCGAGGCCGCCGCGCGCCCAGCACTGGCGCGCTCGCCAGGGCGCGGGACCAAGGGGGGAAGAACAGGTCGTGCCGGGCGCAGCCCACCGCCTTGATGCGCGCGTTCCGGTCGAAGCCGTTGGTGGTGAGCGCCTGCCTGAGCAGCTCGTTCCAGCAGAAGAACAGGTTGATGTGGGCGGTGCCGTGGTGCTTCTGCGCGTTGAAAATCCGCTCCTCCTCGTCGTAGCAAAGCCCCTCGTTGAGCACCACCGCCGTCTGGACGCCCATGGCCTTCAGCCGTTGGGAGTAGGCCACCACATGGCTCGAGGTCATGTGGTTGAACACGATCATGGCGGGCCGGTGGGCCGCCAGCGCTCCCCGATAGGCTTCCAGGGGTTCCAGATGGCAGACCATGCCGCGACGCTCCAGTTGCAACGCCAGCAGGACGGCCGCCTGCAAATCGCGCTTCTTGTCGTCCACGAGCAGCACGATACGTTTTTTTTTGGGCATAATTAATCGCAAGAGCGCCCTTACCTAGAACATGGCGTCGCCGGTGAAAAGGGTTTATTTCGCCGCCGCCGCGCCGCCACGGCGAAGGGCGACGATGACGCGGTCCTGATCCGCCGCTGAGAGGCCGACGCTGGAAGGCAGACTCAAGACGGTGGTGTGCAAATGATCCGCCACCGGGCAGGAGCGGCGCGGCGCGGCCGCGTGGGCGGGGGACTGGTGCATCGGCTGCCAGAGCGGGCGGGCCTGGATTTGCGCGGTGCCGAGGCGCTTGAGCAGAGCGCGGGAATCCTCGCCGTAGATCGCCGCATCAACCTCCACCGAGTAGAGCCACCAAATGCTGTCGGCCCACGACGCGGCGCGCGGCAGATGCAGTCCGGGCATGTCGCAGAGCGCGGCGGTGTAGGTGGTGGCGAGGCTGCGCTTGCGGGCGATGAAGTCGTCGAGCCGCTCCAACTGCGCGCAACCCATCGCGGCGAGCAGGTTTGGCAGCCGGTAGTTGTAGCCGACGGCGTGGTGGACGTATTCCAGCGGGTCGTCCTTGGCCTGCGTGGTGAGATACTTCGCCTGCCTCGCGAACGCGTCGTTGTCCGTGACCACCATGCCACCGCCGCCGGTGGTGATAACCTTGTTGCCGTTGAAACTGAAACACGCGAGATCGCCGAGGGAGCCGATCTTCCGCCCACGATAGCCCGCGCCGATGCTCTCGGTGGCGTCCTCGATCACGCGCAGGCTGAACTGCCGCGCGAGCGCCAGCAGCGGGTCCATGTCCGTCGGGTGGCCGAGAATGTGGACGGGGACGATCGCGCTGACGCGGCGGCCCGTGCCACGATTCCGCAACTCGCCGTCGCGCCAGTCGCATTCGGTTTCCAGAAAACTGCGGAGCTTCGCGATATCCATCTGCCAGTGCTCTGGCTCCGCATCCATGAAGAGCGGCCACGCACGGGCGTAGCGGACAGCGTTGGCGGTGGCGATGAAGGTGAGCGTGGGGATGATGACCTCGTCGTCGGGCCGGACGCCGGCCACGAGCAGCGCGATGTGCAGCGCGGCCGTGCCGTTGACCGTGGCGACGGCGTGGCGCGTGCCGGCGCGGGCGGCGCACTCGCGCTCGAAACGGTCCACGTAGCTGCCGACGGAGCTGACCCAGCCGGTGTCGAGGCACTCCTTGACGTAGCGCCATTCGTTGCCGCCGACTTCCGGGACGCAGAGGGGGACGAAGCCTGCGCCGGCGGGCGCACCGGGTTCAAACGACGTAGACACCGGGGCGATACCTTTCCTGGTTTTGCCGCAGCCAGGCGATGGTCTGGCGCAGGCCGTCTTCGAGGGAGACGCGCGGCGCCCAGCCGAGCAGTTCGTGCGCGAGCCGCGAGTCGGCCAGCAGGCGTTCAACCTCGCTGCCCTCGGGCCGCACGCGGGCGGACACCGTTTCCGCGAGGATGGTCTGGCCCAACAGTTGACCGATGAGCTGGGCGAGGTCGCCGATGCTGATCTCTCGACCGGAGCCGAGGTTGATCGTGTGCCCCACGGCGGCGGGCGACGCACCGGCGAGCATGAAGCCCTCAACCGTGTTCGCGACGAAGTTCAAATCGCGCGTCGGGCGCAGGCTGCCGAGCTTCACTTTTTGGCCGGCGAGACCCTGCGTGATGATTGTCGGCACCACCGCGCGAGCGGACTGGCGGGGGCCGAAGGTGTTGAACGGACGGACGGTGACGACCGGGACGTTGAAGGAGTGGTGGAAAGACTCGGCCAGCTTGTCCGCGCCGATCTTGCTGGCGGAGTAGGGCGACTGGCCCTGCAACGGATGCGTCTCCGGGATCGGAACCTGCCGCGCGGTGCCGTAGACTTCGCTGGTGGAAGTATGGACGACGCGCGCGCCGCCGAGGTCACGGGCGGCCTGAAGGACGTTCAACGTGCCCTCGACGTTCGTGCGGACGTAGCTGAAGGGCGCGCGATACGAGTAGGGAATCCCAATGAGCGCGGCGAGGTGAAAGATAGTTTCCACGCCCTTCGCCGCCTGCCGCACGCTCTCGGCGTCGGTGATGTCGCCGGCGACACTTTCCATCTGGTCGCGGAGTGGCGAATGGTCCAGCCAGCCCCAGGTGCCAAGCGCGTTGTAATGCACGAACGCGCGGACCTGCGCGCCGGAGGTGACGAGCTGCTCGGCGAGGTGGCTGCCGATGAAGCCACCCGCCCCGGTGACGAGCACCTGTTTGCTTTGCCAGTTCACGGTTTGAGTTTGCCGGCGAGGAAATCCCGCTCGGCGCGTTCATAATCCTCGTGCTGCCCGATGTCGAGCCAGTATTCCCGGATGGGGAAACTCACGACCGGCCGGCCCGCACTGAGCAGGCGCTGGATGAGGTCGGTCATGTTGAAGAACTCGCCGGCGGGGATCTGCGCGTGGGCGGACGGGTTGAGGAGATAGACGCCAGCGTTCACGAAGAAGCCGAACTCGGGCTTCTCGGTCAGCGCCTTCACATGAACGCCATCGCTCTCAACCACGCCGTAGGGCACCTGGAATTCGTAGTGCCGCACGCCGACGGTCATGTCCGCCTGATGCTCGTGGTGGTAGGCGAGCATCGCGCGCACGTCGAGCTGGGTGAGGATGTCGCCGTTGATGACGAGCAGCGGCTGCGTGGGCGCGGCCATCAGGCCCAGCGCGCCGGCCGTGCCGAGCGGGCGGTCCTCGTTGACGTATTGGATGGCGATGCCGAAGTCCTCGCCGTTGCCGAAGTGCTCCTGAATCGCCTCGGGCCGATAGTGCGTGGTGACGTTCACCTGCCGGATGCCGGCCTGCGAAAGCTGAGCAATGATGTGCTCCATCACCGGCTTGCCGCCGACGGGCAGCATCGGCTTGGGCGTGTGGTCCGTGAGGGGCGCGAGGCGCGAGCCAAACCCGCCGGCCATCACGACGGCCTGCAGCGCCAGTTCCTCGTGCGGCAGTAGTTCATCCAACGTGGCCAGCCCGGCCACCCGACCTTCCGCGTCAAGCAGCGGCACCTGATGGATGACGTGCTCGTGCATGAGCTTGAGCAACAGGTCGCGCGAAGTGCCCGGCCGCGCGGTGATCGGGCGCACGTAGGGCTGGGGCTTGCGCTGGAGGAGTTCGGTGACCGGCGAATCCAGGTCTACCGCCGCCAGCATTGCGCGCCGAATGTCACCGTCGGTGAGCGTGCCCACAAGTTTCCGTCCGGTATCCACCACGAGCGCGATACCCCGCCCGCCCGCGTCAATGCGCGCAATCGCCTCGCGGATGCTGGCATCCGGGGCGACCAGCAGAGGCTCGACAGGGGCGAAGGACATCGGGGATCAGCTCACTTGATGCCGCAGTTTCCACTCGCTGCCATCCTTGCGCCACAGGTGTGGCGAACGGAACTGCTCGGCGAGTTCGTGAAAGTATTCCTTGGTCATGATCGGCTGCGTGAACCCCTTCGTCGCGACGGGGAATTCCTTCGGGTTGATGCTCAGGTATTGCATCAGCTCCGTCTCGAAGCGCGCCGGCCACTCGCCATCGAACCGCCGCACAAGCGCGACGCCTTCTTCGCGTGTGATCTCGCCAGAGCGGATTTCCTGCGCCGCGTCGTAGGTGGCGCGCCCGATGCCGAACTTGGTGCAGGTCGTCCAGTAGTGGAGGTCGTCAATCTTGTCGTCTATCGAGTTGTATTTGCTGTAGGTGCCGGGCGTGCGCTCCGGCGAGGTGATGAAGCCGCCGTTCTCGACCGCGTAGTAGTAGCAGCCCTGCGGGTGCCACCGGAGGTAATAGCCGAGGTAGTGGACCTCCGTCTTGCGGTCGGCGAGCAGGTCGGGATTCGCCGGCATATAGGGCGAAAGATCGTTGCTGTTGAGGCCGAACTTCTCCTTCAGATCCTTCACCGACGTGCCGCCGAAGAAGATGTCCCCCTGGTTCGCCGACGCGTAGTAGGCGTAGTCGCGTTTGGACGTGTTCGTGTCGGCGATGGGGTTGCCGTATTCCGCCTCGTTCTCACCGTAGAAGACGAGCGGGATGTCGAACATCGCCGCCATCTTCGGGCCGAGGAACTTCTGGCCGAGCATGAACGGCTGGAACGGGTGGAAGAGTTTCTGCACCGCGAGGCGCGTGAGCAGTCGGTGGACGCGGCCGTTCGGCGTGCAGAGGTAGTTGTCGAAACCTGAATTCACCCACGCGTGGTGGTTCTTCCAGCCCCAGTCCGTGTAGGCGTGCGGCGCCCACGTCACGGTCAGCGGGTGCATGCCGTATTTATATTTGAGGACGTGCGACTGGTAGAAGCTGTCCTTGCCGCCGGAGCCGGGCACGAGGCAGTCGTAACGGCCATCGGTGCGGCGGTAGCGGTTGCACAAATCAATCAGTTCCTGCTCACGGTGCGCCCAGTCAATGGCACTCTTCTTCTCGGTCACGCGGCAGGCGTCGCACACCCCCTCGGCATCGAAGTTGATCGTGGTCTTCTTGCTCGCGGCGGTGTGCTGGTATTCGACGGCGGAGTTCGGGCGCTGGTTGGAGATGACGCAGCGGGTGCAGAACTTCACCTCACGCGGGAGGCCGTATTTTACTTCCAGCGGTCCGGTCGCGCTGCTTGGGGAGGCAATGGCAATGCTCATCCGTCGGCGAGGCTAACAAACGACTGCAGGATGGCCAAGCCCTGCTGTCCGCTCTTTTCCGGGTGGAACTGAAACCCCGTCACGCGCCCGCGCCGCACGGCGGCGGTGATCTGGTGCGGGCCGGGCTGCACCGTCGCCAGCACATCCGCCGCATCCGTCGGCACGCAGTGCAGCGAGTGGACGAAGTAGCCCCACGTCCCCGCCGCAGTCTGCTCCAGCAGCGTCCCGGCCCATGTGCGGCCCTCTGGCGGTTGCAGCCGCGCCCAACCGACGTGCGGCACCTTCGCCTCGCCCGCCGGGATCATCGCCACGCGACCGGGGATGATGCCCAACCCCTCGCTTTGGCCAAACTCCTCGCTCTCGCTCAACAGCAGTTGCGCCCCTAGGCAGATACCGATGAAGGGCCGCCCGCCCGCCGCGAACTCCCGCAGTGCCGCCACCTGCCCTCGCTCGCGTAGGCCCGCCATCCCGTCCGCGAATGCGCCGACGCCCGGCAGCACCAACCGCTCCGCCCGCGCGATCTCCGCGCCGCTGCCGGCCACGTCCACCTCCGCGCCAACGAACGCCAGCGCCTTGATCACGCTGTGCAAATTGCCCAGTCCGTAGTCCACCACCGTCACGCGAGGTTTCATAACCGCACCTCCACGCCGGCGGCGGCCAGCCCTGCTTTGATTTGTCCCACGGTCAGCTCCCTGTAATGCAGCAGCGACGCGATGGCCACGCCATCCACGCCCAAACGCGCGACCTCCACGATGTCCTCGATCTTCCCCGCGCCGCCGTGCGCCACCACCGGCACCGGCACCTGTCGCGCGAGCTTCGCGATGAACTCCAGATCAAATCCCTTCCGCGTTCCCTCGCGATCCACCGACGTGAGCAGCAGTTCGCCCGCGCCTAGGTCTACCGCGCGCCGCGCCCAGTCGTAGGCATCCAGCCCCGTGTGTTCGCGTCCGTTGTCGGTGAAAGCCTTCCAGCGCCCGTCCGTCTGCCGGATCGTTTCAATGCCCACCACGATGCACTGCGTCCCAAACGCCCGCGCCGCCTCGGTGATCAACTGCGGCTCCTTCACCGCCGCCGTGTTGATGCACACCTTGTCCGCACCCGCCCGCAGCAGCTTGCGGATGTCCTCCCTGGACCGGACGCCGCCGCCCACCGTCAGCGGGACAAAAATCTTTTCAGCCGACGCGCGGATCAAATCATCAATCGTGCTGCGCTGGTAAAGGCTCGCGACGATGTCCTGGTAATGCAGTTCGTCCGCGCCCTGCTCGAAGTAGCGCTCCGCGTGCGCCGCCGGATCGCCGATGACGCGCAGGCCTTCGAGGCGGATGCCCTTCACGAGGTTGGGCGCCTTGATGTCGAGCCGGGGAATGATTCGCAATGGCATCAGTGTGTCTTCCGTTCGAGCGGCCTCGCCGGCACGCCCACGACCGTCGTGTGCGCCGGCACGTCCTTCACCACCACCGCGCCCGCGCCGATGATGGCACCCGCGCCGATGGAAATTCCCTGCCGCACCGTCGCCCCTGCGCCGATGTGCGCGCCCGCGCCCACCTGCACGCCGCCTGCGAGCACCGCGCCGGTGGCCACATGCGCGTGGGCGCCGATCTTGCAATCGTGTTCTACGATCGCGCCGGAGTTGATGATGACGTTCTCGCCCAGCACCGCGCCGACGTTGACGATGCTGCCCGCGAGCAACTGGCAACTCGCCGCCACACTTGCCGCGCTGGAAACAATCGCCGTTGGGTGCCGCACCGTTAGCGGTTCTAGACCGTGCTGACGACCTAGGGCAAAGAGACGCTCCCGCACGCCCGCATCGCCCACGGAGCCGACGCTGACCACGAATGCGCTCACGCCGCGCGCCCTCATCCCGCCCAGCAGTTCATCCCCGCCCAGCACCGGCACGCCCAGAACGCTCGCGCCCGGCGTCAGCGCGCCGCGATCCAGCACGCCGACGAGTTCCACGCCACCCGCTGCTCGCAACGCATCCACGAGCACGCGCGCGTGTCCGCCAGCGCCCAGCAGGACGCAGCGGATCGGTGAGTTGGCGAGGGCCGTTGTCACGAGGTGAGGTTGATGTCCGCAAATTGTTTCATCCGCAGCCGTGCGTCGAGCGGCACATCCCGCAGCCGCTGCACGATGAGTTCCGAGGCGTTGCCCTGCACGTAGGGATTTGCCGCCGTGCGCGCTTGCGCCCGGAATTCCGGCGACAGCGCCCGGCGCAAGCCAGCGGAAATTGCCGTCCGCGTGCAAGCCACGTCAACGACGTTTGCCCCCCGCACCCTGCCTGCCTGCCGTGTGCCGATGTTCACCACCGGCAGGCCGAACGACGGCGCTTCGATGATGCCGCTGGAGGAGTTGCCCACCATCGCCGCCGCCGCCGTCATCATGCTGAAATAGCCCTGCGTCCCGAAGCTCTCGACCATCGTGGCCTGCGGGCGGGCGGCGATGAATTCCAGCAGCCGCCGCTTCACTGCCTGCCCGTGCGTGTCCGCGTTGGGCGCGGTGAAGACGAGTGGCAAAAATATTTCAGTGAGTGAGGCCAGCAGTTCTTCCACCTGCGCGTCCGTGTTCTCGGCTTCAAGGGTGACAGGGTGAAAGGTGACAAGCAGCGGAGCCGGCTCCACCACCACGCCGAACTGCGCCGCGAGTTCCGCCGGCTTCAGCAACTGAAGTGTCCCCAGATGATCCAGCGCGGGCGCACCGCAGACGGTGACGCGCCATGGCTCTTCACCGATTTGGCGCACGCGCCGCGCGTAGTCCTCCGTGGAGACGAAGTGCAGATGGCTCAACTTGGTGAGCGAATGCCGCAGCGCGTCGTCCATCGCACCCTGCGTCAGCTCTCCGCCGTGCAGGTGCGCCACGGGCAGGTTGAACGGCAGCGCGGCCAGCGCCGCCGCGTGCATCTCGAAGCGGTCGCCCAACACGAGCAGTGCGTCGGGCCGCCACCGCGCGAACGCCTCCGCATACGCCGTCACCGCGCGGCCCATCGCGGCGGCGATGTCCGCCGGCGCGTCGCCCGTGAGGAAGTCCAGCCGCGCGGCGATCGCAAAACCATCCGCCTGGATCTGCCGCACCGTCAGGCCGTGCTCGGGGCGCAGGTGCATCCCGGCGACGAACAGCTTCAGCGCCAGGCCCGGCTCGGCCTCAATGCGCCGCAGCACCGGGAGGTAAATCCCGTAATCCGCCCGGCTGGTCGTGACGACGCCGATGGTTCTCATGCGAACATCCCCCGCGTCACGAGCGTGCCTGTCGCAATGTCCGCGCGTGCGCGCCGGCCCAGCAATTTCTTCAGCACGCTGGGCGGCAACCCGGTGCCGGGCCGCCGGGCCGCGAACATTTCGCCCGTCACCGTTTCACCCGCCCGGATCGCCCGCGCTGCAACGAGGCTTTTGCGCGCGACGGCGGCGGTGCCGGCCTCGCTGGCAGCGGGAACTTTCCGCCCATCGCCCAGCGCAGCCTCGACGTTGCGGACGCCGCGCACGAACGCCGCGAGTTCGCCCGGCTCCAGTGACGCCGCGTGGTCCGGGCCGGGCAGCGCGCGGTCCAGCGTGAAGTGCTTCTCGATGATGCACGCGCCCAGCGCAACGGCGGCGAACGCGACCTCGTTGCCGAGCGTGTGGTCCGAGTAGCCGACCGGCACGCCGAACGCCTCGCGCATCGTCTGCATCGCGCGGAGGTTCACATGCGCCGGGTCCGCCGGGTAATTGCTCACGCACTGGAGCAGCGCGAGCGGCGGATTGCCCGCGCCGCGAATGGCAACCACGGCGATCTCGACCTCGGCGAGCGTGGCCATGCCGGTGGAGAGGATCAGGGGCCGGCCCTTGCGCGCGAGCAGCTCGAGGAAGGGCAGGTTCGTGACTTCGCCGCTTGGCACCTTGAAGGCGGGCAGGCCGAGCCGTTCAAGAAAGTCCGCGCTCGCGGCCTCGAACGGCGTGGAGAGAAACATCACGCCATGCTCGCGGCAGCAAGCGAGCAATTCGTGGTGCGCGGCCTCGGAAAGCTCCAGCCGCTGGAGCATGGCGAGCTGCGATTCATCCGCGCCGTCGTTGCGCGCCTGATACTCGGCCTTGGGCGCTGTGGCCGTGGCCAGTTCGGCGGCGCGAAAGGTCTGAAACTTCACCGCATCGGCCCCGGCTTTCGCCGCCACGATGACTAGCTGGCGCGCGAGTTCGAGCGAGCCGTTGTGGTTCACGCCGGCCTCGGCGATGAGGAGGCTCGGTGCGTCCGCGCCAACTTTCCGCCCGGCGATTTCAAGCTGCATGGCCGGCCTTTCGCTTTTCGAGCAGCAGCTCCGCCAGCTCCCAATCCGCCAGCGTGTCGAGGTCCACGGAACGCTCGGCAGGCATCACGTAGGCCAGCGTGCCGGGAGGGCGAAAGGTGCCGGTGGCGCGCAGCGAGGCGGAGCGGTTCAGGTAGAGCGCGCCGTTGAGCATGAAGGCCGGCGGGAAATCCTGCCGCCGCTCGTAGGCCAGCGTGCGCGGGATAAAGTCCTCTAGCGTGCCGTCGGGTTGGATGGTCTTGGTGAGCAGCGGGTGCGTGCGCGCCTCGCAGACGCTCACCACGGCGTCGGCGTTGCGCGCACGGGCGAGCGCGGCGGCTCCGTCCAAATCCGCCGCCGTGCGGAAGGGTGCGGTGGGCTGGAGCAACAGCAGATAATCCGGCGCGATCTGCTCATGGTCGCGCAGCCAGTCGAGCGCGTGCAGCACGACGGACAGGTGCGACGAGTCATCGCGCGCGAGTTCCGGCGGGCGCAGGAACGGCACTTCGCCACCTGCCGCCCGCGCGATGTCGGCGATGGCCGGGGCATCCGTGGAAACCAGCACGCGCGCCACGCTGCGGCACTGCCGCGCCGCCTCAATGGACCACACGATGAGCGGCTTGCCCCCGAGCAGCCGGGTGTTTTTCCCGGGAATACCCCGAGAGCCGCCGCGCGCGGTGATTAGTGCGACGACACTCATGTTTGCCTGCCATTAAGGGTGACGGAGCTGCCCAAGCCGGTATTCTTGGAGGAGAATTGTCTTGAACCTCTTGCCCAAGGAGCCAATCCCGCCGGTGACGAGCACCGTGGAGTTCTGCCAATTCATGGGGCAAGGCTAGCAACAAGCCGCCGGGCTGCGCCATAAGAAGTTCGGCGGGCCTGAACGGCGGGGCAAGACGCCAGGTGCAAATCGGATTGCCAAATATCGCATCCTGTTCCTCAGCTCACCGACCATGAAGCACGTTTCCTTGCTCCTGTGCGGCACGGAGCACGCGGTCGAGCACGTCGTCCTCGCTGCCGCGAAAGCAGCCGACACGCAGCCGCTTTGCCAAATCCTCAATCGGCTGACAGCTCGGGTCCGCCGTGGTGGCGATGACGATGCCGTCCAGTTTCGGCACCTGGCGCAGGCGCTCGATCATGAGTTCCAGCAGGGGCTTGCCGCAGACAGGCAATAGCACCTTGCCCGGCAAGCGGGACGACTTCATGCGCGCTTCGATGGTGCAGACAATTTTCACGGTGGTTCAGCTCAGGCG
>SXGU01169427.1_pt1 | contig 12384 bp, 9 predicted proteins | sample 3174531 | NCBI WGS metagenome assembly SXGU01 (sample SAMN11356863, study PRJNA531348) | freshwater metagenome | isolation source: freshwater sample F1-140 | place: China: Fuxian Lake, Yuxi | collected 2017-12-25 | reverse complement strand
CGGGTTCCGGCAACGATGCGGCATGGTTCGCCGAGCAAGGGCATATCGTAACAGCGATCGATTTCAGCGAAGAGGCGATCACGCGCGCTAAAGCCAAGTATGGTCACATTCCAAACCTTAAGTTTCTGCAAGCGGATGTGTTCAATTTGCCGGCCGAGATGCACGGCAGCTTTGATATCGTTTTTGAACACACTCTTTATTGCGCCATTACCCCTAGCCGCCGCACCGAATTGGTCAGCGTGTGGCGTAAACTTCTGACAGATCAGGGATACTTGATGGGCGTGTTTTTCGCTTTCGATAAACCCCATGGCCCACCATTCGGCGGCAGCGAATGGGAACTTCGCGCCCGCCTCAACAAGCGTTTTCAGCCGCTCTATTGGACTCGCCTTCGCGATTCGCGTCCCAATCGCCTCGGACACGAGGTGTTTATCTACGCGCAAAAAGTTGCCATACTCTAGGCGAGAGTTTTCCTGCGAGGAAGCCGCTCCCTACAAAAGCGCCCTACTTAGTGGTTAATTAATTGTTTTTAGTAACCTTTTTATAAGATTCCCCGTATTGCATTGCCACCAATGCCGCAGTGCGACTATAACTGTCACTTATGAAAGTCGCAATAATTATCACTTTGAATTCCGCCTCAGAAAAGCAGAAGACTGTCGCTGGTTGAGAGGGGAGCTTGTGACCAATCCATGCGTACGTTTTGCAGCGAGCTTCTTGGCAATTCTCCTGAGCGGATTTGTGGGTCTGACGGGCTGTTCGCCAGCGCCCAACCATGCAGCAGTTGAAGCGGGTCGCTTTCATACCTCAGGTATCATCGGTGGCAAAAGAGCTGACGGTAGTGAACCCTTTTCCAAAACCATCGTAGCTCTTTTCGATACCCAACGCGGCATGCTCTGCACGGCTTCCATTCTGTCAGATTCGATGTTGCTCACTGCTGCTCATTGCTTCACGGGACCCACCAATTCGTGGCGAATAATTTTTGGCACCGACATTCGCGCCGAAGGACGTATCATGCGTCCGATTGTTTCTTATCAAACCTCACCGATGTGGCCAGTTCGCGGCGACGAACCCGTTAATTCCGGCGACATTGCAGTGGTTCATTTCGAAGGTGGCTTACCTGAGGGGTATCGGCCGGCGCCGATTCTCGAAGATACGTCAGTTTTAACAGCGAACTCCATCGTCATGCTCGCCGGCTATGGAGTTGAAGATGGCGTGCAACGCACGGGATCTGGACTCTTGCGCTTTGTTGAAACCACGCTCATCGACCCCAAATACAGCGAAACAGAAATGTCGATTGATCAATCAAAGGGCAGAGGCGCATGCCATGGCGATTCCGGCGGCCCGGCCTACGTGAAGGTTGGTGAAACCTGGATGCTCTGGGGTATTACGAACCATGGCATCAATGACACCAAAGACGATTGCTCCACAAGCGCGTCATATGCTTTGATTCCGTTTTACAAAAATTGGATAGCGAAAACGGTTAAGATCCTGTCTGGCAAGGGGAAAGGTCAGGATCTAGTTATCGCTGATCGCAATTGAAATTAGATTTTTTCCAGTTCGTTCGAGGGGGGCGCTGGTTTCGGAGGGGGAAGAGCGTCCCCCCTTTTTTTGCCCCCTTTTTTTGACTGTCATGCCAAGGTCTGAACCAGTTTTTTCGGGACAAGATTCTTCTCATCTAACCATTTCTTATTTAAGAGCCGCGAAGAGTATCTGGTGCCCGAGTCACACAAAACCGTAACAATCGTTTTGCCAGAGCCCGAATTGTCCTGCGCCAACCTATAGGCGGCGGCGACATTCAACCCTGACGAAGTTCCCAAAAAAAGCCCGTCGTTCTGGGCGAGATGAAAAATCATATTAATCATGTCTTGATCGTCGACTCGAATCGCCTCGTCGATCTGTGCCTGGCGATAGTTTTCGGTCACACGCATGATGCCAATACCTTCGCTCACTGACGAGCCAACGGTCTCCATTTTACCTTCTCTGATCAGGCAATAAATTCCGGAACCCAAAGGATCCGCGACTATAACCCGCACCTTCGGGTCTCGACCTTTCAAATACCGACTCACTCCGCTCATCGTACCGCTGGAACCGACCGCACAGGTAAAGATGTCGATTCGCCCTTGAGCTTGCTCCCATATCTCGGGACCCGTCGTTTGAAAATGAAAGTTGCCATTGGCTGGATTCTCGAACTGATTGGCCCAAAAACTGTTTGGCAAACTCTCCGCCAATTTTCTCGCTGCATGATAAAAATGCTCGGGGTTGGAAAATGGCACGACTGGCACTTTGCGAATTTCTGCGCCAAGAACCTCGAGCAATTCGTATTTCTCCGGAGCTTGGTTATCAGGAAGAGTCAGCAGTATTTTATAACCTCGCTCAACGCCAAGAACCGTGAGACCAATTCCCGTATTGCCAGCGGTCCCCTCTACAATCGTGTCGCCGGGCTTCAGAAGTCCACGGCTTTCAGCATCACCGATGATTCCCTTGGCAGCACGGTCTTTAACACTTCCACCAGGATTGAGAAATTCGGCTTTGCCGTAAATTTGGCAACCCGTAAGGCGCGACAGCGATTCAATCTTGATAAGTGGCGTATTACCCACGACATCCCAGACACGCCCGGCCTTCAGCACTTCCATGAAATCCCCCTGGAGAATCGCAACCCCAAAAAGATTTGGGGCGACTCCATCAGTCATACAACTAATGAAGCCGCCCCACAAATGTCGACTGGATCTGCGGTAAGCCGGATTCTGTCTTCCATTCACGATCGACACCGCAAATGGGAGGCGACTATTCCTCTGAGTAGCGGGTTACCCCGTACTTCAAGCGTTCTTACCCGGAAGCCTCGCGCTGGCCGCGCGTTGAAAACCGGTGAAGGTCTTCGTGCTCCCCTATTTGAACTTGCTCCACGCAGAGTTTGGCTGTTTTCACTCCAGCAGCTCCCCCGTGGCCTCCCGTTCCCGGCCTCGGGCTCAATGCCCTGGACATTCTCTCTGTTCCACTGTTCCTCGCCTTACGGCGGGGGGTCGTTAACCCCTGCGTTGCCATGCGGAGTCCGGACTTTCCTCCCTTGGGTTCCAAAACTGGAAACCAAGAGCAATCGCCTGCAGATCCTCAATTGAGGCGTAACCTACCAGGGCACGTGACTCAGTTCAAGGCGACTCGCTGGACCGTGGAAAATTCTCATTTATGTCGTCTTTTTAGCCTGTTACGGAAAGCCGCTAGAGATGCGGCCGCAACCTCGCTGGATCTCATCGCCAAGTCGCGACTTTTTTTCGCCACCTCACTCAATCTTCCAGACTTTCGACCGATAAATAACCAAGACTTAAATCGGGTTTGCTCACCTAGACTGAAGGAGGACCCCATGAAACGCGCCACAACTACATCTAATGCTACAGCATCAATGCAGGTCTATCGGGCCCGCCAGGCTTTGATGATGTTTCTGATGGCCTTCGCTACCTTTTGCCTCTTCGCGAATATCCTGCGCTCATTCCTCGGCTAAGCCATTTCAGTCAGCCAACTCAATCAGCCAACTCAATCAAGATGTCCCCTTTTCGTTGCTCAAGGTGGCCCCGAGGCGCTGGCGGAGTCAACGGCCCAGGACAGCCTGAATATCCTGCCGAGCTGAACGAATCTAAAATGCAAGCTACCGAACACATTAGGGCATGTATCAATCGTGGCTCGAGAGTGGACGATTCCATTAACGCCGGGATTGAACTGAATCCCGAGATTTGTCCTTCACTCATCAGAGAAACATCTATCGAGAAAACTAAGATACTCTCGCAAAAAGCCGCCTCTGGCGTTTCCGTTGCCTAAACTTCGCATCCGTCTGAGGCAGTTCCTGGAAATTTAATTGAACTGTCGAATGAATCAACGCGCCATTTTTCAAATGCCTTCAAACGTTGCCAACAATATCGACACTATTACCCAAGTATGCGATTAGACTAAAGTTCCGCGACCATTGTCCGATCTAGGTGTGTGTCGATTATTTCTCTCGATGGTTTCACCGTCGAAAAGGAGATCAGAGAATGGCAACACTTAATCTTTTCAACTCGCGCTTAGTCTGGGTCCCGACCATGGTCTGCAGTCTGGCTGCCTGCGCGCCAATGTCATCAACTTTCAAAGCAACTGATGTCGCCTCGTCGGCAATCAAGGCGCCGCCACCCATCGAAGGTCCGGTAGATAAGCTCACCTGCCTTAACGGCGCCGTCGATTACGAACTTTCAACCGACGTCATCTCATTTCACATGACCGACAGTCGTGGTGGTCGTGTCGGAGTAAAGGCCCCGATCTCGGGAGTCCCAGTGGGAATTGATCTCGGTATGACCTACTCAACGGGCGATCTTAATACGGCGATGCACCTCACTCGTCCGTTGTATGGACCCGATAGCGTTGCCGACAAACCAGGTAAAGGAACCAACAAGCAAATCAGTTTCAACGCTGACTTTGGTGTGCAAATCGTCAGTGTCGGCATCAGTTATCTGACAAACACCCCTATCGGCAAACTCACCGAATCAGCACTGATCAACAATCTGCAGAATCTGTTCGCGGACATTCGCGATCCCTGGAGTACGCACGTCTCTAAGATCTACGGTGCCAGTGACATTGAAATTCCCGTGGGCACAAGCTCGGGGATTCAGGTCGGCGATGAGTTTGATGTTTACGATGTCAGCTACCGCTGGCATGGAGAGCCCTGCGAAAGTTCACTCAGTGTAGTTCGCAGAAATTCACCCGATCCCGTAGCGACTCTAGTTGCAACACAGGCCTCTTCGCCGACAACAACGATCTTGGCAATAAAGAATCTGAATGGCTCGCTGCCGCTTGCAAAGTATCAACAAGTGGTTTTGGCCAAGCAATTCATTCAATACAAACAAACATGCGAAAAGGACCCTTGGACCAGAAAACAGAAGTGCAAGGTCGAACCGATTCCCCGCGCGGCACTCAAGCGCTCGGTTCGCCTTGGCGGAGTCGCCGGCGATCCGATTTACTTCAATCTCAACGGCGCTACCCGACCGGTTGATGTGAATGGCATGATTGAGAAACAACTAAGTACTATCCTCAACAGCGACTCGATCGGTTTCTATATTAAAAAGTGATTCTCTAGCAGCTAATCAGCCCGGAACAACTTGTCCGGGCAGTTTATTTTTGATTTTTTTCTATCCACTCGCGCAGGAACTCACGTTCGACCGCGCGAATCTTTTTCAGGTTAGCCGGGCCCTTGATGACCTTTTCTATTTCTCCGACGTCCTCGGCTTCAGCCTTTCGCATTCGTTCGAGACCTTCTCCTAAATAAACAGCATCGATCGATGAACGCAAGGTACCGAGTCTTTGAACAAGGTTGGTTTCTTTCGAAATGAACTGAACAATGTTCTCTTCATTCAGCCCCATGCTGCGCAAAAATGCCAAGTCATTGAGGCGTAGGGTCCATTTTTCCAGATACTCAGGGTCGGTTTTAGCATCGTAATAGCCACGCATGTAAAGAACGTTGTCTCCGTAACTATCTCGGAAGTCATCTGTCTGTGCCGGAGCGTATACTGATTGAATCTTGCGCATCTCAATCAGCTTATTGGCATAACTGTCTTTTTGGCCTTCTTTAATAAAGGTCATCAATTCTTTTTGGAAAAAAGTGATTCCGGCAATCGAGGCCACAACAGCTATCACTAGATTCTTGCGAATGCGTTTGTCGCGAACCTCTTGGCGAGCGGTGACTGGCGCCGACTCCACCACACCAGTGACAGCTTGGATTGTGCTGGTGCCTGATACTAGAACCTGAATCACGGCAGCTTCAATCTCTGGCTTCAGCCTTGCCGCAGCTGAGCCTGGATCCGCCGCCCAGCTGTCGAGTTTAACAATCAATCTCTCGTGAAGTTTTTCGGTAACCTCAATGGCACGCATTCTCCGTGTTTGTTCATAACGCTTTTCTTCGGCCTTGATCAGGCCCTCGATCTCGCCTAACGAAGCAAGTCGGCGTTTGGCCATCTCATTTTCAAGTTCACGTTTTTTTGCCTCAAAATCCAGAAGTGCCACTTCGCGCGCCTCGGTCATCTGCTTCGCTATTACCGCAGTTCCCGATTCACGGGTACGTTCAAGCTCGCGAAGTTCCTGGTCGACACGTTGGCGCCTTTTCTGAAGTTCTTCAGTTTCGGAAATGAGCTTTTTGGCAACCACAAGTTCACCCTGCAAACCCTCATAGTCCATATCTGCTTTTGAACGTTCACGTTCAAGGCGATCGACATCGGCCTGTAGAGCTTTTCGACGCTCATCGAGCGCGCTGATCTGAGCTTGCACGGTTTCACGCTGTGAGGCCTGTTCGCGCGCGATTCTCTCGCGTTCTTTTTCTGTCTCGATGCGGAGCTGATTCGCCAACTCTTCTCTCTTTGCACCTAACTCACGCTGGAGACGTTCCTGCAGAGCGCTCTCCGCTTGGGTGGTTTTCTGCAAAAGTTCATGTTGGATAATTCGCGATTCTTCGTTGGCCCTTAGGCGAACGCGCGCGGCTTCGTCACGAGCCGCCGTTACCATTGCGCTCGCCTTGCGATCGGCCTCGGTGACAATTTCCAAGCTCTTCGCATGCGAGTTCTTTACCTGTTTTTCAATGCTCAAACTCGCTTTTTCATAATCTTTTTGAATCTTCACCAACGCTTCGGCCGCAAGATTATCGGCCTCTCTCCTCGCGCGCGCCCGTTCCGCTTCCACGAAGCTCGAGGCCGCCAAGCGCTGACTCGCCAACTCTTCATCAAGGAGAGCCTTTCGAGTTTGTAGCTCGTCTGTCGCCCGGGCTTTGAATTCCTCGATTTCAAGTTTGGCTTTAGAATGCGCCTCTTCAGCTTCGAGTTTTGCCGCTGCCCGTGCCTTGTCGACCTCTTGTTTCGAACTCGTGCGCAAGTAATCAAGCTCTTGCCGGATCTTTTTCAGCTCCTCATCAATCACTCGCCGCGCGCGTCCGTCGATCTCTTTTGTCAATGCCGACATCGAGGCCATCATAACGTTTCGTTGATCGTCCAAGCTCGAAAGCTCAAACGGCTTGGGAATCGCCTGAAAGGTAAATTCGTCGTTGGAGTTTCCTAGTTTTACCGTGTCGCCGGGTAGGATCGGATAGGCTTGCCCTTGAGTCATTGGCTTGCCGTTGAGAACCGTACCATTCGCCGACTTTTTGTCGACAATGGTCACGCCCTCAGGCTTGACCTGCACAGCAAGATGAATTCTGCTTACGCTGACATCAACAATCGGAAGATCGGCTTCCTGTGTCCGTCCAATAGTGAACGAAGGCTTGTCGACCACATGCGATCGAAAGCCCCCTTCACCCTTGATCTTAATAAGACAGACCCAAGTTTCCTTCATTTATCCGCTCTATGAATCGTCTCCGTTATGCGATCTTGGCCTGGGAATCGACGTCACCGGCCTTATGCCTTCGTGATCGATCGAGCTCTTGGTTAAGAGCGGCGCTCGCCAGGGCCTCAATCGGATCCTGATTCTCATCAAACTGCCTTAATCCCATGGGCACTTCATTGGAGTGCGAATAGTTCCACAACAAATCCAACGAGTTCTCAAAACGATCAATAATATCAACAAAGAGTCTCTCCGGTGAGAACGCGGTGTTCACCAAAGTCATCAGTACACTGAGGAAGATACCGGTGATCGAAGCACCCATCGACACTGAAATTTCAACCAAGAAACGGTCCATGATCGCTTTGGTTTTTTCAGGATCGCTCAGATCCATTCCACCCAATTCAGGCAAGCCTTTCATGACCCCAAGAAAGGTACCGAAAATACCGCCGATAACGAAAAGACCAGGCAAAATATTGAGCAGGTCATTCAACGCCACCGAGGGGACGATGCCAAACACTCTGTTGAATGCCGGGTTCTTACTGAATGTGTTCCGGGTGATATTGATGAGCTTGGGCGGCTGCGAGCCGTATTTCAAGAAGCGAATTTGTTTTAAGATGTCATGAACGAGCCAAGCGCATCCCATCTTGATCAGGAATACTCGGTCACTCAACAGCATCATTTTGTCAGGCTTCGCGCGACGAGCGTTTTCTCGCTTCTCAAAGACCTCGTAATAGGTTCGCTCGAGAAGACGTTTGGTGATCACATAAAACGACGCATTGTCGGATTTGTGGTCCATCTCCTCAGTCAAAAACTGAGAAGTGCGGCGCTCGAACTCGCGCCCGAACCATTCATGCCGCTTGACGGTGTGATAGATGAGGTAGCGAAAGGTCGCTCCGAGTACGAATGCTCCCGCCATAAGCGGAAAGTGCACGGCACGACCAATCATCACTAGGTGATCCAGCATTGAGGCGAACGTTGAATCAGGTCCCATATCTCTTCTCCCTTAGTCCTTTAATGTAAACTTGATGATTACCCGTTGCAGTTTTGCGCAGTCGTTCACACGGCAAAAACTCTCCGTACTGCCGTTTGCTGCCGGGTCGCGCACTTTTTCGTTGGCAAGAAAGCTCCTGCCGGTGACCTTCACCAACGGAAGAAGGCGCTCTTGGTGCTTGAACTTCATTTTGTCTTTGTCGAATACGTAGTTGAAAATCGAGCGTGCACGGTTGTAGCTCAAATCCAGGTTGTAATTGACCGCCTGGCGGTTCTCAAGATCGAGACTCTTCGGATCTACATACTTCCCTTTATAGGTAGGCGACGCGAACCCGACAATTTCAACGGATTGAATTTTCGCTGCAACTTTGGCGTTCTCAAAGAGGCTTGACGAATATGCCGGCATCGCCTGCTCGAGAATTTGTCGCATTTTCGGTTTCAAGTGAGCTTGGCCCGATTCGAAATACTGGTCGCCGAAAGAAAGCATGACATCGCCGGTACCGCCGTCGACCTCCGCTTTTACGCCTTGTTTTGCAAAGTTGTTTTTAATTTGTTCCGCAAGACGTTTTCGGGCGTTAAGATTCTCCGTCGCCTTTGCAAGTGCACCTTGCGAATCACGGTACTTCTTGTCGAGATCGGCGACCTTACCAGCAAGTTCGCCCGCTTTTCTTTCGGCATCCGCCTTAAACTGCGCTTCGCGTGCCGCCCGTTGTGTACCCGAAAGTTTTTCCTTCGCCAACTGCGCATCGAACGCTGCACGTTCTTTTCCGCGCTGAGCTTCAAAGTCACCCTTGAGTTGATTGAGTTCCGCCTGTCGCCGGGAATCAGCGTTTGCCAATTCGCCAGTCAAGCGCTCTTTATCTTGACCAAGCTTGGCCACATTGCCTTCTGCCGTGTTAAGTTTAGAAGAAGTTTGCTCAAGCTCCTGAGTAGCCTGCTCGAGTTCTTCTTTGGTACGAGCATGTACAGCGCGTAAAGCACCGATCCGGGCATCAGCCTCTTTTTTAATGACTGCCTGCTGCTGTTCGAATTTTTCCTTGCTCATTTTATGCGCTTTGTACGCATTACGTAGCTGATTCATTCGATCGCCCAATTGACTTTTCATAGCCTCGATTTTTTGTACGCCATCCTTAACTTCAGCTTGTTTCTGCGCAACCGTCTCTTCGAGCTCCGAGATTTCCCCGGTTTTCTCGGTGATCTCTTCGTCTTTTGTGTCAATCAACGTATCGCGACTCTTGATCCGTGCTTTGGCGATCAAGTTTGAGTTGATGATATTGCGAATCATCTGTTGATACTTGTTGAGCGCAACGCCTTTTTTCTCGTTATCTTTCGCCTGCTCGATAAGTTTGTTCTTTTCATCTTTTGCCTGATCCTGCAAAAGATTGAGTTTATCCATCAGCTCTTCGTAGGATTCTTGCTCTCCAGCCGAAGCTTGTTGTTTGAGGTAATCCTGCTTCAAGGTCTCATACACCTTGATCTGTTGGCGTAAGTCGTCTGCCTCTTTGGTAAGCTTCTGATTTTGGAACTGTTGGCGGATGCCGTCGGTACCTTGTTTCAGACTTGCGGTTACGTAGAGCAGGAGAAAGATAATGGACAGACCCAGGAACAAATCTGAGTAAGACGTCCACATCGAATCCTGCGAAGCATGTCCTTTTTGTCGATTATGATCAAAACCCATGAAGCACACCTTCCTAACTCCTCATCGGTCGTAGGCTCACCTTTTAGAGTCCGGGGGGGCGTTTCTGGACCGACTGAATGAACTAAATGACTTTAGTCGAGTGCTGCCGGATAACGGAGCTACCTTGTCTGACTTTGCGTTTTGAAAAAGGCTTGATCGAAGTCCTTAAGCAACTCTTCCGTCGATCCTTTTTCTGAGGTTGGGGCCAAGGCTTGTTTTTTTGATTGAGGGGTTTTGGCTTTGGATTTGTTCTTCTGGGTAACTGGCGCCCCTACAGATTCCGAGGCTGTCTCGTTGGTGACCGCGGGTTCAACATCGCCTTTTCCACATTTACGAGCAATGAGAGTTAGAATCATCACCGCCGCAAAGATACCTAGGGCTTTTAGGATCAGACCATTCCGATCAGTTCCCCCTAGCATTTCTGGCGTGATACCCCCTTGAGTGCCGGGATGTGTGTCCTCTCTTTGAATGTTCCAACTTCCCTCATCGTCCTCGTGAAGAGGTTTGGAGGCGGGTTTGGGACCCAGAGGAATAGATTTTGGCTGCGGTTTAAAATTTGACGGCGAAACACTCGATGGTTTGGGCGCCACCATCGTTCGCTCATCAAACGGCATCGACAGCGGCTGATGTTTGGGAACCGGAGTATCGTCACCGCCGCCGGAACGATCGAAGGGTGGACTCGACAACGGATTTGGAGGTCGATCTACAGGTGGCGGTGTCGGCCGCGACGGATTGGGCCTTATCACCGTCTTTGCATCAAAAACATCATCATCCGCGTTGTCGTTGGGCGCTGCCGAGCTGGAACCCCGTCGCTGTTGGTTCATTTTCGGCTCCTGACATTTTCGACAAGGGACTCAAGAACCATTTTCGTATTTTTTTGATCAAAGCCCCGCAAACGAGCGACTGCATAGTTCGCTCGATTTGCCTGATCGAGGGTTGATACCACGATAGCTGTATCTGCGAGTCCTGGTTCGAACTTCAAAGCTGACGTACAAAATTTTACGTGGACATTCAGACCCTGCTGGTTGGTCAATTCGTTGTCACGGCACTCGGGAGCAGTCAGTAGATTCACCACAGAGGTTGCTCGGTCAAACTCAGCAAAAACCCCGGATGAAATGGCCTCTGCAAATCGATTATTGAGGTCCGGACTCGATGAACGCAAATTCGCCTCGCCAGTCGATATGTGAACACCTGCGCTATACCCGCCACCCACGGGCAAAGGTAGTTTTTCAGCACATTCCAGCGCGTGCACATTTTTGATTTGTGCAGCAAGCTCACGGTCGGCCACCGACGCCAATCGGGTTTGGCAATCTAAACTCTGAAGTGAGAGTGCCGCACGAGCGGGAATCAGTGTTCGTGCCCAGCGGTCCTGCCAAAAAAAGAGTTGCGTGCGCCGTTGATCGCCTACCGATGCCGGACGCGGCCCCGATTGTTTACGAATGAGTTCGTAGATAGCTCGTGAAGGCGCCGACCATACATCGTCTCCACTGCTGGCACCAGAGCTCATGGCGATGAAATGCCCAGCTCGGTCGAAAATGTATCTCACCGATGATGGATCGGTGGCGCCAATGGCGATTTGATATCGTACAAAAAGTCCGTCGTTCTTTGTTTTCAGAAACTTAGCACCACCGCGCACCCAATTTCGCGACGAAAGCACCAGCAAAGGCTCATCAACGACCGGCGCATCGAGACGAATTTCCGTGCGATAGAAGGTTGGCACGGTCGCCTCGGCAACTTTTAAGAGTGCTACATTGGCGACGAGATCGATGTCCGCAAGGACCGCTTCTCGCTGCGAGCCTTCGACCATGAACTTCGAACCAACACGGCTCAGCCACGCATCGGAGATGAAGGTCCAAGGAACAATGATGAATTGAGAATCGATCACAAGTCCGAGGGTCTCAGCATAGTACGCCCCAGCTGTGCTATCTGTCGCCCGCACCAAGCGAGTCCATCCGGAAGCAGCTTTGAGCCACTGATTGGGATCAGCGACCGGCACGTTTGTGCGACGGACTTGGGGTGGCGCTGGAGCTTTCACCGGTGCGACGACCTTTTGTGGTAAGCGCCCTTTCACCGACTTTTTTGCATTTGTTGCTGGCGCAGCAAGGCTTTCCATCGAGAGGACACCAACGATGGTAAACAACAAGGCTCTTAATACAGGTTTAGTACCTAAGTTCACTTATCAATCGCTCCAACATCACTACTGGCGCTTTACATGATATGTATCGGTAGTGGAGCAAAAAGACCGTAAGTCCATTGCAGGCGCACCACAAGATCTGGTCCTTTGCCTGTCTCGACTTGTTTTCAAACACCCGGACGCGTTTACCGGTAAATAATGTTACCGAGAGTGTGTCAAAATGGGACGCGAACGGCGGACGATCAGAACTAGACCAAGATCT
>SXGU01259834.1_pt1 | contig 12385 bp, 15 predicted proteins | sample 3174531 | NCBI WGS metagenome assembly SXGU01 (sample SAMN11356863, study PRJNA531348) | freshwater metagenome | isolation source: freshwater sample F1-140 | place: China: Fuxian Lake, Yuxi | collected 2017-12-25 | reverse complement strand
GATCCTGCGCGACATCCGCACCATCGAGAACCGCGACGCGCTGATCGACTATGACGACCGCGTGCTGGAGCGCGACGACACCGGCGCGCCCGTCACCCGCTGGGACGGCGAGACGACCAAGCCGCATCCGGTCACCGGCAAGCCGGTGCCGGACGAGGCGGCGCGGGTGGAGGTGTATCGCTACGTCAATCCGCGTGCCGCGGCGTGGCCGAAGGCGGACTTCATCGTCGGGAACCCGCCGTTCATTGGTGCGAAGTATCTCCGCGAGCGGCTAGGTGACGGGTACTTCTCCGCTCTCGTCCGTACTGCTGAGGTGCCCGAAAGCGCTGACCTCGTGATGCACTGGTGGAACAAGGCCGCTTTCGCAGCCCGCAGACAGGATACGCGGCGCTTCGGTTTGGTAACAACCAACTCGATCAATCAGATATTCAGCCGCCGCGTCATTGCTGAACATTTCGATGCCAAAGACGCCATATCGCTCAGGTTCGCGATTCCCAACCACCCGTGGGTAGATGAAAAGGATGGCGCGGCGGTGCGGATCGCGATGACTGTTGCGAGTGCCGGCCACGCGGAGGGGCTGTTACTCAACGTCGTAGATGAAAGCGACGCACCGGATCGAATCGAGTTCAGCGGCCGCACTGGAGTGATCGGAAGTGATCTGACGATCGGCCCCGACCTGACCGCGACATTCCAGTTGGGGGCTAATGCCCGGATTTGTTCTCGCGGCGTGCAGTTGATGGGTGATGGCTTTATTGTTTCTCCGGAAGAAGCTGCCGCACTAGATCGACGCTCAGTCGCGATAGCCCATGGTGGAGGTGGCAGCCCGGCGCACGTCCGCAGCGGATTGAGCCAAGAACCGCAAGTGATTTTCGATTACCGTAACGGTCGTGATCTCACTGCTCGTGCCCGTGGTGTCATGGTGATCGATTTATTCGGACTAGAACAGGAGGAGGTGCGGAAGCGTTACCCGGCAGTGTATCAACATCTGCTCGCGAGAGTGAAGCCGCACCGAGATTCGAACAACCGGTTGAGCTATCGCGAGAAATGGTGGCTATTTGGTGAGCAGCGTTCTGAAATTCGCAAGGCCCTTCGAGCTTTGACCCGCTACATCGTAACCGGCGCTACAAGTAAACATCGAGTATTCCAGTTTCTACCCATTTCCGTTCTGCCCGATGACGGCTTGGTCACCATAGCTATTCAAGATGCCTTCGCCCTTGGCGTTCTCAGTAGTCAGGTGCATGTTTTATGGGCGTCAGCGATGGGAACACGGCTCGGTGTCGGCGACGATCCTCGATATATCAACAGCCGGTGCTTCGACACGTTTCCCTTCCCTGCCGATGTCGCCGAGCCTCTCCAAGCCCGTATTCGCGCTGAAGCCGAAGCTCTCGACGCCCTCCGCAAGCGCGTGCTCGCCGAGCATGTCGACCTGACGCTCACCAAGCTCTACAACGTCCTCGAAGCCCTGCGCGCGGGCCGCGCGCTGACGCCGCAGGAGCGCGACATCCACGATCGCGGGCTCGTCACCCTCATTCGTCAGCATCACGACGCGATCGATGAAGGCGTCGCGGACGCTTATGGCTGGGGCGACGAGCATCGCGCCGGCACGCTGGACGCGGAGACGATCCTCACCCGGCTCGTTGCGCTCAACAAGGAGCGGGCGGCGGAGGAGGCGCGGGGGCTGGTGCGCTACCTGCGGCCCGAATTCCAGGATCCCGGCTATCGCGCGCCGATCGCGGGCACGCTCGATCTCGGCGAGGCGGCGGCGGCGCCGGTCAGCAACGTCATCCCGTGGCCGGCGACCTTGCCCGAGCGGGTCAGCGCGGTGCAGTCGATCCTCGCCGCCGCGCCCGCGCCGCTTGGCGCGAGCGACGTCGCGCGCCGCTTCAAGGGCAAGCGCGCCGACACCGTCCGCCCGGTGCTCGATGCGCTCGCCGGCCTCGGCATGGCCCGCCGTCTCCACGACGGGCGCTACGCCGCATGAGCGACCTCGCGCCGGTCATCCCGCGCCCGCCGATCCTCAAGAGGGCACAAGGGTAAGCGTGCGTAGACCATGCTCGGGAAAACCCGGCAAGCGCAAGGCGTTGCTAAGGTCGGTGGCGGAGCGGGAGGGATTCGTCCTTCCCATTGTATGCCTCTGATACGGCTTACTAATTTACCGCATGTTTCGAACCGTCCCCACGTCCGATCCCACGGAACATGCTGAGACGCGACAGCCCAGTTCCTATGGCTCGCCGGAGCTTTCCAATTAAACCTGGTCTACAGAAGCAGGGGGGTTATCACCGTGAGCTACTCTGTCCTCAGCAGTAAGCCCAAATGCCTCAGGTTCGAATAAGTCGTCTAACTTGAACAAGTGACGGTCTTGTGGATCCATATTATGAAGTAGCGCGTAACGCTCAACGAGCGGTTTGAACTTCTCATGCCCGGGACCAAACGCACAGTTCAGTGCAACCAGAACAAGCTCGGCATCGGACATCTGAGCACGTAGAAGACGAACATACTGATATGCAGGATCGGATTTGGTCATTGGAGTGCTACCTCGCGCCTCCGCGAATTGCCGATCAGCATACGAGACGATGTGGTAAGTGAAGCGGAACAGATTCGAAAGACCTGACACTCCATCTGTTGAGCGCTTGTATTGAACCTTGAGAGTCAAGCCGTCCTTATTAGGCTTCCTCAGAAGCATCACAATCCAGTCAAGGGCATTCTGACCCAGCCGCTCGAAGCCCTCAGTCCCTTTGATTGAAATCCTCATCCGAGAGAGTCGAACCCGATCTAGAACGTCGTATCGTCGTTCCAGCAAATTTAAATAAGAGGGCTCGGCTGCGCGTCGCTCTAGTCGGGTGACGTCCTGGCGCGCCGATTGATAAGTGCGAAACGCAAAGTATGCGGCGGCGGCCGCCATCATTGCTCCCAACACGCCGAAGGAGTCGCCTAGCTGTCCGGTCCGTTCAAAATCCCAGCGTACGCCTGTTGCATTCACGCCCCAGCCCGAAAGCAAAACGACTGCGACCCAGCCCAGCACAAACAGCGCGGCGAGCAGCACCCCGCCATGCTGATCCCACCATACTCGCATCGCCCTTCCTACTCCGTTGGCATCGACCACTTTTCCCAGCGATGATGACTCAGTCACCCGCTTCGTCGTTCATCATTTTTAGCATACCGAAGTAGAACCGCACTCGTCCGACAGCACGAAGGAAGGTATAGACGCTCTCAGCTATGAGGAAGATGAGAATCGAAAGCCCGATCGCTGATGACACCCATTTCGCCCACGATAAAAAGGTGCGATCAATGTTAGCTCGATCAGTTATGAATGATGCTATCCTGTTAAGATTACCGTCGAAGCTCTGCGATCCGATCAGCAATAGTACAAGTGCCGCTATTGCAGAGCAGATCGCGACAAGATTGAAATATGTGACATTGTCAAACACCTCGTCCGATAAAGTAGACAAGCGCTCGAACCGCAGCTCATGTTCTATTCCATTGAAGGAAGCGGGAGTGGTGAGTCGATTGGCAACCAGGTAGAACAATACGTTGAAACTGAACCCAACGAGAATCGCTTGAGCAGATAAGGCACCGGTGAGAAAGTCGCTCGATGGCGTGACTACGAGAAATCCTAGCAACAGGGACAGGGCTGTAAAGCCGCACAGTGTCTTAGAGCGGCTCAAAGGGTTGCTGGGTTCGCCCTGATAATATGTGGCCGCATCGCGACGCACAATATCTACAATGCTAAACATTCTCAGCCTTCTTAAGAATCTGCTCCTTCAGCACCTTCCGCATTGCGGTTATAAGCTGGGTAGGGTCTGGATGGCCATGCTCATCTAGCCCAACAGACAACTGGAAGTGGGTGGCATGGTTACTGTCGTTGATGAAGTAATATCTGCGCTCACTGCCATCGACCTCAGCCAAGACTGTGCAGTTTAGAATATCATCGTCAGACACGGCGATCAGCTGATCTTCTTGCAATATCTTAGCTACCTCGGTCTTGATCTTGTCCTTTGGTTTGTCAAAAAGCGAAAAAAGGCGCTTTCGTGTTGCGGCTTCGAATTCTGAACCGTCTCCGCTTCTTCTCAATACGATGGTACTAATGTTGCCGAACGAATTACCGGACCCCGCGTTGGCTCCGGGTTTCATATACTCGATCATGATCTCCTTCGCCTTCACTTGCTGGAACGCTGTCGAGTGATTGCGGAAGGAGTGGGACTCGATGCCCTTCTTGTTCGTGAATGCGCGAGTAATTGTGTTCTTAAGTCCGGAGTAGTCGCCGAACTGGCCAAGGTATTGCGTAGCCAGATACACTCTCCCGCTCGAATTAGAGCGGTAGGCGATGAAGTAGAAATTCCTAACACTCGCACTGTTGTAAGGAATCTCTCCCTTCGCCGTGTTGTGATACGTGTGGCCCGTATAGATCCCTTTGTATCTGCCAAAATATAACTCCGGCTCTACCTCGATGACGCCCTCGACCGGTGCTGCACTGCTAAAGCGCAGCTTGTCTACGCCCTCCTGAGTCGATGTGTCGATTGGTGGTGCGGCAGCGATCCGCTCCATCGCCTCCCGGAATTCAGCAGCATTAAGGGGGGTGGTCTTAGGGTCGCCGTCGCTCCCCGCCACTACGCGAGTTAGATAGTGGAATGAAACGGTCACCTTGTCCTTCCGGTTACGACGCGCCAAGTCCGTCCTCCCGATCTTTTGCCTTCACGTCCGCGCTCTTAGCAGGCGCTAGGGGCTGGCTCCATCGTTGCTCGCTCGCATCTCGGCCACTCAGATGAAAGGCGCTCATACGGCGAAGCCCACAGCTTCCGCCGACCTGACGAACCACCCTGTCGCTGCCCAACAGCGTTAGCACGGGCTAGCGTTCAGATGGAGCGGCTTCCCGCTTTTGAATCCTCTGGATTGCAGAACGGGACACACCAAACTCTCTAGCTAGAAGGCCCAGGGAGATTCCTTCAATCCGCTTCTTACGAACGCTCTCCTGTTGATCCGCTGTAAGGGCACATCGCCGTCCTAGAACCTTCCCTGAGCGCTTTGCGCGCTTCAGGCCAGCCTGTGTGCGTTCAATCAGCAGGTCACGCTCGAACTCAGCAACGGCAGCGATAACGCCCATCGTCATCCTACCGGCTGCGCTGGTGAGGTCGGTCCCCCCTAGGGCAAGGCAGTGGACCCTAACGCCCTCGCTTGCCAGCGCATCAACGGTAGCCCTGACATCCATCGCGTTGCGTCCCAGGCGGTCTAACTTCGTAACCACCAACACGTCGCCGGTTTCCAGCCGATCCATGAGCCGAGCGAATCCCTTGCGCTCCCTGGCCGGGACCGATCCCGACACGACCTCTGCTACGATCCGCTTGGGCTCTACGGCGAAGCCAGCAACCTCGATCTCCCGCACTTGGTTCTCAGTTGTCTGATCGGACGTGCTGACACGGCAATAAGCGAAGGTGCGCGGCATCGATGCGACTCCTGTATCGAATTGGTAGCTCCAAACTACAGCTGTATCGGAAGGCGAGTCAAGCTACGTTCCGATACAGGCGCTGGAACGTATCGAAACCGGTCGTTTCCGAGCCGGCGCTACAGAACGATCGAGTAGGTAGAACTCCACACAAGGCGGAGCGGCGCTCCAACGCTAAGGCAGCGTGATCTATGCCTAGTAATTGTCCGCCACGAAGTAGGAATCTGAGAACCGTGTGTCCCGCTCATGGAAGTCTGTAAATCCGCTGCCTTTGAAGTTGCAGTCGACCCTCGTCCATTCGACCTTGTTGACGATATCCTGCTTTTGCTGGATAATGGCTGAATAGGACGTGCTCCCCTCTTTGAGGGCCGCCAACCCTCTATCCGCGTCGAAGTCGAACATGATGTGGTACGGATTGTTCTTCCGACTCCTCTTTATCGCATCGTAACACTTTAGCATTTCGGAGACGAAAGCATCTCTTGTCAGGCCGGATGCTGGAGTATTCCAAAGCGCATTCTGCCCTTTCTCGAACCGTAGCCTTCTCTGCTCATCTTCTTCATATTCACGATCGATTCTTCGCTGCTCTTCAGGAGATGGTGGCGGTGCCTCGCCGCAAGTGCTTAGGAAATTGAAAACAGTGAAAGCCACGAAGAAGAACAAGGCTACGGGTGCCGACAGACATCCGATGGCCGCGATCTTGAGGCCGGTTTCTGCTCCCTTCGAAAGCTCTTCAGATGCCGCCGCTCCCTGCTTGCCGTCACCTGCATCACCTATCTCGTTCATCCCCCGTCCTTCACTCCACCCTGCCACAAACGACACGGCTAGGGGACAGACCTTTCAGAGGCAAGCTGTTGAAGGTCCCTTATGGACCTGCTTCGGCTTCTCGGTGCGAACGTTCGTGCGGCCAGGCGGCGGAAGGGCGTTACCCAGGAGGCGCTAGCATTAGATGCGGGCATGAAGCGCAGCTACCTCAGCGATCTTGAGAGAGGCACCCGTAGCCCATCAGTGAGAGCGGTAGAGCGGTTGGCTGTTGCACTAGATTTGGAAGCTTGGGAGCTTCTAGCACCACCAGATCGCTAGCCATGAAAGAAGAATGCCGACTCTTGCGTTTACTCCTTGGCTGATGCGGGATGTCCGCTTTCCACCCATAGCCGAAATTCGCTCACTCTGGGGTAGAGGCTGTAAAGGCGACCACTTGAACCTAGAAGAACGTCCGGCGTCGCTGGCCCGCCGACTCGCGACGCCTTGTCAGTGTGAGCATGGCGCGACTCGAGCGAGCCGCGTCATTTAAACAGTCAAAACGTCATTCCAGATGATAGAATCAGGCTAAAACATGCAAAATGCGCGCTATCTCGGCGGTATCGCTTATTGAGTCTTAGGATATCTAAAGACTGTGGCTCAGAACGCGACGGATTCTAAACGTGATTTGTAAACATCCGTAAACATAGCTAAACCCCTGCTGTTAAGTGTGAGCTGAAGCAAAAACGGCCTTTCATCTCTGACTCCATCTCTACAGCGCTTTCCCAAGAGTTCTAGGACATCGGTTGTTAGTTCAGTGTCGCTGCCTAGGATGCGCGTAGAGGCCCGTAGATACCTTTCGGCTACCTGCCCACTCTGAGGGGCTTACCACCCTCTAGTGCAGCTTAGGATCCAAATTACCAGCATATTACCATGCTGTGCTACTTAAGTGAGAGCACGGGAGTAACTCCGATGTGCTTTTTGAAATGATGGCAGAGCCTTTCTGTAGCCAGTCCCTCTTTGGAGGAGGGCACAATGATCGAGTCGTGGACCGGCAGGGCGGTAACGCCATGCGTCATAGCCAGCTCATACACGGCACCGATGATGGCGCAGCTTTCCAGGTATTGAAGGTCTCCCCAGCGGATGGTGCTTCTGGACCAGTCAGCCAGGATGGGAAGCTGCTCCAGGACAGCCTCACGAACGACGCGGATGGGATAGTCTTTCTGAAGCTCCCGCCCAGGATACTCCTTCCGGTATTTCTCCTTGTTCGCATCCGACCACTTACGCTGAAACTTGTCATGGCCTAGTGTCATCGTCACCCAGGCTTTCACGATCTCCCGAGGGAAGGGAGGAACATCATAAGGATCGTTTCCAGGGTCGAAGCTGATGCCGCGCTTCGCATGAAGGATCGTCAGGTGGCTTGCCCGGATGTCAATCTCAACAACGGGCTCGCCGTTCAGCTTCATCTCCTTGCGGTCCATGCTGCTCATCTGTTGATAGCTCTGTCCAATCGAGCAGAGACGACCTCCCTTGTTCCAGGCGAAGGCCGGATCATCGCCTTGATTGAAGATGCGTTGGAAGGCGTAGTGGCTATCCGCCGGTTCGATGCTCTGGAGAGAGAAGAACGCGTTCAGCTCGTCAACCTGCCGTCTGATCGTGCTGACGGGCTCTGGATCGGGGTCGAACGGCAGGGGGTTGCCAGGATATTTCCGCCCATGCTTAGTCACGGAGGAGGATCGAAGCGCCACTGGCTCGTTGATTGCGGCGGGCCTAGGCAGAACCCGGAAGTGTGCGCGCCACTCGGCCGCGCGGATGCCATGCGCTTCTGCCTCCCGTAGTAGCCTTGTAGTTGGTCGGAAGCGGGTTGCCAGATACAGGCGATCACCTTCTTCGGTGGCGTAGGCGCCCTTGACCGTATCAATCAAACCGAGTGTGCGCAGACCTTCCGCGATATCGCGAACGTTTCGGTATCCGTAAGGCGCATTCCTGAATAGGTTGAGGTCCATCGATCGATAGCAATACCTACCTGCTTCGATGGCCTCTGCCTTAAATAGCTCTGCAACAATAGCGCTGAGGCACTCTGTGAATCTCCTGAAGGGTGAGGGTCTCAACTTGCCACGTTCCTTCCATACCTGGTGCGCAAGCCTGCTACAGAAGGAGATGGCAGACTGAGAAGCCGCCTCATATCTAAGCGTCATGTAAGTTGCCGGTGCTCTTTCCATCTTCATTGTTTTTGTCCAGATGTAATTGTTATACTCCTACCCCTCCTTCCCCCTTTCCCTTCTAATTAGAGAAGGAAAGAAAGGAGAAAAACATTAAGTTAAAACGCATTCATGGAGAGGCTTTCGTCTTCTCGTCCGGTCGGAATGTCCTAAGCTGAACATGAATACGCACACCGCCGGATATAGAAACCTCCGTTAGGAAAGTGTCTGAGTATCTGCCTTCAAGGCGATATATCTCTGCAACCAGATCGGAACACTGGCGAGACGTCAGAGAGGGAATGCTTGACCAGCCAACTCGCTTGTGTTTCTTGCCACCCTTGGTGACGATGAGCTGGCCAATCGCTCTCTTGAGAGCAGAACGTGAAGGTCCACTGGCCCTTACGTAAACCTCAATTATAATAGACATGTCTTTTCCTCAACCCTGGCGCTTGGAAAGAAGCCATTGCTCAACTTCGTCCGCAATCCATCTTGGATAACGGTCTTCGATGAGGATGGGGGAAGGGAAGTCCCGGAACTTGCGCTTGTATCGCCAGACGGAAGACCTGGAGATGCTAAACCTATCGGCAAGTTGCGCTGTCGTAAGGAGAATCATGACGTGCTCCGTTGTTCAAGGAGCCACGTGACATAGGCAGAACTCTCGAGAAGTCTAAAGCTTTCTTTAGTGTAACACTAACAAACTCGAACGATTGTAGAACATCGAATATTTAGAAGGACACCAAGGCAAAGGCGAGGAGATTCCAATAAGTTAACCGAATGGCTGCCTGACAGCGGAGCTAATCTAGATTAGCCTGATTTCTTGAGCATCAGGGCGCCGAACCTGTGGCTAGTAGCTATCCGTGAGCAAGAATGCGGCCCAGGCGTCCATCAGTGCCCGTCTCTGATCCAGGAACTTAGTACGCTTGTAAGCGGCTTCGACCCTGTTGCTGAGGCCGTGGGCAAGCGCCGCCTCTGCCCAGTCGTTTGGGAACGTCGTCTTCTCAGCTGCCCAGTCTCGAAAGCTGGAACGGAACCCATGAACGGTGAAAGCTCTCCCATCGATCGTCTTGAGAGCCTTACCGAGGGTCATGTCAGACAGCGGCTGCCTACGCTGCCCCGGGAAGATCAAGTCGCCTGGTTCGCCTCGGGAATGGCTCTGCATGTCTTTTAGGATGGCAACGGCGCGCAGCGTGAGCGGCACACTATGCGACTCCCCCATCTTCATACGCGCGGCGGGGACGTTCCACTGGAGCTTGCCGGTGTCGATCTCACCCCATTTGGCCCCTCTGACTTCACCGGAACGGGCGGCGGTTAGGATCAGGAACTCAAGAGCTGACCGGCCGATGGAAGGTCCTGCTTCCCGTAGCTTGGCAACGAACGATGGCACCTCAGAATAGGGCATCGCAGCGAAGTTGCCCTTCCTAGGTTGCTTGAGACCCTTCATGAGCGATTGAACGGCACGCATCGGAGCCTCAGTCGAGCGCCAACCTTGCCCATGCGCATAATCGAGAACGGAGCCGATCCGCTGCCGAACACGCCGGGCGGTTTCGGGGATCGTCATCCAAATCGGTTGGAGGACGGACTCGATGTGAGAGGCTTCGATTCGATCAACCGTCTCGTTGCCGATCACAGGGAAGGCATGAGACTCAAGCGTCGACAGCCATTGCGCGTTGTGCTTGCCGTTCTTCCACCCCGCTTTGACGTTGGAATGGTACTGCCGGGCGGCAGCTTCAAACGTCGGTAGAACCCGCCTGGCGCGCTTCCACTCCATTGACGGGTCGAAGCCTGCCCGAATCATCTTTCGGCCCTCTACGGCCTTCTCACGGGCTTCCTGGAGGCTGACGAGGTCAACAGGGCCAAGCCCATAGTCCCGGCGCTTCCCGTTCGCCTGTGCCCTTAGGACCCAGCTCTTGGCTCCAGACGGCTTAACGAGAAGGATGAGGCCTTTGCCATCGGAATGGCTGCCGGGCTTGGCATTCTTCACCTGTAGCGCGGTCAACTTCACGGGTCCGTCCCCTCAAACGTCCCCACACTGTAGGCGCGCTTATGTGCAACGGCAAGAAACAGGATGTGACAGAGAAACGGCGGAATTCTCCAGTTCTCTGCCTCAAATGAGCCTGTGTGACACGATCTAAAACAGGTTCCTGGCGGAGCGGGAGGGATTCGCACCCTCGAGACGGTTTTGCCGGATACTCACGTTCCAGGCGAGCGCCTTCGACCACTCGGCCACCGCTCCGCATGCCTTGGAAGCGCCGCCCTGTAGGGCCGCCGCACGCGTTGGGCAAGCCGAGGTGCAGCGTCCGGCGGGCAAGTCGGCCGACCTGTTCCCATCCTGCTCCCCGCTGCCGACACCTGCCCGCCTGTTCCCCGATGCGCGCACATCGCGATCGGCGCCCGGATGGGCCGCCAACGTGGCTCGCGTGGCCCCGCCGCGCGGCCTGGATGCCGAGGCGCGGGGCGCGGCTCGGCGAACGGGCGATGAAGACGCTGGTGCCGCCCGCATGGGCCCCTGGGCGGCTGCGCGCGGAGGCGGCAGCGGCGACCGCGCTGATCGGCCGGTCGCTCCTGACCAGGACGGCGGCGGCGCTGCTGGCGTTCGATCTGGCCTTCATCCTCGTGCACCTGCTCGAATGGAGCGGCGCGGTCGCCAGCTCCGAGCGCCTCCGCATCGACAAGGACCGGAGCGCATCGGAATATTTCGAATAGGCCAAGCTGTCGCTCGCCTTCCTGCTCCTCCTCCTGCTGATCGTGCGCGACAGGCTGTGTTATCTCGGCCCGATCCTCGCCGTGATGCTGCGTCTGATCATCGACGATTCGCTGCAGGTGCACGAACATGTGGGGGCCTGGGCGCTGCCCGAGCTGAGCGCCGGCGGCGAAGCAATCTATCTGGTGCTGATCCCGCTTGCTGCATCTGCGCGGCCGGCGGCGGGCGCGCCGCCGATCTAACGGGGCGGCAGCGCGATCGCCGCCGCATCGGCGGCCAGCCGGTCGATGCGCCGCGCCAGCGTGACGTCGCGCGCGGTGAGGCCGCCGGCCTCGTGCGTCGACAGGCTGATGTCGACGCGGTTCCAGCTGTTGTGCCAGTCGGGATGGTGGTCGGCCGCCTCCGCGGCGAGCGCCACGCGGGTCATGAACGCCCAGGCGGCACTGAAATCGGCGAAGCGGAGGCTGCGGCGGATCGCGGCGCCGTCGCCCGCCAGCTGCCAGGCCGGCAGCTCCGCCAGCGCCGCACTGCGCGCGTCTTCGTCAAGTGGCGTCACCCCGGCCTCCTAGCGCGAGGCCGGGCTTTGCCGCTATGCGCGCGGAAATGAAAGGCACCTTCGCGCCCGATCTCGTCGCCTTCGAGCGGCTCGCCGAGGCGGCGCTGGCGCGGCTGCCGGCCGCGTTCCGCGCGCATCTCGACGGCGTGGCGATCCGCGTCGAGGACTTTGCCGACGACGAGACCCTGGCGGCGATGGGCATGGAGGATCCGTTCGAGCTCACCGGGCTTTATTCCGGGCGTTCGATGCGCGACGGGGAGGGCTTCGCGCCGGGCGAGCTTCGGCCCATCATCCACCTCTATCGCCGCCCGCTGCTCGACGAATGGGCAGACACCGGCGTCAGCCTGGAGGCGCTGGTCACCCACGTCATCGTTCACGAAGTCGGCCACCATTTCGGCCTGTCGGACGCCGACATGCACGCTTTGGAGGATGCCGCCGGGTGAGCGCGCTGTTGGCGCTCGATGACGTGGCGTGCCTGCGCGGGGCACGGCTGTTGTTCGAGGGGCTGAGCCTCGAGCTGGCGCCGGGCGGCGCCGCCGTGGCGGTGGGGCCGAACGGCATCGGCAAGTCGAGCCTCCTGCGCATCGCCGCCGGCCTGCTGCGGCCGGCCGCCGGCACCGTCGACCGGACGGGCACCGCGGCACTGGCCGACGAACGGACCGCGCTCGACGAGCGGCTGCCGCTGGGCCGCGCGCTCGGCTTCTGGGCGCGGCTCGACGGCGGCGATGCCTGGCATAAAGGAACGAAAG
>SXGU01447798.1_pt1 | contig 12388 bp, 11 predicted proteins | sample 3174531 | NCBI WGS metagenome assembly SXGU01 (sample SAMN11356863, study PRJNA531348) | freshwater metagenome | isolation source: freshwater sample F1-140 | place: China: Fuxian Lake, Yuxi | collected 2017-12-25 | reverse complement strand
TGATTGTTGCGTAAACAGCTACATCACTGAATGAACACAACGGCAACAGATTTTTGCTGAAGCTTACGCTACGATTTCATCCACGCTTTCCCCAATTTTTCCATGAACACTCTTCCGAGTCTCTTCCAATCCTCTCTCCTCATGTACGTACCGATGGGAGTTTTTCTCACGTTCGCCCTCCTTATGACTGCGGGCCTGCACGTCACGGGTGCGAAACCGGAAGGAGTAGCGAAAGCAATCGGCTGTACGATTCTGAAGACCCTCGGCCTTCTGCTGGTGGGCTTAAGCTCGGTGCAGATCGGTTACGGACTTCTTGCCATGTCTCTCCCTTCAGGGCAGACCCTCCTCGCCCTCCTCGTCCTGCTCGTCGTTGGCGTTGGCATCATGATCCATGAAAGCCGAACCGCAGCATCCATCGACAAGGCATCGGTTGCGGTCGTGGATATGGTGTTTTGTTACTCCTGCAGAGTCATCGGCTCCCTCCTCGCAGCTGTCTCCGGTCTCTCACTGGCCATGACATTCTTGCTGACGGGAAGCCTGGAAGGTGCAGAAATGCCGACAGTCCTCATCCTCCTTGGAATCCTTCTGTCCCTCACGGCCTCCGTCCATGTGAACGGAGGGGTGAAGAAGGCAGGAAAGAAAAAGAGGTAATAAAAGCTACAACGGAAAAAAGTAGCAAGGAACATCTTGCTACTTTTTTTATTTTCTCTTGCGGCAGCCGCTTCTCGTAGGCACAATGCCTCGGCTCGTGGGAGCCTCTGTACCAGTCATCCGCCTAGACGGATTCCGATACAGGGCGACCCCTTTCTACCACGTTCCCCTTCTCATCATGAAGACGCAGCACGCAATGGCCGCCCGAGGCGGAAAGAAATACCGAGAAAAGAAGAAGCTCATTACGAAGTCCGCCTACCCTCTTGCAGAGGCTGTGGAAATTCTTACGAAGGTCGCCTCCGTCGGTTTCGACGCGACTGCGGAAGTGCACATTCGCATTGGAGCGGATATGTCGCAAGCAGATCAGCTTGTGCGCGGTACTGTCAGTCTGCCGCACGGCACGGGGAAGAAAGTTCGCATTGCGGCGTTCGTCACCGAGGATTTCGAAGATGAGGCGAAGAAAGCCGGAGCGACCTTCGCCGGAGGTGCGGATCTCATCAAGAAGATCGAAGGCGGAATGTTGGACTTCGACTGCACGGTTGCGATGCCTCAACTCATGAAAGACATCGGAAAGCTCGCAAAAGTCCTCGGACCGAAGGGTCTGATGCCAAGTCCAAAATCCGGAACGGTATCCGATAAGCCTGCAAAGGTGATCGCCGAACTCCTCAAGGGTCGCATCGAATTCAAAATGGACAAACAGGCCATCATTCACTCGCCGTTCGGGAAAGTTTCTTTCGGCGCGGCAAAACTGAAAGAGAACCTGGAAGCTCTTCTGCAAGCCATCAAAGATGCACAGCCATCAGGCATCAAGACCGCCTACATCCTGAGCGTCAACGTCAATCCGACGATGGGACCAGGCGTGAAGATCGAGCTGTAGAGTTCAATTTTCTTGACTTCTCTTTGCGGTCGTCGGAGCATTGTTCCTATGCTCCTCGCCCATAATGAAGAACCGTACGTTCCATCGAGACAGCTCTTCGGATTCGAGAACAGTCTGGCCGGCGCAAACAGGGAGGATGTTCTGAATCTTGCATCGGCGCTTGCCGACGTGAACTCGGAGCCCGGCCAATCATGCTCCGACATAGTCGAAGTCCTGCATGCAGCAAGACGACAAACTGATGACGATGTGGTTCGGCACACCGTGCAACATGGCATCGAAGCACTCATTCATCTTGAGATAAAGCCGCAGAAATCATATCCACGGGACTTCAGAACTTTGGAAGCACAAGAAGATCGAGCGTTTGAGAAAATGCAGACTGTATTCGCAGGAATGGATACGAAGAGATGGAATGAACTCGCAGTGCGCTTGGGTCGGGAAGCAGCGGAGCTCAAGCAGTCAATGATGAGCAGCGTCTTCAGCTCGTATCGACAACACGACTGAACGACTGTCAGACGGAGGACAGCATGTTTCTGACATCCTGATAATTCTCGAGTGTCAGGACCTTCATTCGGAGTTCCTTCGCACCGTCGAACCCCTTGATGTACGAACTGAGATGGCGACGCATCTCCAGTACTCCCCTCTTCTCGCCTTTCATCTTCACCGAAAGTTCGCAATGATCGAGGATGAAAGGCAGGCGTTCACGGAAAATATTCAAACGATCTTGTAGAGAATCTTCGTCCACGCGGCAAGCATGCCGCTCCTCTTGTTCTACACTTTTTGAAACGGGAGCGGGATGCTTCCCGCGTATAGAAATCCACTCACCGGTCACTGCGTCCCTCTCCTGCAATTCTTCAAATGCTTTGCTTATCTCCTTCATCACCCACGGATTGCCGAATGTTCCCCGACCGACCATCACGCCATCCAGATTGCCGATTTTTTGAAGCGCATCCTGCGCGGAAGAAATGTCTCCATTGCCAATGACTGGCACATTCACTGCACGCTTCAACGCATAGATCGGTTCCCAATTGGCCTCACCGGAAAATTTGTCGTTGTATCTGCGACCGTGAACCGAGAGTGCTTTTGCGCCCGCATCGACCAAGCCCTTGCAGAATGGAATGAGAACATCCGTCGTGTCCCACCCGAGACGCGTCTTCACGCTGACCGGAATGGAGACGGCGTTCGTCGCCGCATGCACGAGCTCGGCTGCAAGTGATGGATTTCGAATGAGAGCGGACCCGTAACACGACGAGACGATCTTCGCCGCAGGACAACCCATGTTGATATCGATACCGTCCGCACCGATCTGCTCGATCACTTTACAAGCCTCCAGAAATTTCTGCGGACTCGCACCGAATATCTGCACGATAAAGGGACGCTCGATCGCCGGATCAAACTCTAGCATCTGGAGCGTGCGCTCGGCGCCGTACGCAAGCGCGTCGCTGCTTAAGAATTCCGTAAAGACGATGGTCTGTGATGCGACTTTCTTGATGAGTTGACGGTACGAAGCATCGGTAATACCCGCCATGGGAGCAAGCGCGAGCATCGGCCGACGAACGGTGCACCAAGAGAAAGACATGTGAGGGCATATTGTACGGACAATACGACGACAGACAAGGTTCCATACGCGTTGCCAAGCAGAAAATTGATGATGCAGAAGGTTTACTTTTGCGCTCCACCGAGCGCATACTCTTCTCCATGCTTGGGGCTCTTCACGATCTGATCGTAGCGACAGCGTATGCTCAGCCAGCCAATCTGGATCCTGGCACTCCTGAGTGCGCTGCCATCTTCAGCAACGGGGGGTTTGGTTTCGCAGGGATAGGATTTACATGCATCAGCCAGTATGTCCGAGTCCTGACATTCACGGTCATTTCATTCGCTGCGAGCATCAGTCTCATCATGCTCATGGTCAACGGTTTCCGGTACATGATGGGTCCCGCCGTACCGGGTGGCAGCTCGGATGCCGCGAAAAAAGGAATCAGCGCGGCTCTTACGGGACTCGCTCTGTCCCTGCTTACCTACGTCATTCTCGACACCATCATTCGAAGCGTTACCAACTAATTCTATGGCAAAGAAAAATTCTCAAGACCCGTTCACCTCCATGCAAATCCTGAGTGCAAAAGCTCAGTCCCTCTGGGCGAAAGCTAAAACACGCATGGAAGTCGCCAAGGAAAAGAATGCGTTCTCAAAAACGTCACTCCCGCCTGAACAGAAGAACAGAACCATCGTGTCGATCGATATTCCGACGTCGACGGTCGCCAAAGCAACCATTGCCATTCTGACTGTCTGCATCGTCGTCTGGATCCTCTTTATCATTCGGGACAAAATATTCATCCTCTTCCTGGCATTCTTCTTGGCTCTCGTGATGGACGCCCATGTCCGCAGACTCGAGAGGTACGGCATTCCTCGAGGGATCGCCGTCATTCTCCTTTACCTCCTGTTCCTCTCCATCGCAATCTTCCTGATCGCCTCACTCATTCCGATCGTAGCGACTCAGATCCAAGACATCGCACGGTTCATCAATCACAGTGCGGACTCGTTCCTGAGTAATCCTCACGTACAATTCGACTTCCTCTCCGCCGGCATGAATGAAAGGCTGACGGAGATGACGCAGCAGGCACTGCAATCCATGGGCATCAAAGATCGTGCCTCCGCACTCTTCCAGTTTGGACAGAATCTCTCTTTGGTCGCCCAAAGCTCCATCGGGTTTACGGTGCAGATCGCCGGATCGGTCTTCAACTTCGTCGTACGACTCATCCTCATTCTCTTCCTCGCTTTCTTCATCCAGATGGAACGTGAGAAGGTTGCGGACTTCATGCGCGTACTTCTGCCTCGTAACTACCGAAGCTACTACGATGCGAAAGCCGAGGCGATTCACCAAAAAGTATCGCAGTGGTTCCAGGGACAGCTGATCCTCTGTCTCACGATCGGCGTCCTCGTATTCATCGCATTGAAAATCCTCGGGATGCCTTACGCCGTGACACTAGCTCTGCTTGCAGCCTTCACGGAATTCATCCCCTACGCGGGACCGATACTCGGAGCTCTGCCTTCGGTCTTCATCGCACTGACACAGCAAGGATTCATCTGGGCAATCGTGATCATGATCGTGTACTACATCATCCAGATCTGCGAGAACAATCTCCTGGTTCCGCTGATCATGAAACATGCCGTCGGCCTCTCACCGATCGCCATCATGTTTGGCATGCTGGTCGGCATCAGTTTCCCGAACACCGTGCATCCGGTCCTCGGCATCATCCTCGCCGTCCCGACGACCGCCGTCATCACCATCTTCGTACAGGATTACTACACCCTGCGGAGGAGAAGATAAGGACAGAAAAACGATGGAAGCCCAAAAGGGTTGATTTGTGAAGGATAAATAACTTTCTTCTATCCCAATCCACACACAAAAAAATTCAATACATTCTCCTGTCAAAATAGGCCAATACCATGTTAGTATTCTCGATCAATCGACGATCTTATCACTCTGAAACTTCGAGTGATAATCCCTTCCCTCTCCCGTTATGCATCCCTTCGATCGATTCACGCCGAATGCAAAGCTTGCACTGCAACTTGCGGAGCAGGAGGCGAAGAACATGAAAGCGCAATATATCGGTACGGAACATTTGCTCCTTGGACTCCTCGGTATTCCGAAATCATTGGGTTTTTCGATCCTCACTGGAGCAGGTGTTACGCACGAAAACATCCGCATTCTCCTGAAGGCGAGCAAAACGGAAGATAATGAAGGTCAGAACATCAAGCACGGGCTTTCTCTCTCGCTGAACACGGCGATCGAACAGAGTGTCCTCATCGCACATAAATTCCGTCATACAAACATCGGTACGGAACACCTTCTCTATGCGTTGGTCAGCAGCGGAAAGAATGCGGCCACGGGACTGCTCGAGAACATGCAAATCAATCCAGATGATTTGAAAGCGCACATCGAGGAAATGTTCGGGCAGATCAATCAATTCAGAAGCCAGAACAAGAACCTCGAATCCTCGCTCGAGTCGTTCTTTACCGGACTGCAAGGCGCACTCGCAGGCATGCAGGGATCGGCGCAAGATCCCGAAAACTTGAAGCGCCGCAAAACCGAAGGCAAGAGCAAGACTCCGGTCCTCGACTATTTCTCCGAAGACATGACCAAGAAAGCACAGGAGAAGAAGTTCGATCCGATCATCGGTCGTGACAAAGAAATCGAGCGTCTCATCCACATCCTCAATCGCAAAACCAAGAACAACCCTGTGCTTATCGGGCAATCCGGAGTCGGAAAAACCGCCATCGTTGAAGGCCTCGCACAGAGGCTCAGCGCCGGAACCGTTCCCGTCGCACTGCAGGGGAAGCGCGTGCTGCAGCTCAATATGGGATCGATTGTGGCAGGAACAAAGTACCGCGGAGAATTTGAGCAACGCTTCGACGACATCATCAAGGAAGCGACGGAGAGTAAGGGGGAGATCATCCTCTTCATCGACGAACTGCACACCGTTGTTGGCTCCGGCTCTGCCGAAGGTTCACTCGATGCTGCGAACATCCTGAAGCCGGCACTCAGCCGATCAGCTCTGCAGGTCATTGGTGCTACGACGACCGAGGAATACAGAAAGAGCATCGAGAAAGACCGAGCCCTCGAGCGCAGGTTCCAATCGATCATGGTGGAGGAACCGAACATCGCAGATGCCATCACAATCCTGAAAGGCCTGAAGAAAACGTTCGAAACCTTCCACCGCCTTACGATCACCGATGCGGCTATCGAAGCATCGGTGAAGCTGAGCAAGAGATACCTTACGGAGCGTTTTCTGCCCGATAAAGCCATCGACATTCTCGACGAGGCTTCCGCAGGGAAGAGCGTGCTCCATAAGGAAGATCACTCTCCTCGGATCAAGGAAATCGAGAAAGCTCTCAAGGACATCGAAGCGAAGAAACAGTCAGCGGTCCGCGACCAGAAATATCAGCACGCGCTGAAGCTCCGCAAAGAAGAGGAAGAACTCGAATTGGAGAAGAAGACGCTGATGAGCCGCGTCGACGGCGATATCCGAACTCCGGTGGAAATCGGTGAGGATGACATCACTGCGGTCATCGCACGCATGACGGGCATCCCCGTCTCGAGGCTCATGAAGTCCGAAAGCAAACGACTCACCACTCTCGAAGGCGTGCTCCGGAAACACATCATCGGTCAGGATGAAGCACTCGTCAAAGTCGCCAGAGCCATCCGTAGAAGCAGAGTCGGCATCGCCGATACGAAACGTCCGATCGGATCGTTCCTCTTCATGGGACCGACGGGTGTCGGAAAGACCGAACTGGTGAAAGCGCTCGCAACAGAGATTTTCCAGCGCGACGACGCACTCATTAAGATCGACATGTCCGAATTCATGGAACGCCACAACGTCTCGCGTCTCACCGGCACAACGGCCGGCTACGTCGGGTTCGAGGAAGGCGGTCAACTGACGGAAGCTGTGAGAAGGAAGCCGTACTCGGTCGTGCTCTTCGATGAAATCGAGAAGGCCCATCCGGAATTCTTCAACGTGCTGCTTCAGATCATGGAAGACGGACAACTCACGGACGGACAGGGCAAGACTGTCGATTTCCGCAATACGATCATCGTCATGACCAGCAACATCGGTGCCGACAAACTGACGAAAGAAGCGGGGAAAATCGGCTTCAAGCTGGGAGAGGAAGCGAAGCGCGAAGAGCAACTCTACGAAGAGAAGCGTCAGGAAGTCCTAAAGGAACTGAAAGACAATTTCCGTCCGGAGTTCTTGAATCGCATCGATCAGGTGATCATCTTCAACGCGCTCTCGCAGGATTCCATCCGCAAGATCGTGCAGATTCACCTGAGTCAGCTTGGTCTCCGACTCAAGGAACAGGGTTACGGTCTTGAGACTGACCCCAAGGCCGTCTCCGTCCTCGCTAAGCTCGGCTTCGATCCCGAGTACGGAGCCAGGCCGATCCGCAGAGCCATTCAGGAGCATCTTGAAGACGAGATCGCCGAGAGCATCCTCAAAGGCATGTTCAAGAAGGGTGACGTCATCCGCGTCGTCGGCAAAGAGAATGACAAGCTGATGCTGATGCACGGAACACAAGCAATCGAGCACAAGCCTCAGGAAAAGGAGAGGAAGAGGCTGGTCGCTTGACGCAGTAAAACCTGATCTGTGCACTGGTTTTTCTAGGTCTTTTCTGCTATACTAATGAGATTTCCTGAAACAAAAAACATATGCCTATCGACGCCGTTAAAATCCCGCAGAACGTCCAGATCGAAGACCACATCATCGGTCCGGTCTCCCTTAGGCAGCTGACGATCACCGGTATCGGAGGTGGCATTTCGTACATGCTGTACTCCAGCGCACTCAAGGCAGGCGTCGGCAATATCGTTTTCCTTGGTGCCTGCTGGCTGCCGGCAGCCATTGCTGCCGCGTTTTCTTTTCTGAAAATCAACGATTTGTCGCTCCTCAACATCATCTTCCTCATGGTCGAAGGAATGCAGAAACCGAAGGAACGATACTGGAGTCCGCATCCGGGACTGTCGATCAACCTCATCACGGGTCAAGCGGCAAAGGAAATCAGTGAAGCCAATACGAAAATGATCACCAAGGCTACACGACTTGCGAATATCACGCGCGAAATGGAGGAGCGACAGAAAGCCATGACCCGCCTTGCCGAGCACGGCGAACCGACACCGGATGATTTAGAGCCCATCAAGATGCAACTGCAGCGAATCCAGAGCGACAGAGCAAGATTGGAAACCGTTCAAAAATCTTCTCACGGGATGAATACCGAAAATGATGCGATGCTTCCGCCGGTCGACAGCTCGAACGTCGAAGCCGGCGGACTCGACCCCATGCGTTCCATCGACAGCATTGTCGATGAAATCGGGGCACACGATCGCCTCGCTACCGCACAACACTCTTGATCCATGGAACAATCAACTGACCCCGTCGGCATCGTCTCCAAGCAGGGACCCAAGATGAAAGACAGCGTGCGCGGCAAGAAAAAGCCGTACTCGATGTCCACGCAGCGCTATCTGCCGATCGCGGAAATCAAGGAAGATACTGTCATCCTGAAGAACGGAGGACTGCGTGCCGTGCTTAAAGTGAATTCGCTAAACTTCAATCTGAAGAGCGAGATCGAGCAGCAGGGAATCATCGCAGGGTACCAGGCATTCCTGAACACGCTGATTTTCCCAGTTCAAATCCTCGTACGATCGACGAGACTAAACATCGACCCGTACTTGAAAAGCCTGAGGGACAAAGTGAAGGGGCAAACGAATCCGCTTGTGAAGGAACAAACCGCCGACTACATCGGCTTCATGGAGAAGCTGGTGGAAATCGCAGACATCATGCAGAAGAATTTCTATATCATCGTACCGGTCGACGCGCCGTCCAAAGTGAAACGAGGACTCATCATGCGTTTCCTCGACTGGCTGAACATCGACGACACGAGAAGCAAAGCAATCGCCAGAGCGCGTGAATTCCACTCCTACAGCAAGATCCTCCGCGACCGCATCACGCTCATCCAATCCGGTCTCGAAAACGTCGGGATCACCATGCGAAGGCTGAAGACGGACGAGCTCGTGCAGCTCTACTACACCCTCTACAACCCGATCAGCTCGCAGAAGCAAAAATTTAATTCGACTGTTGAATTAAACGCAGATAAAGCAGCGCTGTTTTAGTTCATGAAAGGAAACCTATCGGTTTCCTCTCATGTGCTCTCCTTCCCTTATTCGGAGCGCTCCAGCGATGGAGCCCGCGAGACCCATCGCTTCGCGCAACTTTTAAATTTCACAAGCGACATCCAAAGGGATAAGTAGGAGAAAATAATTGCAATCGAAGCATTGTTTTGTAGTATCTCTTCATGCCTACGGCATTCGAACTCGCAAGAAGTTGGGACGAAGCCGGAGAACTAGAACAAGAATTTCAGGAACTTGAAAGAATTTTAAAGGAAAGACACTTCATTCAAAGGAAAATCGTGCAATGCTTCGAAGGCTTGATCGGTCCATTCTGCGTACGAACATGGAAAAAATTAGGGCACCGACCCACTATTCAAGAATTCCGTACGGAAATAGGCAACTATTTCCGTGATACAACAAAAACACTGGAAATTTGCTTGAGTATCAGCGACAGCAGAGAACGAACTGAAGTTGAAGCATGGCAAGATGCTCTGCGAATGCTGGAGAATCAATTATGGAATGCTGCTGCCCGGGATGATGGTCAAACTGAATCTGAATGAAGCAGCACTGTTGTGGCTTAAAAAAGAAGCCCTGCTAATCTTTTAAGATTAGGCTGTTAATGAACGTAATTTTTCTACAACGTCACTCTGTACGAGAGAAGCATGTGAACCGAAATTCACCGTTAACGTCCTCACTCTCATCGATGCATCAGTCGCATCAGGACTGGAATCAACCGACCAACTTACATCATGCCATCCTCTCAAAAGAGAACGTGCTTCTTGCTGAATCTTGCGCGCTGGAACATCAAGTGGAGCACGAGCGATAATGCGTCTCGTATCCTCAATATCAAAAACATGATGAAATAATCTTTCCATAAACGCAGAATTCCATTCTTGATTTATTTTGTCAAATTATTGCGACCGAGAGATTGACGGAAGGGAACCTAATACGTAGAATAAATGTGCTTACTTCGTGCTGCTCGTGCAAGAGCCCGAAGAAGTTCTTACCCTTCTCCTTGCACCCCAAATTTTTTATGGCTAAAACCGTCAAAACTGCCCTCAAGCAGTCAACACTCATGTTGGAGCTTCTTAAGGATTCTCCGCAAGTTCTCCGTGCACGCCCCGGCGAGCTGATCGAAGGCATCGTCATCTTCAAAGGCAAGAACAAGATGCTCATCGACCTGAACGGCGTCTCGACAGGCATCGTCTCCGGAAGGGAGCTTCGGGATTCCATGAACACGTTCCGAGAGCTGAATGTCGGTGACACGGTCGCATCGCTCGTTCTCGAAGAAGAGAACGACGAAGGCATGGTGGTCCTAAGTCTCCGCATGGCAAGCCAGCAGAAAGCATGGGATCGTTTCAACAAAATGATCCAAGACGACAAGACGATGAAGTTCACCGCACAGGAAGCGAATAAGGGAGGATTGCTTGCGAACATCGATGGCATTCGTACCTTCCTGCCAGTCAGCCAGCTCTCCCCGAGCAACTACCCGCGCGTCAACAATGCCGATACATCCGAGATCATCAGTCGTCTCTCCAAATTCATCGGCCACACGTTTACCGTGAAGATCATCACCCTCGACGAAAGTGCGGGGAAGATCGTTGTGTCCGAACGCGAAGCAATGGCGGAGGAGAGGTCGAAAGCTCTGGAGCACCTTGCCATCGGCAGCACGAAAGACGGTATCGTCAGCGGTATCGTGAAATTCGGACTCTTCGTGGCATTCGACGGTCTCGAAGGATTGGTCCACATCTCCGAGATCGCTTGGGGTCACGTGAAAAACCCATCCGAGTTCGCGCAGGTGGGCGATCGAGTGAAAGTGAAGATCATCGGCATCGACGGAGAGAAGCTCTCCCTCAGCATCAAGCAGATGAGCAAAGACCCATGGGAAGAGATTGCCGAGCGCTATCCCGTCGGGAAAAAGGTGGAAGGAACCGTTGCCCGCTTTGCCGATTACGGAGCATTCCTCAACCTCGAGAAAGACATCACGGGGCTCGTGCACGTCACCGAGATCAGCCACGAGAAAATTCAGGATCCTGCACAGGCACTCAAAATCGGGCAGAAAGTCGAAGCACAGGTTATTAACATCGACATCGACGAACGCAGGATCGGCCTCTCTATCAAGGCACTGAAGCCGATCGATGCAGCCACCCTCGCACGCATCAAGAAAGAGCAGGAGGAAAAGGACAGTGCAAAGACGGAAGAAGTGAAAGAGGAGAAAGAGACAAAAAAGAAAACGAAGAAGGCGGAGTAGACAAAAGAGGAATTATGAATTTCGAATGATGAATTATGGATCTCCACTACACGCGTAGCAGAGGTTCATAATTCATAATTCTTACTTCCTAATTCTGCTTCGTAAAATTTACAGCGACTGCTCACTCAGAAAATGCAGATGCAGATACGGCACCTCCTGCCCTCCCTCCTTCCCCACGTTGAACGTGAGCTTGTATCCGTTCATCCCCTTCTCCTTGGCAAATTTCTGCGCCTTCAAGATGAGCAAGCCTGGAAGATGTGCCGATTCCGGAGCGATCTCCGCAACCGATGCGACAAACCGCTTCGGGATGAACAAAAGATGCGTCTTCGCCTTCGGATGAATGTCGCGAAAAACAAGCACCTCGTCATCCTCATATTCAACGGTCGCCGGAATTTCCTTGCGAAGAATTTTATGGAAGATGGTGTCAGGCATACATCAGATAAGGAAAATTGAATAGATGATACAAATGAGAAGTGGCTAGTGGCTAGTGGTTAGGGACAAGAATTGCTTAGACTAGCCACTAACCACTAATCGCTACCCGCTCGCCCATGACTTTTTCGCCAAAATAAGCTACAATAGTAGTGCTATGGATGGAGTAAAGCTCACTGCCGAGAGTCAAACGAGCACGCTGAAAACAAGCCCGAATACGGTTTCGGAACAGGTTTTTCAACCGCCGAAACTGAGAGAGATCGTCGAAGTGATCGATCTTATGGGCACAGTTGCAAGTCGTGTCCGCGAAGACAAACGTGGAGATCTGCCTGTCGGCGGAAAGGCCGGCGGCGCAGCGCAGGGAACACAATCAGGAACAACGGCGAGAGACGAAGCAATCGCAAAGATCCCTCCCGTACTCGTCATGCAGCAGAAACTCGTGCAGCATATCCGAAGAGAAGTCCGGAGTATCGAAAGAGAAGCCAGCGCCCTTTCGAGATCGAAAAGTCGCGGTTCTGCCTTCCTC
>SXGU01235095.1_pt1 | contig 12388 bp, 12 predicted proteins | sample 3174531 | NCBI WGS metagenome assembly SXGU01 (sample SAMN11356863, study PRJNA531348) | freshwater metagenome | isolation source: freshwater sample F1-140 | place: China: Fuxian Lake, Yuxi | collected 2017-12-25 | reverse complement strand
GCACCGTGGCGGGGCTGACCCCGAGCCGGTGCCGCTCGACCAGCGCCTTGGAGCCCACGGGCTCCTCGGTCGCGACGTAGTCCTCGACGATCGCCCGGAGCACGGCGAGCTTGCGGTCCTCCTGCACGCTCCACCTCCTGCTGGCACTCGGGTCTGCGGAGTGCCAAGCGTACCCGGATCCCGCCATGATCCGGTGGTCCGCCAGCGCGGTCGTACACTAGGTTAGGCAACCCTAACTTCTGAGGAGGTTCGCGTGCCCGAGACCGACGCCGCGCTCGCCCGCAGCATCCTGGCCTGCTGTGCCGAGGCCGCCCTGACCGTCGACGAGTTCCCGGCCGCCGGCGACGACGCGGACCTGGGCCTGCGCGACGTCCACGGGATCCCGACCTTCTCCTGCCGGTCGCGGGCGGTCCTCACCGAGGCCGGACGGGCCCGGAGCCCCGCCCTGGTGACGCTCAGCAGCGGCCTGGGACCTGACGGTGGCCCCGAGCGCGGGCACAGCCTCACCATCACCGGCCTCCTCCGCCCCGGGCTCGTCGAGGACTGCCCGTGCTGTGGCGAGAGACGGCACGACATCCACCTGGAGGTCGACCTCGTGGTCCTCACCCGAGCCGACGGGTCACCGCAGGTCACCGTGCCCCAGGACGCGTTCCTCAACCCACGCCTGCGTCTGAACCGCGGCCACCTCCAGCGCGCCCGCGAGCACGCCAACGACTGCCACCGCGACAGCCTCCGCGACGTCGTCCTGCAGCGCACGGACACGGTCGACGAGGAGCTCCTCGACGCCCGGATGACCGGCCTGACCACCCGCGGCGTCGAGCTCTCGTGGATCGACCTCGAGGGCGGCCACCAGGCCGCCGTGCCGTTCTCACGGCCGGCCCGCACGGTGGAGGAGCTGGCGGCGCTGGTGCGCCGCGAGCTGCACACCGGGATCTGCTGACCGAGGAGGGCACCGCCTACGGTGGGCGGGTGGCCACCGCGGGATTCACCGAGATCGCCGACCGGGTCTGGGTGGCGAGGTACGACTGGTTCGACGTCAACGTCACCCTGGTCGGGGGCACCGACGGGCTCCTGATCGTCGACACCCACGCGTCGGACCGCGCGGCCCGCGCGGTCGTCGACGACGTACGCCGGCTGGGTGCCGGCGAGGTGCGCGCCGTCGTCAACACCCACGAGCACTTCGACCACACCTTCGGCAACGCCGCGTTCCGGGCGGCGTACGGGCCGGTGCCGATCCATGCCCACGAGGTCGCTGCCGAGCGGACGGTGAGCGCCGGCGAGCGGGTCCAGGCGCTGTACGACGAGGACGACAACCTCGACGACCCGCACCGCGACGAGGTGCAGGACACCGAGATCGTCCCTGCCGACACGACGTTCTCGTCCGCGGTCGCGCTGGACCTGGGCGACCGGCTGGTCGAGCTGGTGCACCCGGGCCGCGGTCACACGGCGGGCGACCTCGTGGTGCGCGTGCCCGACGCCGACGTGCTCCTGGCCGGCGACCTGGTCGAGGAGTCGATGGCTCGGCGCGGTGTTCCGGGCTTCGGTGACGACTGCTACCCGATGGAGTGGCCGCTGAGCCTCGACATCGTCCTCGGACTGACGACGGCGGCCAGCGTCGTCGTACCCGGTCACGGCGCACCGGTGGACCGTGACTTCGTGGAGGAGCAGCGCAACGCCATCGGTGTGGTGGCCGAGACGATCCGGGACCTCGCGACCCGCGGGATCCCCCTCGCCGACGCCTTGGACGCCGCCGAGTGGCCCTACCCGCGTGAGGAGCTCGCGGCCGCCGTCCGCCGCGGTTACGAGCACCTGCCCCGGGCCCAGAAGCGGCTACCGCTCGTCTGAGCGGGTACCCCCAGCTCATGAGCAACTCATCAGGCGAGGGCATCACCGACGACCAGCTTCCCGAGGACCTGGTGCCGAGCGAGGACAACCCGCTCGCCGAGGGTCTGGACCCCGACGAGGTCCCCGACGACGTGGACCTGCTCGAGGGCAAGGACGCCGAGCAGTCCGCCGAGCAGTCCGCCAGCGACGACGCGACGGAAGACACAGCCCCGTAGTCGGACGGACCCCGGCGTGGCAGGACCGTGCTGGGGGTGGGCACCCCTAGCGTCGTGCCGGTGAGCGACCGCTACGGATCAGACGTCCTCTCGACCGACTGGCGCGCGCCCAAGCGCGGCCGCGCGGTCGACGCGGTGGCCGACCTCGGCACCGTCGTCGAGGAGGTCACCACCGACTGGTGCGGCGAGATCGTCGCGGTCGACCGCGACCTGCACACGCTGACACTCGAGGACCGCCGCGGGCGCCGACGGACCTTCCCGCTCGGCCCGGGCTTCCTGCTCGAGGGCCGCCCGGTCATCCTGAGCGCACCGGTCCGCCACGCGGCGCCGGCCAAGCCCACCCGCACCGCCTCCGGCTCGGTCGCCGTGCACGGCGCCCGGGCCAAGGTCGCCCGGGCGAGCCGGATCTTCGTGGAGGGGCGGCACGACGCCGAGCTGGTCGAGAAGGTCTCGGGTGACGACCTGCGCCTCGAGGGGGTCGTCGTCGAGTACCTCGGCGGCATCGACGACCTGGCCGGCCACCTCCGCGACTTCGGCCCCGGTCCACAGCGACGGGTCGGGGTGCTGGTCGACCACCTGGTCACCGGGTCGAAGGAGAGCCGGATCGCCCAGGAGGTGGCCCGCTCCCCCGTCGGTCGGCACGTGCTCGTGGTCGGGCACCCGTTCGTGGACGTCTGGCAGGCGATCAAGCCCGACCGGATCGGCCTCGCCGCCTGGCCGGACGTCCCGCGCTCGGTGGAGTGGAAGGTCGGCATCTGCCGCCACCTCGGCTGGCCGCACGCCGACCAGGCGGACATCGCCCGGGCCTGGCAGCACCTGCTGTCCCGGGTCGGCTCCTACGACGACCTCGAGCCGGCCCTGCTGGGCCGGGTCGAGGAGCTGATCGACTTCGTGACCACCGAGTGACCACCGAGTGACGGCCAGCTGACCGCTAGCTCCGGAGCATGTAGCCGTTGGCGTCCTTGCTGTCGGTCGCGAGCATGATGATGCCGTCGATGAACGGCCACAGCGCGCCGATCCCGCAGGTGATGATCGTGACGACCAGCTGCAGCACGCCCGTCTTGTTGTCGCCGATGTAGAACCGGCCGATGCCGAGCGGGATCAGGATCTGCAGGAGCCCGGCGACCAGCTTGGACTTGTCCGAGTACGGGATGCCGGTGACCGGGTGGATGCCGTAGGGCGTCGTCGCGCTCACGCCGTACGCGCCCGGCGGCGGCACCGGCCAGCCCGGCTGGCCCGGCTGGCCGTAGGGCGGCGGCGTGCCCTGTCCGTAGGGCGGCGGGGGCGGCGGGATCTGTGGATCGTTCTGGGGGTCCTGCGTCATGCCGCCACCGTAGGCCGGTCGGGCCGCCGGACGTCAGGGCACCAGGTCCCGAACCACCGCGTCGGCCAGGAGCCGCCCCCGGGTCGTCAGGTGCAGCCGGTCCGGGGAGGTGGCGACCAGCCCGTCCGTCTCCAGTCGCGGCACGGCTGCCCGCCCTGCCTCGTCGAGCGCGCTCGTCGGCAGTCCGGACCGCAGTCGGAGCTCCAGCAGGACCCGCTCCAGCCGTCGGGTCTCGGGATCGAGGACCTCGTGGTCCTGCATCGGGCTCCGCCCCGCGGCCAGCCTCTCGGCGTACGCCGCGGGGTGCTTGACGTTCCACCAGCGCACCCCGGCCACGTGCGAGTGGGCACCGGGCCCGACACCCCACCAGTCGCCACCCCGCCAGTAGAGGAGGTTGTGCCGGCAGCGGGCCTGCTCGGTGCGAGCCCAGTTCGACAGCTCGTACCAGCCGAGGCCGGCTGCCTCGAGCCGAGCGTCGGCGAGCAGGTACTTGTCCGCCAGGTCGTCCTCGTCCGGCGGCGGCAGCTCACCCCGCCGCACCCGGCGTCCCAGCGCGGTGCCGGCCTCGACGATCAGCGAGTACGCCGAGACGTGGTCCGGCTCGCAGGCCAGCGCGGCCTCCAGCGATCGTTCCCAGTCCGTGACCGACTCCCCCGGCGTGCCGTAGATCAGGTCCAGGCTCACCTGCTCGAAGCCGGCAGCCCTGGCCCACGCCACGACCTCGGGCACCCGCCGCGGGTCGTGGGTGCGGTCCAACACCCGCAGGACGTGGTCGACGGCGGACTGCATCCCGAACGAGACCCGGTTGATGCCACCGCGCCGCAGCCGCGCCAGGGACTCCGCCGTGACACTGTCCGGGTTGGCCTCGGTCGTCACCTCGGCACCGGCAGCGAGACCGAACTCGGCGTCGATCGCCGCCACGACCGAGGTGAGGGCCCCGGGGTCCAGAAGGGTCGGCGTGCCGCCGCCGAAGAAGATCGTGTCGACCGGGAGGTCGCGATCGCCGAGCACCGCCCGCGCCCGCCGTACCTCGGTGACCGCCGCCTCGGCGTAGGTCGCCCGGGAGGCACCTGGGACGCTCCGCCCTCCGTGACGGGAGCCCAGCTCCTCGGCGGTGTAGGTGTTGAAGTCGCAGTAGCCGCACCGGACCGTGCAGAAGGGGACGTGCACGTAGAACCCGAACCCCCGCTCGCCCGCGGTCACCAGCGCGTCCTCGGGCAGCTCCTCCACGGAGCCAGTGTGGCCGACGCTCAGACAGGCACGTTGAGCGAGATCGTGTAGCCCTCGTCGACCGAGCCGGTCACCGTCGCCATCTGCAGCGAGTAGCCGTCGCTGAAGACCCCGTCGGAGTCGAGGGAGAGCTGCGCGAGGTTGGAGACGCTGTCCTCGTAGCCGTCGACGCCGCCGTACACGGCGTCGCAGACGTCCTGCGGCAGCGCCAGCTGCGAGGTGCGCAGCTTGTTGGTGTAGCTGGTGGCGGCGTCGAGGGACTCGTAGACCTCGAAGTGCATGTGCGGCCACCGGCCCGCGTAGCAGGCGGGGAAGATGCTGGTGAACGTGAGGTTGCCGTCGGCGTCGGCCTCCTGGACCCCACGCAGGTAGTTCTCCTCAGTCACCCCGTCGGAGTAGAGGGAGTAGCGGCCCTCGCGGTCGCAGTGCCACAGGTAGATCGCGGCCCCGGGCAGTGCGGTGACCGCCTCACCGGTGAGGTCGTAGACGGTGAGGTTGACCGTGACCGGGACGCCGTCGGCGACCCCTGAGGCGGACCCGAACGACGAGGTGATGTCACTGCGGACCACGCCGCTCTCGCTGAGGACGTTGGCGCCGTTGGACCCGTCGCCCGGGTAGGGGCCGGCCGTCTCCTCGGGGATCTCCCCGTCGGCCACGGACACCGACGAGCCACCGCCTCCCGCGCCGCCGTCGGGCGGGCCCCCCTGGCCCGGCGTCGACGAGGAGCCGGCGGACCCGGTGCCGGCGGTGCCGGTGCCGCTGCCCGACGTGTCGTCGGCGCAGCCCACCAGCGCCACCGCGCCCACGCCGCCCATGATTCCGAGCAGTCCGCGTCTCCCCAGGGACCCGCCCAGGGACCCGCCCAGGGATCGGCCCAGGGATCGGCCCGGGGATCGGCCCTGGGTCGCGTTCCTGGCCTGCTCGACGATGATCGGCAGGTCGTGGGAGAGGCCGAGGTCGTGGTCCTCGAGGTCGTGGTGGGTATCAGCTGTCGTCATGCGACACAGGGAACACACCGAGTCTGTGCGTTCCCTGTGTCGAGTCCCAGCGCGGGCTGCGGAGTGTCTCGACCCGCCGGTCGCGAGCGGGCGCTCGTTCCTCGCGCCCGCTTCCGCTCAGGCGTAGAGCGCGTCGATCTTGTCCTTGTTGTTGTCCTGGACGACGCTGCGCTTGACCTTCATCGAGGGGGTGAGCTCACCGGACTCCACGGTAAGGTCGTGGTCGAGCAGCTCCCACCGCTTGATGGTCTCCCAGCGGTTGAGCTGGGCGTTCATCTCGTCGACGTAGCCGCCGACCATGGCCTTGACCTCGTCGGAGCCGACGATCTCGGCGTAGGACTTGCCGGACATCCCGTTCTCCTCGGCCCAGCCCGCCATCGCGTCGGGGTCGAGGGTGATCAGCGCGACGCAGTAGTTGCGGTCCTCGCCGAAGACCATGAACTGGCTTGCGTAGGGGCAGATCGCCTTGAACTTCGACTCGATCGCCGGCGGGGCGATGTACTTGCCGCCGGAGGTCTTGAAGAGCTCCTTGATCCGACCCGTGATGGTGAGGAAGCCGTCGGCGTCGAGGCTGCCCTTGTCCCCCGTGTGCAGCCAGCCCTCCGGGTCGAGGGTCTTGGCGGTCTCCTCCGGGAGGTTGTGGTAGCCGTCCATGACGTGGGGCCCGCGGATCAGCACCTCGTCGCCCTCGCCGAGCTTGACCTCGCTGCCGGGCAGCGCCGGACCGACCGTGCCGAACTTGTAGTCCTCGGGGTGGTTGACGAAGCCTCCGGCGGAGCACTCGGTGAGCCCGTAGCCCTCGAGGATGACGATGCCGGCCGCGTGGAACCACTCGGCGATGTCCTTGTTGAGCGCCGCGGCACCCGAGATGAAGAAGCGGACCCGCCCGCCGAAGCGGTCCCGGACCTTGCTGAAGACCAGCTTGTCGAAGAGACCGTGCTGGAGCTTGAGCCCGAGGGGCACGCTCTTGCCCTCGCGGACGATCTTGTCGACCTCGAGACCCACCTTGAAGGCCTGGTTGAAGAGCTTCTCCTTCAGACCGCCCTCGGAGGCCTGCATCGTGACGATCCGGCCGTGGGCCTTCTCGAAGATCCGCGGAGCGGCACCCATGAAGGTCGGCTTGACCACGCCCAGGTTGTCGACGATCTTCTCCACCCGGCCGTCGATGGCGGTGGCGAAGCCGCAGGCGAGCTGCGCCGAGAGCAGGACCTTGCCGAACGAGTGGGCCATCGGCAGCCAGAGGAACTGCAGGTCGTCCTCGTGGAGGATGTCCTGGACCGCGATGGCCTCGCCCTCGTAGACCCAGGACTTGTGCCGGAGCCGGACGCCCTTGGGGCGGCCGGTGGTGCCCGAGGTGTAGATGAGCGTGGCGAGCTGCTCGCCCTTGATCGCCGCGACGCTGGCCTCGACGGCACCGGCGTGCTCGACGAGGTACTTCTCACCCAGGTCGGCCAGCGTGTCCAGCGTGATGACCCAGTCGCCGTCGCCCGCGCCGTCGAAGGTGATCACCTTGCCGACGGTGGGGATCTCGCTGCGGCGCTCGGTGAGCTTGGCCAGCTGCTCGTCGTCCTCGACGAACACGACCTGGCACTCGGAGTCGCTCAGGATGTACGCCGTGTCCTCGGCGTTCGTCGTCGGGTAGACCGTGGTCGTGGCGCCGCCGGCCGCCATGATGGCCAGGTCGGAGAGGATCCACTCGTAACGCGTCCCGGCGGCGATGCCCACCCGCTGCTCGGGCTGGATGCCGAGCGAGAGCAGGCCCGCGGCCAGGTTGGTCACCCGGTCGCCGGCTTCCTTCCACGTCACCGACTGCCAGGTCTCTCCGACCGGGTAGCGGAACGCCTCGTTGCCGGGGCTCTTCGCGACGCGGTCGTAGAACATCGCGGCCATGCTGGGCTTCAGGTTGTTGACGAAGCTGGTGTCGTGGTTGATCGGCATGACCACTCCTGTGGGAACCGTGTCTCGGGTGACGGGGTCGGTCGCCGCATCGGGTCGCGGAGACGCTGGACGTAACCTAGATCACTCTAGGTACTCACCGGTAGCAACCCCCCGAAGTCTCTGCCGGGCAGATGGTCTAGCCCTGGCGACCCCGGTGCTCGCCCACCAGGCGCAGGTAGACGCGGGCCAGCTCGTGGGCGGACGTCGTCACGTCGTGGTGCGCCTCCACGTGGGCTCGGCCGGCCCAGCCCTCGTCGTCGGCACGGGACGGGTCCTGCAGCCGCAGGCTGAGCGCGGCCGCCATCTCCGACGGGTCCTGGGGCGGGACGATCGCCCCGGCGTCGGCGGGAACGCTCTCGAGCACCCCCGACACGGAGGTCGCCACCACGCTGCGGGCGCTGGCCATCGCCTCCAGCGGCACCAGGGGCATGCCGTCCCAGCGGGAGGGCACGGCCACGACGTCGGCGGCCGCCAGCCAGGAGCGGACGTCGCTGCGCTCGCCGACCATGACCACTCCCGGCAGCTCCCGGGCCGCCCGGGACAGCCGGGCACGCTCCGGCCCGTCACCCACGAGCACCAGCTGCGCGTGCGGCAGCTCGTCGATGACGTGCGGCCACGCGGAGAGGAGGTCCTCCTGGCCGCGCTGGGGCGTCAGCTCGCCGATGCAGACCACGGTCGGCACGTCCACCAGTCCGAGCTCCTTGCGGGCGGCGACCCGGTCGCGGCCGCTCGCGGGGCGGAACGACGTCAGCTCGACGCCGTTGCGGACCACGACGGTGCGCCCACCGATGCCCAGGCTTCCACCGGCGACCCGCTCCGCGTCGCTCACGCAGACCGTGATCGCCGTCCACCGGGTGGCGAAGCGCTCCCAGCGCAACGAGGCGGCCCGGACGCCGCCGCGGGCCGCGAGGTAGGACCAGGCATGAGGCTGGAACACGGTCGGGATGCGCTCCCGGAGCACCAGTCGCCCGACCAGTCCGGCCTTCGAGCTGTGCAGGTGGACGACGTCCGGATCGGCGTCCTTGATGATCCTGGACAGGCTGACGTACTCGCCGACGACCCGCCGGTTCGGCTCGCGCTCGGCCTGCCACCAGTGGGTCCGGGCACCGGCCGCGCGGGCGTCGTAGCCCAGGAACCCGTGGGACGAGCACGCGACCGAGACGTTCCACCCGCGCGCGACCTGGTCGCGGACGTAGCCGAGCGCCACCGCCCCCACGGCACCGGACCCGGACGCCGACACGTGGAGCACGTGCAGCCGCCTGGACGCGCCCTCCTCGGGGTGGTTGTCGGAGGTCACTGCCCTAGGCCGCCGTCGCCTCGGCGCGCCGACCGATCAGCACGACCCCGAGGAGCCGGGCGCCGGCGGCGCGCACCCGGGTGGCGTGTGAGCGCAGCGCCGAGGACGACACACCTCCCTCGGTGACGGCGAGCAGCAGCGAGCCCCCCACCGCCATCTTCCTGGCGTCGTCGGCCACGTCGAGCGGCGGAGCGAGCACCACCACGACGTCGAACTGCTGGGAGGCCTCGGCGATCACCCGGTCGAAGTCCTGCTCGAGGAGCGAGTCCGGGGGGTCGTGACCCCAGGTACCGGCCGGGAGCACGCTCAGCAGCTCGACCGGCCCCGGGCTCACGGCCCGGTCCAGGTCGGCACCCTTCAGCACGTCGTAGAGCCCGAGCGTGTCCGGCGCCGGCTGGGCGGGTCGCCCGAACCGGTCGCCCATCCGCCCGTCGACGAGCAGCACCCGGCGTCCCACGTGCGCCAGCGAGATCGCCGCGTTGGCCCCCAACCACACGCTGACCTCCCCGGCACTCACCCCCGCGACCACGACCTTCCTGGACGGGCCGCTGCCCGTCTCCGCCTCGAGCGCGAGCCTCAGGTGCCGGAACATGTCGGCCTCCGCGGACCCGGGGTGCAGGGCCGGCATCACCGTCAGGTCCGCCGGCGCGTTGAGATGCGCGAGCAGCGGCGCGACCGCGGCGCTCTCGACGTCGTTGGCGTCGTCGACGGTCTCGGTGCGTCGGTCGCGCACCAGCGCCACACCGAGCGCCAGCAGGAGAGTGGAGCCCAACCCTCCGGCCAGGACCGTCGCCAGGGGTGGATCGACGAAGAGCCGGGGGGCCATCGCGCGCTCAGTGACCGTCACCGTGACGATCGCGTCGTCCCAGGACAAGGCCGCGATCCGGGCCGCCACGGCGTTCGCGATCCGCGCGGCCTGGACCCGGTCCGGGTCGCGCACCGTGATCTCGAGCCCGGTCCGCCCGGGAGCGGAACGACCGTCCACCTCCGCGGCCAGCTCGGACACCGAGAGCTCCAGGTCGAGCGCCTGACGCACATCGCGGAGCAGCGCGGTCGAGTCCGCCGTCTCGGCGAGCTGGCGGCGGGCCTTGTCGACAGCCGCCGCGTCCGCGGTGGCCGTCGGCTCCTTCGCGGCCTCGACTCGGGCGACCGACTCATAGGTCTTCGGCGCAACCCAGAGCCCACCAGCCACTACAGCCCCACCGATGAGCAGGAGAACCAGGACGAGCAGCTTCTGCCGCCACAGCGCCGCGCAGATTTCGCGCACGTCCATCGTCGTCCCCACACGTCAGCTTCCTCCGTGGTGGACCCAGTTCCCCCCAGGTCGACCACGGCTCCGAGTCCCCCCAGTATCCGGGACAGGTGGAACAGGCTGCACCGGGCCGTCAGATCTACCCGGTTTTCGACCCGCCGGCACCCCCAGGTCTAGCGCAGCGGACGCCGGCACCCATCCGGACAGCCACCGGGACGGCAGGGGCCTAGTGGGCGGTGCGGAACAGCCACCCCAGCGGCCGGGCCGCCTCGTCGCCCGGCTCCTGCTCCTCGTCGGTGAGGCCGTCGGTGGCCGCGTCGGTGTCGAGCTCGCGTCGCTGGGCGGCCAGCTTGCTCTCGTCGCCGCGCCGTCGCCGCGCCTCCTCGGGGTGCTGCAGGTCGCGCAGCTCCCGGCTGGCTTGCTCGATCTCCAGGCTGCTGGAGGACAGGAACGCCTCAGTGGCGGAGCGGGGCCGCCCCAGGTCGCCCGGGTCCTCCGGGTCCACGTCGTCCACCTCGGTGCCGAACGGGGAGCTCGCGCTCGGGACGCTGCTGGTCGCGGCCCCCAGGGGCTCCAGACCGAACGGGGTGTCGACGAGATGCGCACCACCGGTCCGGGAGGCCGGCGGCTGCTGCTCCGGCGTGACCTCGTCGGGACGGGAGGTGGTCCGGGTGTCCGTGGGCCGCAGCGCCTCCAGCGAACCGAGCAGCTCGCTCACGTTGCCGAGTGCGGTCTCGAGGGAGACCCCGAGGATGCGCACCGACGCCTCGAGGTCGCTGACCACGGCCTCCGACTCCTCGCGCGCGGCCGCCTCGGCAGCCCGGTGCTGCTCGGTCAGCTCCCGGGTGACCAGCGCCGTCACCTCGGCACGCACCCGACGCCGGTGCTCCTCGATCTCGGCCTCCGCGGCAGACCGCAGTGCCTCGGCGTTCGCCCGCGCTTGCGCGGCGAGCTCCTCGGCCTCGGTCCGGGCCCGGCTCAGGACGGCCTTCGCCTCCTCGCGCGCCTCCGCCGTGACCTGCTCCGCGGCACGCCGGCTCTCGGCCACGAGCTGCTCGGACAGCTGCTGCGCCTCCTCGACCAGGGCGTCGGCGGCCAGCGCCGCGTCCTGCCGGATCTTCCCGGCCTCGGCCAGCAGCGTCTCCGCGACCTGGCGCGCACCGAGATTCGCGCGCAGCTCCTGCGCTCGAGACGTCACATCCCCCGAAACGAGGGAAGCGTTGTTCGCTTCCATCAGTGATTCCCCCCTGGAACCGGTGGATGGCCGCCCCACAGCACCCATCCGGGACCCAGTCAACCACCTCCGGGCCGCGAAGGTGAGTCACCGAGGGCTGGTGTCTCACGCCTGGACGGCTTTCGCGATCACCACGCACCTCGTGACCCACTCCAGCTCCTCTGGCCCCAATGGCCTCGCCTCGCGCGCGGCGTCCTCGACCGACCAGAACGCGTTGACGACCATCCGCACCACCGTCCAGGCCACCGCGCGCTCCTCGTCGAGGAGCGCAGCGTCGACCAGGGTGTGGAACCGCTGCCGGATCGCCCCCCGCACCGTCGACGCCTCGCTCGCCAGCTCGTCCCAGCGGTTCCACAGCATCGGCGCCGGCTCGTAGTGCGGGTCTCCGGACAAGGGCTGCGGGTCGATCGCCAGCCACGCCGCACGCTCGCCGCCGGCCAGGACGTTCTCGTAGTGCAGGTCCACGTGGAGCAGCCGTCCGGTCGAGGCCTCCTCGTCCAGCTCGCGGGCCAGGCCCAGGGCCTGGTCGACCAGCCGGTGCGGGATCGGCGCGTCCCGCGGGAGCGCTGCCAGCCCCGGCACCCAGCGGGCGACGTACGCCGGCAGCGTGACCAGCTGCGGCGGCGCGGGCACGTGCAGGGCGGCGTAGAGGCCGGCCACGGTCTCGCAGGCCTCGCGCACGGGGACCTCGAGCAGGTCGCGAGGCTCGAGGCGTTCCAGCAGCAGCGCCCGACGCCGGGGGTCGGCACGCAGCAGCCGCACGGCACCCCGGCCTCCCCACGTCGGGAGCGCGTGCGCCTCGGGCGCGGTCTCGGGGTGCACCTCGGTCACCTTGTGCACCGCCGGCTGCCCGTCGGCGACCACCGGCTGCACGACCGAGGCCTCGTGCACGACCGGCGGGCCGTCGGGCGTCAGGTCCCACTCCTCGAGCAGCCCGGACGCGATCCGGGCCGGCTCGAGGTGGGGACTCACTTCCCGGTCTTCTCCCCCGGGCCCGACGTGGAGAGGGCGGCGATGAACGCCTCCTGGGGGACCTCGACGCGGCCGACCATCTT
>SXGU01230948.1_pt1 | contig 12393 bp, 5 predicted proteins | sample 3174531 | NCBI WGS metagenome assembly SXGU01 (sample SAMN11356863, study PRJNA531348) | freshwater metagenome | isolation source: freshwater sample F1-140 | place: China: Fuxian Lake, Yuxi | collected 2017-12-25 | reverse complement strand
GCGCAGTCCCAGCGCGACATCGCGATCCTTCAGGTTCAGAATGGCGGCGCACGTGTTGTTGAGTGGACGCTTGCCAGGACCCACCGAATTCGGGCGGCCGGGCCGCGGATCGAACCGGCACATGCCGTGCCCCAGCGTGATGCCCGTTCCAGGCACGGTGACGCAAGAGCCGAAAGAACCGCCGTGGGAGATGGTGATCGCCACCATGTTCCCCTCGCGATCCGCCGTCGAGATATGGATCGTGCCGGGCGACGGACCCGCGGCGGGATGCTCCACTTTGTCGATCAGCGACGGGTGCGCCAGCAGGGATTCGGCGCGTCCGGCGGCGTAGTCCTTGCTCAGCAGCCGCGCGACCGGGACGTTGGCGTGATTCGGGTCGGCTAGATAACGCAGGCGGTCGCGCCACACGAGCTTGCCCACCTCGATCAGCCGGTGCCAGTAGGCGGGATCGTCCGGTTTGCCCGGCTCGAAAAGCTCCATCATGTTCAGCATCTGGAGCACGGACAGGCCACCGTTGGCCAGCACCGAAACGTGAACCGGAACGCCGCGGTAGGTGGACCGGTAAGGGTCGCCCACGCGGGGCTGGAACTTCGCCAGGTCGGCGCGCGTCAGCGCTCCGCCAGCGCCATTGACGTGGTCCGCGATCTTCCGCCCCAATTCGCCTTCGTACATGTCGCGCCAGCCCGCCGATGCCAGTCTTCGGAGGGACTTTTCCATGTCGCGCCGATGCCAGACGTCGTCCGGCGCCGGTATGCGGCCCTCGGGCATCAGGTGCTTCGCCGACGCGTCGAGCGTGCGGAGGAACGGCGCGAGCGCCTTCACCGAATTGGCCGTGGGGCCGAAGGGGAATCCGCGGTCGAGCAGCGCCAGCGAAGGCTCCACCAGCCGCGCCCATTTCGCGCGGCCCCAACGTTCGGCGATGACTCCGATCCCGGCCATCACTCCGGGCACGCCCACGGCCTTGGGTCCGTGCACGTTGGCGTCGTCTTCCACCGAGCACTGATACTCGTTGAGGTTGATCGAACTCGAGGACTTGGCCGGCGGCAGGATGCGGTACATGCGCTCGTGCGCCGCGGCCGGCGCCACCGAGTTGGCGTCCACCGACCAGATGCGCCCTGTCTTGCCGTCGCGCACGACGCCCGCGCAGACGTAGCCTCCGATATCGACGGCGTCGGGCTCGAGCATGCAGGCGGCGATCGCGGCCGCCGCGGCGGCGTCCATGGCGTTCCCGCCTTCCTCGATCAGCTTGGCTCCGGCGCGCGCCGCGTCCGGTGGCTCGGCCGCCACCACGCCCTTGGATCCCGCGGCGCTTTTGCCATCGCCGCGGGCCGCGAAACTGGAAACCGCCGTCAGCGCGCCCAGCGCGGCGCGGCGGGTCAAATCCCTACCCGGCTCTCGCCCCATCCAATACCTCCCGCACCTTGCTCGCCAACACTTGGGCGGTGAACGGCTTCGGGAGGTAAGCGTCGCTCCATTCCGCGTCACCCTGGTCGAAGGCGGCGGAGTCATTATACCCGGACATCATGAGCACTCGGGGGCGGCTCTCGCAGAGCGAAAGCTGGCGGGCCAGTTCGCGTCCGCCGATGCCGGGCATGGAGAGATCGGTGAGCACCAGATCGGGCCGCATTCCGCCCACGAGCACTTCGTTCAGCGCGTCGTCCGCCGAGGACGCCTCGGCGACCCGATAGTGAAGCCGGCCGAGAATCGTCACGATCAGCCGACGCACGGTATTGTCGTCCTCCACCACCAGGATCCGCTCCCCCTCTCCCCTCGTCATCTGCCGCTGGGGTGCGGTTTCCTCGGGAGCCGCGCCGATGGTCCGGGGAAGGAAGACGCGGAATCGCGTGCCTTGTCCCGGAGCGCTCCACAACGAGATTTGGCCACCGCTCTGCCGAATCACGCCGTAGACGGTCGCCAGCCCCAGCCCGGTCCCCTTGCCCGGTCCCTTGGTCGTGAAGAAGGGTTCGAACACGCGCTCCCGAACCTCGGCCGTCATACCGGTTCCGGTGTCGGAGGCCTCCACCATCACTAACTCGCATCCTTCCGGAGCGCCCAACGTGGCGGCGTCTTCCATTGGGACGTTGGCGACGAGCAGCGAGAACGACCCGCCATTCGGCATCGCGTCCCGCGCGTTGAGAGCCAGGTTGACCAGCACTTGCTCGATCTGCGCGGGATCCACGCTGGTGTTCCAAAGCCCTCGTTCGATTTCGAAGCGGACGCTGATCCTGGTTCCCAGCAGTCCGCGCAGGATCTCCTCGACGCCGTTGGCCAAGGTTCCCAGGTTCACCACCCGGGGATTCAGAACCTGCTTCCGGCCGAAAGCGAGCAACTGGCGAGTCAACGTGGCGGCTCTCTGGGCGGCGCGGCGGACGCCCTCCACGCCTTCGCTGGAGCCGGCGGGTCCGTCCTCGGAGAGTTGCTCGCAGTAGAGCAGAATCACCGTGAGCCAGTTGTTGAACTCGTGCGCCAGTCCGCCCGCCAGCCGGCCCACGCTTTCCAGTTTGCGGGCCACGAAAAGTTGTTCCTGCGTGCGGCGGTGCTCCTCGACTTCGGCGCGCAGCCGCGTGTTGCTCGCCTCGAGTTCGCGGGTGCGCCGCGCCACGCGATCCTCGAGTTCGACGTGCATTCGCGAAATCCGCCGCTCCGCCAAATGGCGCTCGATGGCGACCTTTGCCAGGTCGCTGGACCAATCGACCAGGCCGAAGTCTTTTTCCTCGAACCCCTTGGGCGCATCGTAATAGACCGCGAATGTCGCCAGGACCTCGCCCGTCGAGGAAATCACGGGAACCGACCAGCACGCCCGGATTCCAAACCGGCCAAAGAGATCGAGGTACCGGGTCCAACGCGGGTCGGTCTCGAAATCGGCCACCACAACTCGATTCCTGGAGCGCACGGCTTGCGCGCAAGGCCCGCCTTCCTCGCAGACCTTGTGCCGGTCGACCATACTCAAATACTCGGCCTGCATGCTCGGTCCCGACGCACTTCGAAGTTCGTTTCCCTCGAGCAGAAGAATCGAGCAGCGCAGCCCCGGCTCCATCCCCTCGGCGGACCGGCAGATCTGATCGAGCACCGTCGGCAGCGCTTCGCCGCGAGCGATCATCTCGAGGATCAGCCGTTGCGCCCGCGCGATCTGCTCCCGCTCGATGCGGCGCGTGACGTCGCGCGCCACCACCTGGAACCCCGAGGGCCGGCCGTTTTCCCATACGATCTGTACGTTCTGGCCAAGCCATACCGTCGAGCCGTTCTTGGCAACGGCCGGGAACTCCCGGTAGGTGCCGTCGATCCGCTTCAGATACTGCCGGCCGTAGAACCTTCGGACGGACTCGCGGTGGTCCAGCCGGACGATATCCAAGTAGCGCCGGCCCTCTAGCTCCGCGCGCGAATACCCGAGGATGGTTTGGGCCGTCGGGTTGAACAAACGAAAACCGCCGTTCTCGTCGGTTGTATAGATGATATCGGCGGCGCTCTCGACAAGCTGCCGGTACGACGTTTCTGATTTGGAAGAAGGAGCCGGCACGCGAGCTACACCTCTAGTTTCCTTGGCATTTTAGCTAGCATACCACGAATGAGGGTGTACTAGAACTTCGATCGCAAGGTATTCCAGCGAAATTGTCGTCCGGTACCGGCCATTCACCCTAGGATTTCTTCGATCGGACCGCCGGATTCCTCGATCATGTGCAGCGGTCTTCCCGTGATCACGACGCTCATCTTCTTGTAATCGAGACCCATCTGCTTCAGCACGGTGGCCTGGAGGTCGGTCACGTACCGGCGCTTCTCGACTGCTTTGTACCCGATTTCGTCGGTGGCGCCGTGGACGATTCCGCCCTTCACTCCGCCGCCGGCCAGCCAGCACGTGAATCCGTGCGGGTTGTGGTCGCGGCCCACGTTGTTCTGCGAATACGGCGTCCGTCCGAACTCGGTGGCCCACACCACCATGGTGCTGTCGAGCATCCCGCGCTGCTTCAGGTCGCGGATCAGCCCGGCGATGGGACGGTCGGTCTGCCGGCACAGCGGTCCGTGATCGGCGACGTCGTCATGGGAATCCCACTTGCCGTTGCCCATCCCGCCGCCGTGGCACACCTGGATGAACCGGACGCCCCGCTCGGCCAGCCGCCGCGCCAGCAGCATTTGTTTGCCGAAGTCGTCGGTATCGGGCTTGCCCAGTCCGTACAGATTGCGGACGCTTTCGGGCTCCTTCGAGAAGTCCACCAACTCCGGCCCCGCCAGTTGCAGGCTGGCGGCCAGTTCGTAGGCACGCGCGCGGGACGCCACCTCGGCGTCGATCGCGTGCCGTTCGTGGAAGTCGCGATTCAGCTTCTCGAGCGTATCCATCTGCCGGTCGCGTTCCGCGCGCGTCAGGCCCGGCGGCAGCTTCAGATCCGCCACGGGCGTGTCGCCCGCCTGGAACGGCGTCGCCGATTCCTGTCCACCCAGGTATCCACCCGCCGCTTGCGCCGGCGACGACGGCTTGCCCAGATTCACGAACGTGGGTAGATTACGGTTCGCCGATCCGAGCGCGTAGCTTACCCACGACCCCATCGCCGGGTGATCGAAGATGCGATTCCGGTGGCCCGTGCTCATCTCCCAGCACGCCGGAAAGTGGCCCACTTCGTGGCAGTACATCGATCGCACCACCGCGATGTCGTCGATCATGCCGCCGATATTGGGATACCACTCGCAGACCGGAATCCCCGATTTCCCATGGCGCGTCCACACCCGCGGACAGTGCAGCACCGGGCGAAGCTGTGGACGGCCGTTGTTGGAATTGACCGTGTCGAGCATCTTGCCGGCCCACTTGTTGTCCTTGGGGTCGAAGGTGTCCATCGCGGAAACGCCGCCGCACATGAACAGAAAGATCACCGACTTCACGCGCGGCTCGAAATGCGGCCCGGCGCCGGCGCGGATGAACTTTTCGTCCGCCGCCCACAGGTATCCGAGCGCCGGCGCCGTCAGACCCAGGCTCATGCTCCGGAGAAAATCGCGGCGTGGCGTCATGGATGGAATACGAATTCGCTCAGGTTGATCAGCATCCAGGCGAAGCCGTCCCACCGTTCGGGGCGGCCATCGCCGATGTAGGAAAGCGCGTGATCGCGCTCGGCGGGGGAGGGCAGTCTGCCCAGCGCGGTCTTGTAGCCGAGCTCCACGCGCTCGGCCGGATCGCGCGCCTCGATCCGCTTAGCCAGCTTCAGCGAAGCCTCCCGCGCCAGCGATCCATTCATCAGGAACAGCACTTGCGGCGCCGTCACGGTCCGTTCGCGCCGGGCGCAGGTGACGTGGCCGTCCTCGGCGTCGAACAGCGTCAGATACGCGGGCATCATGTTCATGGACGCATCCGCTCCGCGACCCATGTAGATGCCGCGCCGGTTCGACCGCGTGTCGTAGTGGCCCGTGCGCGCGGCGCTCATGACGCGCCGCTCCATGATATCCTCGCCGCGGAAGGACCGGCCCCCGATCGAGGTGTCGAGAGCGCCCGCCACGTGCAGCACCGAATCGCGGACCGTCTCGGCGTCCAGCCGGCGAACCGGGTACTTCCACAGATACTTGTTCGCGGCATCGGCCGCGCGATTGGCGGAGAGCAGTTCCGGCGTGGCCGCGGACGACCGGCGGTAGGTATCTGACGTGACGATCAGCCGGTGCATCGCCTTCATCGAGTACTTACGTTCGACGAACTCCGCGGCCAGCCAATCGAGCAGTTCCGGATGAGTGGGCCGCTGCCCCATCAGTCCGAAATCGCCGGGCGTGGCCACCAGGCCTTCGCCGAAATGCCACTGCCACAGCCGGTTCACCGCCACCCGTGCGAACAGCGGATTGGCGGGAGCGGTCAGCCAGTCGAGAAAGGCCTGCCTGCGGTCGCCTTTGAAAACCACGTCCTTGGGCGCGAAGGGAAAGCCGGGCGTCACCTCCTCACCCTTCTTAGCGCGGTCGCCGCCTTCGTACAGGTGGTTCTTGCCCGCCAATCGCGCCGGATCCACGCGCACCGTCCAGAAGGCGGGCAACTCCGGAGGATCGCGGCGAAGCTCGGTGAGCCCCTTGCGGATCGCCTCGTAGCGCGCGGTTTCGTCCGCCGTCATCACGTCGCGGAACTTCCGGGCGTCGGGGGTCACCACCGTCTCGTAGTCCTTGATCACCTTGCGGTCGGCATCGGTCCGGGCGGCGGGATCCTTACGGAACACGGCCACGACATCGGGCGGCAGAAACGTCATCCGTTCCTCGAAAATCCGCTTTTCGTACGGCTTGGTAATGACGTCCATGCGCGCCTGGATCGCGTCCTGACTGGCTTTCCACGTGGCCAGCACGGCTTGGCGCCCCAGGATTTCATCCGCGCTCGCCAGCAGCCGTTTGTCGGGCAGCAGCGGGTCGAACAGCGCCTTCATCGCATAGTAGTCGCGTTGCGAGATGGGGTCGTACTTATGGTCGTGGCACTTGGCGCAGCCCACGGTCATTGCCAGAAACGCGCTCGAGATGTTCTCCACCGCCGCGAATCCGATCGCCTCTTGCGGATCGGCCGGCGACCGCGCCGCTCGCGTGAGAAAGCCCGTCGCGAACATGTCTTCGGGGTTCGCCGAGAGATCGCCCGCGATGCTGGCTCGCGCGAACTGGTCGAACGGCATGTCGCGATTCAACGCCTGAATCACCCAGTCGCGCCAGTGATGGATGCCGGCTTCGCCGATCATCCCATCGACATCCGCGTACCCTAGCACGTCCAGCCAATGGCGCGCGTATCGCACACCGTGTTGCGGATCGTCGAGCAGGCGGTCCACCACCTTCTCATAAGCGTCCGGATTCGGATCCGCCAGGAACGCGTCGACCTCGGCCGGCGTGGGCGGCAGACCTGTCAAGTCCAAGTGAACGCGCCGCAGCAGTGTCGTCTTGCCGGCTGGTCCCGCGGCTCGCAGCCCCTTCGCGCCGATTCGCGCGGACACGAAAGCGTCGATCGGATTGCGATGCGTTGCCGCGCCTGGCACAACAGGCCGCGCCACCGGCTGCAACGACCAAAGCCGCGGCCTGGGCTTTGTTTCCTCCGCGAACGCGGCGGCGGCAATCGTCGCGGCAACGGCGATTCGCCACGTCATGCCAGCAGCCCCTTCACCACGCTGCCCTTTACGTCGGTCAACCGGTAGTGCCTCCCTTGGAACTTGAACGTGAGCCTCGTGTGGTCCACCCCGAGGCAGTGCATGATGGTCGCGTGCAGGTCGTGCACGTCCACCGCATCCTCGGTGACATTGTAACTGAAATCGTCCGTGGAGCCATAGGTAAGGCCGCCCCGGATGCCGCCGCCCGCCATCCATAGGGAGAAGCATCGCGGATGGTGATCGCGCCCGTAGTCGGTGGCGGTGAGTTCGCCCTGGGAATAGACGGTGCGTCCGAACTCGCCGCCCCACACCACCAGCGTGTCGTCCAGCATCCCGCGATTTTTCAGATCCTGAATCAGCGCCGCCGACGGCTGATCGGTCTGTTCGCACTGCAGGCGGATGCCGCGCGGCAGGCCGGAATGCTGATCCCAGCCGCGATGGAAAAGCTGGATGAACCGCACGCCGCGTTCGGCCAGCCGGCGCGCCAACAGGCAGTTGGCGGCGTACGTCCCGGGAACGCGCGAGTCCGGCCCGTACATGTCGAACACCGATTCCGGCTCCTTCGAAAGATCGGTCAGCCCCGGCACCGACGATTGCATCTGGAACGCCATCTCGTACTGCGAGATTCGCGTCGCGATCTCCGGGTCCTGCGTGTCGGCGAGTTTCAACTCGTTCAGCTTCGCCAGGTCGTCCAGGTACCGCCGCCGCGCCTGCGCCGAATAGCCTTCCGGATTCGACAAATAGAGGACCGGGTCGGCCGCCGCCCGGAACTTGACGCCCTGGAACTTGCCCGGCAGGAATCCGCTGCCCCACTGGCGGTCGGCCAGCGCCTGCGAATTGCCCTTGCCTTGCGACACGAACACGACGAAGGCCGGCAGATCCTGGCAATCGCTGCCGAGTCCGTACGACACCCAGGAGCCGATCGACGGCCGGCCCGCCAACTGGAAGCCGGTTTGAAAAAACGTAACCGCGGGATCGTGATTGATCGCCTCGGTGTGCATCGACCGGATCACCGCGATCTCACCCGCCACCTTGGCGGTGTGCGGCAGCAGTTCGCTGAGCCAGGTTCCCCCCGGACCGTGGCGCGCGAACCGGAAGATCGACGGCGCGGTGGGGAACTTCGTCTGATACGCCGTCATGCCGGTGAGCCGCTGGCCCATGCGGATGCTGGCGGGCAGATCGGCGCCCCGCAGTTTGGCGAGGTCCGGTTTGTGGTCGAACAGATCGAGCTGCGACGGCGCGCCGTGCTGGAACAGATAAATGACGCGCTTGGCCTTGGGCGCGAAGTGCGGCAGCCCCGGCAATCCCACGTGCGCCGGTGGATTCGCGCCGGCGCCCAGCAAATGGGCAGCCGCGGTGAATCCGAGTCCGCCGGTGGCCAGATTGAAGAGCGACCGTCTCGAGATGTCCGTCATTCCTTGGTCACCGCCTCGTCCAGGTTCAGGATCAGGCTGGCCACGCTCGCATAGGCGGCCAGTTCGCGCGGGTCGAGAGAGGCATCGCGCTTGGAATCGCCGGCCGCCAGAAAACGCTCAGCCTGGCCGGACGTGGCGAAGTAGTCGAGGTGCCATGCCAGACTGTCGCGGAGCACCTCCTGCTCCTTGGCGCCCGGCGCGCGCCCCACAATCAGCCGGAATCCGTGCCGCAGCCGCGCGTCCCGGCTGGCGCCCGCTTCCTTCATCAGGCGCTCGGCGGTGAATCGCGCCGCCTCCACGAAGGTCACGTCGTTCATCAGGTTCAACGCCTGCAGCGGCGTGTTGGTGCGGCTCTCCCGCACCACGCACGCCTCGCGATTGGCCGCGTCGAAGTTGAGCATCATCGGCGGAGCCACGGTCCGTTTCCAGAACGTGTAGAGGCCGCGGCGGTACAGGCCCGGGCCGGTGCTCTGAACGTAATCCATGTCCTGCATGATGAGTTCCTTCCACAACCCGGCGGGCTGATACGGCTTCACCGACGGTCCGCCGAGGCGCTCGTGCAACAGGCCGGACGACGCCAGCGCCGCGTCGCGAATCGACTCCGGCGCCAGCCGAACCCTGGGACCGCGCGCCAACAGCCGGTTCTCCGGATCGCGCCGGATGAGCTCTGGCGCCGCGGCCGAACTCTGCCGGTACGCCGCGCTCGACACGATGAGTCTCTGCAGGTTCTTCACGTCCCAGCCGGTTCGGACGAACTCGGTGGCCAACCAGTCGAGCAGTTCCAGATGCGACGGCCATTCGCCCTGCGCACCGAAGTCTTCCACTGTCTTGACCAGCCCCGTGCCGAAATACATCTGCCAGAATCGATTCACGGTCACCCGCGCCAGCAGCGGATTGGCGGGGTCGATCACCCATCGGGCAAAGCCCAGCCGGTTCGACGGCGCGCCTTCGGGAATCGGCGGCAGGATCGCCGGAACGCCGGGTTGGACGGCTTCGCCCGGCTTGTCGTAAGCGCCGCGAATCAGCACGTGCGCCGGCTTGGGCACGGGCCGCTCCGCCATCACCATCACCGTGGGGAAGGTGCGCTCGAGCGTCTCGCGTTCCTGCCGGAGCGCCGTCAGCTTGCGCTGACCTTCGCGAACCGCCGGGAGCGCCGCCGTGTCCAGGTACAGCCGGCGTAAGGCATTCGACTCGGCGGGCCGCCGTTCCGCCTCGGGCTTGCGGGCCGCAGCGTCAACCGCGATGGCCATCGCTTGCGCTTCTTCCAGCGACAGCGCGCGCGAATGCACGGCGGCGCCGGACACCGTCCCGTTGAATCGCTGGTCCTTCCCGCCGCCCAGCCCCACGCGGAACGGCTCGTCGAACTTCGCGCCCGCGTTGCGGAACGGGCGGTACAACGTGTCCTGCGTCACCTTCTTCGAAACCGGCTTTCCATCGACGTAGACATTCAGGCCCGCCGCGGTACGAGACCCGTCGTAGGTGAACACGATCCGCCGCTCGCCCGCTCCGAACGTCTCTTCGCTGTCGAGCCGGAGGGCGTCGTCGGCGAAGCTGTTGGTGATGTGCGCGTGCAGCCGGCCTTGGCGGAAGTAGAGTCCGTATCCCTTGCCCTTTTCGCCGTTCGCCATGCGGCTGAACAGCGGACCGTCGGGAACCCGGGACGAAGACGCGGTCAACGAAAACGAGAAGCGGTCGTCGTTGTCGAACGCGCCCCGCGCTTCTGTCTCGCCCGCGGCGAACGCCTTGTGCAACCCCTCGACTGGCGTCCAGCGCCCCGCTTCGAGCTTCGATTCCCAAGTACGCTGTCCGCGCCGGATCTCCTTCTCGCGCTTGGCCAGGAATTCCTCGGCGGCGGCGGTCTTCGCGTCCACCGCCGCCGCCAGAGCCTGCTGTTCGCGCGTGGGCGCGGGGACCACCGGCGGTGAGTTCCCGTACTTCATCGCGCGCCCCAGTTCCGGCACGTTGTTGAAGTAGGCGAAGACCTGGTAGAACTCCTTCTGCGTGAAGGGATCGTACTTGTGGTTGTGGCAGCGCGCGCAACCGAGCGTCAGGCCGAGGAATACCGTGGACACGGTCTCCACGCGATCCACTACGTACTCCACCGCGTACTCTTCGGGAATGATGCCGTCCTCGGTGTTGGCGCGATGGTTGCGATTGAATCCGGTGGCGATCTTCTGATCGAGCGTCGCGCCGGGCAGCATGTCGCCGGCCAGTGGCTCGAGCACGAACCGGTCGAAGCGCTGTTGGCGGTTGAACGCGTCGATCACCCAGTCGCGCCAGCGCCACATCACGCGCTCGCCGTCGAACTGGTAGCCATTGGTGTCGGCGTACCGCGCCGCGTCCAGCCATCGCGCCGCCATTCGTTCGCCGTACCGTTGCGAGCCGAGCAGCCGCTCCACCGCGCGTTCGTACGCCTTGGGCGATCGGTCCGCCAGGAACGCGTCGATCTCGGCGAGTGACGGCGGCAGTCCGGTGAGATCGAGCGTGACGCGCCGCAGCATCGTCTCCTTCGATGCCTCCGGACGCGGCTTCAATCCTTCCTTGTCCAGACGCGCGAGCACGAACGAATCGATGGGGTTGCGCACCCATGCCGCGTCCGAAACGGCCGGCGGGGCGGGCCGCTCAGGCGCGAGAAACGACCAGTGCTTTTCCCACCGCGCGCCCTCGGCGATCCACTGCCGCAGCGTCGCGATCTCCGCGTCCGACAGCGAGTGGCCGGTGTGAGCGGGCGGCATGCGCAGCGCCTTGTTCGCGTTGGCGACGCGGCGGATCAGTTCGCTTTCCTCCGGCCTGCCTTCCACCACGGCGCGCTTGCCGCCGAGATCGGCCTTGGCGGCGGCTTCCGAATCGAGCCGCAAACGGATCTTCTTCGCCGCGGCATCGGCTCCGTGGCATGCCAGGCACTTGTCGGAAAGCACGGGGCGAATGTCGCGATTGAACTCAACCGCCGCGGCCAGGGGAACCGCGGCGGCTAGAAGAATGCCGAAGAGCATGACTGACCCGATTGTATCGCCGCCTACTCGCCGGTGGCTAGCAGGAACGCGTTCGAGATCGCCTTGAAGCTCACCTTCAACGTTCCGCTCTCGATGCGCCAGACCAGCCCCTCGCGTGGAGATCCACCGAGCGCCGACGGCCCGTCCGCGTCGGCCAGCAGCCTGTCCACCGATCCGTAGTCCGCCAGCCGCGCGCCTCGCCGGATCAGCGGAGCCGTGCCGAGCCCCAACTCCTCCGCCAACGCCGCCAGTTCGTCCCATCCCAGGTAGGCGCTCCGCTGCATGTCGTAGGCGGCGAACAATCGCACCTCCGCCTTGGCGAGCTTGTAGCGGTTGCCCTGCACGCCCGGTCCGATCAGTTCGCCTTGCACGGCGAAATCGCCGCCGTGGGCGCGCATCTTCTCCTCGAGTCCGCGCTCGCGGGCCACCTGCCAGAACGTATTACCGGCATCCTCGAGCAGGTTGAGATTGCGCGAGCAGACGTAGAACTCGCCGCGATCGACGACGAACGTCGCGCTCGATCCATCCAGCTTCTCGGTGGCGTAGAACGTCTCCTCCGAACCGAGGATCTCCGGCATGTTCTGGATGCGCTCTTCATCGGTCTTGGGCACGTTCGGCCAAGGCCCCCGCACCTTGCCGGCCAGGCTCGCGGGCAGCGGCGGATCCCACTTGACGACGCCGAGCGTCTCCGTGACGTCATCGCCTTCCGCGGCGCCAGGCGGCGCGGGGATCAGCAGGCCCTGGCTGACCTGTCCCCGCAACCGGATCGTCTTGAGCCGGAAGCCCTCGAGCCCGCCCATTTTGCGAAAACTCGATTTGCGCAGGAACTCGTACTCCGGTTTCACCGGTAAAAACGAATCGATCTCGCAATACACGGCCAGATCGCCGGGCTTGAACTCTCCCTTCTTGATC
>SXGU01405734.1_pt1 | contig 12394 bp, 25 predicted proteins | sample 3174531 | NCBI WGS metagenome assembly SXGU01 (sample SAMN11356863, study PRJNA531348) | freshwater metagenome | isolation source: freshwater sample F1-140 | place: China: Fuxian Lake, Yuxi | collected 2017-12-25 | reverse complement strand
GGCGGTGGCAGCACCGCCACCAATGCAACTAGTGGGTGGGCTACGCAGGGCGGGGGCGGGGGCGGCGGGCAAGTAATTGAAAAGATTGCGATGTTCTTGCCTGCCGGTTCTAACACGGTGACGGTTGGCGGCGGGGGTGCCGGTGCTGTAGTGGATGCAGGTCCGGATAGCATGACACCCGGTAATGTTTCTTTACTTGAATCGTTGACCGCTATAGGCGGTGGTTGCGGTGGTACTTATGTGTATAAACCGCTAATTGCGGCTAATAGTGGAGGTGGTGGCGGCCACACATACAGCCCCGGCGCTTCTGGCCCGCAGCAGGCGGTGACTATTACTGGGACTGGATTCATTGGTGGCGTGAAGTCCGCTCTTTTGGCTACTGGGGCAGGGGGCGGTGGGGGCGCTAGTGCCAATGGTAGCAATGGCTCTGGTTCCAATGGTGGCGCTGGTGGGGCTGGGGCTTCGTCTTCGATAACCGGGTCAAGTGTGACGTACGGCGGCGGCGGCGGTGGTGGCGGTTCTTCCACTGGCGGTGCTGGTGGCGCTGGAGGTGGGGCTGCCGGTGTTACCACCATTACGCCTATTGCGGGGTCTAGTAACACTGGTGGCGCTGGAGGCGGTCATTACCGAACGACTGTTGGAGCCGCTGGTGCTGCTGGCGGCTCCGGCATCGTAATTATCTCCGTGACAACCTAAGGGAAAACATGGCCCATTTCGCACTGGTTGATGGACAGAACATACCTCTACCAATATAAAGAGATCACGGAACGCATCACCCTATATCAAAGGCCTTTTCTTTACTGCATCAATAACATTCGTAATATCTTGAAATTGCAAAACAACTTTAATATCATCATCCATATATGGTGAATATCTGGTTTCAATAAATTGCTCCGCAATTTCCTGGCTGATTCTATTTCGCCAGAATTGCTCCCATGGCAATGCTTCTGCTGGAATTCCTAACATGTTTTTCATTATACCCCAAATCTTAAAAAATTTTTATATTTCGCATATTGTCATTTATGTCATATTTTCATTTTTGGATAAATCTTAAAAATTTTATATTTTTCATTTTTGGATAAATCTTAAAAATTTGGTTATGTGTACGGAGCAATAAAATAAAAAAAAATAAAAAAAAAATTAGTGTGCCCATTGGGGAGGGGCTTTCGCCCCCCACCCGCTAGGTTTAGAAACTAGTCCAAACTTCCAGCCCGGCTTCATCCTCGCACCGCGTGCGATAGGTGACCTTTCCGGACTTGCTAACGTGGTCAATAACTTCGATCACGGTAACCAACTTTCCAGAGTTTCTAGTGCGGCTAACCTCACCGATTAGCGGGCGCGTTCCTAGCGGAACTTGGTAGGTAGTGTCTGCTTTCATTTCTTCCTCCTATCTTTCTATGACCAAAGCATAGCGCTTGGGGGGGGGCTTTCGCCCCCCACCCGCTCTGACACTATCTTAGGTACCTAACCCCTAGATAGTCCTCATAGTCGGCTACCGTCATCACGGACTTATATTCGTGGCAGCGGTAGCAGACCTTGGCATCAGGTACTTCGAAGCCGCAATAGAGACACACATATATGTCTGCTTCGAATGTGCGAGACCTAATCATTTCTTTCTCCTTTCTTTCTATGACTGAAGCTTAGCACTGGGGTCTGACATTCAGGCCTAGCTATCGAATATTTTTTATAACAACTTAATAACGGAAATTGGTCCGTTATGTCCGAATTGGGCATGTCAAGCTAACACGACGTTGATATCAAAATTGTTACACAATCGTTATAATTGCTCCGTCCGCCCCTCGCTCAAGATATAGTTACGAAGCCGTTATAAAACCCCCGATTTTGAGGCCTCCCTCGCCCGAGCTATTGTTACGAAGCCGTTATAAAACCCCCGACTTTTGAGGCCGTGACTGTCAGCCCCCCGTGATATGCTTGCGCTACCTAATAACGAGGAGAAAAAATGAGTGTATACACAAGAACCGATACCGTCACCATTGAGGGTGTCCAATTCGATGTAGTCCTATGGGTAGATCAGTCGGACATGACTGTAGACGTAGAGGCTGAGGCTTTATGCGAATCGCAATACCTTTACTACCCAGGCTCTAGCCTAGTAGAGGTGTCGTGCGGTGCCTATGGCCTTCCGTTAAACGACTGGCTCTCGCACTTCAAGCCGTTCGCTATTGAAGCTTTGAGTAAAGCATGATACTAACAAAGCGCGGTGCGCTAGTCGTTAGTCTGTTCGCTATGATTTTATTTATTGTTGTTAACTATATAGAAAGCGTAGGTGTGTAATGCGTATCATTTCCAAACCTGACTTCATGATCGCTACCGACTTTCCCAATCGTGATTGGCACATGTGGAATAAGGGTAGCCACATCGTCAATGTCTGGCGTGAGGATAATGAATTTGATGTATATTCATTCGCATGGGAAAAGAATCGTACATCTATGCTTGACTTTACTACTGCTCTAGAAAGTTATACAGTTGATGTAGTATAAAATAAAACACAAATTAAAACAATACCATACCCGAAAAAAAGGGGGGCGCCCCGCTGCTGTCATTGTTACGAAGCTGTTATAAAGCCCCCGACTTTTGAGGCCGTGACTGTCAGCCCCCCGTGATATGCTTGCGCTACCTGATAACGAGGAGAAAAAAAATGGACACGATCACATGCGTGAATTGCTCAGAGGAACTACACTGTGCCCTCGCCCCCGCATGGGAGTGGGTGGTGCATGAAAACTACACAACATGGTATGACGGCCTAATCTCCAGTTCGGGCGCGTAATGAGTGATTTGATTCGCGGCCCCGAAAGGGGGGCGCTCCGCTCCTGTCATTGTTACGAAGCTGTTATAAAACCCCCGACTTTTGAGGCCGTGACTGTCAGCCCCCCGTGATATGCTTGCGCTACCTACCAACAAGGAGATGACCAGATGACCACTTTTGAGTTTTCTGACGGCTTTGATGCCACCGCGTGGCACTACCACCGCATGTCGCGTCCGGGCTATGACGAGTACTATGACGAGGAGGAATAAGCTCGCCCCGAAAGGGGGAGCGCCCGCCACCTTGTGTTGTTACGATAGTAAAATAATTTCCCCAATTTTTACATGCCTAGATTCTCTAGCCATCCAACAAATCCAAATACCATTGTAAGAAATGATAATAATATTATTTTACCAAAAGGTGTTAACATTTTCACACTCCCCTAATTATTCCGCAGGCGTCATAAAACTTATCAAAGTCAAATTTTTTATTGTCAAGATGAAATTTAAAAGCAAAGTCCTGGCACATATTGCGATAGAAAATATCTTTTGCAAAGTTCTTGCGTGACATGCTTAAAATTTCCGCTGTCTTTATATAATCTTTTCTACTTGACATTTTTTTTACCCTTCGTTGTTGTGTAATAAAAGCTTAGCATTGGGGTCTGACATTGGGGGGGGGGGCTTTCGCCCCCCACCCGCTAGGTCTAAAAACTAGTCCAGACTTCCAGCCCGGCTTCATCTTCGCACCGCGTGCGATAGGTGACCTTGCCAGACTTGCTGACGTGATCTATGACCTCTAGGACGGTCACCAACTTCCCAGACCTTCTGGTACGGCTAACCTCGCCGATGAGGGGGCGTGTGCCGATTGGCACCTGATAACTGGTGTTAGGTATCACTTTATCTCCTTTCGTTGACTGTAGTCTAGCATGGGGGTCTGACACTTGGAACGTTCCAATTGCGATATGTCTATTTTGTAACTGTAACGATTTGATAACGGCGGGCGCCCGCCCTTCTTGCTTGTTACGAAGCCGTTATAAAACCCCCGACTTTTGAGGCCGTGACTGTCAGCCCCCCGTGATATGCTTGCGCTACCTAATAACGAGGAGTCAAGGAAATGAACACGATCACACACCTGTTCCCTGTCCCTGTCAACGGTCTGGCCATCGGCTACACCTGCTACGACCCCAACAAGCCTTGGGATGTTTGCGATCCTGAAGTTGGGGAAATCTGGTCTTTTGCCACCTATGGGGAGGCGTATGCCTTTGCTAAGGAGGTAGGGCTACCATAGCCCCCACCCGCGATTGAGTTCGCGGCCCCAAAAGGGGGGCGCTCCGCTCCTGTCATTGTTACGAAGCTGTTATAAAGCCCCCGACTTTTGAGTCCCTACAGTCATGCGTATTCCACCATCCATGACCAGCGGGTCGCAACAATCAAACGGCAAGCATCGCAGCAAGCGTAGTCAGTGCTACCCCATGGGTAGACCTTGGCACATGACTCCTTCACTAGGTGTGGGCGGGAGTCGCAAATTGCGTACTGGGTTATCATCATGTGCTTATCCTACCACTAGGGTCTGACATTGGCAGGGAGCGCTCCCGCCTCCAGCTTTTTACGAAGACTCTATAGAATCCCCGAAATACCACTTATAACAACTTCGTAGCAATGGCGGGAGCAACTCACTTTGAGCGATTATCAAGTAGCATAAGATCTTGCAGGGCAGTATGCAGATTCATCTCAGCATTGTAATAGTCACCCATATTTAAAGACACCATAGCACGCTTGATGCTTTGGCTAATGATGAATTCTTTATTGGTTAGTTCTTTGTTTGATCTCATTAGAACGGAACCTCCACAAATTGAGATGGGCCTATCCAAATTGACCCATCTTTAGAATAGAAAACTTTTGAGTTATCGAAAGCATTATCTTTTAGCATAAAATAAATATCAAGCCAAGCGTGCTCAAACTCTAAAGACATCATAGGTAATCACTTTCGTCTAGTATTTCGTAGTCGCCAAAAGATCCTGCCGACTCTAGGATATTTTTTACCGCAGCGTCGCGGGTGCGGAAGGTTTGCACCCTTTGACCTAGGTAGTAAAGTACATACATTTTATTTCCTTTCGTTGATTCGATCTTAGCATGGGGGTCTGACACTATATGTCTTTCATTCGCCTTTCTCCCTAATGATTTCTTGATGGCAAGACTCACAAAATGGGCGCGGCCAAAAGAACATCGCAATTTCTGTTTTGCAATAAATACACATTTTCCAACCTTTCGCTTGTTTCTTATGGATTTATCCTATCATGAGGGTCTGACATTGACGGCTATAAATACCTAGCCATAAGATAACGATATGGATAATTTTGGGGAGCGCTCCACCTTGTTCATTGTTACGAACTTGTTATAATTTACCCCGATTTTTGCTTGCTTTATTTTTCAATATATTGTATATTTTGGGCATGAATAGATCCCGTAGGTCAAATTCTCATCAGCGCAAGGTCATGGACTTACGCAAGTCTAATGCTGCGGCCCCACATAAGAATAAGTCAAAATATACTAGAAAGATTAAGCATTCATCGAAGGGACATGGAGATGCTTGAAGTACTATTTTTTATTGGAATGATACTTTTTGGGTGCCTATTACTAGCATTTATATTAGATAGATAATTCTATCTACCCGGCTTGCATTATCTGCACAACTAATCTAGGATAGGGATATGACAAATACTTTCGACAATTACCTAAGCATAGCCAAGTCTGCCACCTTCGGACTAGTTGAGGCGGCTTCGGTCTGGTACTCTGAGGCCCAGGAAGTGGCTGAGGACGTGGCAGAGAATCTAGCCGTAGACTTGGAAAGGGGGGCTAGCGTAGTTGCGTCCTTTTCCCCCCGTGAGCGTTGGTCCTCTAACGTATCAAAGGCATTGGCCTTTTCAATGGGCAAGCCTATTTTGGGACTTTCTAACAACTTACGCATGGCAAATAATAGTGTTGAGATAGGGTTTGCAGCACTTAATGGACAGAAAACTAATTCATTCGCAAGGGCTATCGCAGGAGACAGCACCGCCGTAGTAATTGACACTTGGATGATCAAGGCAGCAGCAATGGACTCATCTAAGGGCGTAAATAAAACACAATACAATAAACTGTCTAATGACGTGACTAGAGTGGCCAATGAAATTGGAGTGTCACCTAGGACCGCTCAAGCACTTATATGGATAATTATTAGGGGCGGGAATAAATAATGAAATATAAAATAGCTCACCCATTAGCGGATACTGTAAGCGTAGTAAGTCACCTTGGCACTTGCTCTACATACAACACTAGTGAAATTGCTTTTTTTAAAAAGGGAAGTTGGATAAAAAAAATTATTCCAGAGTTTAAAGGATATGAAGATGGAACATGCGGGGATACAATGATCTACGCCTATGTACCTAATTTAATTATAGAAGAATTTATGTATAAATATTCAGTGTAATAGAAATGGGTGGGGCGCCCCCGCCTGGCCTCCTGTTACGAAAGACAAAAAAAATCCCCAACTATCGCGGTCCATACGGGATTCGAACCCGTGCTACCTCTTAGACAGAGAGGCGTGCTAACCGCTGCACTAATAGACCAGCTTGGAAATTTATTATTTTTGTAAAGCTAACAGGTATTTTATCTTATGTCTACTATCATGCATTTTGCTGCTAACATTCCTTTGATAAAGGCCAAGGCCACGAAGGCGGAGTACTCGCTCCCGGACGATCCAAGATAATCATCTAGGTCTATAGATTGCATTTCTTCTATTGAGTTATCGTAGTATTTTATAATCATCCCCGCACCATCCATACCTGAGACGCATTTACATTTAGCGTACTGATGGCCTTATCAAATAAGTTTAACAAAAATTGTTCTTTGTTGGAATCCTTTACTTTATCCTCAAAGGCCATAGACAAATGTCCGTCGGAATTCATGATGAATTGGATACTCATTGGAATTGTGTATATTTTTTTTGCAGAGAATTCCGGAATAGAACTAGTCGTATTGTTTATTTTCTTTGACTTTTTACCCATTTTTTTCTCCCTTGGTAGTTAAAGCAAAGATATCATAGATTTATAGCAAAACCTATCAAATTGGGTAACAGTATGATAACTTTTTGAGGGGTGGAGCGCCCCGCCACCCGACTGTTACGAACGCCATAAAAAATCCCTGAATTTAGTTATTAAAACTTGACAATTATCTATCTTGTCTGTATGATAAAACTATCAACTACCAAGAAAGGGAAATATCATGGCACATGCGCTAGAAATTGGACAGAATGGCGAGGTTGCTTTTGCTTCCTTGCGTGAACCGGCATGGCACAACCTAGGCACCGTCTTTGCTCAGGAAGTTTCCACTTCGGAGATGCTCTCCCTTGCTCATCTTGACAACTGGGACGTTCGCCTTGAGGGCATCGACCTGCCATCGCGCTCACATAAATCATGGTTTGCCGTTACTCGCACCAATCCATTCGACGGCGAGCCAGACGTGCTAGGTGTAGTCGGTCAAAGATACAAGGCGGTTCAGAATGAGGAATTGTTTACTTTTGCCGATAACTTGCTAGATGGTGGCCGCTGGGAAACTGCCGGTTCAATCAAGAATGGTACCGTAGTATTCGGCTCGCTTGCTCTTGAGCGCGAAACAGTCCTAGATCCAACTGGAGTCTCAGACAACATAAACAGCTATCTACTAGTTCACACCTCACACGACGGTTCCGTTGCAATTCAGGTATCCGTCACCCCGGTTCGTGTTGTCTGCCAGAACACTCTCAATATGGCCCTGCACGGTGTAAAGCAATCCTTTAAGATTCGCCACACACAATCAGTGGACGGCAAGGTACATGCCGCTAAGAGTGCCCTAGGCCTCGCTAATGCTTATCTAGATGAGTTCGATAAAATGGCGCAAGAACTTATCGAAATTGAAATAAACGCAAAGCAATTTAATGATCTCATGGTGTCACTTTATCCCAAGCCTGAAAAAGACGGCAAGGGTAGCGTGACTAAGTGGGAAAATAAAATTGACACAATCAACTCAATCTATACCGGCCCGACTAATAGTATGATCGCTGGTACTGCGTGGGGTGCTCTCAATGCAATGACTGAGCGGCTTGACTGGTATCGTACTGCTCGCAAGGGTAGCACAGAGTCCATGTCTGCCGCTGCGTCAGGCTTTGACGTTGCGACCAATTCAGAAAAGGCTAGAATCCTGTCTGCGGTTAAGCAGCTAACCTCAGCCTAACCCATAGGCGGCAGTACCCCTCGCGGTAATCCTGCGGGGGGTATTGCTTTGCCAGGAGCCGGGGGCGCCCCCCCTTACCCTCTTTTACGAAACACATATTTTTTACCCACAAATTGACATTAATAACACTTGACTTTTTTGCAGGAATACTATAGGGTGTTAAAACAACCGGAAAGGGGCTAACATGAAAGCCACAGAAGAACTGCTTAGGGAGTACGCGAAGGGGAACGTCGCTCTGCAGAAAATAATTAACGACTATGAAAAAAAGATTAGAGATGCCAGCATTGCAATTGTTGACATGTTGGATTCAAATTACTATGATAAAGAGGGAATTAAAGCAATTGCATCTGCTCTTGATATACCCTTGACTAAAACGGTAAGCCTTACTTGCAATGTGAAATATGTTGGTACCGCAGAAATTGACTTTGACATAGACCCAGAGGATATTGACTGGACTGAAATTATTTCTTTCAATTGGGATGCGTCAGTCGGGTTTGACGTTGACCTAACCGAAGATGATATGGATATTGACGCGAGGGAAAAAACAGACTACTAATAGATGGGAAAATAATGGACTACGAATGGTATGAGATGGTAGAATGTGACACCTGTGGTATGGTCCCGCCTGAGTGCTCGGGGTGTGATGGGTGATGAATAGGGGTGAGTGCGTGACTAAAGATCAGATGCTAGATGAATACATTGTTCTTGGCTTTGCCCTGAACATGTGTGTTGTAGAGCGTAAGGCTGATGGAGTGCGTGGCACCCTTGACTTCCGTACGGAAGATGGGATAAGGTACTACTACAACTTTCAGAAGGCATAATGACAACCAAGACTGAGATTGTCAATTCATACAACGTGCAGTTTGTATTTGATTACACAATCATTTCTACCTGCGTCTTTGCGATGCATGAAGATGCATGTGCAGATATGGCTGCTGATATCATTCATACCGATCTAGGTATTTCCTATGACCTTCTGAATGGTGCCCAAGATATCGTAATCGAATTGATTGATGAGGACGTACTATGATTCATATCTATGAGATTGAGGGCCACGGTATATATTGGGAGGCGTTTGACCAAGATCCAAAAGGTGATTGGAGTCGCTACATTCGTACATTACAGAATGATAACGAATTCGATCTGTACCTTGACATTTTGCGTGCTCAGGGGATAGACTTCGTGCTACACACACTGGAGGAATATGATGAATACCATGTCGCACTACCGTCCGTCTAAGCGTCCAAGTGTCAAGTCTGTCAAGGAATGGGACACTATCTATACAGAAGATATGGAGAATGATTGGCGTGGCCTGTATGGTGGCAGCGTAGTTGTTCAGCGGGGCGAGCCATTCTATGACTTTTACAGGGTAATTGCTAATATGGGTAAGCCCAACGTAAAGACCTCCAAGTTATTTTATGGTGAGTCTGCTCATTTCGACGTTGTGAGATACGTTGAGGATCTTGGCTTCCGCAATGTGTGGGGGATGATCTAATGCCTAAGTACATGTATAACGATTGCCCGAAAAAGATTGTCGCGTGACGGGGGGTATCGTAAATGTGGATATCTAATGATATAGTTTTATCTGAATTCATTCAGGTTGGAGACGTTATCTACCACGATGGATTATTTGTGCAGATAAGATCTGTCACCTTCGGAGAAGATGAATGGATGAAATTAACCGGTATAGAACAAGAATGGGAAGAATCTGTAGAATTCTCTATAAAAGAAAATGAAGTAAAGGAATTGTTTATCTGGGAATAAAAATAAAGGGACGGGCGTGGGGGCGGTAGCTCAGCTGGTTAGAGCCCCGGACTCATAATCCGGTCGTCGTCGGTTCGAGCCCGACCCGCCCCACCAATATTCGCAGTTCTATGCTACATCCGGTCGGGGTTCTATGCTACATCCAGTCGGGGTTCTATGCTACATCCAGTCGGAGTTCTATCATGCATCCAGTCGTCGAAGCGGAGGGCGCCCCGGCCTACCGCCTTTTACGAAGACTTGTATTTTTACCCAATATATGATAGGTTTGTACAACAATAAACCTAGGCAGTGTGCTAGGGTTCTGCTAACAACTAAGAAGGGTGAAAATAAAATGGGACTTGACATGTATCTTTCGGCTCGCAAGAGTGCGAACAAGTACGATTACTCTGAGGGATATGATGACAGAAAGGAAGGCGAATTCTATACCGCGATTTCTTCCTTGTTCCCCGCTGGCCTCGATGAGTTTTCAGACTATGGCATGGTCACCGTTGATTATCCTATTGGATATTGGCGCAAGGCTAACGCTATTCACGGCTGGTTTGTTAAAGAGTGTGGTGGCGGGGTAGACGAGGGTCAGGATATTAATGTATCTCGTGAGCAGTTGGTAAAGTTGCGAGACCTATGCGTTTCTGTTATGAGGGAACCAGTAGCGGCTGGCAATGTTCTTCCACCCACCAAAGGATTTTTCTTTGGCTCTCAGGATATTGACGAGTGGTACATTAGGGACATGGGAAGAACTGTTGAGATGCTTGATCATATTCTTTCTATTATTCCCGAGGAATCACAAGCAAAAGGATCTCCGAGGTGGTCATTCGTCTATTGGGCATCTTGGTAATTGACAATCAGATATTTTTGCCGTACAATTATTACACCCAACAATAAGGAGAAAAAAATGGCAAAGTCAAAGGGTAAGGGTAAGAAAGAAGTTCGTAGTTTTGCATACCTAGAACAATGGGACACCCGCAATGGGCTCTCTGATCGCGTTGTAATTCGCAAGGCGGGAAGGTTTGTTGATAACATTTCGCTATCTTCACTACGGAACGGGACACCTGTTACCTCTCGCTAAATTATTATTGGGGTGGACAATCGTTCACTTCACCAATACAATTAGCATTGGAGGTAGCCTATGGCGTGGGCAAACACACAGCAACTGTCAGACAAGTTCATAAAGATATTGTCGGACAACCGTGTTCTGCCTAGTGAGTGGAAATACGCAGTTCCGTTGTTTATAGTTCAGCAGCCAATCACGGTAGTAATAAATGCAAAAAACTTTGCAGATGGAATACAACACAATATAGAAAAATATGCAGTAGATATTCCTCATGACAAGTTAGCATTTGACGAATACAGTTTGGACTACTTTGTGAGGTAATTTGTCTCCCCACCCCCTTGGTCGTATGAGACTAGGGGGGTGGGGTCTTACAAAATATAATTAATGAAGAAGGAAGATGGCGATGAAGCGTGCGCCGAGCGCTCTACCATGCAATACCTATTACGAAGAACCATATTTTTTACCCGAAATATGATTACGAAGGAAAGATATTTTTGCCCGAAATCCATATTGTTGATATAATAGGAGGGAATATGAATAAAGGAGAAGATCTTATTACTACCCTTGTTGGAGGATGTATTATGAGTATTTCTATTTGTACCGCTTGCGTTTTGCTTGCCTCCTGGATTTTTTCATGACATGTATAGTGGCGCTATCTGACAATAATGTTGTTCATATGGGTGGGGAAAGAGGACATAGCGATACACATAATATATCATCTTCTTGTCAACCAAAGATATCTGTTCATGGATTATATCTATTTGGATATGCTGGTAATACAGGAATGGGACAAGCTATTGAGCATAATTTTGAATTCCCGGCCATTAAGCTTACCAATATAAATAAACACATGGGATCGGTATTTATGCCATCATTACGATCATTCTTTAAAGATAAGGAAATAAAAATACCTGATTCAGAAGATGATCATGCAGGCTTTATTGTGGGAATAAAAGGTCATGTTTATGAAATAGATACAACAGATTTTCAATGTGTTGAATATAGTATGATATCAATAGGATCGGGGTCCAGTTATGCAATGGGATCTTTATATACTTCTTCTCATTTACCCCCGGCAGAAAGAATAGAAATATCCATACAAGCAGCTATAGCTTATTCACCAACATGCGTTGGTCCAATAGATATTATTTCCAAGTAAATCAATGATGTTTTAAAAAAAATATAAAATAAGATTACGAAGACATGGCAAAGCCCCCATTTTTATAATATTTCTAAAAAAACGGGGTAAATATTGTTAATCGTCTGAACTCATTCGTTAGGACTCTAAGCTCTCTCGCCATGGAACTCCGATTACATCAGTTATTTCATGATGGTCTTTCACTGCGTATCCCTCAGCATGGGAAGGTGATCTGTAAACTCTTCTCGAATTAGAAAACCTTCACATAATTATTATATCATGAAAAACACCGGGAATTCAAGGGTTTTACCACATTATACATATAGAATAACAAACAATCTCATAGGTTTTATACGAAATGTATATGATTTATGGGATTATGATGGCCTTCCATTTTGCTCCATTTCCCCCCATTTTTTATAAAAATCCTT
>SXGU01268411.1_pt1 | contig 12396 bp, 5 predicted proteins | sample 3174531 | NCBI WGS metagenome assembly SXGU01 (sample SAMN11356863, study PRJNA531348) | freshwater metagenome | isolation source: freshwater sample F1-140 | place: China: Fuxian Lake, Yuxi | collected 2017-12-25 | reverse complement strand
TTCTTCGCCGCGCGCAAGGCCACCACCTGCAGCACCGTGACGGAAATGTCCGCGTCCATCTTCACCGGCCGATAACGCCAGCCGCCCTGATTGTTCTGGCTGGCCACGATGCGCTCCACCACCGCCTGCAGCTTCTTTCGCATGCGCTCGTCGCGCGTCTGCCCGTAAAGCTCCGCCAGCGCAATGGTGGCCACGCCATGCCCGTACATGTACTGCCCGTGCGCGCTGTCGCCATAAATGCCGGTGGATTCGTTGATGCTGTTTAAGAGGAACTGCATCCCACGCGCCACTTCCTTGCCGTGCGGCCCCTCGCCCGGAAGATTGCCCGCACTCATGTAGGCCATCAGCGTGTAGCCCGTCATCGCGTTGGGATAGCGCCGCTCCTCCGCACTCACACCCCACGAACCGTCGGCGTGCTGTTGCGTGGCCAGAAACTTGAGCGCCCCCTGGATGATTTGCTCCGACTTGGGATCGACGCGCACCTTGTCCACGCGCGCCGGGCCTGCGCCCGTCGCCGCCCAGAGGGCCGCGCATGAGCAAATCCAAGCCGCCAGAATCCAGTGAGCCATTGCTTGCACCCTCACGACCCTACTTGCGGCGGGCGCCCTCGGAAATGTTCTGAAGGAATTGCCGGATCATCGGGCCGTACTCCTCCGGATAACGATCCATGTAGGACTGCAGAATGCGGGCGCGCTCCCGCTCCGGCAATGCCATGAAGCGGCTTCGATTGCGCAGGATCGCATCCAAGGACCCGTTGCCACCGCCGTTGCTCCAGTTGCCCTTGTCACCGTTGCTCTGCTGATTGGGCTGCTGGCCGGGTTGTTGCCCCGGTTGGCCTTGCTGACCCTGCTGACCTTGCATGCCAGCCTGAGCCAATTGCACGGCGGCCGCTGCCTGCGCCAGCGACTGCTGCGCGGCCGCTGCATTGGCTTGTGCGGGCTGCCCCTGATTGGCGGCCGCCTGCGCTGTCGCGTCGGTAAGCGCGCTTTGAGCCTGTTGCAACGCCTGCGCGGCCTGATTGGGAAGCTGACCTGCCTGCATATTGGTGAGCGGCTGAATCATCTCGCCGGCGTTTTGGAAGGCCTGCGCAGCCTGCGCCAGATCCTGCATTGCCATCGCCTGCGCCTGCGCCAATAACTGCGCCTGCTGTTGACCTAATTGTGGAATCGAAGCCGGCGGCTGTCCGGGCTGTCCGGGCTGTCCGGGCTGTCCGGGCTGTCCGGGCTGTCCGGGCTCACCAGGTTGGCCCGGTTCACCGGGCTTGCCAGCTTCACCCTTCTGCGCTTGGGCGATGGCTTGCTCGGCTTTCTGCATTTCGCCGATGGCCTTCTGAAGGTCGCCCTTGGCCAGTTGTTGTGCCGCCTCCTGCGCAGCCGCTTGTCCCTGTTTCAAGGGCGCCTGATTTTGAGCGTTCTGCGGTGCCTGCGCCTGTTGCTGCAACGCCTTGGCAATCTGCTCTTGTTTTTGCTGTAGTTGTTGCATGGCGTTTGCCGGATCCGCCTGCCCCATCCCCTTGTCAATTTCCTGCTGGGCTTTCGCAATGGCTTCGGCGGCTTGAGCGAGCGCCTCCTGATTGTCCATCTGCTGGCCCAGCTGCTGGGCGAGCTGGTTGAGCTGCTGGTCGATGGCCTGCTTGGCTTGCTGGAGGTTCTTGATGGCTTCACCCTGAGGGTTCCGCGCTTCCTGGGCTTTGCCCTGCTGAAGCTGTTTCTGCGCCGCGGCCATTTCCTGCTCGGCATTGCCCAACGCCTGCTGGGCTTGCTCTGGTGCTTTGGCCGCGCCGGCTTCCACCTGGGCCTGGGCGGTTTGTTCGCCAAGCTTGGCCTGCTGTTGGGCTCGTGGTGCGTCGCCCTTGTCGGGGGCGTTGGCAGCCTGCGGATCGGCGTTGGCTTTCTCGGCGGCCTTGGCCGTGTCGAGCTTCAAGTCCTGCTGTTTCTCGATGAGCTGGCCCACCTTCTTGCTCAGGTCTGCCAGGGCGGCCATGTTTTGCTTCATGGCTTCGGCAGCGGCGATCTGTTGATCAATCTGCTGCTCAGCCTTGGCCAGCGCGTCGATGGCGGCCTGCTGCGCGTCAGGAGAGTTCTTTCCCTTCTCCAATGCGTCCTGAGCCTTTTTCATTTGCTGCGCGGCCTGCGCAAGCGACTCGGCTGCGTCGGGCGCCATTTTTTCCGCGGCTTTCTGGGCGTCCTGTGTCCCCGCCTTGTTGTTCTCCTGTTTGGGAGCCTGATCCTTGAGCGCCGCCTCCTTCGCGGGCTCGGCTTTCTTTGCCGCGGCCTGCATTTCCTTGGCGGCGGCTTCGAATGCCTTCGCGGCTGCTTCCGCTTCCTTTGCATCGGGTGCGTTTGGGCTCTCCGCAGCCTTCTTGGCGTGGTCGGCAGCCGCTTTAAGCGACTCGGCAGCCTTCTGAGTCTCGGCTTTGGAGTCCGCCTTGGCCGCCTCGGCCATTTTTTGGGCTTCGGCTACGGCTTCCTTGGCAGCTTGCGCAGCCTTCTCGGCGGCCTCCTTGGCAGCCTGCTTCTCATTCGCAGGAGCTTGCACGGCTTCCTGGGCTTTCTCGGCCGCCTTCTTGATTTCCTCCACGGCCTTTTCGGCAGCTTCCTGGGCCTTTTGGGCCGCCTGTTTTTCCGCGGGCGCAGCCTCCGGCTTGGCCTCGGCAGCAGCGCTGTCTTTCTTGATCTGCTCCTCCTGCTTCTTAAGCTCGGCAACTTTCTTCTTCAGCTCCTCAAGCGACTTGGGAAGGTTGTCCTGCGGTTTTTTCTCGTTGGCCGCGAGCTGGTTGAGTTCGTTCTGGATGTCCTTCTTGGCGGCTTCCATCTTGGCAATCGCCTGCTCCTGCTGATTCGCGGCGGCCTTGGCGCGGTCGTCGGGAGCCGTGTTGGTCTCCGTTAGCGACTGCCGGGCCTGTTGTTGATTATCGATGGCGCCCTGGAGTTTCTCAGCAGCCGGGGGCACCAGATTCTGGATGTCTTCGCGCACGGTGTCCGTGTCGAGCACGATGTCGGCCTGATCACGCGCGAGGGGTTTCGTGTCGGCCTTGGCACCATTGACTTCCTGCGTCTGTTTCTTGGTCTGCTGCTGCTGCTTGATGGCGCGGTTGAGTTCGGCCAGCGCCTGTTCGAGTTTCTGTCGTTCGTTGCGCGGATCAAGCAGGCGGGAAATCTCCAACATCACCTTGCGGCCTTGATCCTGAAGGCCGGTGGAACTGTCCAGGCGGCGCTGCTCCAAGGCCAGCAGGGACTGGCCGACGACGCCGTCCATGCCCGTCTTTGGCGCGAGGGCTTCCGCAGAGATGAGCCCCTCGCGCGAGGAGTGGACTTCCCAGATCACCGCGGACTTTGTGAAGGCGGCGTTTTGCTGGATGAATCCCCGTGCCTCGGAAAGGCCGCCGGCGCTGTGGGGAAAATACTCGGCAACGGGAATGGTGGCCTCGGCCGCGGCAGCCTCATTGGCGGGGCGCACCGTGACGGCATAGAACGCCGTGAGCGGCTGTTCGCCTGCAACGGCCAGATCCAGCGCCGCCTGGATGTTTTTCTGCCCCTTGAGATCGGGATGGGCTCTCAGGTGGGCCAGCAGCAGATCCGAATAGCGCTGCGCCTTTTCCTGCACGCTGCGCTGGCGCAGGGTGCGCGACTGCGTGGCAAATTCCAGCTCGTCATAGCGCCGCGCCGTGCCGAGATTGACGGCCAGATCGCGTGTCTGCCGCATGTTTTCGTCCTGTTCCTTCGCCAGTTCACGGAAGGCAACGGCGAGGTTGAGCAGCGCGTTGCGCCGCTTCCACTCAAGGGAAATGGCCTCGAGCTTGCGCAAGGTGGCGGCTTGCGCACCGATCGCCTTGAGGGCGGCGGGAGACTTTCCAGGTTCCGCCTGCGACTCCATGGTTTGCAAGCTGGCAAGGATCTGGCGGATTTCATTCTCGCTCAGTCCGCTCAGGATCGTGTGGAACCCACGCAGCGCACCGACATCGTCGCGGACGATGCGGTTGCGCTCGAACTCGGCGATCAGGCGCTGCAGGCGCTCGTCCACCTTTTTCAGGTCATTGCGCACACCCTCCTGCCGGGTGCCCTGCTCAGGCAGGCCGGGCGTCGAAGGCGCTGCGAAGGCCACCGACAAGGTTGTGCACACTGCCGCCAGCAGGGCTGGCATCCACCGACTTGCTCTCATGGTGTTCATTGGCTCCTTTGACATCGTGATCCACGACAACTTCTTGTAGTCCTTTACCCACGTAAAGCGTGCCTTTCTGACAAAAAAGGCAAGCCGCGCTAATTGTTCTTATTGACGCCCCCGGGGGGCTTTTGTTCAGCCTTTTGTCGGAGGTAAAGCTCCAGTAGGCGCCGCAGCTCATCCTGGGTGAGCCGCGACTTATCCACGCCCTCGATGGCTTTCTCGGCATCCCGGCGCAAGGCCGCCAGCTTTTCCTCAACGCTGACGATTTCAAAGTGCCGCTCGTTGCTTCGCCCCACACCGGGACCAGTCACCACGTTATTGTCGGTGGCCTCCAGCCAGTAAGTGACAATGGTGCGGGCGTTGTCGACCGGGCTGACCGACGCCACTGAAAGGATGGCTCGCTTCAAGTCCGCCATCTGCGTTTCAAAATCCCACTCGTACTGGGATTTGCGGGGATCCAACTTGATCTGGCCTGTGGTTTGTCCGGGTTCACCCACGAGATTCTCCACGCGGTAATGGAGCGTCAATCCGGTGATGCCGTACAAATCCTCCGCCGTGAAAACCAGATTGGGCCGCGCATGGCGCGTGACCTCGTCGTCATCGGCGGGTGCGAGAATGACCACCACCGGCGGCGCGTCGGCGTGGACTTGCAGGGCGTAGCGCGTCTCATCGCGCGAAAATTTTCCATCCGTGTCCCGAAGCTGGATGCTAAATGCACTCACCAGCGGCTCGGCCAGTGTGGCGTTAAATTCTGCCACCAGCTGCCGCCCACTGATGGAGGTGGCACGCAGGCTCGTCATGTTGCCGTCGGCCAGATGCAATTGCAGCCGGGCCTCGGCGATGGGCTTGGTGGCGTTGATGTCCAGCACCAGCCGGCTGCCCGCCAGCACGCCGCCCACCTGGGCATTGCGCAAGTCGCGCGACTCGGGCGCTTCGCCCGTGTAGGCGGGGTACACCACGCGGCACGCAATGGCTTCCACGGTGGGCCGCGGCACGACACTCACGCGGCCGCGCGCGCGCCCGTCATTGATCCGCACGGTGTATTGGAAAGACTGATGGACATTGGCCTCCACGTGCCGGTACTCGGCCACCGACGCGTTTAAGTCACCCTCGCTCTTGCTCAACTGGCGCCGCACGTCATCGCTCGCCTGTTCATAGCGGATGATCAACCGGCCGGAAGCCGGCTGGCGGCCCGTCACGCGCGCCACGATCTCCGCGTCCTCGCCGCGAACAATCACGAGCTCAGGCTGCTCAATCGTCACCTGGGTCTGCCGGGGCACCGGCACGTCCATCAGCAGCACGCGCTGCAAGAGCGGCACACTGGCCTCCCGGAAATGCCACACGAGCGTCGCACCCATCGCCAGCAGGATGAGCGCGAAGGCCGCGGCGGAGGCAAGCCTGTCCACCGCCACCACATCGCCCATACGGCGCGGGGCGGCCATCGCCTCCGTCTGCCGAACCAGCTCGTCCACCCACACGGCCGACTCGCCCGGTTGCACCGCCGACGCGCGCGAGAGTTGCAGGCTGGCGATGAGCCGGCCGCGAAAATCGGGCATGCCCCGCTCCACGAGCAGCGCCACCTCATCCTCGCCCGGTTGCCTTAAAAGAGGCCGGAGGGCACGCGTCCACAACACGCGCCCACCCCATATTAAATACGCCAACAACAGCAGGCCACGCGCCTCACGCGGCAGCTCGAAGAGCCAGTCGCCCGCCATGGCGGCGCCCAGAACCAGCACCGCGCCAATCACCAGCCAGGACACGCCGCCCGCCGCCGCGACCAGCACCAGCCGCGAGCGCACCGAGGCGACGCGCGCCCTCAGGCGTTCTAGTAGTGAATTTGCCTCCGCGCTCATGTCACTTGAGATAGGAGAGCTTGCGAACGATCCATTCGGCCGACACGACCACGAGCAGCAGCAGGAAATACGGCAGCGAGGACCAGAGTTCGCGCTCGCTGCGCGTCAGGACGGTGCGCGTGAGCGCGGGGATGCGGTCGGGCAGCAGCGCCAGGTCTTCCTCGCGGAAGAACGCGCCGCCCGACTGGGCCGCGAGCGTGCGCAGCAGCGCCTCGTTCATGGCGGTGCGCGTGCGCTCCAGATTGTGATCGCGCACGGCGAAGTGGCGGACGCCGTTGGTGTGATCCTCCAGAAACAGGCGGTATTGCCCCGGTGCCGACGCCACAAACTCGCCGGCGTAGGTCCGGTTGTCATCGGGCGAGAGTTTGAGTTCCATCCGGCTCTCCTCGCCGCCCACGGGCTGGAATCGCACCGCCACCGCAGCCGCCTGTGAGGTCGTCTCGCCGAACATCCGCGCGGACACCCGCACGCGGTCGCCGCTGCTGTAGAGCTTGCGATTGACGGAGAGCTGATAGTCGCGCGTGAAGTCCGTGAGTCGCGGCAGCGCCAGCCGCTGGACCAGCTGCACCCAGAAGGTGGTGTGATGCGCGTCGCCGGCGGCCTTGCGCCAGCGCCAGAAATTATCCGTGCCCATGTACATCACCAGCCCCGCGCCAAAGCGGTGGTGGGCCAGCACCGGCCGCTGATCGAGCCTCGCAGACTTTTCCGCGCCCGCCTCCACGAGCAGCACCTGGGCCGAGGGCTTGGCGCGCTCCACCTTGGACACCCAGTAGAGCGCGGGCAGTTCGGCCCAGATTTTTTCGTTCTCCTCATCCGACACCGCCAGGCGCAGCTCGGGGCTCTCACGGCCCAGCGCCGTGCGCGCCAGACGCACCGGGGCCTGCCCGTAGTCTTCCGGGCCTGCGGTTGCGGGCGGCGCGGCGGAGAGAATTACCGGCAGCATCTGGTCGAGCTCGCGCCCGCGGTAGGCCGCCGGGCAGTACCGTTTGCCCGCCACCACCAGCAGGCTGCCTCCAAAGTCGGCGACAAAGCGGCCCAGCGACTCCTGCGTGTCGGCCCGCCCCAGTTTCGCAGGGTCGACATCGCCCAGAATCACGACGTCGTACGCGCGCAATCCCTCAAGATCGGGCATCTCCTTGAGAAAGGGCGAGTCGGCGTTGGCGTTGTCATCGCGCGCAATGGTCTTGTCGCCTTCGAGCAGCAGCACGCGCAGGGAGACGTTGCGGTCGCGCAGCAGAAGCGCCACGAGATACCGGTACTCCCAGCGCGGCGCCTGCTCCACCAAGAGCACGTTGATTTTTTGGGAGACGACGCGCAGACGCTGGCTCATGTGGTTGTTGTCCTTCTCCGTCTCGTCGGCACGCACGGGCACGCGCACCTCCAGGTGGAACTCGCCCGCGGCATCCGGCGCGTAGTGCAGCGAGATCGTCTGCTCGCCGTCCCCGCCAAAGGTGACGGGCTGGGTGTCCACCTTGCGCGCCGGCGCGCCCTCCTCCTGAACCCAAAGCTCCACTTCGGCCGTCTCGCCCTGCAGCCCCTGCGACTGGACGCGGGCATGCACCGTCACCTCGTCGTCCTTGAACACCACGTCGGGGGCGGCCAGCCCTGCCAGCAGGATGTCGCGCGGCGAGGTCACACCCACGCCGTAAATGTAGAGGGGCACGCGCTCGCGTTGCAGGCGCGGAATCAATTCCTCCGGATCCAGCCCAGCGTTGTTGGCGCCGTCGGTCAGGATCACGATGCCGGCGATGGCCCCCGTGGCGTTGAGTTCGGCCATGCCGCCGCCGCGCTGCCGCAGCTGCTCGCGGCTCAGCGCCGCCGCCATGCCCTCGCCCATCGCGGTGACGGGGCTCTGGGCGCGCAACTGGCCGATCCACGCGCCGTCGCCGCCGGTGCCGTTGGCGTCGCCCACCTCCTGCAACCCCTTGCCAAAGGCGTAGGCGTGGACGTCAAACTTCTCACGGAGGCGCGAGAGCAGGTTGAGGTTGGTGTTTAACAGCGCTCCCTTGGCGAGGTCGATCCGGGGCACGCGCGAAAACTCAGCCAGCCGCGCCCGGGGAAGGTCGAAGCCCAGCCCCAAACGCGCGTCGGCCGCGCCCTGAACCATCGCGGCGCGCTTGATGTCGTTGGTGTCCAGCCGCGGCTCGGCGATGGCCATGCTTTCGCTGACATCGGCCATCACCGCCAGAAGCGCGCGCCGCTGGTGTTTAAGATCAAAGCGAATCACCGGCTGCAGCAACAATCCCAGCAGCAGCGCAAAGAAAAGTAGCCGCAGGCTCACCAGCACGGCGCGCCGGGTGCGCGTCATTTCCTCGGGCGCCCAGCGGTAGGAGAAAAGCGTCAGCGCAATCGCCGCCACCGCAAGCGCCGCCCACCAGCCGGGCGAGAAGCCGCCCTGCAGGGAGAGGCCCATGCCGGCCACTTCGGCGCCGGGTTGCGCGTCGCCGAACAGGTTGTAGAGCCATTGCTTCATCCGTTGCGGGTCATTTGGGCCGGCTGAACCGCTGGGCCAGATAAATCTCCAACGCCGCCAAGAGCAGCGTCAGCAGGACGAGCGGCAGCCAGAATTCCGCGCCCACACGGCCTCGGCGCAGGTCTTCCACCAGCGAGGCGCTTGGCCAGTCATGGACGGCGGCATGGGCGGCGATCTGCTGGCGCGTCTCGTCGGTCATGGGAGTCAGGTCGGATTCGTGCGTGTCCGCCTGGGCGGCAAACCGCAGCGACGCGGGAGGCTGGCCTTCGACCGCCGTGCCGGCCTGATACTCGAAGAGGACTTGATACAGCCCGGCACGGTCGGTGCGGTCGTACCGGAAGGCGGTCATCCCGGCTTCGCGCGAGAGCATTCCTGGTTCGGTGGGAGTGCTCTGGGGGCGCTCCACCTTGGCCAGCAGCCCGGCGCCGGCGGTGCGCCCCATTTGCCGGCCCAACGGCGCGCCAACCACCACGTTTAATTCGCGGCCCTGATCGCGCAGCATCGAGCCAAGGATGCGCTGGAAGAGCGGCACCGACTGCGGGCTTGCAGGCAGGCTGCACCAGTCCACATCGGCGGTGCTGCCAAACTGGTACACGCGCCCCAGTCCCCACGAGCTTTCCACCACCGCAGGCTGGCCGGGGGGCAGGCGCAGGCGTTTGGGAGGGGCGAGCCGGGCCCAGTCCAGCCCGGGATTGGCCTCGCGCAAGGCCGCCTCGGTCACCTGATAGAGCTGGGAGAGCGACGCAAGGGAATCTCCGACGCTGGCCTGGTGCTGACCTTCGCCGTAGCGCAGCACGACGCGCGGCATTCCCGCGCGAAGACCGGCGCGGGCCGCGCCATCCTGCGCGATGCGTCCGGCGAGGTAACGGACTTCGCCCGATGCGGCGCCCGCCGTGTCCTTGTCGACGGCCCAGCCAGTGAAGGGCGTCGTTTCGCCACGGACGCGGCTGGTGCCATCGGCTGATTTCTCCAATTCCGCCAGGGCGACGATGCGCGGCAGGTGCAGCGGCAACCGGCGATAGGTGCGCTCGCCGGCGAAGAGGCCGCCTCCCAGCTCATTCCAGATCCGCACGACGTCGTGTTCGAAATTGCCCGATTGCAGGGTGACAAACACCTCGTCCTGTTCCGCGTCGCCCACCGCAGGCGCGAAGGTGGCGGGCAGCAGCGCAAGCCGGGTGTGCAGCGCGTCGTTGTGGTACTTGAGATCGGTGTTCCTGCCGGGAAAGAGCAGCAGCCCCCCGCCGCGGGCGACGAAGTTAGTGAGCGTCTGCTCAAAGGCGGCAGGCAGCGCCGCCACGTTGGCCAGCGCCACGGCGTTGTAAGTGTCCAGGTTCACCAGATCCAGCCGGTTGGCGCGCACCTCATCGGTCATCACGTGGAAAGGCTGGTTGGCGGCGGCCGGGCGCAGGGAGTGCTGCAGGAAAAACGTCTCGTCCTGCCAGGGCTCCTCGCCGGGGGCGCCATTGACCAGCAGCACGCGCACCTCCTCGACGGCGTTGACCACCAGCGTGCGCAGATCGTCCGCGGGCAAACGGTCGCCCCGCTCTCCCTGCACGAGCCGCGCCGTGACGGGCTGCGAGCCGCCCTCGGCGAAACTGGCGAAGAGCTGGACGGACTTCTCCTCGCCGGAGCGAAGCAGCGGGATCGTCAGCTCGTCGCGGGCGCCCGCGCCGCCGCCGGTGGTGAGCCGGACGAGCGCATTCTTGTGATCCTGTTTGGAAAAGTTGGTGACGCGAACATTAAAGCGCACACGGCGGCCGCGCGGCACGATGCCCTCGGCGGGCTCCAAACCGGTGATGGCGAGGTTGGAAAGGGGGTCGCCTCCCACGAAGATGAAATGGGTCTGAACCGACTGCTCATTCCCGGCAAGAAACGCCTTCAATCCCTCGCTCTGCTCCCAGCCGCCTGCGGGATTGTCGGTGATGACGAACACCTCCTTGCGCAGCTGCGAGCGGCCCTGCAAGGCCTCGACGGCCTGGCGCACGGCCGGAACCATGGCGGTGGCATGGTCGGAGAGCGGCGCCTGCGCGAGCGTCTGCCGCACCATCTCGACGTCAAACACCGGCTCCTCGATCAGCGGGCGCACCACATCGGAGGCCAGGTACAACGCCACGGCCGAGCCCTTGGGAAGCGAGAGCAGCACCTGCGCCGCGGCGTCCTTGGCGTGGTCAAAGCGGGTCTTGTCGCCATCCTGAACGCCCATGCTGTAGGAGTTGTCGAGCACGATGACGCTGGTGACCCCGGCGTCGCCCGCCGACGAGCCCGAGTCGCTTGTCACGGCCGGCCGCGCCAGCGCAAAAGCCAGCAGGGCGAGCATCGCGCAGCGCACCAAGAGCAGGATCAAATCCTCCAGCTGCATGCGCCGCTGATTCTGGTCGATGCTCAGCTGCACAAACCGCATCGCCGCCCAGATGACCTTGCGGAATTTGCGGCGGTTGATGAGATGGATGATGATGGGGACCGAGACCGCCGCCAGGCCGAAGAGAAGCAATGGGTTGAGGAACTGCATCTCAGTATTTGCTCTTGGCCGTGCGCAGCCGGAAGGTGAGGTAGCTGCTCAACACCTGCGAGAGCCGCTGGCGCGTGTTGATCTGGACGTAGTGGACGTGGTTGCGCTCGCAGCCGCGCCGCAGCCGCGTGCAGAACTCGCCGAAAACCTTCTGGTAGGTCTGGCGGATTTCCCGGGGGCGCGTGAGCAGTTTGGGCAGATTCTCCAGCCCGTGAAACTCCACCAGTCCCTGGAAGGGAAACTCCAGCTCGTCGGCGTCGAGCGTGTGCAGGACAATCACCTCGTGCCCCCCGAAGCGCAGGTGGCGGATGCCCTCGAGCATGGCCTCCTCCTCGTCGAAGAAATCGCTGATGATGATGACGATGCCCTTGCGCCGCAGCTGCAAGGCCAGATCGTGCAGCGTGCGGGGAATGTCCGTGCGCTGGGCGCCCTGATAGGCCGCCAGCCGGCTCATGATGCGGTGGATGGTGCCCTTGCTGTCGCTGCGCGGGGCGAAGTCGCGCATCCGGTCATCAAAAATCCCCAGCGCCACCGCGTCGCGCTGGTGCAGGATGAGGTAGCTTAAACACGCCGCCATCATCTTGCCGTATTGCAGCTTGGTGAGCTTGCCCGAGCCGTACTGCATGGATTCGCTGCCATCGAGCAGGATGTGCGCGACGTAGTTGGTCTCCTGCTCGTACTGCTTGATGAAATAGCGGTCGGTGCGCCCCAGCACCTTCCAGTCCAGGTGGCGGGTGTCGTCGCCGGGCGCATACTCGCGGTGCTGCGCAAACTCGATGGCGAACCCGCGGTAGGGCGACTTGTGCTCGCCGGCCATGTAGCCTTCCACCACGTAGCGGGCGTGCATGCCCAGCGCCTCGGCGCGGGCGATGGCGCCGGGGTCGAGCAGTTCCTCGATGTGCTGTTTGTCCATGGTGGCCGGGAACGAAAGCGAAGGCGCAGGTTAGCTCAAGCGCTCGTTCTTCGGCACGGCCTCTAGAATCTTGTCGATGATGTCGTCGGCGGTGACGCCTTCGCTCTGCGCCGAGAAGTTGGGAATGATGCGGTGTCGCAGCACCGGATGGGCCACGGCCGCCACGTCCTCGCAGCTCACATAGACCTGGCCGTGGAGCAGCGCCCTGGCCTTGGCCGCCATGATGAGGTTGAGGCCGCCGCGAGGGCCCGCGCCCCACGTCAGCATTTCCTTGCAGACGGGCAGCGCTTCGTCGGTGGTGACGCGCGTGGAGCGCACCAGCTTGCGCGCATACTCAAACACGTGGTCGGCCACGGGCATGCGCCGCACGGTGTGCTGAAGCTGCAGGATGTCCTCGGCGTTCAGCGTGGCCTCCGGCTTGCCGGGCTTTGCGCCCGTCGCCATCTTCATGATGGCCAATTCCTCGTCGGCGCTGGGGTAGTCC
>SXGU01185522.1_pt1 | contig 12397 bp, 14 predicted proteins | sample 3174531 | NCBI WGS metagenome assembly SXGU01 (sample SAMN11356863, study PRJNA531348) | freshwater metagenome | isolation source: freshwater sample F1-140 | place: China: Fuxian Lake, Yuxi | collected 2017-12-25 | reverse complement strand
TCCGGTGGCACCTCGGGCCTGTCCATCGGCCACGCCTCGCCGGAGGCGGCAGCCGGTGGTGCCATTGGCCTGGTGAAGAACGGCGACCGCATCCGCATCTCGGTGAAGAAACGCTCGATCGACCTGCTGGTGGACGAGGCGGAACTGGCCAGGCGCCGCGCAGCCTGGAAGCCGCCGGTTGCGCCGCCCACCCGCGGCTACGCCAAGCTGTACATGGACCACGTGCTGCAGGCCGAGCACGGCTGCGACTTTGACTTCCTGCGTCGCTAGCGACGCAGAGGCGATTTCTTCAAGGGCGCAGCGTCGAGATCCTGAGCAACCGGACCTGAGCGTCCGCGCGAGCGATTTACTCGCTCTGCACGAATCCGATCCGGCGCTTCGGCTGAGGCGCGGGAGGGGCCATCAACTCGCGGATCGCGTCGAACACGGCCTTGAACTGCCGGTCGTATTTCGATTCGAGGTCGTTCAGCCGCCGCGTGAGATCCCGGTTGTGCCCGATCAGTTCGCGCAGGCGCACGAAGGCGCGCATGATCTCCACGTTCACCTGCACGGCGCGCTCGCTCTTCAGGACTGACGAGAGCATGGCGACGCCTTGTTCCGTGAACGCATAGGGTTTGGTGCGACGACCGCCCCAGTTCCGGGATGCAGGACTTGAGGTCACAATTTGTGACTTCAAGATTGCAAGCTCCTGTTCGGTAATGGAAAACATGAAGTCCGACGGGAAGCGGGCGGGGTTTCGCTTGACCGCTTGCACCAGTACCTTGGTCGGCACTCCATAGAGCTGCGCAAGGTCGGCGTCGACCATGATCCTGTGTCCGCGAACAGTGTGGATGCGCGTGTCGAGAGCTTGGGTGACCGGACTCATGGTGTCTTCGATACAACGCCGCGCACACGCCGTGCGTTGACCCGTCTACGATAGCGACAAATGTCCCTCAAACGCCCCCGCGGCCACCCCGGCACCCTCGTCGTCCTCGAGCACAGCTCCCGGATCCTCAAGGGCAACCCGCTCGGCGACCCGCACGTGAGGAAACTTGGCGTCTGGCTGCCGCCGGGTTACGACGGCAGCAGGCGGCGCTTCCCGGTGCTCTACGACCTGGTCGGCTTCACCGGCTCGGGCCTCGGGCACACGGGCTGGAAGCCCTTCGGCGACAACGTCCCCGAGCGCGCCGCGCGCCTCATGCACGAAAAGAAGATGGGCCCGGCGATCATCGTCTTCCCGGATTGCTTCACCGCGCTGGGCGGCAACCAGTACGTCAACTCCAGCGCCATCGGCGACTACGCCGACTACCTCACGCGCGAGATCATCCCCTTCGTCGATCGCCAATTCCGCACGCTCGCGGGCCGCGAGCACCGCGGCTGCTTCGGCAAGTCCTCCGGCGGCTACGGCGCGATCATCCACGGCATGAAATACGCGAAGTACTGGGGCGCCATCGCCGATCACTCGGGCGACGCCGGCTTCGACTTCGTCTACTGGCACGACTGGCCCAACACGCTCACCGAGCTCGCCAAATACCGCAGTCCCAAACGCAAATCCGGCCCGCAGAAATTCCCCCGCAACCGGAAGCTGGAAGCCGGCCTGGACGACGGCCGCATCCAGCGCTTCCTGCAACACGTCTGGAAGACCGAGAAACTCTCGGGCAAGGAAGGCCACGCCATCATGAACCTGTGCATGGCCGCCACCTACGACCCCGATCCGCGCGCGCCCAACGGCTTTCGCATCCCCTTCAATGCCGAAACCGGCGAAGTCATCGAAGAGCGCTGGCGCAACTGGCGCCGGCACGATCCCGTCAACCTGGTGGCGAGGTACCGCGAAAACCTCAAGTCGCTGCGCGGCATCTACATCGACTGCGGCTGGCGCGACCAGTACCACATCCACTACGGGTCAAGGTTGCTGTCGCAGCGGCTGGCGGAGGCGGGGATCAGGCATCGGTACGACGAGTTCGATGACGACCACTCGGATGTCGACTATCGGATGGACCTTAGCCTGCCGTTCCTCTGGCGGGCGCTGCGCTGACAGCCCGCCGGCGTGCAAATCACTCGCCCATCCTCATCCGACCGGCGGTTGGTGCGTTGGCCGCCGTATATGCTTCTCTATCGCCTGCATTTCTTCGTCCTCAAAGGCTTGCCAGGTGCCATCTCCCACTTGCCCGCCTGCGCCTCACGCACCGACCTCGCGAGCATGGTCACGTTCAGCCCCAGCTCCTGCGCCACCTTCGAGCGCGATACCCCCTCTTGCCCCGCCAGCTTCACCGCCTCACGCTTGAACTCCGCTGCATATCTCTTGCGTTCCATCTGACACCTCCGATATCTCCCTCAACACTATCAAGAGTGTCCGGGAAACCGGGGCGATGCCAGTTATGCCGGCATCGGAATAGCGCATGAAGTTGGATTCCGTTGTCACTTGGTTGCGTAATTCGCAATAGAAGCGGCAGAGCGCCGCGATCGGCGCGGCGCACAAGGCGTGGGAAGACTACAAGCAGCGACGCAGGAAGGCCGCGGCATAGGAGCAGGCATGGGACTGACCCGGGATTTCAAGGAAACCGTCGTTGCGCGCGCGCGAAGCGACGCGAGATTTTGCGACGCGATGTTCGCGGAGGCGATCAACGCCTACCTGGCCGGGGATACGCAAACCGGCAAGGCGATGCTGCGCGACCTGGTGAATGCGACCATTGGTTTCGAGGGTCTTTCGGCGGAGATCAGAAAGCCCTCGAAAAGTCTGCACCGCATGCTTGCGGCGCGCGGCAATCCGAGCACCGGGAATTTCTTCGGCATCGTGAAAGCATTGCAGAAGAAGACCCGCACGCGCCTGCGTGTCGCGGTGCAATCCGGTTGGCGACGACGACGCAGCCGTTCTATTCGACCTTGATGTTCGCCTCGCGCGCCACCCGGGAATATTTCCGGATCTCGTCGCGCACCAGCGCGTCGAATGCCTCGGGGCTCATCGGCGCGGGCTCCGCACCGAGGGAAAGAAGCTGTTTACTTACCTCGGGCAGCGCCATGATGCGCGCCACTTCCTTGCTCAGCTTGGCGACGATGGGCCGCGGCGTCTTGGAGGAGGTCAGCAGCCCGAACCAGGGGTCGAAGGCGTAGCCGGGGACACCCGCTTCCGCGATGGTCGGCAGGTCGGGCATCGCGAGGGCGCGCTTGCTCGTGGAGGTGGCGAGCGCGGTGACCTTGCCGCCGGCAGCGGCGGGCAGCACATTGACGATCGGCGACAGGTTGAACAGCACTTCCCCGGTCATCGCCGCCTGCAAGGCTTGCGGGATGCCTTTGTAGGGCACGTGCTGGACCTTGAGGTTGCCGAGGCTGCCGAACAGCGCGCCAGCCAGGTGGTTCGCGCTCCCTATGCCGGGCGAGGAATAGTTGTACGCGCCCGGCTTCTGCCGCACGTGCGCGAGCAGTTCCCTGACCGACTTGACCGGCGCATCAGCGGCCACGACGAGGATGCTCGGCACTGTCGCCAGCATCGATACGCCGGCGAAATCGCGCTCGGTGTCGTAGGGCAGGTTGGCGTACAAGGCGGCGCTGACCGCGTGCCCGGCGGACACCACCATCAAAGCGTGTCCGTCCGGCGGCGCGGACAAGACCCCCTGCGCGGCGACCACCCCGCCGGCGCCGGGGCGGGTCTCCACCACGACCGGCTTGCCCCAGGACTCGAACAGCTTTGCCGCGACGATGCGCGCCAGGATGTCGGTGGTGCTGCCCGCGGAGAAGCCGACCAGTATCTTGACCGGTTGGGAGGGGTAAGTATCGACGTCCGCCGCCGCGGCCTGCGGAGCGGCAAGGAAAACGGTACAGACGACGGCGAGTATTGCTCTCAGCATGCGAATCATCGACCCTGCTCCTCAGGTTGCTGGCATCATCGGCACTGACGCGAGTCTAGTGCATGACAGAAACGGGAGGCCAACGCATGGCACAGCAAGCCCAGGCACCCGCCCGGCCCCAACTGGCGCACGGGGTGCGCGACTTTCTCGAGCGGGAAAGGCAGCGCATGCTCTCGGCCTGCACGGCGTGCGGCAAATGCTTCGAGGCCTGCCCGATGCCCGCGTACATCGAGAACCGCGGCGAGGCGAGCCCTGCGCAAGTGACGGCCGGCGTGCTGCAGTTGTTGCGCACGGGCGCCACCGACGCAACGGCGCTTGGCTGGATCGCGGTGTGCGTTCGCACCGGCGAGTGCGTGAAGGCCTGCCCTGAAAACGTCAATCCGAAGCTGATGATGCGCCTGGCGAAGATGATCGCCAAGGGCGGATTGGGCGGGGAAGCGCTCATCCAGTCAAAGGAAGACCGCGATTTCTTCCCGCGCATCCGGGCCTTCGCCCAGCTCGAGCTGTCGGAGCAGGAAATCAGCGAGTGGATGGAATGAGTTCCGTCACCGCCATCGAGCCGGGCGAGCGCATCACGTTCTGGTACGGCTGCAACGTGCTGCGCCACGGCGACATCATCCACGCCTGCCTCGATGTGCTGCGCGCGCTGGGCTACGACCCCCTGCCCGTGGGCGGTCCCGACTTCTGCTGCGGCTCGACCAAGGATGCGAACCTCGTCGCTGCCGACGGCATGGCGAACCGCACCGTGGACAGGTTGAACAAGCGGGGCGCGGACCGGGTGGTCGCCTGGTGCCCGTCGTGCCACGCGCAGTCGCTGGAGTTGATGTCGAAGGGGTACGAAGCCAACTACGACAACCAGTATTTCGTCGAGCTGCTGTACGAGAACCGCGAGCGCCTGAAGCCGCTGCTGAAGAACCCGGTGCCGATGCGGCTCTTCGTGCACCGCCATACCGGTTTCAACGACAAGGTGGCGGTGAACCGCATGGTGCCGGAGCTGCTTGCGCTGATTCCGGGCGTGGAGATCGTCGAGGACGATTTGCGCGCGCCGGGCTACATGTGCGCGCACCTGGTTACCGTGCCCGCGGCGATGACGCACATGGTGCGGGAAACCGAAGAGCGCATGCGGCGCAGCGGCGCCGATGCGCTGGTGACGCTCTTTCACCAGTGCCAGCGCGAGCTGGTCGGCCTGGAGGCGCAGGGCGTGACGCAGGTGTTCAACTACATGCAGCTCATCGCGCGCTCGATGGGCCTGGGCTACGAGGACGAGTACAAGGCCTGGAAGAAGGCCGGCCCGCAGGCGGCGGCCGCGATCGGCAGCGAACGCATGCAGAAGATCGGCATCCAGTTCTTCGATCGCGCCATCCTGCCGGAACTGCTGAAGAAGACCCCCCGTTAGGCGAGGGCGGGTCGCGTGATCGTCGCCACCGCGGGCCATATCGACCACGGCAAGACCGCGCTGGTCAGGGCGCTGACCGGCGTCGACACCGACCGGCTGCCGGAGGAGAAGGCGCGCGGCATCTCGATCGACCTCGGCTTCGCCTACTGGCGCACGCCCGGCGACGGGCTCACGGTCGGCTTCGTCGATGTGCCGGGGCACGAGCGCTTCGTGCGCAACATGCTGGCTGGCGTGTGCGGCATCGATTTCGTCCTCTTCGTGGTCGCCGCGGACGACGGCGTGATGCCGCAGACCGTCGAGCACCTGCATATCGTCGAGCTGCTTGCGGTCACGCGCGGCATTGCGGTGATCAGCAAGATCGACCGGGTTCCGGAGCAGCGTGTGCAGGAGGTAACGGCCAGCGTGAAAGCGCTGCTCGCGCCCACCGGCCTTGCGGGCATCGAGGTGCTGCCGGTCTCCGCCATCACCGGGGCGGGGATGGATGCCCTGCGCTCGGCGCTGGCCGCTGCGGCGCGCAGCCAGGTCCGCCGGGGGCAGGAGGGACGCCAGTTCCGCTACGCCATCGACCGCGTGTTCAGCATCGCGGGCAGCGGCACCGTGGTCACCGGGACGGTCTTCAACGGCGCGGTGGCAGTCGGCGAGCGCTTGATGCTGTCGCCCGCGGGGCGCGAGGTGCGGGTACGCGGCATGCAGAAAGACGGCAAGCCGGCGACGCGCGCGCTGGCCGGCGAGCGCTGCGCGCTGAACCTCACCGGGGTCGAACTGGCGGACGTGCTGCGCGGCGACTGGGTGGTTGCGCCCGGCCTGCACGCGCCGACGCTGCGCATGGATGCGCGCCTGCGCCTGCTGGATTCCGAGGCGCAGCCGCTCGGGCACTGGACGCCCGTGCACCTGCACCTGGGCGCGGGGGACGTGACCGCGAGGGTCTCGATGCGGCGCGGCGCGTCGATCCGTCCGGGCGAGTCGGCGCTCGTGCAACTGATCGCCGACAAGCCGGTGGCGGCGTTGCACGGCGACCGCTTCATCGTGCGCGACCAGTCGGCCTTGCGCACGCTGGGTGGAGGCGTGGTGATCGATCCGGCCGCGCCGCGCCAGCGGCGCAACGCCGCGCCGCGCGCCGCGCAACTGGCCGCGCTGGAGCGCGCCGAGCCGGACGAGGCCCTGCGCGCGCTGCAGGAATGCTCGCCTGCCGGCGTTGACCTGAGCTGGTTCGGGCGCATCTTCAACCTCGACGAGAGCCGCCTCGCGGCGCTGGTACAGCGCAGCGGCCTGGTTGTCATGGGCAAGGAGCCGCGCATCGGGCTGCCGCAGGCGGCGCTGGATGCCGCCAAGGCCGCCGTGCGCGAGGCGCTCACGCGCTTTCACGCCGAGACACCGCAGGCCGTCGGCATGGAGGTCGCGGCGCTGCGCAAGCAGTGCGCGCCGCACATGGCTGCCGGCACGTTCGCGATCCTCCTGCGCGGCCTCGCCGACGAGAAGCAGCTGGAAACGAGCGGTTCGGTTGCGCGGCTGATCCGGCACGTCGCGACGGACAATCCCGCCGACGAAAGGATGTGGCAGGCCGCGCAGCCTGCGCTGGAGGCGGCGGGATTGGGCGGGGCGACGCTTGCCGAGCTCGCCGCCGCGGCGAAGCTGGCCGCGCCCCAGCTGAAGGATTTCCTCCATCGCAAGGCGAAGACCGGTGAAGTGGTCAGGGTGACGGCGGAGCGCTTCTACCTGCGCGGCACGCTCGCGCGGTTCGCAGTGCTCGTCGCAGACGTGGCGAAGGCGCTGCCGGGCGGCCGCTTCAGCGCCGCGCAGGTGCGCGACCGCACCGACATCGGCCGCGGGCGCGCCATCGAACTGCTCGAATGCCTCGATCGCCTCGGCATCACGCAGCGCGTCGGCGACGTGCGCGTGGTGCGCAAGGATTTCGCGCCGATCCTGGGCGAGGCGGCGGCGGCCGGCGGCGACCGCAACCTGAAGCGATAGTCGGGGTGAAGTGATCGGCGCTACTGCCCGATCTTGAAGCCCGTCTTCTTTGCGTCGTCGCCCTTCTTCGCCGCCGGTTTCGCCGTCGGCTTGATCGCGGGCTTGGCGGCCGGCTTGCCCTCCGTGTACTTGACCGGCGTGTAGTCGTACTTCACCTCGAACTTGCCCTCGCTCGAGAAAGCGAGCAGCGCCGCGGTCCAGGCGCGTTCCTCGGGCTTGAGGAATTCGTTCAGGTCGGCCACGCCCTGCACGATTCTGGCGCTGTCGCAGGGCTTCAGCTCCTCGCCTTCGAGGTCGCCTTCCTTGTTCGAGAAGCGCAGGTTGGCTTCGAAATTGCGCGACTTGCCGTCGACCGAGCGGCCGACTTCCGCCACCGTCACCCAGGCGATCTTCCACTCCGGCGGAAGGCCCGCGGCCATGCAGGTGAAGATTTCCTGCACGAGCTTGACGTGTGGCGGCTCGGCCTCCGGTTTTGCGGCCTCGGGCTTCGGGGCCTGCGCATGGGCGGCGCCGAGCAATGCGGCGACGAGGATGGCGAACAAGGCGCGAGAGGTCATGGGCGCATTTTACTTCCTCGGCGCGCCCGCGCCGCGCTCATCGGTGCTCGCTCCACCAGATCAGCGCCACCAGCAGGAAAAAGGCGAATTCGGCGAGCGTCACCAGCACGATGAGCCCGCCGATGCGGCGCGACGAAGGCCGCAGCGGCAGCCAGAACCGGCGCGTGGCCCAGGGCCACAGCGGATTGGCGCCCCAGCGGTGTTCGCGGGCCAGGTACGCATGCAGGGCCCATCCCCAGGCTTCGAGGCTCTTGTCCACCTCGGCGAGGCGGCGCTCGCGCTCCTCTTGGGGCAGGCCGTCGTAGCGGTCGGTGATCGTCAGCCTGCTGCCGGCAGCCGCGGGCTCGAGGCGGAAATGTGTCGCGCGCTTGAGCCCCGCGGAAAAACCGATCGAGAACGCGTCATCCGATTCGCGCGTGCGGTGCAGCTCCAGCGCGACGGCCTGCTGGTTGCTGAGGTTGCGCCAGTCGACCCGCACGGCGTTCGCGCCGGCGGGCGTCCAGGAGCGGATTTCGAGATAGGGATTGATGCGGTAGAGCCGCTCGAGGTCTCCGCAGAACGCCCGCAGCGCATCCAGCCCGAGCGGCGTGTCTATCGCGACCCAGGAGGCGTCGTCGCCGGCCTGCACCTCGTCCGCGGTCATCCCGGCGCCGGAACGATGAGCAGGGGCGCCTTGAGCACCCGGATCAGCGTGTCGACGTGCATGCGCGAGTTGAGGCCGGCAGCGCCCTTCGGGCGCGGCGCGCCGATCACCACCAGCTCGGGGGCGATCTCGGTGCAATACTCGATCAGGCACGCTGCCGGCTTGCCGAGCACGGTTCGCGTCTGGTAGCGCAGGCCCTGTTGCCCGGCCAGCGCGCGCATGCGCTCGACGTGGATGGCGATCTCGGCTTCGATCTGGTGCTCGACGTGCTTGCCGTAGGTCTCGCGGGTCGAGGCGTTGTTCAGCCAGTCGTCGCCCATCATGCCGCGCCAGAAATCGGGCACCACGACGAGCTGCGACAGGAATGCGCCGGGCGCGCACAGCGCGAGCGCCGCGCGCTCGGCGGCCTGGGCGCCGGGCGTGCCGTGGCTCGCCAGGACGACGCTGGAGTACGCGATGCCGGCCCGCGCGCTCAGACGAAGAGGTAGACCAGCAGCGCGATGCCGAGCGACAGGGCGAGCGCCACGAAGTCCTCGTGCCGGTCGGTGCCGAAGATGGTCAGCGCCGAGCCGCGGTCGAATTTGTCTTCTGCCATGATGTTCTGCCTCCGCCTCAGATTGTTTCTGCAACCAGCAGCAGCACGACGATGAGCGAACCCACCGCCTTGATCACGCCGACGATGCTGCCGATCACCAGCGGCTGGCCGCCCGCCTGCCGGATCGAGCTCATGGTGATCTGCATGCCCAGGCCCACCAGGCCGAAGGTGAAGAACCACGCGATCAGGTCGCGGAACATGCCGATCTTGGGCGCCGAGTGCCGCACCGCGCGATGCGCCTTCACCAGCACGTCGTTGGCGGGCTTCGTCAGCAGCTTGGCGTTGACCACGCCGCGCAGCGTGTCGTCGTCCTCGATCGACATCAGCTTCCTGTTCTCCAGCAACCGCGCCAGCGCCGCCTTCTGGTCGGCGCGCTTGATCTTTTCCGCCTCCGCCTTCAATGCGCCGAGGTCCTTGTCGGAGAGCAGGCGGCTGGTGACCTTGCCCTCCTTGTCCTTCTTCGTCATCACCTTGTCGCTGTTGTCGAAGTAGGCGCCCTGGTAGTGCCGCGCCGGGGCGAAGATGCCGGTGGAGGAGAGCGCGAACATGAGGATGAAGCCGAGCACGAACACCGGGAACTTGCTGATCATGACGTGCGCGACGTCCACCTTCTGCGCGCCGACCTCGCGCTTGACGTACCACAGCGCGAGCCACAGCACGATGACCGGCAGGAACAGCACGCGCGTGATGTTGAAGATCTCGGCGACCTTCAGCGTCTCGATGCCGTTGGGCTGGAAGGCGAGCGCGGCCCCCGCCACCTGCGCGGAGTTGAGGATGCCGGTGCCGGCCCAGGCGCCGAACTGGATGTAGCCCATGCCGAAGGCGTGGCCGACGATCGGGAAGACGAACATGCAGACCACGCCGAAGAGGAGGATGGTGCCGATGGTGTAGGCGATCTCGGTCGATTTCGCCTGCACCACCGGGGCGCAAGCGACCGCAGCGGAGACGCCGCACACGCCGACGCCGGCGGACAGCACGCCGGTCATGGAGTTGGGCAGGTTGCGTCGCGCGCCGATCCAGAGCACCACGCCGACCGAGCCGAGCACGAATACGCCGATCAGCACCACCGAGAGCTTGCCCAGCTGCGCCAGCTCCGCGAGGCTGTAGAGGGTGCCCAGCAGGATGACGCCGGTCTTCAGCCCGAGGCGCGACAGGCGCACGCCGTTCTCGGCCCAACCCGGGACCTTGAACACGTTGACGGTGACGATGCCGGCGACGATGCCCATCACCACGTAGTTGAGGTTCATGACGCTGGCGAAGTTGAAGCCCAGGGCCGGCTGCGCCGCGCGGCCCCACTGCGCCATCTGCGGGTCGAGCCCCCATTTGACGATGAACGCGATCAGCATGATGAACGTGACGCCGCCGACTGTGGAGAGATAGTAGTCGAGGTGCCCCTCGGCGGTGCTGGCGAGCAGTTGCCAGAGGCCGATGACGATGGCGATGCCGCCGAAGGTGTAGCCCAGGATCTGCATTTCGCCCGCCAGGCGGCCGGTGCCGAGGTACTTGATCGCCTCCGCCATGGCGCCGCTCTGTACCGCGTAGGCATAGCCGACCATGACCAGCCCCATGACGAGCGTCCACGGCGTCTTCTTCGTATAGACCATATCCCCACCTCCCGCGGGCATTGTGTTCCCCGCGGGGCGGCTCGTCCACAGGCCGGCTGCTGCGCTGCAGCGTGACAGCCGCGCGAGGTTTCGGCAGAATACTTCAAGCTTAATCTATTGAAGCTTGATCCGTAATGGACAAGGAATCCCGTGTCGTCGCCGAGGACCACCGCGCCCTGCGCCTGTGGCTGCGGCTGCTCACCTGCACGCAGCACATCGAGCGCCACGTGCGGGGCAGGCTGCGCGGCCGCTTCGGCACCACGCTGCCGCGCTTCGACCTGATGTCGCAGCTCGAGCGCCATCCCGAGGGCCTGCGCATGAACGCGCTGTCGCGCCGCATGATGGTGACCGGCGGCAACGTCACCGGCATCGTCGACCAGCTCGCCGCCGAGGGCCTGGTCGAGCGTGCCGCGGACACGGGGGACCGGCGCGCGTTCCGCGTGCGCCTGACGCGCGCCGGCGAGCGCGCCTTCGCGCAGATGGCGCGCGAGCACGAGGCCTGGATCGTCGAGATCCTCTCGGGCCTCAACCGCCGGGAGCACGCCGAGCTCTTCGCGCTGCTCGCCAAGGTGAAGCAGCACACGCTGGAGGTCACCGGGTGAGCGCGACGGCCCACGTCGATACCTTCGTGCGCGACAGGTTGCCGCCGCGCGGGCAATGGCCCGAGCTGCTGTTCGAGCTGCCGGAACTGAAGTACCCGGCGCGCATGAACTGCGCGGTCGAGTTGCTCGACCGCATGGTGGCCAAGGGAAATGGCGGGCGCATCGCGCTGCGCGCGCCCGACGGGCAGTGCACCTACGCGCAGTTGCTGGCGCAGGCCAACCGCATCGCCAACGTGCTGGTGCGCGTGATGGGCGTGAAGCCCGGCAACCGCGTGCTGCTGCGTGGCCCCAACAACCCGATGATGGCCGCCTGCTGGCTGGCGGCGATGAAGGCCGGCGCGGTGTGCGTCGCCACCATGCCGCTATTGCGCGCCAAGGAACTCACCGAAATCGTCGAAAAGGCGCAGGTGACGCACGCGCTGTGCGACCGGCGGCTCGACCATGAGCTGCTGAACGCGCTCCCTGCGTGCCCGACGCTGAGGACGATCAAGTACTGGTACGACGACGCGCCGGGCTCGCTCGACGCGCTTTGCCCGGCCCAGCCCGCGACGTTCGCCAACGTGGACACCGCGGCCGAGGACCCGGCGCTGATTGCCTTTACCTCGGGCACCACCGGCAAGCCCAAGGGCACGGTGCATTTCCACCGCGACATCGTCGCCATGTGCGACTGCTTCCCGAACTCGTGCCTGAAGGTGAAGCCCGACGACATCTTCTGCGGCACGCCGCCGCTCGCGTTCACCTTCGGGCTCGGCGGGATGCTCTGCTTTCCGTTGCGGTTCGGCGCTTCCACCGCGCTGGTGGAAAGGCTTGCGCCCGATACGCTGTGGGAGACGGTGCAGAAGTTCCGCGCCACGGTCCTGTTCTCGGCGCCGACCATGTTCCGCGCGCTGGCCGGCATGGCGAAGAACTACGACCTCTCCAGCCTGACGCGCTGCGTTTCGGCGGGGGAGGCCCTGCCGGACGCGACCCGGCAGCTGTTCAAGTCCGCCACCGGGATCGAGCTGATCGACGGCATCGGCGCGACCGAGATGATCCACATGTTCATCTCGCACGCGCCGGAGACCGTGCGCCGCGGCGCCACCGGGTACGCGATCCCGGGGTACCGGGCTACCGTGCTGGACGGCGAGGGCAAGCCCTGCGCGCCGGGCGTGGTCGGCAGGCTGGCGGTGAAGGGTCCCACCGGCTGCCGCTACCTCGCCGACGAG
>SXGU01332515.1_pt1 | contig 12400 bp, 14 predicted proteins | sample 3174531 | NCBI WGS metagenome assembly SXGU01 (sample SAMN11356863, study PRJNA531348) | freshwater metagenome | isolation source: freshwater sample F1-140 | place: China: Fuxian Lake, Yuxi | collected 2017-12-25 | reverse complement strand
CGCTGCCGAAGGCTCGCCAAGGATTGGGAAGCCTCCATCGCCTCATCCGAAGCATGGTTGCTCATCGCCTCCATCAGGCAGCTCTCCCGACGCGTCGCTAGAGCAGCACAATCAAGATGTTAATTTTGAGTCCGACTCTGAACCATCCGGTAAATCCGTATTTCTTCAGAAGCGGCGCGGCTACCGTCAGATTTGAGCGCAACCCGTCATCAAACGAAATGATAAGTCCCGGAACTGAATGATTCCAGATGCCGCGCTCCAGGAAGCGGTTGAGATCTGCTCGATCGCAGTTGACGAATTTCTTCGAGTACCACTCAAATTGCCTTTCGAGCATACGAGCCCATTTGACAGGCGTGTCATGATAGGTGACGCAGCGGATGTAAGGCGCGAACCGATACTGCATGACCGAATTCGTGATCGAAAAGGCTAGCGGATTCCCAAGCAGCCATGCCAATCCGTGCTTTAGCTCGCGCTTGTTCGCGTAGACCATTTTCCCTAGCTCCAACAGTGGCGATCAGAACGTGTCCATATCAAGATAACAGTACTTCACACTAGACATACCGACTGAATCGGTGAAGTCGACGTACCCGATCGGCAACCCTTCCCTTGGCATTGCGAGCATTGAAAGCATCTTGTCCTGTGGCGAGCCTGGGCTGACGTAAGTTCTGATGCAGGCAATGCCGGAGAAGAAGCAGAAAATTTTTAAACGTGACAGCACTTTGCGAAACTGCGCTGTATCGGCGGCACCGAAATCTCCCAAGCCGAGACTTCCTTCCAGCTTCAATACGACATCAACGTCCGCGCTCCTCACGCAGTAAACTCCTGGTTGCTTCATCTTGTAGTTCCAGTATTGCTTCGAGCGCACGATGCAATCAAATCCCTGAGACATGAGGAGGCCCTCGAAATAGGACCCTCTCGCCATAAGTCTTATAAGAACCTCCTGCCATCGCCGGACGATCCGACACCCAATTCCAAATCGGCATGTCATCTCGGAAAGCGGGATCGTAGGAACCCAAAAGCGGTACCGCCGGATGTTTTCATGGTGCTGCCAGCCCAGTCTTTTGGTGAACCCTGGGTAGGCGTTCAACCCCGGGAATCCAAAGACGCTTACAACCGCGGCCTTTTTTGCCAGCTCGTATGTCTCTTGTCCGAGCCGCGTGAAGAGGCCTCTCCCCTGATATGCTTTATGAACCATCGTATCGCCGCTTTGCGCCACAAGATAAGATTTCCCACCTATTCGCGCGGCGACCGGGAAGACGCCATAGAATGCAACGGCCTGTCCATCCGGATCCAACGCTAACCGGCCGAGGTCTCGCGCGCCCGCGTATTCTGTATCGTGCTTGGCGAAAATTTCCGAAAGGTTCGGAGAGCGATTGTAGAGGTTTTTAAAAAGCCTTGGAAGGCGGGCGAAGTCCGATTGCGAAATGTTTTTTACCGTATAGTCCATTTGATTGTTTCCTCGCGATTTAGAAGTCTCGTTCCATGATCCAACCACGTTCTCGTCACTGGCGTTCGGTTGACTGGCGCTTACGCGGTAAGCGTGATCTGACGACCGCGTGTCACTATGCGGCGACGGCTTGCGGTGATTCACGCCGCCATTTCCACGGCAGCAATTCATCGATTTGGTTGATCGGGTGATCGGCGATGCGAGCGATGACGTCGGCGAGCCAGGCTTCTGGATCGATGTCGTTAAAGCGCGCGGTTTCGATCAGCGTATACATGACCGCCGCCCTTCGCCCGCCTGCGTCTGAGCCGGCGAACAGATAGTTTTTTCTGCCCAATGTCAGGGGTCTGATGGCGCGTTCGGCGGCGTTGTTCGTCATTTCGAGACGTCCGTCGTCGACATAGCGGGTCAAGGCCGTCCAGCGGGAGGCCGCATAGCGGATGGCTTTGGCGAAGTCGCTCTTGCCGCTGATTTTGGCCAGCGTCGCGTCGAGGAAGGCGCGCAGTTCGGCAAGGACGGGAGCAGATCGTTCCTGGCGCGCGGCGACGCGCTCGGCCGGCGATCTGCCCTTGACGCCGGCTTCGACGGCGAAGAGCCGCGCGATCATTTCGAGCGCCTGCGCCGCCGCCGGGGACTTCGTCTCGATATGCACGTCGTAGATTTTGCGCCTCGCATGCGCCCAGCAGGCGACCTCCTTCAGCGGCGCCGGCGCGCCGGTTTTCGGATCGGCCTCGTAAAGGCCGCCAAAGCCCGTATAGCCGTCGGCGTGGAGATGGCCGCGACAGCCCTTCAGCAAGGCGTGAGCGTGCTCGGACGTGCGGTCCGCCGAGTAGAGGTAGAAGGCGGCCGGCGGCGCCGTCGACCCGTAGGGTCTTTCGTCACGCACCGCCGTCCATAATCGGCCGGTCTTCGTCCTGCCGCGCCCCGGATCGAGCACGGGAACCGTGGTGTCGTCCGCATGAACGGCGGAGCCGGCGCGCACATGACGCGCGATACGCTCGGCCAGCGGCTCCAGCAGCGCCGCCATATGGCCGACCCAGCCGGCCATGACCGAGCGGTCGATCGTCACGCCCTCGCGGGCGTAAATGCCGGACTGACGATGCAGAGGAAGATGATCGCAATATTTGGAGACGATCACATGAGCGAGCAGCGCCGGCCCCGGCCGTCCCTTCTCGATCGGCAGCGTCGGCATGGGCGCCTGAACGATCGTCTCGCAGACCCGGCAGCTCATCTTCGGCCGCACATGCGCCACGCGCTTGAAGTGCGAGGCGACATATTCCAGCACGTCCCGCTCGTCGGCGCCGATCCGGCCGAACTTGGTCCCGCCGCAGGTCGGGCAGACACAGGGCGCATCGTGGACGATCGTCTCGAGCGGGAGATGATCGGGCAGAGGAACGCGAACGGAGGGCTTCTTCTTCGGCGTCGATGACGAAGCGCCGCTCGCGGCCGTTTCGCTGTGCGCCTGCCGCTCGGCGTCGCTCTCCTCCATGTCGCCGATCAAGAGTTCGAGCTGGTCGATATCGCGGTCGAGCTTTTCCGACGATCGCCCGAAGCGCGCGCGCCGCAAAACGGCCAGCTGCATTTTCAGCTTCTCGATCAGCAGCGTTTTGGCGTGAACTTCCGCAGCGAGCGCTTCCGCAAAGCGCCGAAGTTCGGCGGGGTCTTCGGGCAAATCAGCAGCGGCGCGCGACATGATTTCATCTAACACAAAACACGCATCTGCGCAGCTTCAGAATGAGAGGAATCTACAGAAAAACCGGGCGTTTCGGCGCTTCAGGCGCAACCGTCCGGCGCCAGTCGATCCCTTCGATCAGCAAGGCCAGTTGCGCCGACGTCAGTTGCAGCGCGCCCTCGACGATCGGCGGCCACACGAACTTTCCCTTCTCCAGCCGCTTCGCGAAGAGACACAGGCCCGACCCGTCCCAGGTCAATATCTTCACGTAGTCGCCGCGCTTGCTGCGGAACACGAAGGCCGCGCCGGAAAACGGATCGTTGCGCAGAACCTGCGCCACGTCGGCGGCGAGTCCGTCGAAGCCGCGCCGCATGTCGACGGGCTTCAGCGCCAGATAGACCTTAACCCCGGGTGCAAACTGAAGCATCAAAGTCCGCCCAGCACAGACAACACGCGGCGTAACGCTTCCGCATCCACGTCGGCGTCGAGCGACAAGCGCGCGCCGTTCGGCAGGCTGACTTCCATGGCGCCGCGCCGGACGTTCTTGCGCGACGCCCGCGCCGGTGTCGCCGCAATCTTCGCGATCGGCCTCGACGACGGCGCCAGAGCCGGGCTCATCGGAGCCGGTTTCAGCTCCAGCAACTCGATCGGAACGAAGGTCTGGGCGATCAGCTCCGGCGACGTTCTCGTAGCCGCCAGCTCTTTCGACGGCGTGCGTCGGCGATCCAGCCAGCCTTCGCGCGACCGCCGCAGCCATTTGAAAATCAGATTGGCGTTCAGCCCATGTCGCCGCGCTACCGCCGCTATGGACGCGCCGGGCGCCAGCGCCTCCGCGACAATCTGCTGTCGTTCCTCGAGACTCCACGCGCGCCGTGTGCCGCTATTCTTCGTCGCCGACATTTGGTGTCCACCTGTTCAATGGTGGACACCTAACCCACTCCATATGCGTCCCGGTAGGCGGTCATCAGATCACGCTTACCTTACGCGCGCCCGAAATCCAGGATCAGCGCGATAGCATCGCACTATGCACAGATATCGCATCCACCCCGAGATCCAGACGATCTGGTCGCCGTCGTTCAGGAGCGCCCCGAGGCGGCGTGCTGAGGATATGGCGCGCGCCACGCTGCCGGACCCGCTGGGCTCGGCAACCGCGCCATCGGAGGAGAGAGCTACCGACGATCCCGAGCCCCCGCCTGATCCGCAAGGAAGGCTCGATAGGCACTTGCCAATCCTTCCATCACGGCTGGCGGCGCCCCCAGGCGATTGAATACCTCTCTAGCCGGCGCTCCGAAGCCGATCAGAGATTTTTCTGTACTTGATTGCGCGGGCTGCTGCGCTCACCTTGCCGGCGCTCCAAAAAACTGTTTTGGCGAGCATGTCGGACAAGGAACGATCACGCCTCATGTGTTGTTTGAAGAGCGCCTGCAGTTGCTGGTGGTAGACGTCCTGTAGCCGTCCGCTCCCGCTGATGGAGGTTGGGTAGATTCGAAATGCGCTCCAAAGCTCTGCTGCGTGCCGAAAGACTGCGCCGGAGCTTGCTAGATCGAGCAGCAATTCTCCGTCCCAGCAGGTTCGATTTGCGATGTTGAAGCCGGGTGTCCGTCGGAAGGCTGTTGCACGGATGAATGTCGCCGGCTGCATTACCGAAGCGCCGCCGCACAGGAGCTGGTAGGCTGAAAACATCGGGGAAGAATACGTGATAGCCGTCTGGCACCCCTCCGCGTCGATTACAATTCCGTCACCGTAGACGACATCGACATGCGGCGAAGTGCTGAAGACCTTCGCAGCCTGCTGGAATGCGCCGGGAAGCGCCATGTCGTCGGAATTCAGGTAGTAGAAGATATCACCCGTTGCGCGGGCGAAGCCCTTGTTCAGCCCATCGGCCGGGCCTTGGTCTGGCTCCAGCACCACCGCCGCAAGCCGGGACCGGTATGTCTCGATGATATCCCGGCTGCCGTCGGTGGAGCCGGGATCGATCAGAATGTACTCGACATCTACGCCCTTCTGGCCGAGCACCGACTCGATGCATTGTGGCAGATACTTGGCCTGGTTATAGGATATTGTAACAACGCTGATCTTCATCTCATTTCAGCTTCCGATAAGCGCTTCGATTCGGCGTTTCCGGCCAGAGCCGCGCCCTGCGGTGGTGCGAACTCACGAAAGAGGCGCAAGATAATGACGGCATATGGAACGACCATGCACACGAGATACGAGATCGCTGTCCCCCAGATAGCCCCCGCGGACCCGATTTCTCGGATCAGGATGATCGAGAGGGGCAGATTCACGACCATCATGGCGAGGCTGATCCCAACTTGTGGGCGGCGCATGTCGAGACTGACGAGCAAGGTCGCGCAGGCCCCGACGATCACGCCCAGGACTGCGTAGACGGCCGTCCCGGCGACGAGCGCCATGTCCGGCTGCACCGCGCCTGCGACCCCCCAGATCAAGAGAAGGGGGCGATGCATCAGCGCCAGCCCGAGCGTGAGGATTACGGCGGCCGCAAGCGATACGGCGAGAACGCGCAAGAAACTTCGCCTGATCCACGCCAGATCGCCGCGGGCGGCCGCATCCGAGAAACCGGGCCACTGGGCGGCGAAGACGAAGTTGGCGAGGATATAGGGGATCGAGAACAGCCGCTGCATCACCGAATAGGCGGCGACCTCCTCAATGCCGATGAGATTGGCGATCAGCACCTGGTCGGACTGGATGGCGACCGCCTGGCTCAATTGGATGATGAAGAATACGGAGCCGGCCCCTAGGATGTATCGGGCATGCCTGAAGCCGATGTCCTCCCGGCCGGGCCGCATCTGCGGGCGATCGCGAAAAAATAGAACCGAGGCTAGAGCCTTGACCAGCAGCGGCGCGCCGACTATGGCGGCCACCAGCCACGCCATGGATGTCTTGAGCTGGATGACGAGCAGCAGCGCCGGCAACGCCGCCAGCGCGACTGCTCCTTCCCAGGCGCGGACAGCAGCGATTTCCTGAAGCCCGGTCCGCACCTTGAGGGCGACGTTGACCAGGAAGCTCAACGCCAGTCCGATGATCACGACTTGAACGACGTGCGTCGCCTCTCGCGCCAGACCGGCGTCGGAGAGGCCGAACACCCGTTGCCAGGGGACGAGGGGCACGAGTGCGACTGTGCCAAGGATCATCGCGCCTGCGATGGGGACAAGGATCGCCCAAGCCGAGCCAATGATCTCGCGCACGGCGGCGGCGCCGCCCCGCGCATTCGCCACCGCGGATGCCGTGATCAGCGAGTAGATGACGCCGCCGTCGGCGAAGACGCCGAAGACCAGGACGAGCGAGGAGGCCGCCATCCACAATCCATAGCGTTCCGGCCCAAGATAGTTGAGCGCCAGCGGCACAGTGGCGAACGCGACCAGCATCGACATCGCGCTCGCGCCCGCTCCGGCGAGAGCGCCGAGAGCCAGACGTCTGGGAAGCGCCGATGCGATCCAGGAGCGGCCGGCGGCTGTGAGTGATGAGGTGTGAGCCAATGAGAGCATCCCGCTACGGCAACTTCGGAATTCCGTCGAGGTCGATGTTGCGATGAACGAACCAGGCATCGTAGCGCGAGACGCCGGAAAGTATCTGCACATACCCACGAGGCTCGAGCAGCCGCTTCAGCGCCTCGACCTCTCCCGGACGCTCATTGTGCTCGATTGTGAAGAGCCCCACCCGAAAACGATCGAGATCGAGGCCAGCCAGGATTTCCAGCTCGGACCCTTCCGTGTCGATGGACATGTAGTCGATCGAGGATGGGGTGCCAGCCTTCGCCAGGATCTGATCGAGCGACGCCGTCTCCACCATGTACGATATCGCATCGGTGCCGCCTGTCGGCTGCTCGCGGACGACGGAGCTGAGACCTGAAAACTCGCCTGCACCGGAGAACTCGCGAAACTCCAGGGGCGGTCGGGCGACCCGCACCGCGGCCCGTGTATCGAGCATGGCCTTCCGATTTGTGCGAATGCTGGCCTCGAAGCCTCTGCATGGCTCGACAAGGAGGCCGGTCCAGTCGTAATGCTTCTCCAGAAGGTGCGTATTCGAAATGCTCACACCGTCGCCGACGCCAATCTCCACGAAGTATCCATTGCGTTTGCCTTGATGCACGACAAGACAAAGGATGTCTTGCAGCAATTGGGATTGGGAATGCGATATGTTTTCCTTGATCGTCGGGTGCGCGGCTGGCGCCGTTGCCGCCATGATCTCCAAGGCGATCTGGAGCTGGCCGAAAATGAGCCGAGTGCGGTCGCTTCCCTCGCAAACAGCGCTCAGCGCGCGAACATAGGACGGATCGCAGCGGATCGCCGCCGTCGCCAATCTCTTGGAGGCGGCTATTCGTGACAGAGCGAACAGCCATGGCGCCGCCAGGGCTCCCGCAACTCGGGCGGCGCGTTTCATTGGATTGACCCCTCGCGCGCTGAGGCCGGCTCCGCCGGCCCGCCTCGAAAATACACGCCGTCGATCTGAAGCAGTTTTCCGAGATTCCGATCCCGGAAAGCGGGCTCCATATCCCAAAGCTCGAACCCCTGATCCATCATCAGCCGATCCATCTCCCGAGCCAAAGGCTGGCCCTCGTAGAGGGCGCTGAGCGACATTTCGAGCTGCAACCCGACCACGCGCGCCATGGTCGCCTTCGCGCCCTCGAGGACCTTCATCTCGGCGCCCTGCACATCGAGCTTCAGGAAGAGCGGCCCTTCCGCTTCGACAAGAACTCGAAGCACATCGTCAAGGCGCTCGCAGGGAACTTCTATGGTGGGCGCCTTGTCGAAACCGACGCCTTCACGCGACAAGGCGTCGCAAGGTGCCAGGAGCGAGCTGCTCGCGAGATTGTCGGCGACGTGAAACACGGCCTTCCCGCTCTCGTTGCTCAATGCGCAGCGGGGCGCCACCGTCCATCCGCTCCCCCACTGCCGCGCCGTGGAGGTCAGCGCCTCGTGGACGTCCGGCAACGCCTCGAACGAGATGATCCGGCCCCTGTATCCGGCATCGAGCAACTCGCGCGCAAACTGACCCCGGTTCGCGCCGACGTCGAGCACGGTTCGCACTCCATGATGCTCGAGAAAACGCTCGAGCCGCCAGTCCGATCGAGTCTCAAGGTTGTTGCGCCGGATGTTCAAGCCAAGGGCATGCGCCGCCTTGAGGACCAGTTTCCTTCCCATGCTCATTCCAGAACTGCACTCCATGACACCAAGGGATCGAGTGGACGAACAGGCGCTCGCCGCGATGCTTGCTTCGGATCACGCTCATCGCGCAAATGGCTTCGTGTAATTCGAGTGGAAGGCTCCTGTACCGGCGTCCCGCTGCCTGTCGATCGCGTGCAGCAGATCGACGGCATAGATCAGGATCATAAGCCGAATCGCCATATCCATGCGGTGCGGGCCTGGAGAAAATAGAACATCCCAGATTGTCGTCAGCGCGACAAACATGAAGAGTGGAGCACGCGGATCGCGCCATAGCATCGTGCGCGACGCGACATAGCCGCACAAAACCAGCGTCGCCATCCAGCACAAGGCTGCAAGCAGGCCGGCGTCCGCCCAAGCGCCAAACAAGTGGCTGTGGCTGGGCGTGCCTCGCTCATATTGCTTCCGCCACAAGGTGTGCATCGTCTCGGCATACTCGCTCGACCAGAGGTATGTCGAGGCCGTCACCTCGATATAAAAATCATAGACTTCCGGATCGACATTTGTCGAGCCATGCCCCAGCCATGGCCGCTTCCACGCCGCATAGGCGCCGGCAAGAACATCCGGGCGTCCGGCGGCCAAGAGGCTGTAAGGGTTGGAGAACTGCAATTCCATCCTGGCCTGCAGCTCTTTGGGAAAGAGCTTTGCGTCGGTGGCTTCCTTCACGCCGAGATAGGCGGCCGCAATGCAGAGCGCCCCCGCCAGGGCCGAACCGATGAGGACGCCAGGGCGGAACTTTCGCGGCGCCTGTCTATTCTTTAGCGACGCGGCGAGCGCCATGACGCCCGTTAGCGCCGTGATAGCCGCCATGGAGCGAGCGAGAAGCATGGCGAGCAGCGCCGCCACGGCGAGGAGCACCGGGCCCGCGAACCAATCGTAGCGAGGAAACATCCAAAACAGCACGCAAAAGGCGATCGTCGCCGCTGTGCCGAGGCCCAGCCGGATCGGGTCATCCTCATAGGCGGAGCTGAAGCTCTGGCCGGTATACAGAATGAATATATAGGACGCACAATATCCCAGCACCATCCATTGGATACGGACGGGATCATCTCTTGAAAGCAATTTCAGCGCGGGTACGAGAAAGGCGAGCATTATGTACGTGCCGGTGCGCTTGATCGTGCCTTCTACCGAGGCGTCGTTGACCATATCGGAAACCCAATGCGCGAGGGCCGCCAACATGAACAAGGCGACGAACCTCTTCTCCCAAGGGCCGATATTCTTGATCGCCTGTCTGATGTTCAGGAAAAGGAGCAAGAGCACGATGATCTCGACATAGCGCAATTCGCCGCCGAAACCGATCGACGGTCCATAGACGGCGAACAGCGCGAACAGCCAATAAGGCCGAGCGGCGGCTCGTGAGCGCGTCGAGGAGTTGGCCAACACACTAGTCTTCACGAGAAGGCTTCTTGGTTCGCATGCCACTGCGGTCACTTCCGCCTGCGAAAAGATCGACCAAGTTGGCTACCTCGGCCGCAAATCGCTCCGGCCCAAAAAAGCCCGACAGGGTTCGCGACTCCGCTTCAGCGGCGGCAAGCCAAGTCGCATCTCGATCAGCGGCATCGACAAGGGCACGCACAAGGCTGTCGTCGTCGCCAGCGCGGAAGCGCACCGAGTTCCGGCTGGTGGATAGATCATCGGCACTACCAATCGCGTCGCTCAGAATCAGTCCGCAACCACAGAATGCGGCCTCATGCACGACCAAACCCCACGCCTCCCTTAGTGACGGGAGCACGAAGAACCGCGCTTCGCGGTACCGGGCGACCAACTCCTCGGGCTGCACAAAATCCTCGACGATGATGCGGGGATCGGCAGGAATGAGATCGCGCTGCTCGCCGCAGCCGATGAGGCGCAGCGTCCAGCCCGGCCGCAGTTCGCTGAACCGCTTGAAGGCATACGCCAAGCCCAGGACATTCTTGCGGGCGATAAATTGTCCGACGTAAAGGAACGACTTCGAGCGCTTCTCGAGGCTGCCCCCGCCGTTGAACAGGCTGGGATCGGCCCCGTACAATCCCTGCCGCACGCGGCTCACGGGCATTCCAAAGTATGTCATGAGCCGCTCGCCCTGGCGGCCGGGTACGATCATGGCGTCGAAGCGCCGGCGATGAAGAGCCCGGAAGGCCAGCGGGCCGAGAACGAGCTGGCGGAAATCCCCACGCCAGTTGGCGTCGCTCTGTCCGATCACGTACCCCCCGCTTGCCTTGGTCTCGCATCCAAGCGTGGTGAAGTGCGGATAGGACCAGCCAGCCTGAAAGAAGATGTCGGGCGCCGTGAGTCCGATATCCTGCCATCGCACCGGCCGGTCCCTCTCGACCCAATGAATGGGCTGCCCCAGCACTTGTTCCATGCCCCTCACCGGCACCAGGGGCCTCGATCCGACGACGACGCACTTCTGTCCTAGTCGGTCGACGGCCGCACGGATGAAGCGCGCTCCGTATTGCGGCAGGCCATCCCAGGAGAAGGCGATGGAACGTGTTGAACCCGCCCCACCCGGTCGCGGACGATCTGTCTGAGCATCATAGGGCATTCGGAGATCGGTGCTCACGGGATTTCGGCGTCAGGATGTCATTGCGCACACGCGGCGATGCACGGCCATGCCACGTTCACGGGCTTTGACGGCTTCTTGGCCTCGATTGCCAACTCCGGCCCTTCGGGATCATGGTAAAACTGATACTTTTCCTCAACCCTGTCGAACATGGGGTCGCCACTGTCATGAAGGCTGCAGCGTCGGATGGCGACGAAGCCCGCCTCAGCCAATAGGCGCTGCATGCCTGACCAGTCATACATCCACCTGTGGCCGCTGTTTCCGAAAGCGGCCCGGGCCAGCGCGACCAGCCCGCGCGCCCGGTCGGTCCGACAGGTGTTCAAGTTGTTGATGAACGAGTCGGCGGCTTCGGTCTGGCCTATTCCACTGAGATAGCGTCGCGCTCGCCATTCGAGATCGGGGACGACCAAACGAAATACACCACCGGGCTTTAGGATTCGGAAGGTGTTGGCCAGAGCAGCCTTCACGTCATTGCGCGCGAGATGCTCCAAGACGTGTCTGGAATAGACGCCGTCTGCCGAACCGTCAGGCACGGGCAAGCCAATCACGATGTCGCCGTAACGGACGCTTGCCGGAAACAGCCGTGAGTCAGCGAGGCTGGTCATCGCGGATACGCCCGGCAGTCGTTCGAAGCGCAGCCAGGGAGAGCTGTCGAAATTGAGCCATCCCTCGGGTGCGCTGCGCCCACATCCAAACTGAACGTAACTGCTCATCACACACTACTCCTCGATCGAGCTCTTGTATTTTGCACGCCTGCCTGAGTGCCTCATCGCTTCTGGGCGCTCAAAGAGGCTTGCGTAGCCGGGCGATCAGGAGGCTGCCCATCGAAAGCGGACCCAAGAGTAGCCGGGCCAGTGAATTCGGCACGAGGGCCAGTAGGGCCTGCTTGACCCTTCCTCCCGGGAGGGGAAGGATGTCGGCCTTGTTCCCTGTAATCGCCATGCCTTCAATCGAAAGCGTTTCCCCGACGAGTTCTTGAAAGCTTTGCCTTGTGTAGTAGCGAGCAAGAGCGCCGTCAGTGCTTGCCTGGATCACTCGGGCCAGCGATCCGTGCTTGAAGAAACCGCCGCGAATTATTCCATGAGCCACCGTCCCGACAGTGTGGTAGTTCCACCAGCCTCGGTGATAGACCATCGTACTAGACGCGGTTGAATAAGGCGTTGAAACGATTCAGAAAAGCGATTCTTTGTCGACAAACGAAGGATCGCATTGATGCAGAATACGTTTTCAAACGCCTTATCCGCAGCGGTATCCAAACACATACCGCTGTCCGCGACAAGGCGCGAGACGCTGGCGTGGCTGGCGTTGCTGATTATGCGGCAGGGGACGTCAGCAAATCTTGCTCAAATAATCGTCTTTCTCCGACAGCTCCTATCCCCGAAGCTTTCTGTTAACCAATTGAAATCAATGCGTGTCTAAGAGCCGGAACGAAAACTAAGTTGAGTGGTTTCAGTTGGTTGTGATTCTCTGTTGGTTACGAATCGACGGAGAATCGGATGGCCTGGACCGAAACCACTCGCCAACAGTATGTCCGTGGCGGGACGCGATATGCAAGCGAT
>SXGU01090131.1_pt1 | contig 12404 bp, 9 predicted proteins | sample 3174531 | NCBI WGS metagenome assembly SXGU01 (sample SAMN11356863, study PRJNA531348) | freshwater metagenome | isolation source: freshwater sample F1-140 | place: China: Fuxian Lake, Yuxi | collected 2017-12-25 | reverse complement strand
TTCGCCGTGTCGGGCGTGGTCTTCCTCGTCGTCGTCACGTTCGCCGTGTGGCTCGGAACGCGCATGAAACTGCACCGCTTGTTCGGGGCATAGGGAAACTACGGGTCGTAGTGCAGCTTTCGGACATCGACTACCACCTACCGAACGAACTCATCGCCCAAGTTCCGGCCGAGCCGCGCGATTCGGCGCGCCTGCTCATCGATCGGGGTGTCGATACTCCTCGGGATGGAGCAATACCCGATCTCCTCGAACATCTGCACGATGGCGACGTGCTCGTCGTGAACGACACCAGGGTGGTGCCGGCACGTTTGCACCTCTCGCGCAAGAGCGGGGGAGCCGTCGAGGTGTTGTTGCTCGAGCCGCTCGACGTGGCTCACCAGAGGTGGGAGGCATTGCTGCGACCCGGCCGGAAGATGAAGGCCGGCGAAGCGCTCCATGACGAACTCGGCAATCACGTCGCAAGCGTGATCGGACGCGGACTCTTGGGCGACACGTTCCACTTGGAGTTCACCACGGCGAATGCTCGCGCAGAAATCGACCGGCTCGGAGAAATGCCGCTACCCCCGTACATCACCACGCACTCGGGCGACAACGATCGGTATCAAACGGTGTACGCGCGAGATGCGAAATCTGCTGCTGCTCCGACGGCGGGGTTGCACTTCACTCCCGATTTGCTCGAACGAATCCGGGCCAAGGGCGTGGCAATCGCCGCGGTCGAGCTCGTCGTGGGGCTCGACACCTTCGCACCCGTCACCGTCCCGAATCCCCTCGACCACGTCATCCATTCGGAGTCGTTCCGCGTACCGGACGAGACCATGGCCGTCGTGGAATCAGCGAAACGAGTGGTGGCGGTCGGTACGACCGCGACACGAGCGCTCGAATCGGCGGGGGTCACCGGCAGGCGGTCGGGCCGGACGAATCTCTTCATCACCCGTGGGTTCGAGTTCCGGTACGTCGACTTGTTGCTCACGAATTTCCACATGCCGCGCACGACATTGCTCCTGATGATCGACGCATTCGTCGGCGAGCGATGGCGCACGCTGTACGGACACGCGGTCGATCGTCGCTACCGATTCCTCTCGTTTGGTGACGCGATGTTGCTCGACCGTTCCCTGTAGTTCCGCGACGTCGCATCCGCACCGCCGAATAGTCTGAGTGCGGTGTTCAAAGCGTCGACGACGATCAGTGCGACGGACGGTTCGGCTCGGGCGGGCATCGTTTCATTGGCACGGGGCACCTACACGACGCCGACGTTCATGCCCGTCGGAACGCGTGGCGCCATCAAGTATCTGAGTGCCGAGGATTACGAGCGACTCGGTGCCCAAATCGTGCTCGGCAACACCTACCACCTCATGTTGCGTCCCGGGGCACGAACCGTTGCCGACTTCGGTGGAGTCGGTCGTTTCGCTGGTTGGCAGGGTCTCACCCTCACCGACTCGGGTGGCTTCCAAGTGTTCTCACTCGCGCCCGACGTGGACGACGACGGTGTCACCTTCACGTCGACGTACGACGGATCCAAGCATCGGTTCACGCCGGAATCCGCGGTCGAGACCCAGGAACTGCTCGGAGCCGACATTCAGATGGCCTTGGACGTCTGCCCTCCACTGCCGTCGAGCGACGAGGTGGTGGGGGAGGCGCTACGACGTACTGCATTGTGGGCGGCGCGTGCACGCGCGACGCACCAACGAACCGACCAGTCGCTGTTCGGCATCGTGCAAGGTGGTATCAGCGAGACGATGCGTCGCGAGAGTGCGAGGCAGATTTCTGCAATGTCGTTCGATGGCTACGGAATCGGCGGTCTGTCGGTGGGGGAAACCCGCGAACAGATGCTCCCCGCCCTGGCCGCGGCGTTGGCGGAGTTGCCGACGGACCAACCGAGGTACCTCATGGGCGTCGGCGATCCGGCATCGATGATCGAGGCGATCGCTCTGGGTGTCGATCAATTCGACTGCGTGATGCAGACGCGTCTGGGCCGACACGGGACCGCCCTCACGTCACAAGGTCGTGTCAATCTGAAGCGAGCCGAATTCGTGTCGAGCGACGAAGCGATCGACACGACGTGTTCGTGCATGGTGTGCGAGCGGCACAGCCGCGGCTACATCAGGCACCTGTTCCAGGTCGGTGAACCAACCGCGTCGCGACTCGTGTCGTATCACAACGTGGCATGGACGATCTCCCTCATGGATGCGGCTCGTCGTGCAATTCTCGACTCCACGTTCGCGACGTTCCGGCGACGGGTGCTCGATACGTGGGCGATAGCGTAAAACCCCATGTTCACATTCGTATCGGACGCCGTCCTTGCCGCTGAAGAGACCTCGAGTTCCTCGGGCGGTGGGCTGTTGAGTTTGCTCCCACTGATCCTCATCTTCGTGGTGATGTATTTCCTGCTCCTGCGCCCGCAACGCAAGCGTCAAAAGGACGCCGCCGCCCTCCAGTCCGCTATCGCGGTGAATGATTCGGTGCTGTTGACGAACGGCATCATCGGAGTGGTCACGGGTGTGGAGGAACGTTTCCTCTGGGTGGAGATCGCAGAGAACGTACAGATTCAAGTGATGAAGGGTTCGGTGGGCAGCAAGGTGAACATGGATGGTTCTCCGATCGTGCAGCCCAAGGCCGCGAAGAAGGGCAAGAAATCCGATACCAAGGCTGCACCGCAGACCGACGAACAGGACAAGCAGTAGCGACCGTTCGCCGCTGTTGATACGACATCGCAACGGAAACGATGAAGAGACGCCTCCTTGCCTCGCTGATCGGCATCGTGCTCGTGGCAGCCGTGGCAGTCGGATTGACGGTTGGCTCGGGTGACAGGCCGTCGCTCGGTCTCGATCTACAGGGTGGAGCGTCCATCACGTTGCAGCCCGAGGGAGACTACGACGCACTAGCACTGGACGTGGCGGTCGAGATCATCCGCTCGCGAGTCGACGCCATCGGTGTCGCCGAACCAGAGATCATCCGTCAGGGCGACACCGTGGTGGTGAACCTGCCCGGGGTGAAGGATCAACAGCGCGCCTTGGACATCGTCGGACGAACCGGAGCCCTCCAACTTCGACCAGTCCTGCAGACGGGTTCACTCGATACTTCGGGGACCACGAGCACGACGTCGGTACCCGATGTCAGTACCACCTCGGTGCCCGACGAAGGTGGTCCGGGTGAATCGCGCGGTCGACGACCGATGGTGGACACGACCGTGCCGACTGAGACATCGGTTCCCACTGCCACCACTGACACCACTGACACCACTGACACCACTGTTGCCGCAGCGGCAACCGCCGTCGACGCGGTCGCCAACGACCCACCTGCTGGCTCGGAGGTCTTGCTCGGTCGCGATGGGCTGGCCTACCTCGTTGGACCGGTGGCAGCCACCGGTCTGGTCTTCGAAAACAATGCCTCGGCGACGATTCAAGGCTCCAACTGGTCGGTCGTGGTGCAATTGCGCGGGGGTGCCGAGGGTGAAGACGTGTGGAATGCGCTGACCACCCGTTGCTTCGGTCGCGACTCCACGTGTCCCACCGCACAAGTGGCAATCGTGCTCGACGGCGAAGTCATTTCGGCCCCGGTAGTGCAAGAAGCCGTGTTCTCGGGTGGCGAGGTGCAGATCACCGGTGACTTCACCGAGGCCGATGCCCGTGATCTCGCCAAGATTCTCGAATTCGGGGCCGTACCGGTGAAGTTCGCGGTTTCGCAGGTACAGACGGTCTCACCAACGCTCGGTAGCGACTCGCTCCGAGCAGCGATCATCTCCGGACTCGTCGGAATGGGATTGGTGTTCCTCCTCATGCTTGCGTACTACCGGTTCGTCGCGATCATCGTGTTCCTCGGGATCAGCGTGTCGATCGGCATCCAGTTCTCCGTCATCACGTACCTGTCCAAGACCAACGGACTTGCACTCTCGTTGTCGGGTATCGCCGGCATCATCGTGTCCATCGGCATCGCCGTGGACTCCTACATCGTGTTCTTCGAACGTTTGAAGGACGAGCTTGCCTCCGGTCGAACGCTGCGCAACTCGGCGCAACGCAGTTTCGAAGGTGCATGGCGCACGGTGTTGGCGGCGGACACCGTCTCGTTCCTTGCGGCAGCGGTGTTGTGGTGGCTCACGGTCGGCTCGGTGCGCGGCTTTGCGTTCTTCCTCGGATTGGCGACGCTCGCCGACGTGATGATCGTCTGGTTCTTCACGCGTCCGGCGATGCTGCTCCTGGCGCGAAGCAAGTTCATGGTTGGTCGGACGATGCTCGGAGTTCGGTCCACATCGACGGCGGAGGCAACAGCATGAACATCGTGGCGGGCTTTGGTCGTCTCTATCGCGGTGAGACGACGGTCGACTATTACGGTTTGCGAAAGCCGGCGTTCGCCGTTTCGGGTCTACTACTCGTTGCAACGGTCGTTGCGTTGTTGCTCGGAGGTTTGAACCTCGGAATCGACTTCCGCGGTGGCGTGGCATGGGAAGCACCTGCGACGTCATCGCTCGACAGTGAATCCGTTCGCGACGTCCTCGACGAAAACGGTGTCGAGACTGCCAATGCCAAGATTCAAACATTGGAGGGTGTCGACGGCCAGCGAGTCCGGGTGCAGGTCGGCGACCAACCCGACTCCGTTCGTGCGACCGTGCAGAACGCCATCGCCGAGGCGGCGGGGCTCGATGTCGAGGACGTAAGCGTCGCGGCAGTGAGCTCATCATGGGGTCGAAGCATCACCATCAAGGCAATTCGTGCACTCCTCGTGTTCTTCGTCCTCGTATCGCTCTACATCGCCTGGCGTTTCGAGTGGAAGATGGCACTCGCGGCGATCATCGCGATGGCCCATGACGTGCTTATCTCCGTCGGAATCTACGCCCTGTTCAGGTTCGAGGTGACGCCCGCAACGGTGGTGGCGTTCCTCACCATCCTCGGGTACTCCTTGTACGACACCGTCGTCGTTTTCGACAAGGTGCGGGAGAACATCGACCGATTTGCAACGTCGAAGATGTCGATGGGCAACATCGTCAACGTCTCGAGCAACCAGGTGCTCGCACGTTCGCTCAACACGACGCTCGCCTCGGCTCTCCCGGTGGTGTCACTCCTCGTCGTTGGATCGACCATCCTGGGTGCCACGAGTCTCAAGGAATTCGCCATTGCGCTCCTCGTCGGCATGATCACGGGAACCTATTCGTCGATATTCATCGCCACTCCGCTCGTGGCCTTGTTGAAGAACCGCGAACCCAAGTACGCGGGAGTCGCCGGACAGGTGGCGCGCGGCGCTGAAATGGCCGCACTGTTCGAGCACACCACCACCCGTGCGGCCCAGAAGGCGGCTGCCGAGGTGGACGGTGCTCGTCAATCTGCGGTGTTGAAGAACACCTCGAGCAACGTGCTCACGCACCCACCCCGACCGCGCAAGCGTCGCCGTCGTTGAACGGGGTGTCCGCGCAGCCTTCGTAGACTTCGGCCATGGCAACCGGGTCACGGGTGCTGCCTTGGCGGCGCCAACAGTCCACGACCGCCCACGAGTTGGCGCCATTGTTGGCGGCCTACAAACGACGACATCCCAAGGGTGCGATCACCGACATCAACCGTGCGTACGACATGTCGCGCGAGGCGCATCGGCACCAAACACGCACCACCGGCGAGGCCTACATCACCCACCCGGTCGCGGTGGCGAGCGTCGTCGCGGACATCGGTCTCGATGAGGCATCGATCGTTGCCGCATTGCTTCACGACGCGGTTGAAGACACCGAATTGACGCTTGCCGACATCAGCCAGGTCTTCGGCGACGAGGTGGCGGGAATCGTCGACGGTGTCACCAAACTCGATCGACTGCAGTTCGACTCACAGGAGGCTCAGCAGGCGGCGACGATGCGCAAGATGCTCGTGGCGATGGCCCGTGACTTGCGGGTGTTGATCATCAAGTTGGCTGACCGACTGCACAACATGCGAACGCTCGCTTCTAGCAGTCTCGACAAACAACAGCGCGTGGCACAAGAAACCCTGGACATATACGCACCCCTTGCTCACCGACTCGGAATGCAGGAGATCAAGCAACAACTCGAGGATTTGTCGTTCGCCGCGTTGTACCCCAAGCGATATGCGGAGGTCGAGCATCTCGTTTCCACCCGTGCACCGGAGCGCAACGTCTACCTCGCGCGGGTGCTCGGTCAGGTGGACAAGATGCTCGGCAGCGTGAAGATCAAGGCGGAACTGACGTCGCGCGGGAAACATCTCTGGAGCATCTACGAAAAGATGGTGCAGAAGGGCCGCGAATTCGACGACATATTCGACCTCATGGCGATACGCATCGTGGTGGACGATGTGCGCGACTGTTACGGGGCGCTCGGAGTCATCCACGGACATTGGAAACCGGTCGTTGGACGCTTCAAGGACAACATCGCAATGCCGAAATTCAACCTGTACCAGTCACTCCACACGACGGTGATTGGACCGGACGGCAAGACCATCGAGGTACAGATTCGTTCGCGCGACATGCATCAGCGGGCCGAATGGGGGGTGGCTTCGCACTGGGCGTACAAGGATGCTGCAACGCCACAGGAGGTCGAATGGCTCAACAGGATCATCGACTGGCAGGGTGAGGTCTCCGATCCGCGACAGTTCCTGGAAGGTTTGAAGACCGATCTGGAACAGGACGAGCTCTTCGTGTTCACGCCGAAGGGTCGAGTGGTGTCATTGCCGTTGACTTCAACTCCCGTCGACTTCGCCTACGCCGTGCACACGGAGATCGGGCACTCCTGCGTCGGGGCGCGGGTGAACGGTCGACTCGTCGCCCTCGATTTCCGCCTGTCGTCGGGCGATACCTGCGAAGTGCTCACGTCGAAGGCAGAGGGCACCGGACCGTCGCAGGGTTGGCTGGAATTCGCCGCGTCCACCAAGGCAAAGAACAAGATCAAGCAGTGGTGGACCCGCGAGCACCTCGAGGACATGGTCGACGAGGGGCACGACGAGTTCGTCGAGGAACTCCGCCGCGTGGGTCTGTCGATGCGGCGTGTGGAGGCATCGCCCGAGCTCGCCCGTGAGATGACGTCACTCGGCTATGCGGACCTCAACGGACTCCTGGCAGCCATCGGACAAAAGAAGGTGGCTGCACGGACGCTCGTGGCACGACTGCGCGACGCATTGAAGAGTCAGGATTCATCCGGTGAGGTCGACGCGCTTCCGGCGATGCGCACCCGGGCGAGCACCACGAAGAACAAGAACGCCGTCTACGTCGAGGGCCTCGACGACGTGCTCGCGCGACTTTCGAAGTGCTGCACACCGGTACCCGGTGACGACATCATGGGGTTCATCACTCGCGGCAGGGGCGTCACCGTGCACCGCGTGGATTGCGCGAATGCAATGTCGCTCATGACCGAGCAGTCGGCTCGCGTCATCGACGTGGACTGGGCGGGTCGCAGCGCCGACGACACCTTCGTGGCGGCGGTGGAGGTCGTTGCGCTCGATCGCACCCGATTGTTGAGGGACGTCGCCAATGCACTCTCGGACCAACGGGTGAACATCGTCTCGTGCACCACGCAGACCGGATCCGATCGCGTGGCGCGAATGAAATTCGAGTTCGAATTCTCCGATCCGAATCATCTCCAGTCGATGTTGCGGATGATCAAGAACATCGACGGCGTGTACGACGTGTACCGACTGCTGCCGGGCACCGCCGATCAAGGTGATATCGGCTCGGTACATCCGTCAGCGAACTAGCCTTGGCGTGTGCCGTCGTTTGCCACTAGTCCGGGCACTCGCGACATCCTCGCCCCCGACGCAGCGCGTTGGCGGGCCTTTCAACAGGTGTTTGCCGACGGGGTAGAAACGGCCGGATTCACCCACATCATCCCACCGATGTTCGAGGACCTCGGTGTCTTCTTGCGGGTGGGGGAGAGCACCGAAATCGTCACGAAGGAGATGTACGACTTCGAGGACAAGGGTGGACGGCGCATCGCGTTGCGACCCGAGCAGACGGCGAGTGTGTGCCGCGCCTTCGTGGAGCATCGACCGACCACTCCTTGGAAGGTGTGGTACGCCGGACCGAATTTTCGCTACGAAAAACCACAACAGGGTCGGTATCGACAATTCGACCAAGTTGGCGTCGAGGTGTTGGGCGTGGATGATCCGATGCTCGATGCCGAGGTCATCGGTCTGGCAATCAACTTTTATCGACGACTCGGATTGTCGGGCGTGGAAGTTCGACTCAACTCGCTCGGCGATTCTGGAGACCGTGATCGGTATTCGGCCGCGCTCCACGCACACTTCTCCGGCAATGCCGATTCCTTATCGCCGGAGAGCCGATCGACGCTCGAGCGCAATCCGCTTCGGGTGCTCGACTCCAAGCGTCCGGAGGACGCCTCACTCATCGCTGCGGCGCCACGAATGTCCGATCACCTCAGCGAGGCCGCTGCAACGCATTTTTCGGCGGTGCAGGATGCACTGCGACGAGCGGGTGTCGATTTCGTCGTCGACGACCGTTTGGTGCGGGGGCTCGACTATTACCGTCGCACCACCTTCGAGTTCGTCTCGACCAGGCTCACCGCCGCCCACACGGCGATCGGCGGCGGAGGTCGTTACGACGGTCTCGTTGCGGCACTCGGTGGTCCCGATACATCGGGCATCGGCTTTGCCCTCGGACTCGATCGAACCCTCCTGGCGTGCGATGCCGAAGGAGTGTTCGGTGCTCCCCGTTCGCGGATCGAGGTGTTCGTCGTCGATGCAACGGGTGGTCGGGAGGCGGAGTCGATCTGCGCGCACTTGCGGGCCGCTGGAATCGGGAGTGACCGCGCATACGACCAGCGCAGTATGAAGGCCCAGATGAAGTCGGCCGATCGTTCGGGTGCCGCGCTGTGCATCATCGTGGGAGACGACGAGCGTCTCGCGCAGTCGGTGATCATCCGTACCATGGAAGGCGGTTCGCAACAGACGGTGTCGCGTGCCGACCTCGTGTCGCACGTGACTCGGATGCTCGGCCACTGATCCCATGACGTCCTCTACGACTCTGCGTACCCACACGTGCGGCGAACTCTCGGCGCGCCACATCGGTGAAACGGTCACGCTGGCTGGCTGGGTGTCACGACGCCGCGAACACGGCGACAAATTGGCGTTCGTCGACCTGCGGGACTTTTCCGGGGTGATGCAGTGCGTCATCGACGACGGCGCGGACGCGCGTAGTGAATGGGTGGTGAGAATCACCGGTGTCGTCTCGGCCCGTCCGGCCGGCACGACGAACCCGAATCTGCCGACGGGTGAGGTCGAACTGACGAACTGTTCGTTGGAGGTGCTCAACTCGGCCGAGCCGCCGCCGTTTCCGATCGACCAGCGTGCCGACGAGGTCGATGAGAACATCCGCCTGAAGTTCCGCTACCTCGACGTTCGTCGGGAGCGCATGCAGCGCAATCTTCGCCTGCGGGCCGGCGTCAACTCGGCGATTCGTACGGCGATGGAGAACCAAGGATTCGTGGAGGTGGAGACACCACTGTTGATGCCGTCGACGCCGGAGGGCGCCCGAGAGTTCCTGGTGCCGTCCCGCAAGGAGCCCGGTTCGTTCTATGCGTTGCCACAGTCGCCCCAGTTGTGGAAGCAGTTGCTCATGGTCGCCGGAATGGACCGGTACTACCAGATCGCACGCTGTCTACGAGACGAGGATCTCCGCGCCGATCGACAATACGAATTCACCCAACTCGACGCCGAGATGAGTTTCGTCACCAAGGACGACGTACTCGCGGCGATTTCGAACGCCGTGCTCGCGGCAGCACATGCCGCCACCGGTATCACGCCGCCACCCATCGAACGAATCACCTGGCACGAGGCGATGAACAGGTTCGGCAGTGACAAGCCCGACTTGCGCTTTGGGCTGGAGTTGGTGGAGTTGACGTCCATCTTCAGCGGGACCGCATTCAAGGCTTTCGCCTCGTCGCCATCGATCAAGGGTTTGCGCGTCGACTGCGGCACGTATCCCGAGCAAGCGGCGATGGGTCGCAACAAACTCGACCAACTCACGGAGCGTGCGAAACAATTGGGAGCAAAGGGCCTCGTCTGGATGAAGGTGGGGGAAGGTGGCGCGCTCGAGTCGCCCGTTGCCAAGTTCCTCTCCGACGAGGAGAAGACCACTCTGGTCACGGCTCTCGGAGCGTCGAGCGGAGATCTCCTCCTGTTGGTGGCCGACGAGTGGAGTACGACGTGTGGCGTCCTCGGGCAACTGCGCAACGATCTGGCCCGTCCGCCGGTGCATGAAGGCCCGTACCGGTACGTCTGGGTGGTGGATTTCCCACTCTTCGTCGGTATCAATCCGACGACGAAGAAACCACAGCCCGGGCATCATCCCTTCTGTCATCCGCATCCGGACGACGAATCGAAACTGGAGACCGACCCACTCAACGTCCGGGCCCTCGCGTACGACTTGGTGTTGAACGGCTGGGAACTTGGTTCGGGCTCGATTCGTATCCATGAGCCCGACCTGCAGCGACGAGTATTTCAACTTCTGGGAATTGACGATGAGACCGCCGACCGCAAGTTCGGGTTCTTTCTGCAACCGTTCAAATACGGGGCGCCACCCCATGGTGGTTTTGCCTTCGGCATCGACCGATTGGTGGCGATCCTGGCGGGCGAGGACAACATCCGGGAGGTGATTGCGTTTCCCAAGACGCAGTCCGGTCTCGACCCGATGACGAACGCACCGGGCCCCGTGGAAGCCACCCAACTCAACGAACTTGGTCTGCGCACGCTGCCGAAACCAGCAGGTTGACGCGGAACGCACTGGAGGTTCGATTCGTGTCGGAGGATGAGGGCGACCTCTTCACGCACTCCGTACGTGAGCAGCTGCGTGGACAGGCACCGCTCGCGGCTCGCATGCGTCCCCGGTCGCTCGATGAGATCGTCGGGCAAAGCCATCTGATCGGAGTCGACGGCCCGTTGCGCAAACTCGTCGAAGCGGACCGCGTGAGTTCGGTCATCCTCTGGGGTCCGCCCGGTACGGGGAAGACCACCATCGCCGAGGTGATCGCGTTGGCCACACGGCGTGAGTTCGTGCGACTCTCGGCCGTCACGGCTGGCGTCAAGGACGTACGGGAAGTACTGGATGGGGCGCGTCGACTACTCGGCGAACGGCAGCGACGCACGATCGTGTTCGTGGACGAGATTCATCGTTTCAACGCAGCCCAGCAAGATTCGCTGCTCCCCGCTGTTGAGGCCGGTCTCATCACCTTGATCGGTGCGACGACGGAGAATCCGTTCTACGAGGTGAATGCTCCGCTGCGGAGTCGGTCGACGTTGCTGCGACTCGAGCCGCTCGCCGAAGCCGACGTCGAACTCCTGCTCAACCGGGGCGCGACGGTGGAGGGCGTGCGGGTCGACGATGATGCGCTGTTGCTGCTCGTCCAACGCAGCGGTGGGGACGGACGTCAAGCGCTCACGGCGTTGGAGGTAGCCGTCGCATTGTGCGATGACCGGCACGTCCGACTCGGCCACGTCGAGTCGGCACTCGCCACCAGTGCCCTGCGGTACGGACGCAACGACCACTACGACGTGGTTTCCGCACTAATCAAGAGCATGCGCGCTTCCGACGAGACGTCGGCGCTCTTCTGGTTGGCGCGAATGATCGAGGCCGGTGACGATGCGAGGTTCATCGCGCGGCGGCTGATCGTGTTCGCCAGCGAGGACGTCGGCATCGCCGACGAATCGGCACTCCTCGTCGCCGTGGCGGCTGCCCAAGCGGTGGAACACGTCGGACTCCCCGAGGCGCGGTACAACCTGGCGCACGCCGTGATGCATCTGTCGCGCGCCATCAAGAGTCGCACGGTGGTCGACTCGATCGTGTCCGCGCAATGGACGCTGTTGAACGGTGCCTCGGTGGAAGTGCCGCCTCACCTACGCGACGGGAATTCGCCGAACGAATCGGTGATTGCGCCCCGACGATACGCTCAATGACAGCCATGTTTCGCCGACTTTTCTGGTTCGTGCTCGGGGCCCTCGCTGCGCTCTTTGGTTACGGCTGGCTCCGTCGTCAGGCCGATCAGGTAGCAACGAAGGAGTCGGTCGACCAGTTCATCGACGGTCTCGTCGATCGGGTGATGACGGCCAAGGACAAGGTGTCCGACACGGTGGGCGGCGCTGCGGGCGGCAAGCGCGACTCGACGAGCGACGACCTCTTCGAGTAACTCGAATGGCCCGCGCCGAACTACGCACGGCCGACGACCTGCGCAAGGCTTTCGTTGGCTTCTTCGCCGACCGAGCCCACACGGTGGTGCCGTCGGCGAGCCTGATCCCGTTCGATCCGACGATCATGTTCACCGTCGCGGGGATGGTGCCGTTCAAGCCGTACTTCGTCGGAGAAGAGTCCGCGCCGTACGACCGCGCCGTCAGTGTGCAGAAGTGCGTTCGCGCGGGCGGAAAGCACAACGACCTCGACGACGTGGGTCGTACGAAGCGACACCTGGTGTTCTT
>SXGU01004661.1_pt1 | contig 12412 bp, 11 predicted proteins | sample 3174531 | NCBI WGS metagenome assembly SXGU01 (sample SAMN11356863, study PRJNA531348) | freshwater metagenome | isolation source: freshwater sample F1-140 | place: China: Fuxian Lake, Yuxi | collected 2017-12-25 | reverse complement strand
TTTGGTCACCGTCGCGCCAGGGCAGCAAAAGACCTCGGCCGGAAAGTTCGGGCCGTCGTTAAAGACATGGCCAAGATGCGAATCGCCATGCTGGCTGCGCACTTCGGTGCGCGAAAAAAACAGCCGGGTATCTTTTTTTTCAACGATGTTTTCTACCACCAGTGGCCGTGTAAAACTGGGCCAGCCGGTCCCTGAATCGAATTTGTCCCTGGATGAAAACAGCGGTTCGCCGCTGACCACGTCGACATAAATGCCTTCGCGTTTTTCATCCCAATAGGTGTTTTTAAACGGCGGCTCCGTTGCTTCCTTTTGCGTAACGTCATACTGTAACGGTGTTAAGGTTTTCAGCAACACCTCGTCAGCGGGCTTGGTATACGTGCCGGCTGGTTTTTCCTGCTCTGTTTTCATCTTTAAATCGGCTCCCCATATTTTTTCCAGATATTGATCGCGACCGGAACGATAGCGATAGTATTTATAACGTAGCGGATTTTTTTGGTAATAATTCTGGTGATAATCCTCCGCGGGATAGAACACCTCAAACTTTCTGATTTCGGTCACCACCGGGGCCGGATAACGTTTGGATTCGTTCAGTAAACGGCGTGAATTTTCAGCCTGTTCTTTTTCCGCCTGATTGCTATAAAAAATGACGGCGCGATACTGTTCGCCCCGGTCAACGAACTGGCCTTCATTATCGGTTGGGTTGATCATGCGCCAGAAGCCTTGCAACAAACCTTCATAACTGATGACAGCCGGGTCATAATAAACCCGGACGCTTTCCACATGGCCGGTGCCGCCTTTTGAAACTTCCTTATAAGAAGGATTAGCGACATGACCGCCGCTGAAACCGGAAATAGCCTCCTGCACACCCGGCAGTTTTTCAAAATCCGATTCCGTACACCAGAAACAGCCGCCTGCAAAAGTCGCCACCGACAGTTTTGCGAGCTGTTCCGGTGTTGCTGTCGAGGATTCTTTACCGGCATAAGTGCTCATTGCCAGGACAGCGGCAATAACAATAAATAATAAGGATAGTTTTTTTCTCATTTCACCTCTGCGCTGCATTAGCGTGGCCGCCTGAACGGGTGTTATCGACATGCTCGCAATCCGATCCATACATCGCGAAGGGAGGGATAGCGTGCCCTTTTAATCAATTCCGCTGCCGGTAGTAGCGGCGGCAAGCCACATGGTTAAACAAAGTTACTCGCTAAGGAATGAGCACAAAATAACTTGATCATTTGTATCCCCTTTCCCTAACCCTCTCCCGGAGGGCGAGGGAACAAGTTGCCCAAGTTATTTCATGCTCATTCCTAAATTAGTGCGTATGTTCATGAGGAACGGCAGGATCATGAACCGCACCCTGTTCATCGACTCCACCATGCCCATGCATATCGGCATGCTCGTGAACCGCACCCTGTTCATCGACGCCGCCATGCTCATGCACATCGGCATGTTCGTGTGCTGCGCCCTGTTCTTCGACGCCGCTATGCTCATGCACATCGACATGCTCATGACTGTATCCGCCTTCAGGAACCGGTACCGCTTCAACTGCAACGCCGTATTTATAAACCATTAAACCGCCCAGATCAGCGCCCAGACTCAACAATACGCAAAGCAAAGCCGACAGGATAAGAAATAAAGTGTTAGCGCCGGATTGAATCAAGCCACCGCTTTTCCACCGCCAAACCGACAACAGGACTGCCAGCGAAAGCACCGATACGCCAAAATGTTCATGACGTTCCATAATGGCGTGAACATTGCCTCCATGCGGCACTGTACTCGCGGCAATAAATCCGGCGATGACGGTAAAAATCGCTGCGCCGGTGCCTAAATAAAGCAAGCTGCCGGCGACACTGCGCCATTGCGCTTTTTTCGCCAGCGAACCCAGCAGATCCAATACAAAAAAAGCCGTTAAAAATGCGATGGGAAAATGCACCAGCAAGGGGTGAATATTATCCATGCCGGAAATACCGGGCATGATTGACGCAAACATATCACCCGGACCTTTAGTTGAAAGGCCCTCAATAAACGCCAAAAGGCCGGCAACCGTCTCGGCGACACCACCTGCATGATCGGCGCCGCCATGAATTTGAAAAGATAAATAGTTATTCACATCAATGATTTTTAAATTTTATAAAAAAACACAATCTACTCGATATTTGGGTAATTGCAAATAGGGCAGGGTTAGCTTGCACCACGAAGACACGAAGTTCACGAAGAAAAACCAAATAAAACCTTCGTGGACTTCGTGTCTTCGTGTCTTCGTGTCTTCGTGGTGAATTAATCAATTCTGATTGAACTGTTTTGTATGGCCTTGGCTACTTAAAGTGTGGTTCAGACAAGTATTTTTGATAAGCGTATAACAACGCCAAAATCCACACTTGAACTATACTGTTGTTTTTCATACTTAAAAATCTGAGGAACCCCGTCATGTTTGAAATAGTATTAATCCTGGCCGCCGTTGTTATTATGTTTTTTATCATTGCCTCGAAACAACCGGCCGATTTCCGTATTACGCGGAGCGAAACGGTAGCGGCGCCGGCTTCGGCCCTATTTGCAGAAGTGAATGACTTGCAGAAATGGGATGCCTGGTCGCCGTGGGCAAAACTCGATCCCAACGCCGTTAACTCCTTCGAGGGGCCTTCGTCGGGGACCGGCGCGGTGATGAGATGGGCGGGCAACAACAAGGTCGGTACCGGCAGCATGACCATTACCGAAAGCCGCCCGGATGAATTCATCCGCTTCAAACTGGAATTCCTGAAACCGTTCGCAGCCACCAACACGGCGGAGTTTACCTTCACGACTGAAGGTAATGACACAACCGTCACCTGGAGCATGTACGGAACAAACAACTTGATGGCCAAAGCCATGAGCTTAGTCATGAATTGCGACAAAATGGTCGGCGGCCAGTTCGAACAGGGATTGGCGTCGTTAAAATCGGTCGTGGAGGCAAAAAATTAAGTCATCGATCGATTACCGAGGTTGAAATGCGCCTTCCAGACACCTTCCATCAGGCCGTCATCGCCATCAAATCCCAATGGCTGCGGACACTGCTTATTATCGTGGCGATGAGCATTGGCGTAACCTCGGTAACGGTGTTGATTGCGATGAGCGAAAGCGCGCGCAATTATATTGTGCATGAATTTCAATCGCTGGGTACACACTTGGTCATCGTATTGCCGGGGCGTAGCGAAACAACAGGCGGCTCCCCTCCTATATTCGCTGAAACGCCCAGGGATTTGACGCTGGAAGATGCCGAGTCACTGGCGCACATCCCCTATGTTGCGGCAGTAGCGCCGCTGACAATAGGATCGGCCCCGGTTACCTTTGCCGGGCTGGAACGGGAAACCAATATTTTCGGCTCCACGGATGCGCTGTTGCGAGTACGGCACTTGACGCTGGCGCAAGGCAGCTTTTTACCGCTTACCGAGGCCGGTAACGCCTTATCCGTTTGCGTCATTGGCCAAACCATTCGTAAGGAGTTATTCGCCAATACGGCGGCGCTCGGTCAATGGCTGCGCATTAATGACCGGCGTTTTCGGGTTATCGGGGTTCTGGCTTCGAAAGGCGAATCCATCGGTGTCGATTTTGATGAAATGGTGATTATTCCGGTTGCTTCCGCGCAAGCCTTATTTAATAACCGGTCCCTGTTCCGAATTTTACTCGAAACCCACTCCAGGAATGCGATGTTAAAAACCGTTGATAGCGTCAAAAAAATCATCAAACTTCGCCATGAAGGAGAGGAAGACATAACGATTATCACGCAAGACAGCGTCGTTAACGCCTTCAATAAAATCCTGACCGCGTTGACCATTGCCGTCACCAGTATCGGCAGTATCAGCCTGATTGTCGCGGGGATACTGGTCATGAACGTCATGTTGGTCAGCGTCACGCAGCGTACCGCCGAAATCGGCCTGCTCAAGGCATTAGGAGCGTCGCAAACTCAAGTGCAGCTACTTTTTTTGGCGGAAGCTATTATTTTATCAGCCGTCGGCGCGTTGCTCGGTTTGTTGCTTGGCCAGATGATCATATCCGTCATCCAAGTTGTTTATCCGAATTTCCCCGTTGCGCTTCCGGCATGGGGTTTATTGTCAGCCTTGGCTGTTTCAGTCCTGACCGGCCTGGTGTTCGGCGTACTGCCCGCCCGCAAAGCGGCAAGGCTCGACCCTATCGCCGCATTGGCCAAAAGATAAGCATGCATTTTGCTGACATCCTGCTCCTGTCGTTCCGAACCATTAGCGCCTATAAATTGCGGTCTGCGCTAACCTCATTGGGATTAATTATCGGCATTGCCGCCGTCATCATCCTGACCTCATTAGGTCGTGGTCTGCACCATTTTGTAATCGCTGAATTTACCCAGTTCGGAACCCACATAATCAGCGTTCACCCCGGTAAAAAATCCACTTTCGGACTATCCGGCGCCAGCATAAGTACGGTACGTCCGTTATCCATGGATGATGCCGCCGGCTTGGGCAAGTTAGCCGGAATATTGGCTGTCGTCCCCGTGGTGCAGGGCAATGCGCGGGTTGAAACAGAACACAAACAACGGCGCACCAACGTCATTGGCGCCGGCGCCGCAGTTCCCGAAGTATGGAAAACACGCCCGGTTTCAGGACGATTTTTACCGCCAGGCGAGGAATCCAATCCGCGAGCTTTCGCTGTGCTGGGCGATAAGCTGACCACCGAGTTATTCGGCCAAAGCAGTCCTTTGGGCAAACGTATACGCATTGGCAGCGACCGTTACCGGGTGCTTGGCGTAATGGAAAAAAAAGGCCAAATGCTGAATTTCGATATGGATGACACCGTTTATATTCCCGCGGCAAAGGCGCTGGAAATGTTTGATCGGGAAAGCCTGATGGAAATAAACTTGCTTTATGGCGATAACGTCTCCGTTGCCGCGATACTGAAAAATATCAAGCAGTTGCTCATAGCCAGACATGGATATGAAGATTTTACCTTGATCACGCAGAACCAAATGCTGGAAAGCATGGATTCCATTCTGAACATTCTGACCATGGCGGTAGCGGCTTTAGGAGGCATCTCACTGCTGGTGGGATCGGTCGGCATCATCACTATCATGATGATAGCCGTATCGGAACGGGTGGCGGAAATCGGCTTGCTCCGCGCCATCGGTGCGGAAAGAACAATCATCTTCAAATTATTCCTGTTCGAAGCCTTAACTTTAAGCGCGGTAGGCGGGCTGATCGGGGTTTTGGCCGGTATCGGCATTGTCGCATTAATCAGCAAACTGGTCCCCGCGCTGCCGACCGAATTGGCCTGGAATTATATTGCGGCGGCGTTCGTACTGTCTTTACTGATAGGCATCGTTTCGGGCGTGGTACCGGCCATGAGGGCAGCCCGTCTGGAGCCGTTAGAGGCGTTGCATTCGGAATGAGCCTGCCTGTATCGTAATCAGCCGATGCAGGCAGGAAGCGAGTTTCAATGTCCCGAATGTTCCTGCGGTGATCTTGTTACATCGGTTCTACGCAAAGTATAGCGATTCGCTTCCGCGCCGGAAATACGATCACCATTGTCATCAAGCTGAGTCAGCGTATCTTCACCGACCTCATAGTACTTGGTCGCCGCGCTCTTGCGAGGCGTTAATACAATGACATTGTCTTGATCGCGCGCGGCAAATCTGCCTTTTTCGACAAACTCTCTCGGTGACTTGCCGACATATTGGGTAATCAGGATATAAGTGTTGTTTTTGTTTAAAGCCAGCGATGTTTTAACGCCGTTGCAATCGGCACAGGGCGTAAAACCGTTGTAAATACCCGGCCAATCCAGGCTGTTTTGCGCATGCTGCGCATCATTAGTTTCAGCAAAGACAGGGTTGTAAACCGAAAAAACCGCGGTGAACAGAGAGAAAGCCAGAATTTCTTTTAGTTTTTGTTTATATGTTCGCATGATGTGCTCCTCAGCAAGACAACGATAAATTTAAGCATCGATAAAACGCTGCAAAACTCATTATAGGCAGTTTATTTCTCTTTTGGCGATGGATTTCGCTGTCGTTCCAGGTATTCATCGACTCCACAGAACCGTTTTCAGCACCCGGCATTTCCCGGCAGCACTTATTCATTGCTAATAACAAGCCGAGAATAGTGGGATAATAATCACTGCTGCGGATAACGGTCTATTTGCGGTAAGGCAGGCCTTAATAATAACTAATGACCGGTTTAATAATTATGAGGAGAATACGATGAACCTTGACAATAAATTTACCGCCCTTCAACTTGCCATCATTAATGAACAAGCCGCTCTTTATACCTGCGCTTGCCCTGTTCATGTCAGCTTGCAAATCGCCAACTTGCGTAAATTGTTTGATTATCAAAAGATGTGTATCGATATGGAGACATCAGCCGACAGCAGCATAGAAATACAGGTCCACCAGCGCATTGCCGAAGTCACCAAACAAGCGCATCAACTGATGGAGCAATGTCTGGATGAGATTTTGGATATGGAAGGCTGGGACAGAAACAAACTGGAAATGCCCACCAACAGCAGCCGCAAGCGTATAGAAAAAACGGGTGAATTGTAAGAAGTTTCGCTGTCACGGCGCGAGGAGCCGATTAATCCGCATAAACCGCTTGCAACAATGAAATGAACAGAGACCGATGGTTTGTTATTCCCTTCGTATTGGCGTTAACGCTTCAGGTTAACGAATCGCCCGCATGGGAGCAAATCCAGTGCATCGCGCCCATCAATCAGGGCAAGAAGAAACATTGGACCGGCAGGGTTTACCAACCGGTACTTGACCCCAAAACGATTCCTGAAGGTTCGGCGCAATATTTCGCCGTACTCGACGCGATAGAACGCATGAATCTTAACCCCGGTAATTTCAGGTACGTCTTCGGCGGCATGGATAATCATGACGGCGTTGCGGTTAATAACGGTGAAAGCGAAATCTGGATGGAAGATTTGGGTCCGGGATTCTCCAACAATTCGGCCGTTGAGCAAAGCGATTCCGACTATTCTCCAAGTTGCACCGCCACAGAATCCGACATCATTATCAATACCCGTTATCGAATGCAGCGCCCGCCGCTTGATGCCAATAAGCTTGAATACAGCAATAACAAAAACCGCTTGTTTGCTTATGGCGGCAGTAACGCCCATTTCGTTTCCACCGTCATGCACGAATTGGGGCATAGCGCAGGCCTGCATCATGAAGGCGATGTACTTAACCTGATGGGCGGCAATAACCTGTTGGTCGCCAACGGTGAAAACGTTGAACCTTATATCGGCGAGGATGCCGCTACCGGCTTGATAGCGCTGTTCGGCTTGTCGGCGGATGCAAAGGAGGATGTCAGCGTCAGCCATTGGCGGTACGGCGATAAAATCGCGGCTAAGGATGGCAGTGTGTTCAGCCTACATCACCGTACCCGGCTATTTAACACAAAAAATACCGAAGTGGACATGGATTGCCCTTATCGACACCCCGATTTAAACGGCCCGCTCATTGCCGCGTGTCCCGAACCCGTCTATCAAGTCCATAAAGGTCAAGCCGTCAAACTGGAATTAACGTTTGAGAATGCCGGAAAAACAACGCCGCTGGCTGTCACGGCAAGCTATTATCTTTCGAGCGACTCAATGATTGATGCAAACGACCTGCGGTTGAAGACAAAAACCTATTCAATCAAACGAGACAGCAATCCCTCGACACTAAGAGCCGACTTGACCATCCCGAATTCCGTGACCTTCAACAAAAACTACTGGTTGGGTTGTCTGGTTAAAACCGCCGATCCCGCTTTGAAAGAGAGCAATGAAAGGAATAACGCCACTTATGTTGGCATTAAAATCAATTGATGCAATCCTAGCCCCCAGCCCGAACCGGGTTTGCGGAATCCATGCTACGCTCGTGAGCGGGCTTGGTTTATAGAGTAATAAGGTCCAGGCACACCAGTCGTCCAGAGGATCAAAGCGGACAGGTGTGACAGCGGGCGGGTAAAATTGTTATGATTACCGGTCAGCGAATCTTGTCGTCACCCGACGATCCTGCACCAAGCAACTCCTCAACGGTATTGAAATCTGTTTGGCTTTCGGTGCTTGATGGACCACTTTAATAATCAACCAGGAAATAAGCAATGTCTGTAAAACGAAAGGAAAAACAGGAAAAACGCAAGAAAAAACGCATTAAATTAGGGCTGACGCCCACCAAATCACATGCCGGCAGTGCAAAAAAACGTAATAACCCTTATAGCAATAAGGAAGCCGTACTGGAAGATGTGGATCTGATGCAGGTCGCTGTAGAGAAACATTACGGGGAAGTCTCCGAGGACTTCCTCCCGCCCTTATTTGAAGACGCCGAGGGTACTAAATTGTCGGAATGGGTTGGCACCTTCCGGAATTTAATGCAGGAAAAATACACCGATACGGCCATCGTTGAGCCTAAAGTAAAATTTATCCTCAGCCTGTTATCGACAGCATCTTAAGCCTATTCGGGCAGATGCAGTTCGTGTCTAAATAAAGATGCTTCACTATGACAATTTCCCTATGATTGGATGTCGTGATGCGTCATTCAGACACCTGTCTGTCGGGCAGCGATAAATCGGTTGCCCAACTACAGGACTCAGAAAGCAAGGTACAAATCGACTTCCCGGCTTAGGAACGTGCATCAATTAACTTCACTCAACTTGTCCCCTCCGAAAGAGGGAAGCAAACGCTCAAGTTATTTCATGCTCGTTCCTTATTAATTTTTTTCAAAACAAATGCCTGACCGCATCCCTCTCTTCTTTTAATTCGGCCTCTGAAATACGCATTCTTTGCCGGCTGAAATCATTAATATCCAGGCCTTTGACAATACGCGCCTCGCCGTTAACGACGGTCACCGGATAGGAGTAAACCAGGCCGGGTTCGATGCCGTAACTGCCGTCGGAAAGCATGCCCATACTGACCCAGTCGCCTTCTTCAGTGCCCAAGGCCCAGGCTTTCATCTGGTCGATTGCCGCATTGGCTGCTGATGCCGCGCTGGATTGTCCTCTGGCATTAATCACCGCTGCGCCGCGTTGCTGTACGGTCGGGATAAAGTCGTTGATAAACCAGTCATTATCGACCAGTGACAAGGCATCCTGGCCTTTGACCTTGGCATGATGCAGGTCGGGATACTGGGTCGTGGAATGATTGCCCCAGACAATCATGTTTTTTATATCGGTGGTTAATACGCCGCATTTTTCCGCCAACTGGCTGATTGCCCGGTTGTGGTCCAGGCGGGTCATTGACGAGAAGTTATCGGGATTCAGGTCGGGGGCGTTTTTCAAGGCTATCAAAGCATTGGTATTGGCCGGGTTACCGGTTACCAGCACTTTGACGTCCCTGCTGGCGACGGCATTGAGCGCCTGGCCCTGCACGGAGAAAATCTCCGCATTGACCTGCAATAAATCCTTGCGTTCCATGCCCGGTCCTCTTGGACGCGCACCGACCAGAAAAGCATAATCGACATTTTTGAACGCCACTTTAGGATCGTCGGTGATCTCTACGCGATGCAATAATGGGTTGGCGCAATCTTTTAACTCCATGACCACGCCTCGGAGCGCATCCATGGCGGGCGGGATTTCCAGTAAATGTAATACAATCGGCTGGTCTTCTCCCAACAAGGAGCCGGCCGCTAACCGAAAAAGCAAAGAATAACTGATTTGCCCTGCCGCACCTGTAACCGCTATATGAATAGGTGTTTTCATTTGTTTTCCTTCTATTTTTATTGTTATCCGGAGCTTATTCGATAAAGTTTTTAACCATCGGAAACCATTGCCACAAGCCCATTCTTTAATTCTCGATAATACTTGTAGTCGTCATTGCTATATAGAAAACTATTCAATATCGACGAATAATAACGAAAAGCTGACAGTACGCGCAAGCCCGTCAATTCTTGCCGATGCAACAGCCGCAGATAAAGCTGCTTAATCGCGGCACAGTTTTGTTTATCGGGTATAATGCGCCAGTTTAATTTCTACATAATTGCACAAAGTAAAACGCGCACAGGTCAACCATGAAAAAACTGCTGTTCCAGTTCGATACCGATACCCATCCTTCCAGTTTCGATACCGTTGTAGGCTATGACGGCGGCGCGGATCATGTGATCGGCTACGGCGGGTTGACACCGGAAAACATCACCGGTCTGGTCGAAGGGACTATTTTTACCCGCGCGCCCAAAGATAAAAAAAACACCGCAATTTTTGTCGGCGGCAGCGACATGATTGCCGGGCAAGCCTTGTTTGCGGCGATTCAAAAACATTTTTTTTACGGCTTTCAAGTGTCCGTGATGCTCGACAGTAACGGCAGCAACACCACAGCGGCGGCAGCGGTGGCAAAACTGGCAAGCAGCGGCGTACTTGCCGGAAAGCAAGCCGTGGTATTGGCCGGCACCGGCCCTGTAGGCCAACGGGCCGCGGCCATGCTGGCGCTGGAAGGCGCGTCCGTATCATTGACAGCGCGTAAAATGGAGCGCGCCGTACAAGCCTGCAACAACATGAAAGCACGTTTTGGTGTCGATTTAACCCCTGTTGAAGCCGTCGACAATGACGCCCGCGCCAAAGCCATTGAACACGCCAATATCGTTTTGGCGACCGGCGCCGCCGGCGTTGAACTGCTGACTGTGGAACAATGGCGGGATAACAACAATATCGCTTTGATGGCGGACGCCAATGCAACGCCGCCGTTGGGTATCGGCGGCGCCGACATGATGGACAAAGGCGAGCAGCGTCACGGCAAAATAGTCTGGGGCGCTATCGGTTTCGGCGCGCTAAAACTGGCCTTGCATCGCGCCTGCATAGCCAAATTGTTTGAGGATAACAAACAGGTGTTGGATGCCGAAACTATCTTTGCCCTGGCTAAAGCAATGGCGTCGGCTTAATCGAAACAGACCGCATGACTGACCCGGCAACGCTTGTTTCCAGAAAAAACGCCCTGACACTTTTTCAAGCAGGCATTGCCGCCGCTGATCCCTGCCGATCCGTTCAGCGCTACCTGAGCGCTTCAGGCGATCATCTCGAGATTCTGTTGAATGACGGCCTGCAAAAGCGTTCCGGCGAATGGTCCTTAGTCCACCTGATTGCATTCGGTAAAGCCGCCTGCGCGATGATAGAAGCAGCACAAGCCATCATTCCAGCACATTTATTGGCCGGTAAAGGCATTGCCGTGACCAATTATGAAAATGTCAGGACTATCGACAATAGTGAAGTCATCGGCGCAGGCCATCCTTTACCGGATACTGCGGGATTTGATGCCGCCCAAAAATGCGCCGAGCGGGTAAAGAGCGCCCGGCAAGGAGAACTGGTGCTGGTCTTGGTCAGCGGCGGCGGTTCGGCACTCATCCCCTACCCTGTTGACCCCATCACATTACAGGAAAAGATCGCCACCACCGATTTACTGTTGGCTAGCGGCGCCACCATCAACCAGATTAACTGCGTGCGCAAACATTTATCGCAACTGAAAGGCGGCGGCTTGGCGAAAATGGCTTTCCCTGCCGATCTGCATGCGCTTATCCTGTCGGACGTATTGGGCGATGATGTCAGCACCATTGCCAGCGGCCCGACGGTTCCCGATGCCACGACATTCAGCGATGCAATTGATGTTTTTAAGGCTAAAGACATCTGGGGCAAAGTTCCCGCCAGTGTTCGTGAATATCTCGAACAGGGCCGGTTAGGCAAGGTAAAGGAAACACCGAAGCCCGGCGATGGTCTATTTAACAACACCGCTTATACCTTGATCGGCAGCAATGCCCTCAGCGTCAATGCGACCTTGCAAGCCGCTCAAGCCTTGGGCTATGACGCCCGGATTTACAGCCATCAACTGTGCGGCGAAACCACAGAAGCCGCAGAGAATCTGGTAAGCACCGCCGTCGCCTTAGTCAATAACGGCATCGATAAACCGATTGCCCTGTTGGCGGGCGGTGAAACGACGGTAACCCTTAAAGGCAATGGACGCGGCGGACGCAACCAGGAAATGGCGCTGGCCTTTGCCATTGCCGCAAAACGGCAAGGCTTGACAGGACGCTGGACATTCTTAAGCGGCGGCACCGACGGCCGCGACGGTCCTACAGATGCCGCAGGCGGCCTGATCGATCAGGACACGCTGGAACGCCTGATCAATGCCGATTGCGACCCGGCAGCCCTACTCGCCGACAATGATTCGTACAACGCCTTAAAAAGCTCACAGGACTTAATCGATACAGGCGCAACCGGCACCAATGTCGCCGACTTGCAAATATTACTGCTTTATCCCCACACGCTATATTAATCACATACATAACCCCTAATTCAGGAGAAAATCATGTTTAAAAAATCCATGACCATTGCAGGCTTTGATGATGAATTGTTCCAGGCAATGGAAGAGGATCGTCAGCGCCAGTAAGATCATATTGATTTAATCGCCTCCGAAAATTACACCAGCACGCGCGTCATGGAAGCCCTGGGTTCGCAGTTAA
>SXGU01440125.1_pt1 | contig 12415 bp, 8 predicted proteins | sample 3174531 | NCBI WGS metagenome assembly SXGU01 (sample SAMN11356863, study PRJNA531348) | freshwater metagenome | isolation source: freshwater sample F1-140 | place: China: Fuxian Lake, Yuxi | collected 2017-12-25 | reverse complement strand
ATGATTCACGTGGTCGCGTGCGACCCGCTCAACACGACGTACCGTTCGGCGAGCCTCGCGGAATCGCTAGCGAACTTCGTTGACCTGCGTCTCAAGAACGGTCTCGATCCGACGAAGCACTTCACGCAGCAGAAGCAAGTGACGATCGCGGACCCGAATAAAGTGTTCGTTCTCGACGACGTCGCGGGCAGCAAGTTCGAGGCTTACGACAGCCTCGCGAAGGTGTATAGCCTCTACGCGACCATCTCGAAAGACCCGAAGTTGGCGGAGTTCGCGTTCGTGCTGCGCTGGCCGACGCTCAAGATCGAACAGAAGAAGGAACTGTACTCGAAGTTCGCGTGCCACGAACTCAGCTTCTTCCTCTCGAAGAAAGACCCCGAGTTCTTCAAGACGGTGATTACACCGCACCTCGCGAACAAGAAGGACAAGACGTTCCTCGATCACTTCTTGCTCGACGGTGACGTGAAGGGCTTCATGCAGCCGTGGGAGTTCGGCCGGTTGAACGTGACAGAACGCGTTCTCCTTTCGCAGAAGATCGCGGGCGAACCGACCAAGACCGCGCGCCACCTCGAAGACCTGTTGCGTCTCCTGCCGCCGAACACGGACCGCGACCTGTTCCTGTTCAACGTCGCGGTGGAGAACACGGCGTTGGGCGCGTCTTCAAGCGACCCGTTCGGCGCGACTCGCACTCCGACGAAGTTGCCCGCCGTGCTGCCCGTGGCGAACGAACCCGGTGTGCCGCCCCCAGGCGTAACAGCTCCGGTACCGGGCGGGTTCCCCGGTGATGGTCCGGCCAGTCCCGGGCCTCGGCAGCCCGGCTTCGGGCAGAAGGGCAAGGACGGCCGCGGTGGGGAAGAGAAGAAGGACGCCAAGGAAACCGGCGACCCGAAGGGCGGCGACAAGGGCGACCCGGACGACTCCAAGAAGAAACGCGACGAAGAGGACCGCTACTACAAGGATGACCGAGAGAAGCACGTTCCGCGCGCGCTGTACCGCAAGCTCGACCCGACAATGGAGTGGGCCGAGAACAACTACTACAAGTTGCTCATCCAACAGCAGACCGGTGACCTCGTGAAGGTCAACCGGTTCTGGGCCGATTACGCGGCGCACGACGGGAAGGGCACATACCTCTCGCGCAACCTGCCGATCGCATCCAGCAACTTCACGGAGATGATGTTCGCGCTTGCGATGCTCGACCTGCCCTTTGAAGCGGCGAAGCACGACGTACAGTTCGCGCAGGGCAAGATGACCTTGAAGCCCGGCTCGAAGCTGATCGCCTTCCACGAGGAAGTGCGCCCGGCCGAAGGGAAGGGCGGGCAACTGCCGATCCTCGTGAGCCAGAACTTCTACCGCCACGGTGACCGGTTCCGCGAAGAAGGTGGCGAGAAGTACGACAAGTTCGTGACGGAAGAGTTCGTCGTTCACACCGTCTACGGCTGTCAGGTGGTCGTGACGAACCCGACATCGTCGCGTCAGAAGTTGAGCGTTTTGCTGCAACTGCCCGTGGGCGCGCTCGCGGTCGCGGGCGGGCGTGGCACCAAGGCCGTGCAACTGGCGCTGGAACCGTACCACACGCAGACCATCGACTACCTGTTCTACTTCCCGATCCCCGGCAACTTTAACCACTTCCCGGTTCACGTCGCGAAGAACGAACTGTTCGTGACGAGCGCGCAACCGTTCTCGTTCAATGTGGTGGCGAAGGCGACGAAACTCGACACGACGGCGTGGGACTACGTCTCGCAGAACGGCACGAACGAGGAAGTGATCGCGTTCATGGTGCGCGAGAACGTGCGGGCGCTGAACCTGGACAAGATCGCGTTCCGCTTGAAGGACCGCGCGTTCTTCGACACGGTCATCAGGTTGTTGCACGAGCGGCACCTGTACCAGAACACGCTGTACTCCTACGGCCTGTACTACGGGGATACCGTGACCTCGCGGCACTACCTCATGCATCAGGACGGGTTCGTGAACGAGACCGGTGGCCCGATCGATTCGCCGCTGTTGTTCGTCGATCCGGTGGCGCGCCACACCTATGAGCATCTCGAATATAAGCCGCTCGTGAACGCTCGCGCTCACTCTCTGGGCAAGCGCCGGCAGATCGTCAACGACCGGCTCTTCGAGCAGTACCACAAGATGCTGAAGGTGATGTCGTACCGCAACACGCTGAACGACACCGACCTGCTCGCGGTGACGTACTACCTGCTGCTGCAAGACCGTATCGACGAAGCGTTCGACACCTTCGCGCGAGTCAATCGCGACAAGGTGACGACGAAGATGCAGTACGACTACTGCTCCGCGTATCTGGAGATGTTCGACGGCGACTTGAAGAAGTCGCGCGCGATCGCCGCGAAGTACACCGAGTACCCGGTGGACCGCTGGAAGACCACGTTCGCGACGATCATTGCCCAGATCGACGAGATCGAGGGCAAGGGCGGGAAGCTGATCGACCCGAAGGACCACGCGCAGAACCAGGGCAACCTGGCCGCGACCGAACCCGGGTTCGAGTTCGTCATCGACAACAAGTCGCTCAACCTCACGTGGCAGAACCTCGACACAGTGAAGGTGAACTACTACCCGATGGACGTGGAGTTGCTGTTCAGCACGAGTCCGTTCGTGCAGCAAAGCGGCGGGCAGTTCGCGTCGATCCGGCCCAACATGACGAAGGAGATTTCGCTTCCTAAAGGCCAGAACAAACTAAGTGTTCCGCTACCGGAGCAGTTCGCGTCGAAGAACGTGCTGGTCGAGATTGTCGGCGCGGGCAAGACGCGTGCGGTGCCGTACTACGCGACCGCGATGACCGTGAACGTGACGGAGAACTACGGCGCTCTTCGCGTGGCGGACACGGCCGGCGGGAAGGCGCTGCCGAAGGTGTACGTGAAGGTGTACGCGAAGCTGGCTGACGGCAGTGTGAAGTTCCACAAGGACGGGTACACGGACCTTCGCGGTCGTTTCGACTACGTTTCGGTGAACACGCCGGAGCGCCAGGCGATCGAGAAGTTCTCGGTGCTGGTGTTGAGTGAAGATCGCGGCGCGCTGATTCGCGAGGTCGCACCACCACAGCGCTAAGGAAGGTGTCGGTCGCGTAGCCGCGACCCGAAGGGGAGCGCGCAGGTCATGCGCACCCTTCGGGTCGCGGCTACATTCTTGCGCTGGTATTGTCTGGGAAAGGGCGATGGCGAAGCGACGACCACGCCTTTGATTGCATGCCGATTCTCGCGGACGCGCTGCAAGACGCGGGCTGTGACAACACCGATGTGCTGAACCACTGTCGTGATGAGAAGCAGGTTCACGCTCGCGGGTGTTGGGTGGTGGACTTGCTCTTGGGGAAGGTGACGCCTTTTCTCCACCCTCTCCCGCAAGGGGCGAGGGCAATACCAACACCCCGGCCGCTTTCGTCGGTTGGGTTTCCGGCTTCCCCGCGTCTTCACGTGACGTACACTCAACCTTGTCCTGATCCCCGAGTTACATCAGAAGGGTATGTTTCATGGGCAAGCTATTCGCTCTCGCCGTGTTCGTGGGGCTGGTCGCCCCGGTCGCGGCCCAAGAACCGAAGGTCGATCCGCCGAAGAAGGCGGAAGTTCTCAAGGTCGGCGACAAGGCCCCCGCGATCAAGGCCACCAAGTGGCTCCAGGGCGCCGAGGTCAAAGAGTTCGCCGCGGGCAAAACCTACGTGATGGAGTTCTGGGCCACGTGGTGCGGGCCGTGCATCGTCATGATGCCGCACATGGCCGAACTGCAGGCGCAGTACAAGGATAAGGGCGTCACGTTCATCGGGTTCACCAAGAAGGACCCGAACAACACGGAGGAGAAGGTCAAGACGTTCGTGGAAAAGCGCGGCCCAAAGCTCGCGTACACCTTCGCCTACTCCGACGACAAGGAGACCTACGACGCCTGGATGACCGCCGCCGGACAGGGCGGGATTCCGTGCTGCTTCGTCGTCGATAAGACCGGCAAGATCGCGTACATTGGCCACCCGATGTATCTCGACGTGGTGCTGCCGAAGGTCGTCGCGGGGAAGTGGACCGAGGCCGACGTCGAAGGCGTGAAGAAGATCGAAGAGGAAGTGAACGCGGTGTTCAAGGCGACCGGCGACAAGGATCCAGAAGTGTTCCTCAAGACGCTCAGCGCGTTTGAGAAGAAGTACCCGGAACTGGGGAGCATTCCTTATTTCCACAGTGCCCGGCTCGGTTCACTTGTGAAGGCCAAGAAGACCGACGAGGCGAAGAAGGTCGCGGAGGATCTGCTCGCGAAGGGCGTCAAGGCCGACGACGGCGGGTTGGTGAACACGGTCACGCGCACGCTGGTACTGTTCCCAGACGCAGTCGCGAACAAGGATCTGCACCCGATCGCGCTGAAGTCGGCTCAGGCCGGTCTGAAGTTGGCAGGCGACAAGGATCCGGTCGCGCTGTTTTTCCTGGCCGAGGCGCACTTCCTGAATGGTGACAAAGTGAAGGCGAAGGACTTCGGTGCGAAGTCGCTGGCCGCCGCCGAGAACCCGCAACTCAAGGCCGACATCGAGATGCGCGTCAAGAAGTACGAGGACGAGAAGAAGGACAAGTAAGGGCGAGTTTCTCTTGTGGCACAGACTTTCCTGTCTGTGTTGCTCCACACCCCAGAAAGCACAGACAAGAATGTCTGTGCCACAAGAGAATCCATCACCCCTTCTTCGGTGTAATCACGTCTTTGCCGACCCACGGGCGCAGCACTTCGGGCACCACCACCGTGCCATCCGCCTGTTGGTAGTTCTCCAGAATCGCGACCAGCGCACGCGTACACGCGACCGCCGTTCCGTTCAGCGTGTGAACGAATCGCGTGCCCTTGAAGCCCTTTCCCTTGTAGCGGATGCCAAGCCGGCGCGCCTGGAAGTCGGTACAGTTCGAGGTGCTGGTGATTTCGCCGTACGCGCCGCCCTCACCGCGACCCGGCATCCACGCTTCGAGGTCGTACTTGCGGTACGCCGGCCCGCCGAGGTCACCGGTCGCGGTGTCGATCACGTGGAACGCTAGCCCCAACCCGTTGAAGATTTGCTCTTCGAGAGCACGAATCTCGGCGTGGATCGCGTCGCTATTTTCCGGCGTGCAGAACGCGAACATCTCCACCTTCGTGAATTGATGCACGCGGTACAGCCCGCGTGTGTCGCGGCCAGCGGCGCCCGCCTCCGTGCGGAAGCAGTGGGACAGTCCGACGTAACGCTTCGGCAGTTCGGCTTCGTCGAAGACGCGGTCGCGGTGCATCCCGCCAAGCGTGATTTCCGCGGTCGCGATGAGGCACAGGTCCGTGTCCGCGATGGTGTAGACCTGCCGCGTATCCGGGTTTGGGTCGCGCGGCATGAAGCCGATGCCTTCGAGTACATCGACGCGAGCGAGGTCCGGCGTGATGACCGGCGTGTACCCGGCTTTCACTGCGGTCAGCATCGCGTATTGCACGAGCGCGATTTCGAGCAGTGCGCCTTCGTTTTTGAGGAAGTAGAACTTCTGCCCCGCGACCTTCGTCCCGGCTTCAAAGTCTGCGAGGTCGAGCGATTCGCACAGCGCGACATGATCTTTGGCCTTGAAGTCGAACTTGCGTGGTTCACCGAATTGCGCGACCACTTTATTGGCGTGTTCGGACCCGACCGGTGCGTCGGGGTGCGTCATGTTCGGGATGAGGAGTAGGTTCTGCAGCAGGTCGGCTTCGATGTTCTTCAGTTCGACGTCGATGACACCGACTTCTTTGTCGATGGCCGCTGCCTGATCCTTCAGTGCTTGTTTCGCTTCGGGTGTTTTCGCCTGGGGGAACTGCTTGCTGATCTCGTTCTTCTTCGCCGCCGTTTCGCCGCGATTCTGCGCGAGTTCCTTGCGCTTCGTCTCGAACGCGACCACGCGATCAACGGGCTCCTCGGACACGCCACGGTGCCTGCAATTGAGTTTTACGGCGTCCGCGTTGTCGCGAATGTATCCGGCGTCGAGCATTGGTGTCTCGTGGCTCTCGTAGGGTGGGCAGTGCCCACCGGAAGCAGAAGAAGGTGGGCACTGCCCACCCTACAAGATATGCGCCGCCCGCGTCAGGTTCACCAGATCGGCGCGTGGCCCAACATGCGCCGGATCATCGCGAGTTGCCCGCAATGGATCATCTCGTGTAGCGGCGCGTATCGCAGACTCGCGATGCGTGTGGTAAACAGCGGGTGCGGCTTCAGCGGGGGTAGGTCGAGTTCCGCATCCGGGTAGGTTGGCAGTTCTTCCAGGATGCGCGTGTGAACGCGATCGTACACCGAGCGAATCTCCTCCGCGGTGTAGCCGGTCACGCGGGCCGGAAGGGATTCGCGGCCGAAAACAGTCAGGAAGTCGTCGGGAATGAGCGATTCGTCAGCAGTAGTGCGAGGGCGGAGCCGCTCGAGGCAGAGTCGATACTCGGCCATCGCGGTATGGCCGACCTGCCAGGCGATGTGCGACACGCCGCCCGGCGGAGCCGTGAACCACTCTGCCAACGGGATGGAATTCACCCGTTCCAGAGTGTACTGGCGCGCGAAATCGATCTGTTCAATCGCTTCCTGCAACCGAGACATGCTCAGGCTCGCTGTTCCAGAGGCACGTACTTCACGTCCGTCTTACCGATTGAGATCTGTTCCGGGCGGAAGATGCGGTTGCCGACGAGTTGTTCCGTCCAGTGTGCGAGCCAGCCCGAGACGCGGGCGATCGCGAAGATTGGCGTGAACACGTCGGTCGGAATGCCGAGCGCCTGATACACCACGCCGGAGTAGAAGTCCACGTTCGGGTAGATGCCCTTCGGCCCGTAGATACCGGCGCAGACACGTTCCAGTTCGAGCGCCGTCTCGTAGGTCTTCGGTCGGCTTGTCTCCGCGAACACGTGTTCCGCGATCTCTTGCAGCACGGTCGCGCGGGCGTCCTTCACCTTGTAGACGCGGTGCCCCATGCCCATCACCTTGTACTTTGCGTCGATGGCGCGCTTGGCGTCGAGCCACGCCTTCACCTTCTCCGGCCCGCCGATCTCCTCGAGTTGCCGGAGCGTTTCTTCGTTCGCCCCGCCGTGCAGCGGACCGGACAGTGAACCGATCGCAGAGGCGATGGTGTGATACGGCGTCGCGAGTGTCGAGCCTGTGACACGAGCGGTGAACGTGCTCGCGTTCATCTGGTGTTCGGCGTGCAGAATGAGGCACGCGTCGAGTACCTTGCGCGTCGCGGGCGACGGTTCCTTGCCGAAGAGCATGTAGAAGAAGTTGCCAGCGTGATCGAGGTCGGCGCGAGGGTCGAGAATTTCTTCGCCGCGGCGCACGCGAGCGAACGCGGCGACGAGCGTGGGCAGTGCCGCGATGAGCCGGCACGATGCGGCCCAGTTCTTCGCGGGATCGCTTACCGTGGGGCACGGGTAGAACATGCCCAGCGCCGCGACGCCCGCGTGCAACGCGTCCATCGGGTGCCCCTCGGCCGGCATGCACTTGAGGAGGTCTTTGAGCCGGTAGTGGATCGCACGCTTCTGCCGCAGGTCGTGGTCGAACTCGGCGAGTTGCTTCTGCGTGGGCAGGTCACCCTTGATGAGCAACCACGAGACTTCCTCGAAACTGCTCTCCTTCGCGAGTACTTCGACCGGGATGCCGCGGTATTCCAGCACCGCTTTCTTGCCGTCGAGGAAGCTGACCGCAGACTTCGCGGCCTGCACATCCTCGAGACCCGGTCTGTAATTGGCTTCGGTGCTCATGGACGATCTCGGTAGACGAGTGGGGTGTGTGGGGAAAGTGTATTGCAGGTAGTGGGCAGTGGGCAGTAACCAGAAAGCAGAAAGCAAAAGGCAGAGAAGATCAGGCACACCACTCGTGCCTCGTTCTTCTCTGCCCACTGCTCACTGCCCACGGCTCACTTCTTCGGGGTGATCTTGATGTTGCGGAACGCCACCGGGCCATGATCGCCCTGGAACATGAGCGGGCCGGTCGCGGCCTCTTTGCCCGTCAGACCGCCGGGTGTCTGCTGCTTCATCTCCACGTTCTTGTGGATTTCTTCTCCGTTGAGCGAGACCGACAGGAACTTCGCGTTCGCGGTCTTCTTGCCGTCCGGGCCGAACTTCGGCGCCTGGAACTCGATCACGAACTTCTGCCACTCGCCCGGTTTCTTCGCAAAGTTCTTCTTCGGGGCTGCCGCGCTGTAGAGCGCGCCCAGGTCGCCCTGCGTGAGTTTGTCGTCTGGCTTGCCGAAGCTGTCGAGAATCTGCACCTCGTATTCGCCCATCAGGTAGATGCCGGAGTTCGACCCCTTCGGCACCATGAATTCGAGTTCCAGCACCACATCGCCGAACTTCTCTTCGGTGGAAATGTCGGCGCCGCCGTTGGTAGTGTTGGCAAGGAACGCCGACGTGCCGGGGGCGAGTGGCACCTCCGCGAGCGCCTTTTCGTTCTTCGGGTCCATCTGTACCCCGACTGCCTTCCACTTGCTCTTCTTCTCGTCCTTGAGCTTCCAACCCTTAAGGTCTTTGCCGTTGAACGGCTCGATAGGTTTGTTGTCGGCCGCGATTGCGGGCACGAGTGCGAACGCGAGCGCGACGGCGGGCAGGAGTAAACGACGCATCGAGGCACCTGAGAAAGACGGAAGAGGCGGGTGGAGACGCGAGGGAATGCTATTCTTGGCGAGTGTGGGGCGTAAGCCCCTGTTGGTCTTTTTCTTGATAGCGGTCCGGTTGTGGAGCTAGTGGACCACTCGGAAATCACCTCACCCCGATCCTGAGCAGCACCTTGCCGCCCTTGCCGGGCGCGGCTGCGTGCTCCACCGCCTTCTTCACGTCTTCGAGCGGGTACGTCGCGGCGAACTGCGTTTGCAACACGCCTTCCGCCATCAGCACCCGCATCCGCTTGAACAGATTCAGCAGCGTCAGGACGCGCTGCTTCTTGGCCCATGCGCCCAGCCAGAAGCCTTCGACGCGAAGATCGTTGCCGATGAAGTAACGCGGGTGAACCGATACCGGTTCGTCGGAGAGCGAGCCGTACAGCAAGCACCGCCCGCCCTGCGCTAGTGCCGAGAGTACCTGCGACGCGATTTCGCCCCCAACAGGGTCGATCGCAAATCGCACGCCGTCGGGAACGAGCTTTCGCACCTGCTCCGGGATCGGGCCGTCTGATTCCACGATCACATGATCCGCACCGAGCTTCTTCAGTTCCTCCACTTGCTCACGACGACGGACCACGTTGATTGTGCGGAACGCGAACTTGTACCCGAGCCGAATCACCATCTTGCCGAGTTCGCCGCCGGCCGCGCTCTGGAGCAGCCAGGCGCCTTTCGGGATCTTCAACACGTCCATTGTCATCGCCAGCGCGGTCGCGGGGTTCACGAAGAAGCACGCGGCCTGTTCGTCGCTCATCGCGTCCGGCACCGGAATGACGAGTCGCGCCGACGTGACCGTATACTCGCCCCAGTTGCCGATGCGGTCGTTAATCACCGCGACCCGCTTCCCTTTGCGAAGCCATCCGAGTAACCCGCCGCCAGTGGCTTCGACGAGGCCCACGCCCTCGAAGCCGGGAGTCGCGGGGAGCGGCGGCTTCAGTCCATACTTCCCCGCGATGAACATCAGGTCGGAGGGGTTTATAGGACTGGCGATAATGCGCACGAGAACCTCGCCGCGCTTCGGTTGCGGGGCCGGTACGTCGTCCTCGAGACGCAGCACTTCCGCTGGCGGGCCGACCCGATCGAACACGACACGCTTCACGGGAACTCCTTCGCACGGTACACAGGGCGGAAGCCTCGTGTACCGATGCTATACTGGGGCCATGTCTCTCACCAACTTCGTCACGACGTTCTGGCAGGACATCGCCGGGTGGCTTCTACTGGCCGAGGTGGTGATCACGGCCGGGACGCTGCTCGCGGTGATGCACATCAAGCGCGAACCGATGTCGGCCATCGCGTGGTCGCTCACGGTCCTCCTGCTGCCGTTCGTCGGCGCGTTGCTGTTCTTGATCTTCGGCTACCAGACGGTCCATCGTCAGTTGTTGCGGCGCAAGCGGCGCAGCAAGGCGTACAAGAAACTCACCTCACGCGAGGACGGGACATCAGCGGGCGTGCCGCGCCGCTGGGGCGTACTCGCGCGGCTCGGGCACCACAGCGGCGGGTTCCCGGTCACCGGCGGGAACGCGGTCACGCTTTACCACGAAGGCGCTCCCGCGTTCGACGCGATGCTCGCCGCCATCGAACGGGCGGAGCACCACGTTCACGTCCAGTTCTTCATCTACCGTGGCGACGATCTTGGGCGACGGTTTATCAACGCCCTGTGTGGGTGTGCCCAGCGGAAGGTCGAGGTGCGGTTCCTGGTAGATTCACTCGGTTCGTACAACCTTTCGTCGCGGTTGCTTCGCGAGTTGAAGCGCGCGGGCGGTGAGGTTGGCGCTTTCCTCCCGCTGTTGAACCCGCTAATCCGGTTCCGCTTGAACTTGCGAAACCACCGCAAGATTCTGCTTGTGGACGGCCGCATTGGGTTCGCTGGCGGGCTGAACATCGGCGACGAGTATCTCGGCAAACACTCGCAGTTCGGCTACTGGCGGGACACGCACTTTCGCATCGAGGGGCCGGCGGTCGAAGGGCTCCAACACACATTCCTTGAAGACTGGCACTTCACAACGGGCGCGGCGGTGAAGGGCTCCGCTTACTACCCCACTCCTGCATCTGACACGGGGACGACGCTCGCGCAGGTGGTTGCCTCTGGGCCAGACCGCGACTACAAGGCGATTCGCGAGACCTACGTCGCGGCCATCCTCCGGGCGCGCGAGCGAGTGTGGATCGCGAGCCCGTACTTCGTGCCCGACGCGGGGCTGCGCGACGCGCTGCTGTTAGCGGCACGTTCCGGCGTGGACGTGCGGATATTGGGGCTGTTCCGACCGGATAAATGGCTCCCGTTCCTCGCGGCCCGGTACTACTGGACAGACATGCTCGCAGCCGGCGTGAAGGTGTATCAGTACAGCCGCGGGATGATGCACAGCAAGTTCGTGCTGGTGGACGACGTGTGGGCCTCGGTCGGCTCCGCGAATACGGACAACCGGAGTCTGTTGCTGAACTTCGAGTGCAACTGTCAGTTCTTCGACGCTGCCGTGGTGAAGGAACTCGAAGGTGCGTACCTGACGGATCTGGAGGGGTCGGTGCGGCTCGACCCAGAGGTGTACGCGTACCGCCCATTGTTTGGACGCCTCGCGGAGAATGCGGCCCGGCTGCTCAGCCCGGTGTTGTAGTGTTGTAGGGTGGGCACTGCCCACCATGCATGTGCCCGAGGCTGACACGCCGCGCGAAGAGGTGGGCGGTGCCCACCCTACGAACTATGAGCAGACCCGATTGCGCCCAGTCCGTTTGGCTTCGTACAATTTCTGATCGGCATCGTTGCGCAGGCGGTTGGCGCTGACTGGCAGATCGCCCATCGTACTAACAAGCCCGATGCTGATCGTGAGGCTGATAGGCGTGGTCTCAAAGTGGAACTGGTGCGCCGCGACCGCCTCGCGGATGCGCTCCGCGACCACCACCGCGCCGTCCTTCGTCGTCTCCACGAGGACGACCGTGAATTCCTCGCCGCCGCAGCGGGCGAACAAGTCCTCCTGCCGCACGGTGTCTCTGATCACACCCGCCAGTTCGCGCAGCACGAAGTCGCCACACAGGTGGCCCAGGTTGTCGTTAATCGTTTTGAACTTGTCGATGTCGAGGGCGAGCACCGAGAGCGGGCGGTGGTGTCGCTGCGACCGCACCACCTCGCGCTCCAGGAACTCGTCCAGGTATCGCTTGTTGTGGATCTGCGTCAGGCCGTCGAGGATCGTGAGCCGGTAGATCTCTTCGTGGTACTCGGCCTCGATGTTCCCGCCCGCGAGGTAGCGGTACAGGCAGTTCCCAACCCGCAGGTAGTCGCCGTCCTGAAGTTGTCGTGTGCCTTCGAGGTGGCGGTCATTGACTAACGTGCCGTTGGTGCTCTGTTGATCGGAGATGGAGTAGCCGTCGGGAGCCGGTTCGATGAGCGCGTGCTTGCGGGAAACGGAATGGTCGCTCAGCCGGATATCGCAGTCCTCGCCGCGTCCCAGAACGAGCGGCCGGTCTGTGAGCGGGTACCGGCACCCCATCGTCGGGCCAGTCGGGTAGATGTGGACCAGACACGCTTCTCGCTTTCCCGTGAACAGTTTTTTGGGTGTGGTGATCCACGTCTCGGAAACTTTCTCGGCCATCTGGCGACTCGAAGACATGGCAGTGGCGGTCGGTGCGCGGAGTGTTCAGGCACTAGCGGAATGGTATGTCACAAAGCGTGGCGGAGTCAACCGAACCGTCAATTTCGCGAGGTTCTTGCGCGTTCGGCGTGCGCCAGGATTTTCAGGCGTCGGTGGCGGTGGTCAAATCGCGTTACCCCAGTCCTCATTGGTGTTCAAGCGGTTTATCTTGTCTGGTCGATGACATTTCGTGATTTTTACCCCAGT
>SXGU01147882.1_pt1 | contig 12415 bp, 11 predicted proteins | sample 3174531 | NCBI WGS metagenome assembly SXGU01 (sample SAMN11356863, study PRJNA531348) | freshwater metagenome | isolation source: freshwater sample F1-140 | place: China: Fuxian Lake, Yuxi | collected 2017-12-25 | reverse complement strand
GACCGAGGTGCGCACGATGGGTAGGCCCAGGGTGATGTTGACCCCGCGACCAAAGGTGGCGTGTTTCAGGACCGGCAGACCTTGGTCGTGATACATGGCGAGCACCGCATCGGCCTGATCGAGGTATCGGGTCTGAAAAAGGCTATCGGCAGGCAACGGACCGCTCAGGTTCAGGCCCTGATTTCTCAGGTTTTCCAGCACCGGCTCGATGATGTCGATCTCTTCCCGGCCAAGGTGACCGTCTTCGCCGGCATGTGGGTTGAGACCGGCGACCAGGATATGGGGGTGGGTCAGGCCAAAGTCGCGTCGCAGGGCGGTGTCGAGGATCGTCAGCGTGGTGTTGAGACCGGGCGCGGAGATCGCATCAGCGACGGCGCGCAGGGGTAGATGGGTGGTGGCCAGAGCCACGCGTAGCCAAGCTTGGCTGTCGGACCTGCGCCCGGCTAGCATCATGACGACCTGTGGCGTTCCGGTCAGGTCAGCGAGAAACTCGGTGTGGCCGGTGAACGGGATGCCGGCCTCGTTGATGACACCCTTATGTACGGGGCCGGTAACGAGGCCTGAGAATTCATCGGCCAGACAACCCTGGGTCGCACGGGTCAAGGCGTTCAGTACAAAGGGGGCATTGGCGGGATCGGGACGGCCAGCGTGAACAGGCGCTGCCAGAGGCAGGTCGATCAGGCTGAGGGGGGCTTTCGTGCCGGGGTGATAGTCGGGCACATCAAAGGCATGTCCCCGCTGTTTGGCGCGTTCATCCAGCAGGCTTCGGCTGGAAAGGATGACGATGGGTGTGGCCATGGCCCTTTGGCCGGCCAGCCAGACCGCCAGATCCGGGCCGATCCCGGCAGGTTCGCCGGGGGTGAAGGCCAGGGGTCTCAAGGTCTCAGCGATCCTCAAGCCGGATTTCGATATAGGCACGGTCGCGGGTCTGGCGCACCCAGTCGTCGAAGGCCTCTTCGGCCTTGCGGGCACGGATCAGGCGCCGGGCCTCGATGCGCCGGCGCTCTTCCGAGAGGTCCTGATCCCGACGGGCGGTGACCTTGATGAGGTGCCAGCCAAAGGGCGATGCGATGGGTTGGCTGATATCGCCCGGGGCGAGTGCGTCCATGGCGCGTTCGAATTCAGGGACGGTATCGCCCGGGTTCAGCCAGCCCAGATCGCCGCCGCGACTGGCCGACAGGTCATCGGAGTTGAGGCGGGCCAGATCGGCAAAGCGGGCACCGTTGACCAGGCGCTCGCGCAGATCGGTCAGACGATGCTGGGCCTCGCGGTCGCTGACCACTTCGTTGGTCTTGATCAGAATGTGTGCGGCCTGGGTCTGGCGCACGATGTAGGCCGTGTTGGCCCCGCGCTGCCCGAGCAGTTTGAGGATGTGGAAACCGTTGCCACTCCGCAGGAGGGCTGAGGTGTCACCCGGCTTGAGTGAGGGGAGCGCGTCGGCAAACAGGTTGGGCAATTGTGCGGCGCTGCGCCACCCCATTTTGCCGCCCTCAAGGGCGTTCTGGGCATCGGAATAGAGGGCCGATACCTGAACAAAGTCATCGCCACCACGCAATTTGGCAAGGGCCTCTTCGGCGCGCAGGCGGCGTTTTTCGTTGACCTCGGGGCTTGCGGCCTCGGGGACTGTGATCAGGATGTGTGCGAGTTCGTATTCGTCCTTGCTCTGACTGGCCTTGTCCCCTTGTTGTGTCAATTGCAGCGCGATCTCGGCATCGGTGACGCTGACCTTGTTGTCCACTTCGCGTTCACGCAGACGGGAAATGGTCATCTCGTTGCGAATCTGTTCGCGGAAGCCGTTCCAGTCCTGACCTTCGTGTTCCAGCGCCTTGCGAAACTCGGGCAGGCTGAGACGGTTTTCGGCCGCCATACGGGCCAGGGTGCGATCCAGGGCCTCGGCGCTGACCTTGAGGTTCGTGCCATCGGCCTGATCGAGCAGGGCGCGTTCGGTGATCATGCGCTCCAGGATTTGCCGTTCGAGCTTGGCTCGCGAGGGCGCAGACCCTTTTTGCTGGGATAACTGCTGTTGAACCTGGACGACTCGACGGGCAAGTTCCTGCTCGGTGATGACGCTGTGGTTGACGACGGCAATGACCCGGTCAATGGGGACAGGTGCGGCAACCAGGCCCGGGGCAATGAACAGGGTCGCTGTGGTGAGGGCATAGAGGCCCAGGAGGCCGTTACGGAGAGGTAATGTCATCGCTTTTCACATATCCGGAGATGTTGCGTTTAAGGACATCCAGCGGGTTGGGGCCCAGTTGGGTCAGGCCGCGCAGTTCCAGTTGCAGAAAGAAGGCGGTCGTGGCGGTGTTGGTGTTGGTGGCCAGTTGCTGAACAACGCCGCGCAGCGACCAGCAGCCGGGATTGTATTCAAAGCCCAGCAGACCTTCGGCCAGACGATTTTCGACGAAGGCGTAGTTGACCCGGCCGACGGCAAACCACTGGGGCTGGAGGGGCCATTGGAAGGACAAGTCCACCGATTTGAGAGCGCCATAGCGTCGGTCGGTGTAGCGGTAATCGGCATTGATCCGTTTGCCGGGACCGCCGTCATAGACCCCTCCCAGATTGGCCTGGGCTATGACCCCGTCAGCACTGGAATAGCGCAGGCCGGCGTTGAGGCGCAGACGCGGATTGATGGGGGCGCTGGCGGCGGCGAGGATGTCGCTGGAGTTCGTGGTTCGGGCCGTTCCACCGGGAAGGGTGACGGTTTGGTCCCGGAAATAGAAACGCTGGGCGAGGGTGAGTTGCAGGCGTTCGATGCCCTTGTCGGTGTTGATGAAGCGGTTGGTGACACCGAGGGTAAGCTGATCGGCATCGTTGATGCGATCGACACCAGAGAACTGATTTTCCGAGAACAACTGAGCCAAAGAGATATCTTGTTGGCCGCTGTCAAAGACGGGGATGCGTGTCTGATCCTTGTGCGGGATGCGGACATAGTAGGCACGCGGTTCGAGCGTGTGTAACAGTTGGGCATTGCCGAGTTGCCAGTCACGCTCCAGATAGACGCCGGCATCCAGGCTGAAGATGGGCAGGCTGCGGGTGGTGTCGAGATAGCCGCCTGCAGGGGCGTTGCCGATGCTGTCGCGACTAATCCCGGACAGGCTGCCGAGCTGATAGTGCGACAGGTGTAGGCCCAACTTCGGGGTCAGGAAGCCATAGGTGGTTTGCAGGGGCAGGCTCAGGCTGGGATAGGTATAGGCGCGCTGCCCGGTGACGAAACTGCTGGCGGGGTGGTCGAAGTGGACATACTCCGCGGCCATGTCGAATCGTGTGCGACTGCCATATAGATTGGACCGGCTGGTATTGAATGTGACTTGCGGCAGGCGTTCGTAGGGGGCGCTATCAACGCCACCCAAGGCCTGATAGGTCTGTACGCGCAGATTGCCGTTCCAGCCATCACCCAGATAGCTGAGGCTGGCCTCGCGCGGCAGGTTGACTGTCGAGGTCTGGTTGACCTGGCCGGAGAGGTCCGTGAAATAGTCCGTGTCCGAGACCTTGTGGAGGTGCAGATTGCCGGAGAGGCGGGGTGAAAAGCGTTGCTGGTGGGTGAGGTCCAGTTGGTAGCGGTCGCGCTTGGCCACGCTGTCCGAAGGCAGGATGTCGGTCCACACTTTTCCGCTGTATCCCTTCTCGAGATAGCGGAATTCCCCCCCGAGCTGCAGGCCGCGCCGGCCCATGTAACGCGGCACCAAGGTGGCGTCACGATTGGGGGCGATGTTCCAGTACCAGGGCAGGATCAGTTCCAGACCACGGCTATCCGAGGCGCCGTAGGTCGGGGACAAAAACCCGGATTTGCGTTCATTGTCGAGCGAGAAGCGCAGCCACGGGCTGTACAGGAGGGGGATGCCGAGATATTCGACTCGGGCCTGACGCGCCTTGCCCAGATTGGTGTTGTAGTCGATAAAGAGTTCGTCGGCTCGCAGGACCCAGTCCTGGCGATCCGGGGTACAGGTCGAGTAGGTGACGGACTCCATCCGGTATTTGTCCGGGCCTTCGAAGTACATTTGCTGAGCCACGCCCTGGACGGGTAGCAGGGGCTTGCCCTTGCCGGCAATCCAGTAGGTGACGCTGTGCATGTCGCCCAGGCGCGGAGTCAGGCGCAGGCTGAGGTCCTTGCCGGTGATGCGCTCACCCGGGCGGGTCAGGGTGGCGGGGCCTCGGCAGGTGGCCAGATCGGTAGCGTCTTCGTAACGCAGCCAGTCGGTTTCAACCTGGCCTTGCTGATCGTCGCGGATGACGACCCGGCCCTCGGCCTGCAGGAAGTGCTCGCTGGAACCGTCGATCCGGTCGCCTTGTATCATGTTGTAGCCGCGTGGCAGCTTGGGCGCTTCACCGGTCTGCAGGGGTAGCTGCAGGGACACAGGCGGATCGGCCGCCCAAACCTCGCTAAAGGTTGAGGCTAGGGCCAGGGTCAAGGTGAGCAGTCGCAAGGGCGGCATGGGAAGTGCAGTGTTAGAATCAAATAGTCATTGTTAAAGTCGCTGGATTGTAGCTTGGAACATACCGAACACCAACGCATCGAACGCCTGCGTGACTGGGTGGCCTCTGTGCTTCCCTCTCCGCTGATGGATTTGCAACCCGCCTCGGCCGATGCCAGCTTTCGCCGCTATTTTCGGGCCACGACGGCCGAGGGAAGCCTTGTCGTCATGGATGCCCCGCCCAGTCATGAAGATTGCGGGCCGTGGCTGAAGATCGCGCAGCTGTTTCGCGCGGCCGGGGCTCACACGCCGCAGATCTTCGCCGAGACCCTGGCCGAGGGTTTTATCCTGATGTCCGACCTGGGTTCAACGACCTATCTGTCGGCGTTGAATGCGGTGGATCGTGACGAGGCGACGGCGGACCGTTTGTATCGTGATGCCAACAGCAGCCTGATCCGGATCCAGCTTGCCAGTCAGCCCGGGGTGTTGCCACCCTACGACGAGGCCTTGTTGCGGCGCGAGCTGGACTTGTTCCCGGATTGGTATGTCGCCAGGCATCTAGGGGTTTCGTTGAGCGATGCCCAGCGTGATCGGCTGGAAACGGTCTTCCGTGCCATTCTCGATAACAACCTGGCCCAGCCCAAGGTGTTTGTGCACCGCGACTGGCATTCACGCAACCTGATGGTGACGGAGGCCAACAACCCTGGCGTGGTAGACTTTCAGGACGCGGTCTATGGCCCGATCACCTACGATCTGGTGTCGATCTACAAGGATGCCTACATCGCCTGGGATGAAGACCGCCTCTTGGACTGGGTGGTGCGTTATTGGGAGGCGGCGAAAAAGGCGGGCCTGCCGGTCGACTCCGATTTTGGTGCCTTTTATCGCGATTTTGAATGGATGGGCGCGCAACGCCATATCAAGGTGCTGGGCATCTTTGCCCGCCTCTGTCACCGTGATGGCAAGGACGGTTATCTGAAAGATATGCCGCTGGTCATGCGTTACCTGCGCCGCGCCTGTGAGCGCTATCGTGAGCTGCAACCGCTGCTGGCTCTGCTCGATGCGCTGGAGAACCGGCCGACGGATGTGGGATACACCTTCTGATGGCGGATTTTCGTGCCATGATCCTCGCCGCCGGCCTGGGCACTCGCATGCGGCCGCTGACCGATCACACCCCCAAGCCGCTGTTGCGCGCCGGTGGAAAACCCCTCATCGTCTGGCAGATTGAGCGTCTGCGTGCGGCAGGGTTTACGGAGCTGGTCATCAACCATGCCCATCTGGGGCAGCAACTGGAAGACGCACTGGGCGATGGCGCGGCGCTGGGGGTTCACATCCAGTGGTCGCGTGAACCCGAGCCGTTGGAGACCGCGGGTGGTATTGCCACTGCGTTGCCGTTGCTGGGCGATGCCCCGTTTCTGGTGACCAACGGCGATGTCTATGCAGACTTCGATTACGCCCGACTCCGACCTGTGCTGACGGCCATGGAATCCGACGCCGGGCGGTTGGCGCATCTGGTGCTGGTGGACAATCCGCCGCACCATCCGCAGGGGGATTTTGTCCTGAACGAGGGTTGTGTGGGCCAGCCTTCCGTGGATACACCCGATACCCTGACCTTTTCCGGTATGGGTTGCTATCAGCCGGGCCTGTTTGATGGCCTCGTGCCGGGGCAAAAGGCACCGTTGGCCCCCCTGCTGAAGGCGGCGATGCAGCGGCAGCAGGTGACGGGAGAGCGCTTCACCGGGCGTTGGGAGGATGTCGGCAGTCCGGAGCGACTGGCGGCCCTGGATCGGGAGTTGTCATGAACCACTTGCCTTGTATGGCCCGCCGTCAGCGTCTCCTCAAACAGATCGGTCATGGGGTGGCGATCCTGTCGACCGCGCCGGAGCGGGTCCGTAACCGCGATACCCACCACCCGTATCGCTTTGACAGTTATTTTTGGTATCTGACCGGTTTTCCGGAACCTGATGCGGTGCTGGTCCTGGTCGGTGGGCAGGGCGACAACCCGCCGCAATCGCTGCTGTTTTGCCGCGAAAAGGATGAGATGCGCGAGGTCTGGGACGGTTTTCGCTATGGCCCGGAGGCCGCGCAGGCGGCCTTCGGTTTTGACGCGGCCTATCCGATCAGCGAACTGGATGCCCGCTTGCCGGAATTGCTCGCCAACCGGGAGGGCTTATGGCACAGCCTGGGTGTGGATGCAGCGTGGGATGAGCGCCTGGGCACCATGCTCCATGCCTTGCGTGGTCAGGCGCGCCGTGGATGGCGGCCGCCGCGTGTGGTACACGATTTGCACGCCGCGATCGATGCCATGCGCCGGGTCAAGGATGATTCTGAAATCGATCTGCTACGCCAGTCCTGCGCGATTGCCTGTGCAGGCCATGTGCGAGCCATGCGGTCTGTCAGGAGCGCCGCCGGGCGTGCGATGGCCGAGTACGAGCTTGAGGCCGAACTCAGCTATGAATTTCGTCGTCGCGGGGCCGATGCCCATGCCTATCCGCCCATTGTGGCCAGTGGCGTGTCCGCCTGCATCCTGCATTACACGGAAAACAACCGCCTTCTGGGTGAACACAGCCGGGTCCTGATCGATGCGGGTTGCGAGTTGCAGGGCTATGCGGCCGACATTACCCGGACTTTTCCGGTCAGCGGCCGTTTTTCCGGCCCGCAACGCGAGGCCTACGAGGTCGTTCTGGCGGCCCAGGCAGCGGCCTTTGCGGCCATCCGGCCGGGAGCGGCCTTTAGCGAATATCACGATGCGGCGGTCAGGGTCCTGACTCAGGGCATGATCGATCTCGGTCTGTTGCAGGGCAGCCTGGATGGGTTGATCGAGTCCGGGGCCTACCAGCGTTTTTATATGCATCGCACGGGTCATTGGCTGGGCCTTGATGTGCACGATGCGGGTGAATACAAGGACGGGGACGACTGGGTTCGTTTGGTTCCGGGCATGACGCTGACGGTCGAGCCGGGCCTTTACATCCCCCCGGCGGCCGATGTCCCGGCGCACCTGCACGGGATCGGCATCCGCATCGAGGACGATGTTCTGGTGACGGCAGCGGGCCTGGAGAATCTGACGGCGGCGGCCCCCAAGACGGTGGACGAGATAGAAGCGGTGATGTGCCATGACTGAGGCAGTGACTGATATCGTCATCGTCGGTGGCGGCCCGGTGGGCCTGTCCCTTGCCCTCGCCTTGCGCGATTCCGGTCGCAAGGTGACGGTGCTCGAGGCGCGTGCCAAGGCCCCGGTGACCGATGCCCGCGCCATAGTCCTTGCGCACGGCTCGCGCCTGATCCTGGAGCGACTTGGGGTTTGGGCCTCGCTGGCCGCACAGACAACACCAATCACGACCATCCATGTCTCTCAGCGGGGGCATCTGGGTCGCACCCTGTTGAACGCGGCTGATCTGGATGTGCCGGCCATGGGCTACACGGTCTCGTATGAAGATCTGCATGCGGCCCTGGCCGGGCGGGCCATTGAGGCCGGGGTGGAGGTTCGTTACGAGGCCCCGGTGACAGAGGCCAAACCGGGTCGCGTGATCTACCGGCAAGGCAATGCCACGGCGGATTTACCCGCTGATCTCGTGGTCCTTGCGGAGGGCGGGCGCGGCCTGCCCTTGCCGGAGGTCGTCGAAAAGGATTATGGCCAGAGTGCGGTGGTGTGTTGGGTGCAGACTGAACGCCCCCACGCCGGCCGTGCGTATGAGCGATTTACCCCCGATGGCCCGATGGCCTTGCTGCCCATGGGGTCGCACTATGCCTTGGTGTGGACGACCCCGACCGAACAGGTGGCCGATCGGTTGGCCCTCCCGGAGGCCGATTTCTTGGTGGCGCTTTATGCCGCTTTCGGCGAGCGACAGGGGCGATTTGTCGCGGCCGGTGCGCGAACGGCCTTCCCCCTGCGCATGGCCTTGCGTGGGCCGGGTGATCAGGCGGGCCTGATTCGGATTGGCAATGCGGCGCAACTCCTGCACCCGGTGGCTGGACAGGGATTCAACCTGGGCCTGCGCGATGCCTGGCAATTGGCCGAGTGTGTATTGGACGCACCGCCCGGTCCTTTGGACGGGGCCAATCTCCTGAGCAGTTATGTTCGGGGCCGGGGTGCCGATGTGTCGGCAGGTGCCCGCATGACCGATTTTCTGGTGGATGTGTTTGCCCAGGATCCGCCTGTTATCGCCTCTTTGCGTGGGGCGGCCCTGACCGCACTGGACCTGCTGACGCCGCTCAAGAAGGGTTTTGCGCGCAAGATGATGCACGGGGCGCGGACATGGTAGGGACATTGCTCAAACGCGATATCGTCATCCTGGGCGGTGGCCTTAATGGCGCGGCCTTGGCCTTGGCCTTGAGTTATGGCCCGCACGAAGTGACGCTGGTGGAACCCCATCCGCCGGCCCAGCCGGGTGAGGATTGGGATGCGCGTGTCTACGCCTATTCGCCGGGCAATGTGGACTGGTTGCGTGGACTGGGTGGCTGGACTGATGTCCTGCGTCAGCAACCGATCCACGCCATGCGCGTTCACGGTGATGCCGAGGGGCAGTTGACCTTTGATGCTCTGGAGACGGGGCTTCCGGCATTGGCCTTCATGGCCGAGAACAGTGGATTGCAATGGCAGATCTGGCAGGCCTTGCGGGCGCGTGGCGTTCAAATCCTGAGCGAACGGCCGGTCGCGGTGGAATGGGGCGAGGGCGGGGTGGCGCACCGCGTCCGTTGTGACGCAGGGACCGATCTTGAGGCCCGATTGCTGGTGGGCGCTGACGGGGCCAACTCCTGGTTGCGGCAGCAGGCCGGTATCGGTCTGGATGTCGAGGACTATCACCAGTCCGGTGTTGTGGCCAACTTTGAATGCGAACGGCCGCATCGCGGTATCGCCTGGCAGTGGTTTCGCCCGGACGGCATCCTGGCCTATCTGCCCTTGCCCGGTCGGCGTTTGTCCATCGTCTGGTCCACGCCAACCGAGGCCGTGGCGGCACGCCTTGGCCAGTCGCCCGAGTCGCTGGCCCGTGAGGTGGCCGAGGCGGGGGGGCAGGCCTTGGGGGATTTGCGCCTGATCACACCGGCGCAGGCCTTCCCGCTCAAACGCCGTCTGGCCCATGAATGGGTGCGACCGGGCCTGGTCCTGCTGGGTGATGCGGCGCATACCGTACATCCTCTGGCCGGGCAGGGTGTCAATCTGGGTTTCCGGGATTCGCGTCTGCTCGCTGAAATGCTGGCCTCGGGAGGGGATGCAGGGGAGGTGGGTCGGCTACAATCCTATGCCTTGCGGCGACGCGAGGATGTGTTGGGTATGCAAGCGGTTACGGGTAATCTGAAACGCGGTTTTTACGAGCTAGGCGCCCCGTTTGGGGTCTGGCGCAACACGGGCATGACGGTCGTGAATGCGCTCGGGCCCCTGAAACAGGCACTGATGCGACATGCTGTTCAATGAAAGGTAATAAAGACATGACAAGAATAGGGATGGCTACAGCCCTGATGATGATCGGTACGCTGGCTTATGCAGACGAGGCGGCCGTGCGTGCGGCCGCCAACAGCCTGGCACCGGATGTGAAGGTGACCTCGATACGCCCGACGCCGGTGGCGGGGATGAATGAGGTGGTGCTGAATGGCCAACAGGGACCGATGCTGGTCTATATCAATGACAAGGGGACCTATGCCTTTGCCGGGGAGCTGATTGATGTCCTGAAGGAACGCAATCTGACCGAGGAGCGAGTGGAGGAATTGACCCGGGTGAAGTTTGACAGTCTGCCGCTCGACAAGGCGATCAAAGTCGTCAAGGGGAATGGCAAGCGTCGTCTGGTCGTTTTTTCGGACCCCGATTGTCCTTATTGCCGTCGCCTCGAAAAGGAGTTGGCTAAAGTGGACGATGTGACGGTCTACACCTTCCTTTACCCCATCGCCCATCCGGCTGCGATCCCCAAGTCGAAACAGATCTGGTGTGCGGCGGATCGCGGCAAGGCGTGGACAGATTACATGTTGAACGGGGCCCTGCCGAGCAACAAGGGCGACTGCGCCCAACCCTTGGATGCGGTCATGGCACTGGGGCAAAAGATGCGGGTTAACGGCACGCCGACCCTGATCTTCACCAATGGTCGCCGTATCCCGGGTTTTGCCCCGGCCGATCGTCTCGAATCCCTGTTACAGGAGGCGATGCGCTGAGCGCATTTCGATGCTGAGTTATCGCCACGCCTTTCATGCGGGAAACCACGCCGATGTGCTCAAGCACCTCGTGCTGGTGCGCCTGCTGCGCTACCTGAACCAGAAGGCGAAGCCTTATTGGTATATCGACACGCACGCAGGGGCCGGGGTCTATGGCCTGGATGCGGGCTATGCAACGAAGAATGCAGAACATGAGCAGGGGATTGCCCGGCTCTGGAATCAGACTGATCTCCCTGAGCCGCTGGCGGACTATGTTGACCTGATTCGTGGCCTGAATCCGTCCGGAGAGCTCAAGCTGTACCCCGGTTCGCCCTATCTCGCCCGGCAATTGTTGCGGCCGGAGGATCGGATGCGCCTTTTTGAGTTGCATCCGACCGACATCGAGTTGCTGGGGCGCACCTTTATGGATAAACGCCGTGTGCAGGTGACGCTGGGTAACGGGTTTGCGGGCCTGAAATCCTTGTTGCCGCCCCCGCAGCGTCGCGCGCTGACCTTGATCGACCCGTCGTATGAGGACCGGGGCGATTACACGCAGGTGGTCGAGGCCGTGAAGGACAGCCTGAAGCGTTTTGCAACCGGGATTTATGCCATCTGGTATCCGCTTCTGGGGCGGGCCGATGCGCAACGCCTCCCGGAACGCCTGCGTGGCCTGGCGCCAAGCTGGCTGGATGTCCGTCTGGAGGTGTACAAGCCGGTGACAGGTGAGTACGGGATGTATGGCAGTGGTCTTGTGGTGATCAATCCGCCGTGGACCCTGGAGGCGGAGCTGCGGGCCTGTCTGCCGGTCTTGAAGGACCGATTGGCGCAGGGGACGGCAGGTTTTCATCTGGAGCGATCGGCAGACTAACCATGTCGGGCGTCAGGTTGCTGAGTGATCCCCTGTTTCGTCAGGCCATGCTGTTTTCGCTGGCCGTGCATCTGGCCACTCTGGCCTGGGTTCAGACGCCGGTTTGGGACAGGCCCTCTCCACCTCTGGTCATTGAGGCGCGGTTGGAGCCTTTGGCTCAAACGACGGCGCCGCCGTCACCGCCGTCAAGGGCCACGCCTGCACCCACGCCCGAACTTAAACCCGCGCCCATGCCCATACCGGTACCGGTGTCCATGCCGACGCCTGTGCAGACACCCTTGCCCCCTCCGTTGCCCGCGCCAGCGGTACAGGTTGCCCCCGTTTCACCCAGGCTTGCGGCGGTCACGCCGCCAACCCAAGCACCAAGCCAGTCGACGCCCCCGTCGGTGTCCTTGGCGCCCACGATAACAGCGTTGCCTGATCTCGTGGCCAAGCCCACCCATGTGACGGATCCCGAGTGGTATCCGGCGCGCAAGCTCGATGCCATTCCGCGCCGCCTGGGCGGGAAGCAACCGATGTACCCTGAATCTGCCCAGCGCCGTGGAGTGACCGGGAGCGTCAAGGTGCGGCTAAGGGTCAATACCTTGGGCGAGGTTGAAGCGGTGGAGATTATTTCTGCCCAGCCCGAGGGGGTGTTTAACGAGAGCGTGCAGAAATTCTTCCTGGCGGCGCGTTATCAACCCCCGCAACGCGAGGGTCGCCCGGTGCGCACGGTGATCGAAGAACGCATCATGTTTACCCTGAAGGACGAGTTTTGATCGATTGCCTTTAGTTTCCGCCATTACGCAGGAGCGGATAGTCCTTGGGCAAAAGGACCCACATGCGGCCCTTTTGTTTCATGGCACCGGCCTTTTTCCCGGCTTCGTCGCCAAAGCCCCAGAAGAAGTCGGCACGCACATTGCCCCTGATGGCCCCGCCGGTATCTTGCGCCAACATCAGGCGATTGAGGGGTTCGCTGGAATTGGGCTGGGTCGTGGCCAGCCAGACCGGCGCACCCAGCGGCATGCCGCGCGGG
>SXGU01123736.1_pt1 | contig 12415 bp, 11 predicted proteins | sample 3174531 | NCBI WGS metagenome assembly SXGU01 (sample SAMN11356863, study PRJNA531348) | freshwater metagenome | isolation source: freshwater sample F1-140 | place: China: Fuxian Lake, Yuxi | collected 2017-12-25 | reverse complement strand
CTCGCGCTTCGCCTTCCTGCTCTACATCCTGTTCCTGCAACTGGCCAGCGCGCACCACCTGCTGTCCGACCCGGGCATGAGCGCGGAGTGGAAAGTGCTGAACACCTCCTACTTCATGTACTTCGCGGTACTGGCCTCGATGATCCACGGCTTCACGGTTCCGGGTGCAATCGAAGCGGCGCAGCGCAAGAAGGGCTACACCAACGGCCTGTTCGAGTGGCTGCGCAAGGCACCCTGGGGCAACCCGATGTTCTCGGGCATGTTTATCTCGCTGGTCGGCTTCGGCTTCATCGGCGGCATCTCCGGCGTCGTGCTGGGCACCGAGCAGATCAACATGCTGATGCACAACACCTTCTACGTCCCGGGCCATTTCCACGCCACGGTCGTCGTCGGTACCACGCTGGCCTTCATGTCGATCACCTACCTGCTGGTGCCAACCCTGTTCAGGCGCGAAATGATGTTCCCCAAGCTGTGCCAGATCCAACCCTACCTCTACGGCCTCAGCATGATTGTGCTGTCGCTGGTGATGATGGGCGCCGGTACGCTGGGTGTTTCCCGCCGTCACTGGGACATGGCTTTCTCGGGTGCGCCGTTCCAGTATGAATGGCCGGGCGCGGCTTACCTGATGATGGGTCTCACCGGCATCTTCGGCGTGATCGCGGTCATCGGTGGCGGCCTGTGGATATTCCTCGTGGTGTGGTCCCTGCTGTTCGGCAAGAAGCTTGACGGCGGCCCGACCTCCGACAAGCCGACGCCGATTCCGGACCAGTCCGCTGCTGCCGTGGCTTCCGGCACCGGCAGTGCCGAGCACACCAACGTGCCGGGCACGGTGGTTCTGGCCCTGACACTGCTGGTCTGCTTCGTCCTCTACTACTTCGTGAACTGGAAGTACCTGTCCGAAGTCTGGGGTCTGAGCTGATCATCGGCTGATTCAGAAGCATGGCTTCCCCGCACCTCGGTGCGGGGAACCTGCCTGAATCGGGCTTGGCCAACAGGCCCGATTCAAGCAGGTTTCAGAAGTGACAAGAACTACAACGACACCACCCCAAGACACTTGATGGAATCGACGCTGCCCCCCACACGATCGACCGGCATTCCCTTCCGTGCAATCATGGGGGTGTTCAAACTGCGCATCGGTGTGGTCATCACCTTTACCGCCCTCGCGGGTTTGTCGGTCAGCGCCGGCCCCGGCCTGAGCCTCGCACAACTCATCACCCTGGCCCTTGCCGTGCTGGTGTCATCCGCCAGCGCCGGCGCCTTCAACCAGTATTACGAACACGACATCGACCCATTGATGTCGCGCACCCGCAAGCGGCCCTTCGCTACCGGGGAAATTCAGCACGGACCGATCTGGCTGGTGGTCATCTTCGGCCTGATGGCACTCTCGGTTGCCGCGGCGTGGATCGCGCTGAATGTCTGGGCGGCGCTGTTCACCTTCCTCGGCGCTTTTTTTTATGCCATCGTCTATACGGTGTGGCTCAAGCGTCGCACCTGGCTCAACATCGTGTTTGGCGGGCTGGCTGGCAGCTGGGCGGTGCTGGCGGGCGCAACAGCGGCAGATACCCACGTCGGTGCGGTACCGCTAAGTCTGGCCTTCGTGCTGTTCCTCTGGACCCCGCCGCACTTCTGGAGCCTGGCCATTGCCTACCGCGAGGACTACGCGGCAGCGGGCGTACCCATGCTGCCTGTGGTGGTTGGCGACCAGCGCGCTGCGCAAATCATTTTTGCCAGCACGCTGGCACTGGTGGCCGCGTCTTTCCTGCCGCTGGCCTTCGGCCTCGGCGCGATCTACTTTGCCGGCGCGGCTGTCGGCGGCGCCCTGTTCATCCAGAAGGCGTGGCGCCTGATGCAGAACACCAACCGTGAAACGGCGATGACCTGTTTCCACGCATCCCTGGCTCAGTTGACTCTGGTACTCACTGCTGCAATCATCGACGCTCGTTTTTAGCCCGGCGTCTCCCCGTGATCCATCATTCGTTTCGTGCTGCACTTGCAGCAGTCCTGGTCTTTGCGGCGCCTTGCGCCCAATCCGCCGACAAGTCCCCCGAGCCCAAACTGGCGCAGCAACCCCAGGGCGCGCGCACCGGACTGGTCCTCACCACGCTTGACGAAAAGGCGGCGCTCGAACGGTCGCAAAGCGTGATCGGCAAGCCGATTGGCGACCACGTGTTGCTCGATCGTCAGGAGCGCCCGATACCGCTGACCAAATACCGCGGCAAGCCGCTGCTGGTGAATTTCATCTACACCGCCTGCTTCAATGTCTGCCCCACCACCACGAAGAACCTCCAGAAGGCCGTCGAGGGTACGGCCAGCGTGCTTGGGGCCGACAGATTCAACATCATCAGCATCGGCTTCAACCAGCCCTTCGATTCGCCGCAGGCCATGAAAGCCTTCGCTACCCAGTACGGCATCCATCTGCCCAACTGGGAATTCCTCAGCCCGGCGGCAGCGATCGTCGACGAGTTGACGCAAAATTTCGGCTTCAGTTATGTGGCGACGACCGCGGGATTCGACCACATGAACCAGGTCACCATCGTCGATGCCGAGGGCAGGATTTTCAGGCAGGTTTATGGTGAAACCTTCACCGCTGCGGACCTCGCAGAGCCGCTCAAGGCCATGATCACCGGCTCGCCGATTCCGCCCCAGACCAGTACCCTGGCGGAAATCGCCGACCGCATCCGGATACTCTGTTCGGTCTACGATCCGACCACCGGGAAATACCGCACCAACTACGCGCTGTATTTCGAGATCGCCGGCTTCATCAGCTTCATGTGCTTCATGCTGTGGGTGGCCTGGAGCTTCACGAAGAAGCACCGCGACGACAAGATTCAGTCGGGTTGATACCCGTCAAGTCGGATGACGTCCGGCTCGTATATCATTAACGGCTAATAATCCCCCCAGTGGCCATGTGGTCAACTGGCGCCGGAGTTACGGAATCTCCCAACGTGAGCTTGCACGCAGCCTTGCGCGGCAACGCGCAAACCTTCTTTGAACACATCGAGAATTTTCTCGATGCATCCTTTGGCGGCGCAGATAATCCTTTGCGCCATCTGGGTGCGCTCGGTTTGTTTTTTCTCTGGATACTGGTCGCCAGCGGGCTTTATCTCTATACGGTGCTGGATACCAGCATCGAAGGCGTCTACAACTCGATTGGCTACCTCTCGCGGGAACAGTGGTATCTCGGCGGCATATTGCGCAGCCTGCACCGCTATGCGTCGAACGCCTTTGTGCTGACGATGATGCTGCATCTGCTGCGGGACTGGGCCTACGGTCGCTACCATGGCTTCCGCCTCTATTCCTGGGTGACCGGGGTGCCGTTGATCTGGTTTGCTTATATCTCCGGCATCGGCGGCTACTGGATCGTCTGGGACCGGCTGGCGCAGTTTTCCGCCGTCGCGACCACCGAATTGCTCGACTGGCTGCCGTTCTTCAACGAACCGACGGCGCGCAACTTCCTCTCACCCGATTCGATCAGCGATCGCTTTTTCACCGTGCTGGTGTTCATCCACATCGGCGTCCCGCTGATGCTGCTCCTCGGCCTCTGGGCCCATGTCAATCGCATCAGCCGGGTGGAATACCTGCCGTCGCGACGCGTGATGCTGGCGACCCTGGCCAGTTTTCTGGCGCTGGCCCTGCTCATTCCGGCGCAGAGCCAGGCGCCCGCGAATCTGGCCGTGGTCGCGACCGATCTGCCGCTGAACTGGTTCATCCTGTTCATCCATCCGCTGACAGACATCACATCGCCCGCGGCGGTGTGGGCGCTGATCTTCGGCGCGACGATCCTGCTCTTCGCCCTGCCCTTCCTGCCCCACCCGACCGCCGAGCCGATTGCCGTGGTCGATGCCGCCAATTGCAACGGCTGCAGCCGCTGCCACGTCGATTGTCCCTACGAGGCAATCACCATGGCGATTCATCCCGACAAGCCGGGCCACAAGATCGCCATTGTCGATGCCGACAACTGCGCCGGCTGCGGCATCTGCGCCGGCGCCTGTCCGTCATCGACGCCCTTCCGCAGCCAGGAAAAGCTGGTGACGGGCATCGACATGCCGCAGCAACCGGTCGATGTCATGCGCCAGCAGCTGGAAGCCAGCGTGGCGCAGCTTGCCGGCAAAACCAAACTGCTGGTCTTCGGCTGCGACAAGGGCGCCGACGTACGCGGCCTGGCCGCGAAGGATACCGCCGCCATCAGCCTGATCTGCACCGGCATGCTGCCGCCCTCCTTCATCGAATACGCATTGCGCAGCGGCGTCGATGGCATTGTCGTCACCGGCTGCCGCGATGGCGGCTGCGATTTCCGCCTCGGCATGGAATGGACCCGGGAGCGGCTGGCCCACCAGCGCGAACCCTACTTGCGCAGCCTCGTACCCCTGGATCGACTGCACGTGGTCCCCGCGTCGCGCGGCGAAGGCATGCAACTCGCCGCCGCCGTGCAAGAATTCAGAACCCAGCTTGAAACCCGAACGGTCGCCAGCAGCAGACCTCCCGCCTATTCCCGGAGAACCAGATGACCACATTCCCCCCGGCCCCCTTGCCAAGCAAGGGGGTGACAATCGTTCGCGGGCAATGCCCGCTCCATACACCTGGCTGTTCCGTCTTGGGACGGCCCTGCGAAGGAACTCATCATGGCTAAACCCGCCGCCATCGTCGGCCAGATCATTCTTTATGGCGCATTTGCCGCCTTCATCGGCTACTTCGCGACCGCGCCCACCTACAAGCAGATACCCGACGACGTCGCCCTGATCAAGCTCTCGATGAGCCATCTGGGCGGGCGCGAATGCCGCAAGCGCACCCCCGAGGAACTGGCCAAGATGCCGCCCAACATGCGCGCGCCGCTCGATTGCCCGCGCGGACGTTCCGACATCAAGCTGGTGCTGGAACTCGACGGCAAGCCGATGTTTGAAACCGTGATGCATCCCACCGGGCTGTCCAAGGATGGCGTCTCCACGGTCTACAAGCGCTTCGAGGTCAAGGCCGGCACCTATCGGCTGTCGGTGAAGATGAACGACAATCTGGTCATCAACCGCGACTTCAATTTCGTCAAGGAAGCGCAAGTCACGCTGAAGCCGGCGCAGATACTGGTGATCGACTTCAACCCGGACAAAGGCGGCCTGTTCTTCCAGCAGGGCAATACCTGACCTCTACTACTGCACAGACAACGACCATGCTGACCCTCCTCCAAAAACTCGTGCGCTGGTTCTTCATGCGCGCGGAGAACCTGTTCAACCACGCCTTCGGCGAAAAGATCAATCCCTTCTACCACCTGGGCACCATCAGCTTCTGGCAGTTCTGGCTGCTGATCGGCACCGGGCTTTACCTTTACATCTTCGCCGATACCGCCGTGCATGATGCCTACGAATCCGTGGAGCGCATCACCCACGAACAATGGTGGGCCGGCGGCATCATGCGCAGCATCCATCGCTACGCCACCGACGGCATGATCCTGACCATGCTGCTGCACATGATGCGGCACTTCGCCTACGACCGTTATCGCGGCTTCCGCTGGTTCTCCTGGGCTACCGGCATCGCCATGATCTGGCTGGTGTATATCTCCGGCCTCACCGGTTTCATGCTGGTGTGGGACAAGCTGGCGCAGTTCGTCGTGGTGGCAATCGCCGAATGGTTCGATGTGCTGCCGATGTTCAACGGTACCCTGATCCGCAATTTCATCTACCAGGAAAACGTCACCAGCCGGCTATTCACCCTGCTCGCCTTCATCCACCTCGGCGCGCCGCTGATCGCCGGGGTTCTCGCCTGGGTGCATGTACAGCGTGTGCCGCGCGCCCACGTCAACCCGCCGCGCGCGATCGCGATTGCCTTCACCCTGATGTTCGTCGTTCTTGCACTGGTCAAGCCGGTGGTCAGCCAGGGCGGCGAAGCCGACATGCTGGTGGTGCCGACCAACATCCAGTTCGACTGGTTCCAGATGCCGGTGCTGGCGCTGGTCTATGTCGTCAATCCGCTGTATCTGTGGTTCGGCATTGTCGGCTTGTCCGTGCTGCTGTTCCTCGCGCCGTGGCTGCCGCCCAAGCGCATGGGGTCGGCCCCGGCCGAAGCCGTCGTCACCTTCCACCCCGACCACAGGACCGTCGCCATCCGCTTCGACGAAACCCTGCTCGATGCCGGTCTGCGCCATGACATCAACCTGCCTTACGAATGCCGCAACGGCGGCTGCGGCCAGTGCAAATGCACCGTGCTCTCCGGCAACGTCGATCCGGGGCTGTACCAGCCGAGCGCCCTTTCGGCGGAAGAACGTGCCGCGGGCAAGGTCCTGCTGTGCTGCGCCACGGCGCTGGGCGATGTCGAGATCGAGTACGCGGCATCGGCGGTGCCCAGTGCGATCCGCCAATACACGGCCCACGTGGTGAACATGGAAAAGCTGACCCACGACGTCATGCGCGTCATGCTCAAGCTGCCGCACGGGCAACAAATTCCGTTCAAGGCCGGGCAGTACATCAACATCATCCTCGACGACGGCCAGCGCCGCGCCTTCTCCTTCGCCAATCCGCCCCACCAGCCCGACCTGATCGAACTGCAGATACGCCTGATGCCGGGAGGCCGCTATACCACCCATGTGTTCGAACACATGAAGGAAGACGATGCCGTGCAGTTCGAAGGCCCGCTGGGTGATTTCTCATTGCGCGAATCCGAGCGCCCGATCGTCTTCGTTGCCGGCGCCACCGGTTTCGCGCCGGTCAAGAGCATGGTCGAGGATGCCTTCCATCGCGGCCTCAAGCGCCCCATCCATCTCTACTGGGGCGTGCGCAAGCTGGCCGACCTGTATCTGCCGGACCTGCCGCAACGATGGGCGCGCGATCACGCCAACTTCCATTTCATTCCGGTGCTCTCCAATGCCGCGCCCGAGGACAACTGGAGCGGTCGCACCGGACTGGTGCACGAAGCCATCCTCGCGGACTTCCCCGATCTCGCCGGCAAGGAGATTTACGCCTGCGGCTCGGTAAAGATGGTCGAGGCGATCTTCCCCTCGCTGAAGAGTCAGGGCGCGGAAGAAGGCATGTGCTTCTCCGACGCATTCACCATCTCGGCGCGTTCGATGGCCTTCCAGCCGAAGTAGCAAGAAGCAGGGCCGGCCCTGTTCGCAGCAATGCGAACAGGGCCCTCGATCCTTGCGGCAAAACGCCGTAGCGCCAGCGCCGACTTTTCAAACAGGGGGCGCTGAAGCCGGCGCTGGCGCTACGGCATTTTGCGACAAATGGGTTAGGCTGTGAATTCCAGAAATGCCTGATCGCCGGTCGCCATGATTCGCCATCTCCTCGTCCTCGGTCTGCTGCTCCAGACCGCGCCACTCCTGGCTGATACGCTTTCGGGGCGGGTCAGCGGCATCGACGACGGCGCCACCCTCATCGTGACGGACAACGCCAGGGTCGAGCACAAGATTCGCCTCGCCGCCATCGACGCGCCGGAATCCACGCAGCCGTTCAGCAAGGAATCGAAGCAGCATCTGTCCGCGCTGGTGCTGGACAAAGAGGTCAAGGTCGAATGGCGCCAGCGTGATCGCTACGGACGCATCGTCGGCAAGCTCACTTTGCTAACGCCTCCGTGTGCGAACTGCCCGAAGACGCTTGATGCCGGGTTGGCGCAACTCGAAGCGGGCCTCGCATGGTGGGATCGCGACTACCGGCGCGAGCAGTCTCTGGCAGACCAGGGCTACTACGAATACGCAGAGTTCGATGCAAAGGCGAGGCGGATCGGCTTATGGCAGGATGCCGCGCCGATACCCCCCTGGGAGTGGCGCAAGAAAAGCCGGATCGTGGCTCGGCTGATCACTTCACGGTAACTGTTCGCGGGACGGAGTCATCCGTGCCTTGAGCCAACGCCCGATTTCCTGCACCTCCTCAAGGCAGACCGAGTGCGGCATCGGGTATTCATGCCACTCGACGCGATAGCCGTGACCCGTCAGAAAATTCCTGGCGCGGATGCCCAGTTCGGGCGACACCACATCATCGTCGCTGCCATGTGCTGCGAAAATCGCCACCGCCCGATTGACCGCCGTGGCCTCCTGTTCAAGCAACTGCGCGGCAGGGATGTAGGTCGATAGCGCAATGACGCCCGCCATGGCTTCCGGATGGGTCAGCGCCGTGGTGTAGGCGACGGCCCCGCCTTGCGAAAAGCCGGCAAGAAAAATGTTTGCGCACGGCACGCCGCGCTGATTCTCCCGCTCGATGAGTTGCCGGATCGCCTGTTGGGACCGCAGGAGCCCGGCGACATCCACGGTGCGACTATTGCTGTCCAGCGAAACGATGTCGTACCACGCCGGCATGACATAGCCGCCATTGCAGGTCACTGGAATGTGGGGTGCGTGCGGAAAAATGAAGCGGACGCCGGGACCATCCTCGAGTTCCAACTCCGGCACGATCGCTTCGAAATCCGAGCCATCGGCGCCGAGACCGTGCATCCAGATCACGGAAAACCGCGGCATCGCGGCGGTCTCGATTTCGATGGCGGGCAGCAACTGGTCCACGTGGCGCTCCTCGTCCTGCATCCGGCAGAAATGCTATCCCTGCGATCCGCGCTTCCAGTGCGTCATCGCCTTGAGGCAGACCAGCACGAACATGATGCCGCCGATCACGGCGATCAGGCCGCCGAGCCCCATCATGCCCATCCCTATCTTCTGCGGCAGCGTGGTCAGGGCCTGCTCGGCGCCGGCCACCTTGCGCTGCACACCGTAGCCGCCGGACCACGCCAGGCCGAGGACATGGATCAGTTGTCCGCCGCCATACACATAGGGCTGCCAGCGCGCCATGCGGCCCTCCACCGCGCCGAAGCCCAGTTGCGGCAGCAGCACGTAGGCGAGGCCCATGAAGGCCAGCGTGACGCCGACCGTGGAGCCGTGATAGTGCGCCGGGATGACGACGTTGGCGCCCTGGATCATGTAGGCGAGCACGCCCCCCACGGCAAACAGGGAGAAGGAAGCGATGAAGGCGGACTTGGCGGCGTGAGCCTCGGTCTTGCGTATCGCCCACAGGCTGAGAAAGCCCACCAGAATCAGCGGCGCCATGTAGGGATGGCCCCAGATCATCAGCTTGGCGAAGAGTTCCATGTGCGGCAGTTCGCCCGCCGGAATCGTGAAGTAGATCGCGGGCACCACCAGCAGCGGCAGCGCGGCGATCCAGAACATGGCCGACAGGGCGCGCGGCGACGCCACCGGCGGTTGGCCGAGATGGGCGGCGATCGACAGCCACGCCACCACCATCAGGATCGCATGCTGGAATTGCAGGGTATGGCCGCCGCCCCAGAACAGCACCTCGAAGTAGAGCTTGGGCTCGATTTCCGCATCCCGCGGCACAATCAGCCAGGACCAGGCAAAGGCAGCAAGTGCCAAAAATCCCGCCACCGCGCCGAGGAATGCGCCGAGTTGCAGCGGTGCGCCGAAGAAAGGCCGCGGCCAGGTAGTGATCAACGCGCGCAGCACGGCCAGGCTGAAACCCGCGCCGCAAAGCCACAGCGAGGCATAGAAGATGTTTTGCTGCAATACCGGGATGTAGTTGTTGAGCACCGGATCGGCGCCCGGCAGGAAGGGCGACACCGTCATCACCGCGGTGCCCAGCGCGGCCAGCGCGAAGCCGCCCCAGCCCAGCCATGCCACCCCGTCACGGCCCAGCGCGCTCCAGATCACCGCGGCGAAGGCCATGAACCAGATCGCCACGGAAAGATCGACATGGACCACCAGCGCGGCGCGGAACATGTCCTTCAGCGGAAACACATCCTGGATGCCCGGCGTGCGCGACAGCACCAGCAGGATGGCCAGCAGCCCGGAACCGATCAGCGCCATCAGCCCCAACCACAACCATGCCCTGGCAAGGGCCTTTGACGCTCCGCCGGAAACCGTGACGCTATGCATATTCACTATTACTCCCGCCAAAAGTATGGAAGTATACGGCAAGGCTCCAGGGTAAACCGGGTACACTGACCGCCGTTTTCACCATCTCCCGTTCCGGTTCCCATGAAGCTGCTGTCAGCCCTCTTCCTGTCCCTCGCCATGCTGCTCGCCGCGTGTTCCGAGCCGAAGCTTTTTGTCTCCACCGATCTTTCGATGGTGGACTGGGGCAAGGATTTCAGCCTCACCGATCACAACGGCCAGGCCCGCCGCCTCGCCGACTTCCGTGGCAAGGCCGTCGTGCTGTTCTTCGGCTACACCCAGTGCCCCGATGTCTGCCCCACCACGCTGTCGACCATGCGCGACGCCATGAAGCTTCTGGGCGAAGACGCGAAGCGGGTGCAGGTGCTGTTCGTCACCGTCGACCCGGCGCGCGACACGCCGGCCTTGCTGGCCCAGTACGTCCCCGCCTTCGACTCCGGCTTTCTCGGCTTGTACGGCGATGAAAAAACCATCGCGGCGCTGGCGAAAGATTTCAAGGTGTTCTATGCCAAACAACCGGGATCGACCCCCGGCAGCTACAGCATCGACCACTCCACCGGCAGCTATGCCTTCGACCCGCAAGGCAAGCTGAGGTTGCTGTTGCGCCATGGCGAGACTCCGCAAAACGTGGCCGCCGACCTCAAACTGCTGCTCAGCGAAAAATAGGAAACCAAGGAACCCCGATGAAACGACTCGTGCTACTGCTTGCCTGCCTCGCGCTGCCTGTTGCGGCCGCCGAATCCGCCAAAGACGCTGTCAAGCCAGCCATCAATCTGGACATCGGCACGCCGCCGGTTATCGTCGTCAAGCATGCCCTGGCGCAGCGCACTTCGCGCCTGGTTCGCTTTTACGAAGCCGGCGAAATCGGCTTGGGCAAGGATGGCTTCATCTACCTGCGCGACGGCGTCAAAATCTCGCTGGCCAAACGCCAGATCGCGGAAAAGCTGATCGACATCGAGAACGAGGAACGCAAGGCGTTGATCCAGGCCCTGGCCGACAGCAACCACCGGCGCGACGCCGAGCCGGAAATATGGGAACTGATGCGCGAGCGCTGGAACAAGCAGTGGAAATCCGGCTGGTGGCTGCGCGACGCCGAAGGCAAGTGGAGCCGCAAGCCCTGATGCAAGAGTGACTGGCCGGTTTTCGGTGCTTGTGTTGCGGTTCGTAACCAAAGCATTCCGGGTCAGGATGGCAATTCACCCTTTCGTACCCACGCGCAATGGCTTCCGCATTAACCGACGACGAAATTGAGGACCGCTTCTTTGTCCTTGGCGCGCAGCCAATCATCGCCACGCTCGGGCAGTTCATCTACAAGAGCATTCCTGTCACCGTGTTATTCAACAACGGTAACGACTTCATCCTGACCACGCTGCTGGAAGCGCGAACCGAGTCTCTCGTTTTTGATCTGGGCGGCGATTTGCAAGCGAACAAGCGCTTGTTGCAAGCGGCCTCATGCACGTTCGTCACCTCGGTAAATGGCATTCGGGTTCAGTTTTCGACGTCAGGCGGCGTTAAAGAAGTCTGGTGGGGCGATGCCAACGCTTTTGCAGTCAAGTTGCCGACGCGTGTCGTTCGCCTCCAGCGACGCGAGGCTTACCGGATAGTCATGCCGGTCGTTAAATCTGTTTCTGTGCGCCTGCAAATCAGCCAGGACGGCGTCCGTCGCGACGAGCTATCCAATATTCATGACCTGAGTGTCTCCGGCCTTGGCATGACATTCCCGCATCGAACCAGACGAGAGCAGGGACAAGCAATAGAGCGCGTCACATTTACCTTGCCCGAGCGTCACGAAATCGACTGCGGGGGAATGATTTGTCATGTAACCGAGCTTTCGGAAGGATCGGGTAGCCATTCCTACCGGGAGGGAGTCGTCTTCAGGAATTTGCCCAGATCGATGGAAATAGCCATTCAGCGCTACATTATTTCCCTTGAGCATATTCGGCGGGGACAGCCAGCGGAATCGATCTGACGATTCGCGGAGGGCGCCCGCGCGGCCTGCCGGCGACTGCCTCAGTGGCTCGTTCCCTCCGAGCGCGTGATCTTGTTGTAGAGGTTGTACTTGCCCACCGGCTTGTCCATCGGGATGCGCTTCACTTCCTTGAAGGTCGCCGCGTCGAACACGATCAGCGCGCCGCCGTCGGCCTTGCGCTCCCACAGGCTGGCCAGCACGTACTTGCCGTCGCGGGTGAATTCGACATGGGCCAGCGTCTTGCCCGGATCGGTCTTGATCTCCGCAACTTTCTCCAGCGTGCGCTTGTCGATCACCTGCAGCGTGTCCTTGCCTTTCGACATCATCGAATCGGTCCAGGCGTAGGGCGTGTTTTCGTGACTGCGCATAAAGAAGCCGGGGCCCGGCGTGGGGATGGTCTTGACCGTGCTCCAGTCCTTCATGTCGATCACCGTGATCAGCCCCTCCTTGAGGTTGGGCGTGGCCATCACGGTGCGATCCTGCGCGCCCTGCGGCGGCTTGTAGTTCCAGGTGATGCCGGAGCCAAGATGCGGCATGCCGGGCAGCTTGAGGTCGGCGATTTTCTTGCG
>SXGU01124851.1_pt1 | contig 12416 bp, 11 predicted proteins | sample 3174531 | NCBI WGS metagenome assembly SXGU01 (sample SAMN11356863, study PRJNA531348) | freshwater metagenome | isolation source: freshwater sample F1-140 | place: China: Fuxian Lake, Yuxi | collected 2017-12-25 | reverse complement strand
TGCAACTTCACCAATCTCGGCACCGCGCCCGACCGCTTCCTGTCCGCCAACCCGCATTTCGCGCGCTCGGCACTCGCCCGCTACACGCCTGCCGACTTCCTGGGCCTCGTCGAGCGGCACGGCATCGCCTGGCACGAAAAAACACTCGGCCAGCTGTGCTGCGACGGATCGGCGCGCCAGATCGTCGCGATGCTGCTTGCCGAGTGCGATGCCGGCGGCGTCGCGCTGGCGCTCGGGCAGCCGGTGACCGGCATCGATCATGGCGACGGGCGCTTCCGCGTCACCTGCGGCGGCCGCACCGTCTCCGCGCCGGCACTGGTGATCGCCACGGGCGGCCCGTCGATCCCGAAGCTCGGCGCCACCGGCTTCGCTTATGATCTGGCGCGGCGCTTCCGGCTCAAGGTGATCGAGCCGCGGCCGGCGCTGGTCCCGCTGACGCTGAGCGGCGAGGAGGCGTTGTTCCGCAACCTCGCCGGCGTCGCCGCCGAGGTGGTGGCGCGGCACGGCCGAGCCGCGTTTCGCGAGGCCGCCTTGTTCACCCATCGCGGGCTCTCCGGTCCGGCGATCCTCCAGATCTCCTCCTACTGGCGCCACGGCGAGTCGATCGAGGTGGATTTCCTGCCCGATTGCGCGCCAGGCTGGCTGGTCGCGGCCAAGCGCGCGGCGCCCCGCACGCGCCTGCCACGGCTGCTCGGCCGCCGGCTTCCCGAGCGGCTCGCCGACGCGCTCGCTGATCGGCTCGCGCTCGGGGGCGATCTCGTCTCCCTGACCGACGCCAGGCTCGCCGAGGCGGAGCGCGCGCTCGCCGGCTGGCGCTTCCGGCCGAGCGGCACCGACGGTTTCGCCAAGGCGGAAGTCACCGTCGGCGGGGTGAGCACAAAGGAGCTGTCGTCGCAGACGCTGGCCGCGCGCAAGGCGCCGGGCCTTCACGTGAACGGCGAGGCCTTCGACGTCACCGGCTGGCGCGGCGGCGCCAATTTCCAAGGGGCCTGGGCGAGCGGATGGGCGGCGGGCCAGGCGATCTGAGCCTCGCGGCCGAGCGACGGCGCGCTTTGCGGGGGCGGCGATTGCCGCCACAAGGCTAGCACAGGATTCGGGAGAGCAAGCAGTGAGATGGACCCGCGGTTTCGGCCTGGCGAGCGCGCTGCTCGCGCTCGGCGTGGCTCATGTCGCGCCGGCGGCGTCCGTGAGCGGCCTCAAAGGTCGGGCGGTCGCCGGCGTCGAGCGGCGCGCCAAGCTCGCCCAGGAGATCAACGACTCGGTGTTCAGCTTCAGCGAGCTCGGCTTCCAGGAGGTGGAGACGTCCCGATACCTGACCGAGCTGCTCGAGAAAAACGGGTTCAAGGTGGAGCGGGGCGTCGCCGGCCTTCCGACCGGCTGGGTGGCGCGCTGGACCTATGGTGCGGGCGGCCCGGTGATCGCGCTCGGGAGCGACATCGACGGCATCCCCAAGGCCTCGCAGAAGCCCGGCGTGCCGTGGCGCGAGCCGCTGGTCGAAGGTGCCCCGGGCCATGGCGAGGGCCATAATTCCGGGCAGGCGGTCAACATCGTCGCCGCGCTGGCGGTGAAGGAGCTGATGGAGCGGGAAAAGATCCCCGGCACCCTGATGCTGTGGCCGGGCGTCGCCGAGGAGCTGGTCGCCGGCAAGGCGTTCATGGTCCGCGACGGCATCTTCAAGGATGTCGACGCCGTGCTGTTCACGCACGTCAATGACAATCTGGAGACCGCCTGGGGGCAGCCCTCGGGCACCGGCCTCGTCTCCGTACAATATACCTTCTCGGGCGAGAGCGCCCATTCCGCCGGCGCGCCGTGGCGCGGGCGCTCCGCGCTCGACGCCGTCGAGCTTATGAACATCGGCTGGAACATGCGCCGCGAGCATCTGCGCCCCGAGCAGCGTTCGCATTATGTGATCACCGACGGCGGCGATCAGCCGAACGTGGTGCCGTCGCTCGCCTCCGTCTGGTATTATTTCCGCGAGCAGGATTTCAAACGCATCCGTTCCAGCTTCGAGATCGGCAACGAGATCGCGGACGGCGCCGCCAGGATGACCGGCACCAAGGTCACGCGGCGGATCGTCGGCACGGCCGCGCCACGCCATTTCAACCGCCCGATCGCCGAGGCGGCTTATGCCAATATCAGGGCGGTCGGGCTGCCCCGCTGGACGGCCGACGAGCAGGCCTTCGCCAAACTCGTGCAGAAGAATGTCGATGCCGAGAAGCAGGAGGGCTTGGCGACCGAGCTCGAGAAATTCGAGCCGCCGTTGAAGGAGCCGAAAAGCGGGGGATCCGACGATATCGGCGATGTCAGCTGGATCGCGCCGACCATAACGATCGGATACCCCGCCAACATCCCCGAACTCCCCGGCCACAATTGGTCGAACGCGATCGCGATGGCGACGCCGATCGCCCACAAGGGCGTCGTCGCCGGCGCCAAGGTGGTCGCGATGACCACGCTCGATCTCCTCACGGACGCGAAGCTGCGCAGGGCTGCCCGCGATTATTTCGTGAACGTGCAGACCAAGGATCAGAAATACGAGCCGATGATCACCGCCGCGGACCGGCCGGCGACGGAGATCAATTCCGACATCATGGCCCGCTTCAAGCCGGAGCTGAGCAAATTCTATTACGATCCGGCGCGCTATTCGACCTATCTCGATCAGCTGGGCATCAAGTTCCCGCTGCTGGAGAAGCCGGCCGAAGCGGCGAAGTAGGGATCCGGCGCGCCGAGACCGGTGTCATCCTGCCGCAGCCTCCAGGACGTTGGCGAGCATCTCGTCGCCGCGGGTCGTGAGGATCGACTCCGGGTGGAATTGAAGCCCGGTCTGCCGCGCGTGCGGATCGCTGATCGCCATCGCCATGCCGTCGATCGCCGCGTGTACGGTGAACCGGGCCGGCAGGTCGCGCGTGCACAGGCTGTGATAGCGGCCGATCCGCAGCGGCCCGTCCAGGCCTCGGAAGGGGCCCGCCCCGTCATGCGCCATGAGGCTCGTCTTCCCATGAACCGGCGCGGCCGCGCGGCAGACGTGCCCGCCGGCCTGCTCGACGATCGCTTGGTGGCCGAGACAGACGCCGAGCAGGGGCACGCGTCCGATCGCCCGCTCGATCAGCTCCAGGCAGCAGCCGGCCGCTCGCGGCTCGCCTGGACCCGGCGACAGCACGATCAACGCGCGATCCTGTTCCGCGATGGCGAGCGCCTCGGCCGCCGCGATGCGGTTGCGCATGATGCGCACCGAGCAGCCGAGCCGCTGGAACGACTCGACGAGATTGAAGGTGAAGCTGTCGAGATTGTCGATCAGCAGCACGCGCCGGGCCGTCACCGCGCGCCCTCCGGAACGGCGGCCAGCACCGACAGCAGCGCCGACGCCTTGCGGCGGGTCTCGTCCGCCTCCGCCTGCGGATCGGAATCGTGTACCACGCCGGCGCCTGCGCGCATAAAGGCGATGCCGTCGCGGACGACCGCCGACCGGATCACCACCGCCGTGTCCATGCCGCCCGCGCCGTTGATCCAGCCCACCGCGCCGCCATAAGGCCCGCGCCGCGTCCGCTCCGTCTCCCGCAGCAGCTGCATCGCACGAATTTTCGGCGCACCGGTGAGCGTGCCGACGTTGAGGCAGGCGGCCAGAGCGTCGAACGCATCGAGGCCAGCCCGCAGGTGTCCCGTCACCGAAGAGACGAGGTGCATGACCCGGGCGTAGCGCTCGACGCTCATCAGCTTGGCCACCCGCCGCGTGCCGGCGACGCTGATCCGGGCAACGTCGTTCCGGGCCAGATCGACCAGCATCATATGTTCGGCGAGCTCCTTTTCGTCGAGGCGCAGCTCGCTTTCCAGACGGTCGTCCTCGTCGCCGGTGCGCCCACGCGGCCGGGTTCCGGCGATCGGCCGCACCTCGACAATGTTCATCCCATCCTCCTTGAACAGGCGAACGGAGGTCTCCGGCGATGCGCCGAGCAGGGTGAAGTCGGCGCCCTGCACGAAGAAGCGGTAGGAATGGGGCTCGACCTGGCGGAGCGCCTCGAACGCGCGGAGCGGTTGGGGGCAGGCGATGCGGAACGTGCGGGACGGCACGATCTGATAGACCTCGCCGGCAGCGATCTCCCCCTTCAGCCGGCGCACCACGGCCATGTAGGCTGCGTCGTCGAGGTCGGCCTCCGCGTCCACTGCCACGACTGCCGGCCTCGCGGACGGCGCCACGATTGGCGCCCGTTCGCACGCCTCCGCGATGGTCGCGAGCCGGGCCACGGCATCGTGATGATTGCGCGCGGTGCGGCGCGGATCCGGATCGTCGAAGGCGGCGCACAGGATGCGCGGCACCAGCCCGGGCTCGAACAGGACCAGTGATTCCGGCACCCAGAAGACGAAATCGGGAAAGCCGAGAGGATCCTCCGGATTGTCCGGCAGGTCCTCGCCGGCGGCGGCATAGTCGAACGCCACGACGCCCAGCACCACCGCCGCAAACGGCTCCTGGGTCTCCGGCAGCGCCGCTCGGAGCAGCCCGCGTATCGCGTGCAGCGGGGAGGGTGCCAGCAGCCGCTGCTCCGCATCGAGGCTGCGGCTGCGCGGTATGTGCACGCTCAGCGTCAGCTCGTCGGCGCCGGCAATGGCATGGGGCAGGGTGCCGCGGAGTCGCCCCAGCAGGCTCGCGCCATTGGCGGAAAGCGCCCGCATCGTCACCTGTTCGCCACGGCACTCCGCCCGCACCGCGGCATGCCGCATAAGCAGGCTCGGCCCCGCCATGCCCTCGAACAAGGCGGTGTCCGGCCCCGGCCCGAGCGCTGCGTAGAGGACGCACGGATCGGGGCGCGTGGACAGGCGCCGCTGGACCAGCGTCGCCGCCGTCACAACGACCGGCCGACCGCCTGCGCTACCGGCGCGACCGCCTGCATCAACGCCGCAAACTGATCGGGATAAAGCGACTGCGCGCCGTCGGAGAGCGCCGCGGCGGGATCCCGATGCACTTCGATCATCAGCCCGTCGGCGCCGCAAGCGATTGCGGCGAGCGCCATCGGCGCCACCAGCTCGCGGAGGCCGGTGCCGTGCGAGGGATCGACGATCACCGGCAGGTGGGTGCGCTGCTTGATGTACGGCACCGCGTTCAGGTCCAGCGTGTTGCGGGTGGCCGTCTCGAACGTCCGGATGCCGCGTTCGCAGAGCACCACCTGGTCGTTGCCGGACGCCAGCAGATATTCGGCGGCGAGCAGCAGTTCCTCGATCCTGGCCGACAATCCCCGTTTCAGCACCACCGGCCGGCCGGCGCGGCCGACGGCGCGCAGGAGCGCAAAATTGTGCATGTTGCGGGCGCCGATCTGGAGGGCGTCGGCATGCTCGGCGACCAGATCGATGTCGGCCGTGTCCATCACTTCGGTGACCACCGGCATGCCGAGTGCGTCGCCGACTTCGCGCAGGATCGCCAGCCCGGCAGGCCCGTGGCCGCTGAAGCCATAGGGGCTGGTCCGCGGCTTGTACGCCCCGGCGCGCAGGATCGTCGCGCCGGCCGCCCGCGCCGCCTCGGCGCTGGCGCGGAGCTGGTCGGGCGTTTCAACCGCGCAGGGACCCGCGATCACCGCCAGCTGGGCGCCGCCGATCGCCACCCCGCCGATCCGCACGATCGTGTCGTGCGCGTGCAGCTCGCGGCTGACCAGCTTGTAGGGAGCCAGGATCGGCTTCACCGATTCGACATCGGGATCGCCGTCGAGGGCGAGATCGGCGAGCACGCGCTCGTCGCCGAGCGCACCGAGTACGACACGCTCTGAACCCGGCATGTGCAGCGGCTGGAGGCCGGCGGCGGCGATCCGCTCGAGCAAGCGCTCGGCGCTCTCCGGGCTGGCGTTGCGCTTCAGGACGATGATCATGTGTTGAGGTCTTTCGCGGGTGGCGTGAGCAATAAAAAAGCCCGCCTGTGGCGGGCCTTTGAAGATCGAACCTGCTCTCCGGACGAGAGCGGATGCGATACTACGCTGGCGCGCCTCCGGGGCCCATCGCGAGCCAGCGCCACCAGCCATTGCCCACCCGCGCAGCGGCCGCGGCCGAAGCGGCGCGCAGCGAAGGCAGAGGCGAGCGAACGAGCATAGCCGTCATGCTACGCACGCCCTGATACCCGGTCAAGACGATGCGGGAACTCGGCGATCAGAATCGCACCGTGCGTCGGAATGGAGGCGCTCCCTTGGCCAGGTCGCCAGCACCATCGCGCGCCAACGGGCGAGGGTGGTGTCGAGGTAGGCGTTGACGTCGTCGAACAACGTGCGGATGCCGAGGCCGGTCACGAGCGCGGCCGTCATGCGCACGATCTCGTGCGCATCCGCTTCGGTCCAGCCGGCGTCGGCGAGCAGCCCGACCCAGCGGCGGTAGACGCCGAGCCGGTAGCGCGGCACGATCTCGCGTATGCCTTCCTTCAGCGCCGGGGTCTTGGATCCGTTGATGGTGATGTCCAGCGACACCCAGAAATCGTCGTTGAAGAAGTAGAGGCGGAAGTCGCTCATCATCAGATCGAGCACGTCGTCGCCGGCGGCGAGCCCTTCGGCGATGATCTCCTCGGTCTTGGCGGACGCGCGCGCGAAGGCATATTCGACCGCGGCGAGCGTCAGCCCGTCCTTGGACGAAAAGTGGTGGATCTGCGCACCCTGGCTGACGCCGGCCCGCTCGGCGACGGCGGCCGTCCGGTAGGCCGAGTGGCCGCGCTCGGCGATCACCTCGAAAGCGGCATGGGCGAGCCGCTGGCGCATCTCCTCCGATCGCTCGAGCTGCGATCGGCGCGGCCGCTTCAAGGCGCCGTCAGGAAGGGCAGCACCACGTCGAGGAAGCGATCCTTCTTCTCGATCTGCGTCCAAGGCCCGCATTCCCCGAAGACGTGCAGTTCCGAATGCGGGATCAGTGCCGAATAGCGATAGGCGACGTCAACGGGGACGATCACGTCCTCGCGTCCGTGGATGATGAGGGCGCGTGCCGTGATCGCGCGAACATCGTCCTCCGGCGTGGCGAGACTGTCGAGCCTGGCTTGGCGCGGCTCGGGGAACAGGCGCGAATAGGCCTCGTGACTGCCGGGACGGGTGCTGGCATTGTGCCGGGAGAGCACGATCGCGTCGGTGACCAACCCGGGATTATAGGCGAAGGTCTCCATCAGCTTGCGCATGTTCTCCTCCGACGGCTGGTAGCCCCAGACCGCGCGCAGCCCCTCGCTCATCTCGAACCGCAGGCCGGCCGCGCCCATCAGCACGAACCGCTCGACGCGGTTCGGATGGCGGGCGGCCACTGCCAGGCTCAGCGCGCCGCCGTAGCTGTTGCCGATGAACGACGCGCGCTCGATGCCGAGCGCGTCGAGGAAGCCGATGATGTGCGCGACCCAGAAATCGAGCGTGAAGTCGGCGACATCCTCCGGCACGTCCGTATAGCCGAAGCCGACCATATCGGGCGCGAAGCAGTGGAACTGCTCCGACAGCCTGGGCAGCACACCGTTCCAATTGGCGAAGCCGGTCACGCCGGGCCCCGAGCCGTGGATCAGCACCAGCGGCGGCGCGCCGGATTCGCCGGCTTCGATGTAGTTGGTGCGAATGCCGTTCGCGGCGATCGACTTGCCGATCTCGGGATTGGTCGTTCCGTCCGATGCGCTCATAACATTGTCGTCCCACCGTTGACGCTGATCACCTGGCCGGTGACGAAGCTGGCTTCGGGCGATGCGAGGTAGCCGACCATGCTCGCCACCTCCGCTTCGGTGCCGGCGCGGCCCATCGGGATCACGCTCACCACCTTGTCGATCAGCGCCGGATTGCTGTGCTCGATCTCGCGATATTGCGGCGTCACGATCGCGCAGGGCGCCACCGTGTTGACGGTGATGCCGTCGCGCGCGAATTCGCGGGCAAGGCCGGTCGTCATGCCGTGCATTCCGCCCTTGGCCGCATTGTACCCGGCATGGTCGAACAGCCCGTTGCGGACCGAATCGGCGCCGATATTGACGATCCGGCCCCAGCCAGCGGCCTTCATGTGCGGCAGCGCGTGCCAACTGCACCAGATGGCGGTCCACAGGTTGCGATCCACCGTGGTGCGCAGGGTCTCCGGCGTGTGGTCCAGGAACGGGCGGAGGATGCCGCCGCCGGCATTGTTGACCAGCACCGCAGGCGGCCCAAGTGTGTCCACGGTTTCGGCGATAAGGCGGCCGGCCGTGGCCTCGTCCGACAGATCGCCGGCGAAGAAGGCGCCGCCGCCGGCGTCGCGGGCCTTTGCCGCGTCGAGATCCGCCACCATCACGCGCGCGCCGTCGGCCGCCAGCCGCCGTGTGATCGCCAGGCCGATGCCCTGGCCGCCGCCGGGGACGATCGCGACCCGCCCGTCCAGCGGCCGCTCAGGCATGCTGAAGGATCGCGCCCTGCTTGCCGAAACGCGGATCGGGGATGCTGCCCCAGGTGTCGAGCACCTCCGGCTTGGGTTCCAGCTCGCGCGGGGGCCGCGCGCCTTCTTCCTCGAACTCCTCCATGCCGAAGCTGTATTCGGCGGTCATGCCGTCAGGATCGAGGAAATAGAGGAAGATGCTGCCCGAAGGCAGGTGCCGACCGGGCCCGAACACGATCGGCACGTCGGCCTTCCTCATGCGGTTCATGGCGCGTCCGACGTCGTCGATGTCGCTGACCATGAAATTGACGTGATTGAAGCCGTCGCCCGGCCCTTTGAGGATCGCGAAGCTGTGATGATAGCGGTTGGGGAAGGCACGCAGGAAGCCGACCTTGCCGGGCACGTGATCGGAGACGACGAAGTTGAGCTTTGTGAGCGAGGCTTCGACGGCGTCAAAATCGGCGACGTTCAGCACGACGTGGCCGAGCCGCGCGATCTCCGTGTGGTTGGGAGCGAAGGCTGTGGACGCATGGCCGGGCTCGACGTGCATTTCGAACAGCAGCCCGCAGCCCGGCTCGCGGAAACGCAAGGCGGCGCCCACACGCAGGCGCTCGGCCTCGTCGGCCGCAACCCATTCCGGGGCGAAGCCTTCGCCGACCAGATATTGGAAGGCACGCTCCAGGTCGCTGCGGGTCTCGAGCTCGAAGGCCGCGCGCTGCAGCCCGGGTTCGCGGCCCTGTTGGAGCACCAGATTCTGCGGCAAGTCGCTGCAGCTGAGATAGGTCGCGCCGGGCTCTTCCCGATCCACGGTGAGCCCGACGAGGTCGCGGTAGAAGGCGGTGGAGCGCGCGAGATCGGTCACATCGAGCGCGACGTAGGACAAGCGGCGGTAGCGGAACGGTGCGTTCATGGCCGGATCCTTCACAGGAGGATGCTGATGCGGGCGTGCGGACGCAGCGCGTCCATGTCGAGGACGCACTTCTTCTCGGCGATGCGGAAGCCCTCGCCATCGTCGAGCAGGCGATAGGCGTAATGGCCGACATAGACGTCGGTGTTGCCGTCCTTCGATCGCCACACGGCAAAGGAGGCGGTGGCATGCACGACATCGCCGTCGCGACGCGCGAGCACGTTGGATACCAGATGACGCGTCTTGGAGCGCGGGAATTCCGAATGCGCCCCCTTCTTGTCGAGCCGCACGACACGCTCGTGGATGCGGGTGCGATCATCGAAGATGTAGAACAGCGCCTTGTTCGGATCGGCCTCGTCGCCGGCCATGTCGGTGGGCGGCACCAGATAGCGGGCCTCGTCCGCGAACAAGCTCTCCCACTCGGCCAGGCACCAGCGATCGAGCAGGTCGGCCTCGTGGAAGAGGAAGGATGCCACCCGATGCTGGAGCAGCATCGCGTCCAGGGTCGCCGCGCCGGTCATGCGGCATACTCGGTCAGGCGACGATCCCATTCGTTCCAGAAGCAGCGCATCTGGAGCTCGTCGTCATATTGCGATCCGCCCTCGCGCAGCATCCCGCGCGAGATGTCGTTATAGCCCGCCTCCCGCGCCGCCTGGTAGCCGATCTGGCACTTCTCGATTGCTTCGACATCGTCCGGCGTCGCGAAACCGCCCGGGCCGAGGAACTCGGTGAAGTTGAACAAGCGGAACTTGCGAAGCCACTCCGATTCTTCCGCGGGCGCCAGCGCCCAGGCGTTTACCTCCATATAGTCGGGCGCGGTCGGCCAGAAGGTGCGCACGGTGATCGCCATCACGTCGTTGACGACGAGGTTGGGGAAGATGATCATGTTGCGACTCTGCTTGGCGATGCGCTCGGCACGCTCCTCGCCCAGCCGCGCCCGCAGATCGCGCTGGATCGTCTCGATCTCGGTCTTGCCTTCCTCGCCCCAGAGCGGAATCCAATTGGCGATCGGCCGTCCCCAGGGCGCGAAATACTCGATCACCGCATGGCCGTTGCCGAGATCGTGACCGACGCCTGCCAAGCGCGTGTCGTGCGTCGCGCCGTTCGCGTTCTTCAGATATTCGAGATAGGTCGAATGCGTGCTGGCAGCGTGGTAGCCGTCGACGCTGTTCTCCGCGAGCAGCTTCCAATTGCCCCGGATCGCATATTCCTGCGTGCCGCCGACGATCACCATGCCCTTGGATGATTGCTCCGAGACGAGCTTCAGATAGTCGCCCGCGCCCGCCAGATAGGTGGCGAGGTCCTCGCCGTCTGTGGCGAAGCTCAGGAAGAAGAAGTCGCCGAAGCGGTCGAGCCGCGGTACGGGCGTGAGCTGCTTGCCCGGATCGGACTTGTAGTCGTCGGGATAGCCGGCGTGGCCGGGCACCACCATCAGGCGGCCGGTATTGGCGAACACCCAGCCATGATACATGCACTGGAAGGCCGGCGCCGAGCCGCGCTTTTCCCGGCACACCACGGCACCGCGATGCGGGCAGGTGTTGAGCAGCGCGCGATAGCGGTCCTCCTTGTCGCGCGTGAACAGGATCGGGCGTTCGGCGACGACCCGGGTGAGGAAGTCCCCGGGATTGGGCAATTCGGACGCATGGCCGAGATAAAGCCAGCACCTGTCGAAGATCGCGCGACGTTCCTTCTCGAACACGGCGGCGTCGACGAACGCGCGGCGCGGCACGCGATAGACACCGCGGCCCTGGTCCACGACCGGCCTCAGGCTCTGCTCCATCCTCGTCCTCTTATGGGCTCTTTACAAACCGTGCGTTTGGTATGTAACCGTCAGCCCTTGTAGTCAACCGGCGAACACAAGCCGGGCTGCAGGGGAGGTCGATGGCGGTAGCCCATGAGGATCTGGCGGTGCGGCTGCGCGATGCGTATCGCGGCGGCGCCGTGCCGCCGCTTCGCGACGGCCTCGATCCGACCGATGCCGTCGGCGCTTACGCCGTTCAGGCGATCAACACGCGCCACTGGACCGATTTCGGACGCCGCATCGTCGGACGCAAGATCGGTCTGACTGCGGCAGCGGTGCAAGCGCAGCTCGGCGTCAACCAGCCGGATTTCGGCATCCTCTTCGACGACATGAAGATTGCCAACGGGGGCACGCTCGATGCGGCCGCGCTGCTGCAGCCGAAGGCGGAGGCCGAAGTGGCGCTCGTGCTGGCGCGCGACCTCGATGATCCGAAGGCGACTCGCGAAACCGTAGCGGCGGCGGTGGATCATGTGCGTGCCGCGATTGAGATCGTCGACAGCCGCATCGCCGACTGGCGGATCAGCTTTGCCGATACGGTTGCTGACAACGGCTCGTCGGCGGCGTTCGTCCTCGGTGACGGGGAGCGGGCGCTGGACGGGCTCGATCTGTGGTCGTGCGGCATGGTGCTGGAGCTGAACGGCACCGTTGCGTCGCTCGGTGCCGGCGCCGCGTGCCTCGGCCATCCGCTCGACGCCGCCGCCTGGCTGGCGCGCCGGCTGGCGCAGGCTGGCGATCCGCTGCGCGCCGGCGACATCGTGCTCACCGGTGCGCTCGGTCCGATGGTGCCGATCGGGCCGGGCGACCGGATCCGCGCCACCATCGGCGGCCTCGGCAGCTGCAGCTTCGCCTGCATGCCGGCATGAAGACCAAGGTCGCCATCATCGGCTCGGGCAACCTCGGCACCGATCTGATGATCAAGGTGCTGCGCCTTTCGGACACGCTCGAGATGAGCGCGCTGGTCGGGATCGACCCTGCGTCCGATGGGCTGCAGCGCGCCGCCCGGATGGGCGTGGCGACCACCGCCGACGGCATCGACGGCCTTCTGGCCATGCCGGGCTTCGATGACGTCGCGATCGTCTTCGACGCCACGTCGGCGGGGGCACATGCGGTCCATGCCGAGCGCCTGGCGGAGCACGGCAAGGTCGTGATCGATCTCACGCCCGCCGCGATCGGCCCCTATGTGGTGCCGCCGGTCAACGGCGATGCCCATCTCGGCGCCGCCCACCTCGGCGATGGCGCGAGCCGTCGTCTCAGTGAACTCGTCGATATTGGCGCGGGTGCCGGGGCCGGCGCTGCGCGAGGCAATCGAGGCCACGATCTCGGCATAGCGGACCCGGGCCACGCGACTGACCGCAGCGACGATCGGGATCGTCGCCTGGCCGCCGCAGG